>CXWL01119213.1_pt1 | contig 13590 bp, 8 predicted proteins | sample 590931 | NCBI WGS metagenome assembly CXWL01 (sample SAMEA3498368, study PRJEB10139) | groundwater metagenome | biome: water well; material: biofilm material | place: Germany | collected 2015-04-27 | reverse complement strand
TTGCTTGAGTCATTGAGCGCTTCTGTGAGCGTATTCAGTACGCCGCGTTGGGCCCAGATCGCGCGGACGTCGGATGGAAAACAAGGGACCGTAAGTTCACCCCGCAAAGGGGACATCACGCTTTCCAGCCATGGATAGTCCTCATTTATCAATTCATCGACCCGGATCCTCGATGCCGCTTGAACGCCAGCTTGAATCGACTTGAAGTGCAGTGGCAATTCGTGGGTTTCGAAATCGATCAAGGTCTGTTCTGCCGCCTGGCGCAGTGCCTCGCAAAAACTTCGAGGGCTGACTTGATCGCGACCATCCTGCAAGTGGTTGACCACCCACTTGTATGGCTTGCCACGTTTTAGCCCTGTTGGCGATGCCGACATCGCCTTTCCGGCCAAGGCCTCAAACAAAGCCTCCTGCAGCAATTCGTCGCCGCACAGTTCCTTTGGAATGAGCCAAAGATCGCCTGTCTGCTTCCATTCCAAACCAAGTGTCGCACAGGCCAGTTCTCGAAACGTATCTCCACCGACGGGCGCATTGGCCACGCATTGAAAAAACAAGGCATACAGGTCGACCTTGCGCCAATTCAGGTTCGCCCTGCGGGCCAGCAGCTTGGACGCATCGGGAAAGCCGACGATGGCCTTGTCTTCCAACATGTCCGGTCGCACAAAAATCTTCAAACGGATGCAGCGCGTGGCGCGCATGTCCTGTGCCACCTGAAGCAGTCCGCGCGCGAGCGGCCGGATATCCTGCCAGGACTCCGCCAGACGGTCCAGCGCGTCAAACAGAATCATCGCGTTCTTGTTGGTGAGCCGCAAAGCGCCGTCGGCCGCGACCAACAACTGGTCGAAGGACTCAGGGTTGTTGATGACCCAGTTGGTGCGCGCCGCCCAGATTTCATCGCCGTTCTGCGCCGGTTGTGGGAAAGGAGATGGAAATCCCAGCTTGTGCGCGATGACGGCGCGCCAGATCGCGCGCGGGTTGTTCAAGTCTTTAATCAGCTTTGCCAACACATCCTTGCTTGGCGCGTCGATCGAGCCGGCGGCATCGCCGAAGCCCTGATGAATGACGGTCGATGGATTGATGTGCGCGTCAGGAAAGGCCTTCGCAATGAAGTCACGATGCTGGTCTGACGACAGCGCGGCCCACCAGAAGCTCTTGCCGGCCCCGCGAATGCCCTCGACAACACAGGCGTCCGGGTCCAGTGCCTTGGCATGGCTCGGTGGGACGTACGTCTGCGCCGGCGACAGCTGAGTATGTGCGCCCGCGTGGTCTACCGGTGGCAAACCTTTTGCCACGGCATGCCGCAAATTGTTCAGTTGCATCGCTTGCAGATTCAATCTTATTCCTCCCACAATATGGCTTTGACGCGTTGAACAAACGGTCCGAACGCCAGATCGATATCGGTATCGCCCATGCCGCCACGGTTGCCAGGCGCAAGGGGGTCGAATTCCATGAATCGCGCGTTCCAGCGCACCGTCAACGGATAGTGGGGCGCCGACTCGCTGTCCATTGCATACGAAAACGCATCATCTGGCTCTGCTTGGGCCGGGTCGATCGCGTCGTACAGGTTTTCGCTGAACAGATCATACGAGTTCTCAAGAAAATGCCTGAAGCGCTCCTTTTGTTCAGTTTCCGGAAACATGGCGCGGACCATCCACAGGCGTTCGCGGACGCCTCGCAACACCAGCGGGCGCTGCTGCCAGTGCGCAAAAAGCTGACGGTAGCCTTGCCAGTTCTGCTCACTGTCGGTGGCGAACAGAAGCGCCAGATCGGCCAGACTCGCAATTGAAATGGCTGCCAAGTCGTGCAGGCCCGCTCGGCTGTCGATCAGCACCACGTCAGGCCGTTCGCGCTCTTCCAGCGCCTTGACCAGACGCTCCATGCGCTGGGAAAAGCGCTGCGGTCCGGCCGGCGTGGGCACGTCCGCGTATACCCGGGCTAGTTTCGCCAGATAAGCGGATTCGCCTTGCCCCATCGCGGCCGCCACGCGAATATGACCCGTTGTGTTTTCGGCGAGAGGGCTATCGGACACAAGGTCATTGAGTACCGAATCATCGGGATGCACCGCATCTTCAATGAACCAATCGACCAATCCAAAGCTCGCTACGCGGTCCGCTGGCAGCAGCAGACCGGATAAGCCGGGCGACTCCAGATCGAAGTCCAGCAGCAAAACGCGTTTGCCCTCGCGCGCCAGGCTGTAGGCTAGCATCGCCAGGGCGGTGGAGCGGCCAACACCGCCTTTTAGCCCATAGAAGACGACGCGCGGAGGTGCATCCGGCTGGCGTTCGTGCGCAGTACGCAGCCAGTCCTGGCCGATGATCTGGCGATCCAGCAAGCGCACCGTCAGCTCCGGATGGACGTTGCCGTCGGCGTCTTCGAAGGCAGGCACCAAGGTGTCGTGCCAGTCCGGGTTTTCAAACAGCGCCGCCGGATTGGAAAAATCATCCCGAAACAGCACCTGTTGCGAGGTGGCGTAAGAGCCTAGACGGGCACTCGCGTCAAGCAGTAGTTGATGTGCCTCGGCAGGGTAGATCTGCCCGGCGGGGATAGCCGCTTCATCGCGTTCGTCAAAGGCGTCAACGCTGGCGGGGCGATATGCGTCGACGGCAAACCGTATGCGGCCGTACACGTCACGTACCAGCAGCACTGGCCATTGCTGCGGCAGGCGCGGTTCCTGGATCGCCTCTGCGGCGAGGCGAAGCGCTTGGTTGAATCGTATGGTGGCCATCAAAGCAGTCCTTTGGTTAATACGTCGTCCAGCAAGGCATCCATTTCAAGGGCCGCCATTTCCCATTTCACCAACGACGAGGGAATCGGCACTGCCGACGCGCGCCAGTAGCGATGGTCGATGTGCCAGTCCTGCATGTCGTTCAGGTGGGACAACTGACTCTGGATGATGTTGGCCGCGCGGCCGTCCGGTAGTGTCGTCATGTTATTGACGAGCTGGCCCAATTTCGGAAGGTGCTCGCGCAGACCGGTAACCCTGGTGATATTTCCATCTGCGTCAACCGCCGCGCCAGAGCGTACCAACAGCGCCTTCAGACCGCACTCGACGCTAAACCCAAACAACTGACCCGCATTGGCATTGCGATTTGCACGCAACAAGATACACGCATCCTTGATGTGCCGTCTCGCGCTGGCGATGTAGTCCACTCTTGGCGGCACACTCATGTTTTTGCTTTCCGTCCGCGTTTCGCGGCGACCTTGGCTGGTGCCCAGTTGCGCAGATCGTCCAAGGTGAGGCCCAGGGAGCGGGTTTCCTCTTCGACGAAACCTCGGTAGTAGTTGCCCATGCGTTCGCCATAGGCAGGGTCCACGTCGTTGTGCCACTGGGCTAACCAGGGCAGCAGTTCGAGCAGGCCTGCCAATAGCGCCTGCAGACGTGCAGGCTCCCAGCCCTCGTTGTCTTTCATGTCGAGGTAATACGCGGCGATCGCGGTCGCTTGCTGCAGGTGGTTCCAGCCAGCCCAGGCGATGACGAGGCTGCCGTCAACGCCGCGCTCGCAACCGGGGTAGCTGATCCAACGTTCCTTGGGCACGTCCAGGCCGCCGCGCAGACGCCAAACATCGGCCTTGAGAAAATCCTTGGACTGGTACTTGGGCGGCACGGGAATGCTGCCAATCTCGGCCGCCTTGCGAGCGGTCGTTTCCTGATTCAGTTCGGCGCGCAGCGTCGTCTCGACCCACTCCTCGGCGTTCGCATCCAGTTTGGCGCCATCTGCGGTGACAATGGACATGAGCTTCTGCCGCTTTGCATCCGCAGTCGCCTCAACTTGCGCGTCGATGTCGTCTTCGCGCCGCTGCAATGCCCATGTGGCCTGCCACTGCACATGCTTGCGCAATCCCGTATCCGCATAGCGCAGTATGGGGAGAAAGGGGACGGCTTCGCCCATGACCAGGTCGGCGACGAGCTGACTGTGGTCGAAGTCGGCGTGACCCGCATACAGCGTTGCCATCTGCACGAACTCGACATCCAGACGGGTGGCGTCGGCCAGCCGACTCGTCGAGGTGAGGCTTGGCGGCTGGTCTGCGCTGGTCGCCCAATAGCGTGGCAATTCCAGACGGGCCAGCAGCCAGTCGCGCAGCGCCGCTTGTTCCAGCGACTCCCACGATGGCGAATTCCAGCGACGCTTGTATTCGGGGCGTTCGATCAGCCCAATGTTGCGGTCCCGCTCGATCAGATCGATCCGGCGCTGTACGACGCGCCGGTATTCCTCCGGCCAATGGTTTGGGATCTCCGTGATCGGCGTCGATCCATGACGCTCGAACCACGTCGTCTGTTCAGTGCCAGAAGCGATACGGCGCGCCAGCACGATCTCGAATGCACGCTCGCCAAGCGCGACTTCAACTGCCTCGCTCGACTCAAAATCGGAAGAGGCGCTGGCTGCATCGAGAAGCCCATAGAGCCGGTAGCACCGCCAATCGAGTTCTTCCTGGCCCGAGATAAGGAGGCGACGAAGACGGGCTGTATTGACACAGGCAAGATCAAGAGAGGCGCGCGTGGGTAATGATTCAGAAATATCATTTCCCGCTGGCAACAGCGCCGACGGCTGTGAGGTAAGAAGTTCGCGGGAAACAATGTCGAGATTCTCGGAAAATGAAACCGGACGGTTATCGATTATTGGGAGATCAGCGAGTCCCGTACCGGTATATTCGTAGAATCGCTCCCAGTTTTCAGACGCGATACCGCCGCCAATTCCACCATTACCTTTGTCGTGCAAAACTTGCTTCATCCAGAAGCAAGCGACCGAGGAGTTGAGTACGCCTAGTAGTCCTAGATATTCGATTTCACTTGCCCCAGGTTTTAGCTGTACAACCGGCGCTGACTGTTTAAAAATATTATTGCCTCGGTTAAGAGTAAAATGATTGTGTGTTCCAATGAAAGAAAATGGTATTAAATATTTTGCTAATAGTCGATTTGGGGATATGAAGCAAGGCTCCCACCATTTCTTTCCGGCCATTTCGGGAGTCTTGCCAAACATCAGGCGGTTTCTTAGTTTTGTTCGCAACGTCCAAAAATGATTGAACAATTTAGAGTCTTCTTGCAATGACACCCAGCTAAGAGCTGATCCATTTTCTGAGTATGGGAAAATCGCAACTTCAGAAGGGGTGTGAATCCAATCTCTAATTTCATCCCCAACGCCGAAATCTCGAAAAATGGCACCAATTTTTCTAGTGACATGTCGAGGAAAAACAAAAGCATCGTCCTCGCCCGTGATTGCAGTGAAACCGATTGGAAGGGAAAGATTTTTCAAGATGTCTCGGTCACCTTCAATGATCTCTTTCAGTTCAAGCGCTCCACCGCCCCCGATACTCCAAGGATGCCTGCCGAATACTTCGCGCCCGGTGTCGTTAACGCTAATGAAATCACTCTCGGATCCAGCCGTATCGATTTGGCGGAGGATCGCCGACCATACAAGTCCGATTGCCGGATCGTCAGGAGTAGTCGGCTCACCTTTAATACCCATCACCGTGCGGACCCCATCACTAACTGGCGGGCGGTGCCGTCCAAATAAGATGACAGTTGGCGTGCCATGTCCTGGGATATGCGCGCCGGAAGTATCGATCACATGTGTCATATCCAGTCGTGGCAGTACTTCCTCTATGAGCTTCGATCCGAACTGGCGCTTCATGAACGAGTTTGCGGTGATCAGGCCGACGAAACCCGCCGCGTGATCATCACCGCCTGTGACCGTCAGTTCAAAAAAGCGTTCGGTGAACGGCGCGCCGAGTGAATACTTCATGTGGCAGCTCGCGTACTGGGCACGGTATGCCGCGTTCAGCGCCGCATCCTTGACGACGATGTAGGGCGGGTTGCCGACGACGGCGTGGTACTGGCGGCCCAGAATGCGCTGAACGTCGGCCAGGTCTTCGCTAACGTAGGCATGAGACAGGCCGGTGCCTTCAAAGTGTTCGGCGTTCTGGAACATGTCGACCGTGTCCTTCATGCCAAAGCGCTTGCCGTGCAGCAGGCTGTCGCCGATGGCCACATTCACGTGGAAGTCTGGCGCCTCCGACAGGCGATGCACGCCGCTCGCCTGCAGTGCGGCCAGCAGTAGGCGAAAGCGCGAGATGGNNTGTTCAGGTCCACGCCGCAGACGGCGTCGAGCGCCTTCTGCGCCACGTCGCGCCGGTTGCGCGTCGGTTCCGCGCGTGACCATTCGTCCACCATGCGCTGGAAGCCGCCCAGCAGGAAGTGGCCCGAGCCGCAGGTGGGGTCGATCATGCGCGTTTCGCGGTAGCCGAACTCGCGAATGGCCGGGGTGAGCGTGCGGTCGAGGATGAATTCTTCGACGAACTCCGGCGTTTGCAGCAGCGCGTAGCGCTTGCGGGTCGCTTCCGACAAGTCCTGGTACAGGTCGCCAAGGAAGCGCGTGTTCCAGGTGGCATCCGTAAAATCGTGCAGCAGCGCACCGGTGTTGGGGTCTTGTTGCTGCCAGAATTGACGAAGGCCCATGGCCGCGTCGCCGCTGATGCCGAGCCGGAAGACTGGGTTGTGCGTTTCGTCGAAGAAGGTGTGAAGGCCGGGCAGTTTGCCCGCTTCCACGAAACAGGCGAGCAGGTATTCGCGGTCGCTCTCCACTGGGTGGGCGCGGAAATAGGCCTCGTGCCGGTCGCGCGCCAGGTTCAGGCGCCCGCTGGCCGGCGTGCCGCCGATCCAAGGGCGCTCGACCAGGCAGTTGTCTTCGATGAAGCGCAAGAACACGCAGCTGAGCAGCCAGTGCACGCCAGCTTGGGTGATCACCTGATCGACCCAGCTTTCGAACGTTTCGGCGCTGCGGTTGGCGGCGCGCGCACTCTGCCATTCGGCTTGCAGGCTCGCCTCGAGGGTTGGAACGGCGCTGATGCGCTCGCGCAGGTCGGCTTCCAACGCGGTCAGGCGGCGCTTGAGGTCGGTCAGAAGTTGTGGCGCATTGATCATGTGTTCAGGTTCTCAGAATCGCTATTGATTCAAGGTGTCGGTGGAGCTCGGCAATGGTGGGTGCGGCTATTTCAGCCGCGCCATCAGCTCATGGCCGTCGCGCGATGTTGGTTCTTGACCCAGGCTAGCGGCAGGTTGAAGGCTCGGGCGCTGCTGACCAGTGGCACGGACACGCCGTCGATGACAGGCAGGCCCCGCTTGTGAGACGACAGCAGCATCCAAAGGGACGGCGTGTGTCCAGGCCGGCCGGTTGCCGTTTCCAGGTCGGTGACGAGCGTCATCAGGTCGTAGCGGGCAAGCAGGCCGACGTTGGTCAGCAGCATTGGGCGGGCGCTGCCAAGCAGCATAGGCTTGATCGTCACGAGCGCGCGCTTGACCAGGCGCTGCAGATAGATCCAGTCGCGGCTGCCTTGTTCGGCCGCGTCCGCACGCAGCACGATGTTCCAGTCACTGATTTTTGCCGCGCGCGCTTCCAGGTGCAGTTGCGCGAGCAGCAGGCTGTCAAAACTGAGGCGTTGAAGCGGCATGCCGGTGTCGGTGCCAAATCGGCGCAGCAGTTCCGCTTCTGCGTGGTGCGCCTGGCGCGGTTCTACGCTCAACACCAACATGCCGCCAGCGGTGATTGAGCGCANNACTCGGCGTTGTGTGCCTCGGCAAGGGCGGCGTCGATGGCGGCATATTCCAAAGTGCCGGGCGCACCCGCGCCGGGGAGCGTCGACAGCCGCGTAAATTTTGTCGTGTTGCCGCCGGCCAGATTGCCGTTCAGTGCCGCGCCGCCGTAGGCACCGGCGCCATTCTCCGCGCTGGGGTTCCAATGCAGGGGGGCGCCGACCTCTTCAAGCAGTCGATCAAGTTCGGGACGCTTCGGCAAGGGCAGGGCGTCTGGGTAGCGGCCGCGTACGCGTTCTTGTAGATCGGCGACGGACAAATCCTGGGCGCAACTGAGGGCGCCTAGCGACTGGCGCAGTGCCTGCAGGGATGGCATGCCGCGGCTGTAGATCTCCTGCCGGCTCGACAGCGCTGCCTTGCGGGACGCCGAGGTCGAGAGGCGCAGAAGGCGGGTGGCGCTCATCGGGCCGGCAGCCGTATCTTGTTGGGAGTCGACTTGGGCGGTGGCGGGCGGGCGGATCGATTCAAGCGCCTCGAGCGCGCGCGCGGGCGGCATCAACGGTTCGGCCAGGGCGCAGGTGTCGGCGATCATGCCAAGCTGGCGTGCGTAGTCGGCCCAGTCTGAACTGCTTGCAATCAACATCGAAGGGGCGTGATCGAAGCATTCAAAGCGGGGTTTTTCGAGGTGCGACTCGGCCTCGAGCACGGCGCGCAGCACGGCGCTTGAAAGGCGCAAGCGTTCCGCTTCATTCTGGATGGCGCAGCCGCGCATGGCCAGCAGGGACAGGGCCGCTTCGGTCGTCGTCATGACCTGACCTTGGTTGCGCAGTAACTGCACCAGTTCGTTGCGCACGGCTGTGAATGCCGGCTTTTTCAGCCAGCGCACGCGTGCCTTGATCAGCTCGTCGGTCAGGACGCTGCGCTCCACGCCGCAAAGCTGGGCCGATTCCCCCAAAGTTGGCCAGCAGCCTTTGGCAGGCAGACTGGCGGGCGTTTCGCCTGCATCGTCGGCGTCGGTTTCAAGTCCAAGGTAGTGGGCCAGCGCAGTCTCTTCGGCGCGCTCGTCCCCGGCCGGTCGGCGCGGGAAAAGCTGAGCCTCCAGTTCGTTGACGCTGACGGCGTCGTCGCCGCTCTGGTCGTCATCGCTGTCGTGCAGGGTGCGCAAGCCTTGCACCAGGTCGGGCCTCAGGCGCGCCAATTCCTTGGCCGTGAGGCGGATCTCTTTTCTGATTTTGTCACCGACGCCGCGCAGGTAGCGAAAGCGCACCCGGTCAACTGCGAGCAGTTCGCACGCGTTGTGCACGCCCATGCGGTCCAGTACGTCTTGGGCTTCGAGCGAGTAGGCCAGCTCGGCCATGGTGGTGGTGGCGGTGACGGTCTGTGCGAGCGCGGCAAAGCCAACTTCTTGCTGCGGGTGCTGGGTCTGGCGAGCGGCAAAGATGGCGCGCCACTCAAGCAGCATTTCTTCGGCGTTGTCGTGGCGCCGTTCGTTGTTGCGTCGCAGAGCCTTGGCGAAAAATTCGGTAAAGGCTTCCTGCAGGGTGGGGTTAAATACCTCGCTGGCGATCGTCGCTTCGACGTCGAGCATGGCGGGCGCTGTGTGCCCGTCGCCCCATACAGGCGGCTTGCCGACCGCCATTTCGTACAAGGTCACGGCGACGGCGTAACGCTCTGCATACAGATCCCATTGAGGGCGTTGGCGCTGGCTAAGGAATGGGTCGAGGTAGGGTGGGGTGCCGGCGGTGATGTTGTCGGCGGGCGTGCGGCACAGGGAGAAATCGAATACTACCAGCTGAAGTTTGCCCGAGCTCGCGCTGCGGATACCGATGTTCTCCGGCTTGATATCGCGGTGGACGACACCCTCGTCTTCAAGGTGACGCGCGACTTCGATCAGTTCTTCGCCAAAACGCTGCAGCATGTCGAGCGACAGCCGGCCTTCTTTGTTGATTTTTTTCGCCAGTGTGTCTGCCCCGGCGCTGCGCATGAGCAGCCCGGTGCGGCCGGCGATGGTGAGCGTTCGGCGGTATTCGACAATGTTCGGGTGGCGTAGCTTGGCCAGCACCTCACCCTCGGCGACAAGGCGCTCATTGTGGCTGACGTTGATGGCAACTTTAAGGATGAGCTCTTCTTCCGAGCCGTCCTCGCGTACCAGATTGACGTCGCTCGTCGAGCCGCGCCCCATCCGTTTGATGACGGTGAATCCCCCCTCCAGGCGGTCGTCTTGACCGGCGCGGCTGGGATCGACGGTCGTTTCCGGATCGGGTGCGGTGAGTTCATCTTCGACCGTGACGAGGTCGTCCAGGAACTCTTGCACCGTGTTGTAGCGTGCCATCACGTCGGGGCTGGTCGCGTACTGGATCAGGTCTTGCAGGCGCTTGCCGCAGCCATCCATGACGTCCGACAGGCGCAAGCCTTGACCGAGACGAAGCTTTTCGGCCAGGTCGAGCACAGAGTCGGCGGGCACTTGGCCCGAGAAGATCTGGTAGGCGATGGCGCCGAGCGAGAATACGTCCAGGCTAGGGCCGTGGGTGGCATCGGCGTGCGCCGTTTCTGGTGCCAGGAAGAGTAGGCCGGGGTCGTCGACGTATTCGCCGACGAAGCGCGTGCCAGCGGTACGGTGGATGGTGTCGAGGCTACTCGCTTCGCGCGCGGCGGTCTGCCAGTTCATTAACTGCGGCGACAGCGTACCGGCCGACTCGCTGGTGTGAACGATGATGCTTTGCGGTCCCAGCGCGCGGTGATACAAGCGCTTGGAGTGGGCATACTTCAAGGTCTCGGCGATATCGCGCACCAGGTGCAGGCGCTCGGTGACGGTCAGTTGCGCGCCGCGGTCGCGCAGCAGATGGTCGAGCCGTTGAGCCTTCGGATCATGGTCGAGTATGAGAGCCGGCCCCATCTCGGTTTCCTTGAGGTCGTTGACCTTGAGGATGCCTGGGTGTGTGATGCCTTCAAGAATCTCGAATTCGCGCCGTGCCTGGCGTACGCAGGTGGTGCGCGCCTCCGGGCTCGAGGCCTTCGCCACCGTGTAGATGCGCACACGTCGTTGTACTGTTTCGATGCTGACGTGCTGGCTTTGCCAATCCTGGTAGCCTTCGCCTTCACCAATCAGTTTGATGAGCTTGTAGTCACCCACCTGGCGGTGCTTGTTCGACGGGCGGATGCCGGCATCGGCCAATCCGCGCGCAATGGCGCGCGCCTGCTGGCCATCAACGGTGCTGTGCATGGCGTTGCCGGTAAGCCCATCGGCAAGGGCCGCAATGATGCCATCGTCGTCCTGGGAGCCGGGTTGCCCGCGCATGAAGGTGGACGTCTTGGCGGCCCCCTGAAGGTGGCTCTTGAGGCTTGTGGACGAGAGGAAAATCAGCGGTTCGACGAACGGAAGACGGATTTTTGCCTTGACGACGCTCGGTTGGCGCCGCAGCAGGCTCGCCAGGCGCTTCGCTTTACGATTGGCCAGAATCAGGGGGTTGTCATAGGTGTACTCGTGGCCGTCGGTGGTCCATGACCAGGTGTGCGCGTCGCCGTGGACGGCGCCGGGCCGGCTCTTGATCTCGACCAGAAACAGGCCGGCCGGCGAGAGCACCAGAGCGTCGACCTCGTTGATTTTCCCCTCGTCGTCGATGAACTCGAAATTGGTCCAGACGCACCATGGGTCGCGGTCTGGCAGGCGTGCACGCAGCCACTCCAGCGCTTCACGCTCCCAAGGGAAATTGGATTCGGCGATGACGTGCCACCGGTTGCCGCTCATGCTCATGCAGTGACCTCGGTTATTGGCGGAATAATCTCAAGCAAGTCGCCAACTTGACATTGAAAGACGCCGCACAGAATTTCGATGGCGCTCAGGTCTACCCGTGTCGCCGTTTCGTTGTAGAGCGCGGTGATGGTGCTGCGATTGAGGCCAGACCTCAGTGCTACGTCGGAAATGCGAAGTTTGTCGCGACCCATGAGGGTAGAGAGGTGACAGCGAATCATGAGTTTGGCGGGCTGTTGGGGAGGGAGGGGTATTGCGCAGCGTAACAAAAAACCACGCTACGCGCAACTCCGAGCGCTATTTATATATTTTTAGACACAATTTCCATTTTAATTGCTGATTAGCGCACCTTCAGCTTCGCGCAGTGACACTTCGGTCCGCTTGAGCGGCGGCTGGCCGCTTACGTTGAGCCAATGAACGGCGCTACTCGCACGGAATAAGTACAGGGGTGTACCGAATCAGCACCTGTGCCGAATCAGCACGCCCTAGCAGTTTGTCGGACTTAAGAAATGAAAACGCGATTGCACGCCTTAAACGAAAAAATATGGACTCTGGAGACCATCCGCGGCATTTAAACGCTGTTTTCTTGCCCAAATTTTGGGCAAATCTCTAATGAGGTTTCTTTTGTACCAATAGTCCGACAGGCTGCTAGTACGGCATCGGTACAGGTTGTACCGATTCGGTACAAACAAAAGACAACCTTCCAAAAACAGCTGCAGCAGGGAATCACGGCAGCAGCACCGACGGGTCCTGAGCACCACCGATTAACACCGGAAGCAATTTCTTGATCATCTGTGCCGCGCTGACGCGATTCACCTGAACCCCGACATTGAGCGCGGCCGGAACGGCGCCGGACGCGCCCCATACCGGCACCGCCAGTGAGCGCAAGCCGATTCCTAGTTCCTCATCGACCAGCGAGTAGCCGTCCATGCGCACGTGGTCGAGGATGTCATGCATGCCCTGCGCCGACACAACCGTGCGATCAGAATAGGCCCTCAGGCTGCCGCGCTCCATGTAGGCGTCCAGTTCGTCCGGCGCGAGTTGGGCCAGCATCACACGCCCGAGCGAGGTGGCGGCTGAAGCCGTTGAGGTAAGGGGCGGTCGATACCGTCAACGGCGTCGATGACAAGTACGAGTACGAGTAGCCGAGCGTAAGTACTTGATATTTATATGGAGATAGCCAGGTTCGTAATCCTTGAACGTCTTCTTCGTCGCGGGCTTCTCGCCTTCGAGGACAGACCAAATCGCGCAGGTCTGAGACGCCGTGGCGGCGCAGGCAACGCCCCAGGCCGGATCGGGAGACGGCAGGATTGATGAAATCACGCGTGACAGCAAGCAGGTCGTCAGTGGGCAGCAAGAGCGTCTCGCGCAGTGCCACCACGATCAGTTCTTGTGCCGGCGTGTACATCGTAATCGGGTAGTGCGGACGGTCGACCGCACTATCGCGATCCTGCCACTTACGAATCGTCTGACGCGTGAAATTGTAGAGCCGCGCCAAAGCGGCTTGAGACAACGTCGAGGCACGGATCTCTTCGCGGATCAGGTGGGTGGTACGCGCTTGGCTATGCAGGGATTGTGTCATGAAGTCGTCGGTGGGGGTGTCGTTGATTGCATTGTTCGCAAGGCGTCTCTGGCTTTGAAAAGTGGCCAACTACGCATGGGTACATGATCCCACGAATCTAGACACGTAAAGCGCTCGAACTGCAAGATGAGAGGGCTCCTCGAACAAGTTGCACTTGCGAAGAAGTGTATTTATCATAGACTGTCTTGATGAGAGCGACTATGTTCCCGATATGAGTCCCGGATCGACGTCAGATCGGCTGGAAAGCGATCGCTCGGCGCTTACCATACTGCAATTAGTCGATGGAGAATATCCGGTCCGCTAACGATTTCCCATATGCATTGATTCGAAACGACAACGAGAACTACGCCATGCGATTTGCGCGGAATTTTGGAAAATGCCAAAGCGGCCCTACTCCTTAATGAGCGCGTCGGGTTAGGGTATAGGTGAGGGTATGACAGATATTTTGTCTTGGTGGAGGGCAGCAGTCGCGCCGGGTTCGGGCCGTAATACAAATCCCACCCTCTCCGCCAGTTGTAGGAAAAAAGCTCCCCTCGTGGGAGCTTTTTTTTCGCCTCCTCATAGGAGAAATGTCAAATTTTCCTGTCCCACTGTCCAGCACTTTCCTGATATGAAACATGGGTAGGAACATGGGGAGGAAAAGATGAGCAGGCCTCTCAATAAACTCTCCTGCGTATTCCACGCAAACTGGACACCTGTTCCGCCGCAAACTGGACAGTCATTCCAGCGCAA
>CXWL01000210.1_pt1 | contig 13598 bp, 11 predicted proteins | sample 590931 | NCBI WGS metagenome assembly CXWL01 (sample SAMEA3498368, study PRJEB10139) | groundwater metagenome | biome: water well; material: biofilm material | place: Germany | collected 2015-04-27 | reverse complement strand
TTCCCAAAGAAATAGCGAGGCCGAGAAAACACCATTCGACGAACCATGCGATACCTTCTTATTGATGGAGAAATAGGGACAGGCTACTTTTTGCCAGGTACCGTGTCAACTCATGTGGCGGTCTGAATTGATCCCAGCGTGCGCGCATCAGCCGAATTATAAATGCTCCCTCCAAGCTTGCTCATATTCTCTTCAGGGATGGGGGCTGATTGATCTTCCACTGCGCGCGTCCAACGAGGGCCTTCTCAGGCCGCGCGTTGCGCGAGCAAAGAAGATCATCAGGCTCCATGCCCCTCCTCTGTTCCGCGAGCAGGAGGACGACCAGGTTACAATCTATTACTCCCTCCAAGCTCGCTCGTATCCTCTCCCGGAGGGTGGCCTGAATCGGTCTCCCACTGCGCGCATCGAGGGAGCACATTCTTATCGTGCGCCCTCTGCGAGCAAAGGAGACCGATCAGGCCGCCCTCCCCACCCACTTTACTTCTCTTTAGCCAAGGGATATCTTTCCTCCTTGTTCCATCTTCCGACCCGTACAAGCTGGGAGTTGTGCCTGGATCGGAGTTATGCCAATCAACATCAACCTGCTACACATCTCGGGAAGGAGACTGCCATGTTACGACGTTTATGCGCCTTGATCGTGCTCGCCGGCCTGTTCGGGACAACCCAGCTCTGGGCGGCGCAGATGAGCCGCCCTCAGGTCGAGTATTCAGCGGATTCGACGATCCAAAATGAAGAAGGCACCATCCAGCAGCATGTTTATGCGACTCCGACCAAGGAGCGCAAGGAGATGCTGACCGGTGAAGGCGATGGAGGGATTCAGATTTTCCGATACGACACGAAAGTCATGTGGATCCTCATGCCGTCCGAGAAAATGTATATGGAAAATTCGATGATAACGGGAAAAAGTAAGGGCACCGATACTTCGCAGTGGACGTATGAAGACACGGTGATGGGCGAAGAGATGCTAAACGGCATGAAAGTGACGAAGTACAAGACCATCGCGACCAGTACAGATGGAAAAAAATACGGCGGCTTCTCCTGGCGAACGAAAGAGGGAATTTCCATCAAGCAAGATCTGCTGTACAAAGAAGGCAATGAGAAGAAGCGGATGCTGACGGAACTCAAGAACGTAGTGATCGGCAGGCAGGACCCCGCACTGTTCGAGATCCCGGAAGGATTCATGAAATTCGACATGGCAGGAATGATGAGCGGCGCGATGGGCAGGCCTGACATGAGCGGGATGCCTCCGCCCAGTACGCGAAAATCGGGCACGAGGCCCCAGATCGTGACACCGCAAGAGACTCCGCCGGTCCAGGAACAGGAACCGCCCACCGACGGTAAGTCCGATATAGAGAAGGCCAGCGGCATGTTGAAAAAAATGTTTGGAAACTAGGCGCTTACATGAACCGAAGCGGGTGCGGGGGATCACTTCTCGTCGGCATGGCCGTGACGGTGATGCTGTGCGGCGGCGACGTCCACGCCCAGGAGACACCGACCAAACCGTCGATCAAGGCTTCAGCACTGTATCTCGTTGAATTGAAGTCCGGCCGCGTGCTGTTGGAAAAAGATGCGACACGCCGTCTCCCTCCCGCCAGTCTTACAAAAATCATGACGGCGCTGATCGCCTTGGAATCAGCGCCGCTTCAAAAGGTCGTGAAGATCGACCGCCGTGCGCTCGTTCATCCGTCGTCTCTCAAATTCCAGGCCGGAGAAGAGTTTCTCCTGCGCGATCTATTGACAGCCATGCTCGTCTCCAGCGCGAATGACGCCTGCGAGGCCGTTGCCTGGCATGTAGGGGGCAATGCCGACCAGTTTGTCGTGATGATGAACGCGCGGGCTCGTACGTTGGGATTGAAGAACACACATTTTGCCAATGCCTGTGGATTCGACGCCCCTGGTCACTATTCGACAGCGGCGGATCTAGCCAAGTTGACCGAGCAGGCGCTGCAACAGCCGATTTTTGCCATGATGGTCCGGACCATCGTCCGTGACATCGCCAGCGTGGACGGCACTAGGAAGGTGTCGCTGCATAGCACCAACGAACTGTTGCTCGACCCGGATGTGAATGGCGTGAAAACCGGCTATACGAGCAAAGCGGGGCGCTGCTTGATTGCCAGCATGTTCAAAGACGGCCATCGATTGCTGCTCGTGGGATTGAATGTTACGGATCGCTGGGAACAGGTCCCCCGCCTGTTACGGCATGGACAGGAGTTGTTGTGGGCCGGAAGTAAGTAGAGGCGCTCATTATGGCCGTCCGATCTGGTGGAGATAGGCGTCGCGAAGATTTTTCTGGGCCAGCGCATAGTTGGGATCCAACTGGACCGCAATACGAAACTCCTCGATGGCTCGCTCCCAGTCATCCCGGAGCAGGTAGGCATGACCAAGGTTGTTGTGAGGTCTCGCCTTCTGCGGCGACTTCTCGACCGTGTCGGACCAAAGGAGGANNGAGTGCGAGCGCGATTGTGCCGGCGACTATCGGGAGCAGGCGTGGATGCTGAAAGGCGGTTATGAGCCAGCGCGTGAGCTGCGAACCCAGGAACACCAATACGAGCACGACACCGATAGACGCCAGGTAGAGGTTGCGCTCGCTCAGCAGATCGTTTCGGGGAATCAGGCTTGTGGACAGGAGCTGAACAAAAAACCATCCGATGCCGAAGGCAACCAGTGGAAAACGTCGCCACGAAAGCAGACCTGCACCTGCCGTCGTTGAGAGTAACAGGATATCCAGCGGAAGCGGCCATTGAGTCAGCGAGTGGAATACAGGGAGATCGTGATCGAAGTTCTGGTTCCAAGGAGTGAAAAAAAGAGTCAGCGCATAGACAGTGGCGTGCGACTCGCTCAGCAGATTATCCCAGAAGGGACGGATGTCCAGGCTGAATTGAACGAGCGCGGCATAGCGAGGATGGCTCCAGGCCCATCCCGCGGCAAAAAGCAGGACGACCCAAAAGGATACATGGCGGGAGAGTATCGCAGTGCGAAGGGACGGCCCTCTCAGCCGGCGAATAAACAGATCCCAGAGCAATAAGACGAGTGGAAATGTCGCCGCCGTTTCTTTCGAACCGAGCGACAGGATGAATAACAGTACCGAGCCAGACAAATANNTCTCTTCCGTCACGGCTCGTGTGAGAATGCGATAGACGAGAAGACCGGAGCCAAGATGAAGCAAGAGATTCAACAGGTGGTAGCCGGAGGGGTCATGTCCATAGATCGACCGGTCGAGAAAGAAGGTGCCATACAGCACCGGCCTCACCATATGGTCGAGATGACGGACAAAGGTTGCTGCGCGATCGAGATGAGGATTGAAGAAAATCGTAAAGACGTCGTCGTACTGGAAGTCACCGCGAAAGGTTCCCGCATAGACGCCGGCGGTGACCATGACGAGCAGGAAACAGACGAACGATGGGCGCATGAGGAGCCGTTCCACGGTTTCCTTATACTGCATCGGGCCTTGATGGTATAGGGGGGATTATGAGGATCTTGTATTCCGCGACGTATGGATTGGTCCTTGGAACGGCCTTGTTGTGGGTCCCGTGCAGCTCAGGTGCCGAGACTGACTTTGAGGCCGAGGTCAAAAAACACATGAATGACCCCATAGGTTGCGGCTGTAGCAAACAGGATGAAACGGACCTTGAAAGCCGTATCAAGCAGGTGGAAGCCGCGATTAAGGAGTATGAGTCCCAGATCAAGGAGTGGGAGGCCAAGGAAAAAAGCGCGAAGGAATCGTTGTTCCTCACCAACGACAACCGAGGCAGCGTGCAGGGCTCCGTCGGTTTTCGAATGTCCACCGTCCGGACAGCCAACGCGCGGTCGTTTGCCGCGGAAACGGACGCGGGCTGCTTCACCACGATTGATCCGAACGCGACCTCCTGTTTGCGCGGCGCGCTCCAAGATCATGAATCGGTGCACAAAAAAGCCTGTGAGGCGAATAAGAGCCTCAATCCATTTGTGGATTGGCGGGACAAGCAGCGTGTGGTGGACTACATGAAGGAAGAGCAGGCAGGCTATAGGAAAGAATCGGAGCGATTGCAGCAGGAATTACAGAAGATGAAAAAGTACTGTTCCCTCGATAAAAGCATTCGCTGGGCTCTCGAGCGAGCCGCGGCGGACCGGGAACGGCTAAAGGAAGCCTATGAGGACGTGAACGGCCTCAGGAAAGTCTTACGGTAGCTCTTTACGGTCAGGAGGAACCTCATGAAGGTATCATGTATACGCACGTCGGTCGTCGGCGCGAGCGCCCTATTCATGATGGCCCTCGGCAGCTTTTCAAGCCTATCCGAAGCGACCTCTCTGAGAGGGATCGGCTCCACTCCAGAAGGAGTTCAAGCCCCCTCGTCAAAAAGCGGGATCTTGGCGAAACAATCCATCGTCGGACAATACACGAACACATGCGCGAATAAGCCGGCCTCGGCCCCTTGCGACAAGATTAAAAAAGATGCTGTGGAAATTTTCACCGAAGATTTGCGTACATTGGGGTCCTCCGCAGATCGCACATACCTGCCGGCTATTCTCGGAATCTTCAAGAGCAATGAAATCGAGTTGCGGATTGCCGCCGCTGATGCGATCGGCATGATGGGTCCGCAGGATCAGGACGTGGAGACATTGGCGCCCCTTGCCAACGATCCGGTGCCTGATGTGAGAAGAGCCGTTTCCCAAGCTATCTCCCATGGCAAAGGCAGCGCAATCAGCCTGTTGAGTCAGCGCACGACGTCGATGAAAATGGGTCTGGCACCGGAAACTCCGGCTGACGCCGCCAAGTACTCGATCCCGGTTGCCCCAGATAGCACGTACTTGTTCTATGGAAGTGATCCTGCGTCAGGCCGGCTGTCCTACACAAGCAAAAACGAGACAGCGAGGTTCTTCAAAGCAAAAGCTAAAACGGGGCCGTTCAAACTGGATGACTTTCAGGAGAAGTACCGCTATCAACTGCGAGACGAGCAGGAGGCGAAAGAACAGATTCAAAGCGACAAGGCCAAGCAACTTGAAAAGATCAAACCGGATCCGATGAATGCCAAAGCGTTCGCCGAGTTTATGGAGCAGGTTCAATCGGTTCAACTAGGCCAACTCGCTGCGATGCAGTTGGATTCATATCAGCCAGCCCTTTTCAAGGAACCGACCGTCTATATTCTGGAAGAGCGGCGGATAGGCCAGCGCAGCTACCCCTCCCGGTATGTCGTCATCTATCAAGACGTGGCGCTCAACCGGCCCGGCTATCGTCTCAACTGGATGACGGTGCCCGACAACGTCGTCAAGACGGTGCAAGCCGCTTCGATTGCGGAGGAGAAAGAGGAGTTGGCCCGCAATAAAGAAAACGAGGCCTTGAAGAAGCGAGCCGAGGCACTGGAATCCCTCACTAAGAAAAAGAACGAACAGGAAAAATCGAAGTTCAAGAAGGGCCAGGCCGATCTCGAGAAGGAGCTGGGATTCTAGCCAGAGCTATTCCCGGTGTGTGACAAGCAGGACGCTAAGTTCGAGGATCCGAAAACCTCGAACTTCGAACCATCGCCCTTCGCGCATCGCTCGCACCGCGCCGCTTGCTACTTCTTCTGCTTGGCGCGCGCAAGAGCCATGGCCATAGCCATCGTGCCGGCTGGCTGCGGCTCGCGCTCCGGAGCGCGCTGCGGAACCGGCGGACGCCGGTTCCGTGGCTCGCGGGCTATTCCTGAAGAGACCTCGACAGGCGCGCGACCTGGGGCTTGAGCATTTCCTGGCGCATCGTCGAGGCGCATGGTCAAAGAGATGCGCTGACGCTTCACATCGACATCCAGCACCTTCACCTTCACGATCTGGCCTGGCTTCACGACCTCATGCGGGTCCTTGATGAATTTATTGGCCAGCGCCGACACGTGCACGAGTCCGTCCTGATGCACGCCGACATCGACGAAGGCGCCGAACGCCGCGACGTTCGTCACGACACCTTCGAGAACCATGCCTGGTTGTAAATCGGTCAGAGACTCGACGCCCTCTTGGAATGTGGCTGTTTTGAATTCCGGACGCGGGTCACGGCCAGGTTTTTCCAACTCAGTCAAAATGTCCCGTACCGTCGGCACGCCAAACTTCTCATCGGTAAAGTCCGCGGGAGACAATCCCTTCAACGCTGTCGGCTGGCCCATGACGTCCACGATGCCTTTACTGATGCGCGCGAGAATGCGCTCGACCACCGGATAGGCTTCCGGGTGGACCGAGGAGCGATCCAGCGGATTATCGCCGTCGTTGATGCGTAGAAATCCGGCGGCCTGCTCGAAGGTCTTGTCACCCAGACGCGGCACCTTAAGGATCGTAGTCCGATTTTGGAAAGGGCCGTTCGCATCACGATACTCGACGATGTTCTTCGCCAGTACCTTGTTCAGACCCGATACCCGTTCAAGCAGCGGCGCCGATGCCGTATTGACGTCCACGCCCACGGCATTGACGCAGTCTTCGACGGTCGCATCGAGCGAACGAGCCAACGCCTTTTGGTTCACATCGTGCTGGTATTGGCCGACGCCGATCGCTTTGGGATCGATCTTGACCAGCTCAGCCAGCGGGTCTTGCAGACGCCGGGCGATGGAGACAGCACCACGCAGGCTGACGTCCAATTGGGGAAATTCGGCGGCGGCAAAGGCCGAGGCTGAATAGACCGAGGCGCCGGCTTCGCTGACTACGATCTTGGCCACTTTCTGTTCCGGTTTCTGCGCCGCGACCAATTTGATCACCTCGATAGCCAGCTTGTCGGTCTCCCGGCTGCCGGTACCATTGCCGATCGAGATGAGTTCAACGCCATGCTGCACAACCAGCCGTGCCAGCGTCGCCAACGATCCCTGCCAGTCATTGCGCGGTTGGAGCGGATAAATGGTCGTGGTCTCCAGCAGCTTGCCGGTCGCATCGACCACCGCCACCTTGCAGCCTGTGCGGATGCCGGGATCGAGTCCCAGTACAGCCTTCGGGCCAGCAGGCGCTGCCAACAACAGCTCGTGCAGATTGCGGCCGAAAATCTTGATCGCCTCGGCTTCTGCTGCTTCGCGCAACTGCACCAGCAGTTCCACCATGAGGTGCAGATGCACCTTGCCTCGCCAGGTCCAATCGCAGACGCCCATGAGCCACTTGTCCGCGCGGCGGCCACGGTCTTCGATGCCGACGTGCGCCGCGATCGTCGCGATGCAGGGATGCGGCACAGCGGCTTCGAGCGCCTCGCCCAGGCTCAATTCAATCTTCAGTACACCCAGCGTACGGCCACGGAACAACGCCAGCGCGCGATGCGAAGGAATGGTGCGGATGGTTTCAGAATAGGCATAGTAATCCCGGAACTTTTCTTCCTCGGCCGTTTCCTTGCCTTTCATCACGGTGGACGTGACGACGCCCTGATCCCACAGCCGGGTGCGCAATTTGGCGAGCAGCTCGGCGGTCTCGGCAAAACGCTCGACCAGAATATCCCGCGCACCCTCCAGCGCGGACTTTACGTCCGGCACGTTGATAGCCTCAACACCCTCGGCGGCAGGCTTCACATTCAGATACTTCACGGCTTCCTGCTCTGGATCGAGCGTTGGATCGGCAAAGAGAGCATCGGCCAGCGGTTCCAATCCAGCTTCGCGCGCAATCTGCGCCTTCGTGCGGCGCTTAGGTTTGTAGGGCAAATAGAGGTCTTCCAGCGTCTGCTTGGTCGCGGCGGCTTCGATGGAGTTGCGCAGTGCGTCAGTGAGTTTCCCCTGCTCTTCGATCGAAGCTAGGATAGCGGCGCGACGCAGCTCCAATTCACGCAGATACAGCAAGCGCTCTTCCAACGTGCGCAAGTGCGTATCGTCCAGGTTGCCGGTGGCCTCCTTGCGATAGCGTGCAATAAACGGCACGGTCGAACCTTCATCGAGCAGGGCGACCGCAGCGGCGACCTGATGGGAACCCACGCCGAGTTCTTTGGCAATGAGTGGGACAATCTTCAGCTGTGCCGCGTCTGAAACCGTCTGGGTCATAGTAGAAACCATCTGTGCTCGTTACCGATCTTTCCGAAAGCGGCATTGAGCCGAAGCCGGCCCACTCTGAGTCGCGCACGCTTTCTGGTTATGTATTATGGTGCGTTGAAGGTTCTGGTCCGTAGAGTCAGTGTATGCATTGCAGGTATTGGAAGCTCATGCGAGTGTACTGCAAAACTCCCCGCGTATCTAGCCCATCTACCCAGAACCACATGAGCCACTGGCCCTTAGCCTAAGACTTCGCTACACTTCTCAAAAAGGAGAGACTGATGCGAGAGGAACGAACAATCAATTTCTATACGCTGCTCGAACTCTTGCCCACTGCGACGGAGGCTGACATCAAAAAGGCTTGGCTTGAACAAATCCAGGTCTGGCATCCGGATCGCTTTGGCCATGCGCCGACCTTGCACCGAAAGGCAGAAACCAGGACACAACTGCTCAACCAGGCCTATCAAACTCTCAGTGACCCCATCGCACGCACCAGCTACGATGCTAAAAATCAACCCTCGGAATCTCACAAGCCATCCGCACGCCCATCCCCTACACCAAACCCCTCTTCTGGATCCTACGCCTCCACTCCGCCACGCTCTCAACAGACCAGTCGATCCAGCCAAGACCCGCGAGGGCCCCAATCGCTCATCATGTTGCTCTCTCAGCAAGGCCAACCCAAACTCATGGTGCCGGCCATTCATCTCTACGTTGACCCTCGAGAGTACCAACCCTACGATTTTCACGGGTTCGTCCGCATCGCCGGGACGATGCGAGAAACCTTGCCCGTCAGCGGCTATGCCATTGCTGAAGTTCCCGAGCTGTTATGCATCAAGCGCATGGGCATCGAGGAACTCTACACCGTCTTTTCCAATCCTTCCTTCAATCGCCCGCCGTTCCTCCATGAGCTTGAACAGACCCTCGCCTTGCCCTCTCGCTTCCTGGTCATCGAAGGCATCCTCCAGCATCGGAAGGCCGGAGGACGGCTCAACCAATACCACAAGATTGGGCTGATGGATTTCCTGGACGCCCTCATAGCCAGATATGGCATCCAGATCATCTACGCGGACACACGCGACGAAGCCGAAGAACGCATCGCCAATCTCGCTTCCATGCACTATGCCTACCACTTTGCCGAGCAACAGGGATTCGGACGCTGCCTTAAAGAAGACGATCTATAAGAGCTGATGGCTGATGGCACGAGCAACGAGAATCCCGTGCATTTCTGTCCCTGCCATAGGCTATATGCTCTTGCTCCTTTATCGACTCGTTCCAAATCCGAGTTGCCGCCAGGCTTCGTAGATCACCACTGCCACTGCATTGGAAAGATTGAGGCTTCGGTTTCCAGGGACCATGGGGACACGGATACGGTGCTGCTCACCGACCGCCCCTAGAATCTCAGCCGGTAACCCCCGGCTTTCCGGGCCAAAGACAAACGCATCACCGACGGCATAGTCGACCAAATCGTACCGTTGAGTGCCTTTGGTGGAAACAGCAAATAGGCGGCGATCTTTGACCGCTGCAGCGCACTCAGCCCAGCTTTCGTGGACCGTGATCGAGGCAAATTCGTGATAGTCCAGTCCTGCCCGCAGCAATTGCTTATCCTCCAGTGTGAATCCAAGAGGTTTCACAAGCTGCAGTTTTGCGCCAGTATTGGCGCAGAGCCGAATGATGTTGCCGGTGTTCGGGGGGATTTCCGGTTGAAAGAGAATGACGTCGAACATGGGACGGGCAGTGTAGCATGGCTGCGCCGTTTTTCACGATGCGGCTTGGGCTCATAAGGAAAGTCTGATTTGGCAGGCGTGTGCGCCGCGAACGATGCGAGACGAGCGGGAAAGGTAGGACTGGTTGGACGGACGATGGCCGTGGGCGGCTGACGGGAGTGAGGCGGCTATTCAGACTGAACTGGTTCCTGCAAACTTTTCTGGTCCACCGCTGGCGCAAGGCCAGCAGTGCACTTGTCAGAAGTTGAGGCCTCAACCTGAGGCAAATAGATTGTGAACGTGGTGCCGTGCCCTACCTCGCTAGTAACAGCCACATGACCATGGCTTTGCTTCACGATCCCATAGACAATGGACAGACCCAAGCCGGTTCCTTTCCCCGGCGCTTTCGTTGTGAAGAACGGCTCGAACAATTTGGCCTGCGTCGCCTGATCCATGCCGGATCCGGTATCTGCGACTGAGAGCAGGACGTACCGTCCTGGACGGAGGTCTGGAGCTTCGCGGGAGTTGGAATCGGCCAGCTCCGTTATGGCCGTCTCGATAGTCAGCGAGCCACCCTGCGGCATGGCATCGCGGGCATTCACGCATAAGTTCATGATGACTTGCTCCATTTGTCCCGGATCGGCCTTGACCAGGCCTAGGAGCGGATCCAGATTCGTGGATAACACAACGTCATTTCCAATAAGCCGCCGCAGGATCATCTCGCTATTGAAAACGAGATCGTTCAGATTTACGACTTGGGGTTCCAATACCTGCTTTCGACTGAAGGCCAGCAACTGACTAGTCAGGCCCGAAGCCTGTTTGGCGGCCTTCATTAATTCGTCTGCATATCGTCTCGAAGCAGCCGCTGGGTCCAGCGTCGCAACAATCAATTCGGTGAATCCTCGCATGACGGTGAGGAGATTGTTGAAGTCGTGGGCAACACCTCCTGCCAGCCGGCCCATGGCTTCCATCTTTTGCGACTGCTGTAGTTGGAGATCTTTCTGACGCAACACCTCGGCATCTTTGGTATGTTCAATGGCGGCGGCGGCAATGGAGGCGATGACAACCAAGAGGTCGAGATCGTCGCGGTGGATCTGGCCGGTGACCTTATTTAGAACCTCAATGACACCGATAGGGGCTCCGCCATACCGCTTGAGTGGAACCACGATCATGTTCCTCGAATGATATCCAGTGATCCGGTCGGTTGCCGAAAAGTGCCGGATATCCTGCTGCACGGCGGGAATGACCTCTGCTTGGCCGCTGAAAAACACCGCGCCGGCAATACCCTTGTCCCAGGGAATCGACGTGCCCTGAAGGCAATCGACATTCTCTCCGATGACATAGCGAAAGACTAATTGCTTGGCTTTTTCGTCTGCCAGTAGGATGGATCCGGCATCTTCCCCTATCACCTCGAGGGCGGTGCGCAGAACCTGCCTCGCCATGTCGTCGACGTTCGTATACTGAAAGAGGGTTTCGGTGAGATGACGAATGGATTCCAGCGGCGATGGCATCGGTTCAGTCCTGTAGTGGCCCCGGATTAGAACAACAGCTCATCTCCTGACAGCTCCCTACAGATATAGCCCCGGATCGACATTTGGCCAAACAATATCGAAAATTTTGAATGCGTTTCGATTACCGGGTGCGGTGGGAAACTGGCGAGGATTGTTCTCGTGAAACGTTTTGGGCTTTCAGCAAGGGACGAGATGAAATTGGATGTACTGATGGCTGAAATCTGACTGCTGATCGCTTCGGCATCGAAAGACAAACGACACTTCACGAATGACGAGGGCCTGACGGCTAACTTCCCTGATTGAGCAGTTCTGGCGATGTACCTCTTGCTGAACGGGCCTTCAGCAATTCGATGAGTTCAACTCGTAGCGTGCTATTGAGGCGTTGCCGTGCCTCAAGCGGCAGGCGAAGAAACTCCACCCCAAACTGATGGCCTCGCACCCACTTGATCGTGCCGAGTTCAATTGACAGCGCCCGCATCTGATCGGGGAGCATGACACTCACACGCAGATCACTGCCGCAGAGAACCTCTCGATCGCACAAGACGGAGCACCCCATCAGCGACAGATTGGTCAGTATCCCTTCGCCGACAAACGGCGTACCGCCAAAGATGACAGGATAGAAAAGCGGGAATCGATGATAGGTTCGGGCATAAGAAAGGGGCGCCATCACAGCCTCCATAAGGCCGGATTGTACCGAGGCTGGCACTGGAGCGGTATCCTACATTAGGAGGGGGAACCTTAACCCGTGAGAGGTGAAACGGATCTCGTCGAGGATAAGCACGTATGGGTTCACGCGTGCGGCAGGTCAATCCTTCCGTTTGAAGGCAATTCGATATGTACCAAGGCGGCCAAGAAGCGCTTCTTCAGTCGATAATTCAAACGTCACCTCGATTCCCTTGTCTTTATCCCAGCGACCAAACGCGATATCTGTGAAACGGTCGTAGAGTTCGTTCACAGATTCGGGGATCTCCCTTTTCTCTTCAACCAATTCAAAGAGTAATATGAGCGACAGGGGCACCATCGGCATCTTGAATTGAATCTTCTCCAAGCCCGACTTGAGAAGTTTCAACTTATCCTTATTGCCTTCCACCAGCTTCGCAAATAGTTTCAGCGCCTGACTGACCTCAAAGGGCAATAATTCGTACCTTGTAAATCCAGCAGGAGGAGTCTTCAACATCTCTATCTTTCTGCTGGTGACCAAAAGACTGACATTCAGCTCGTCCGCGAATTGCGCGGCTTTGTCTAATGCCTGTTGCCGTTTCGATGAAGGCACCTCGTCGAGGGCATCCACCATCAGCATTTTAATGACCATCCGGCTTTCAAGTTCGGGAGAAACAACCAGTGTTCCCAACAGAGCCCCAGTGCCACCCATCTCTAAGATTTGTCTGGCGCTAACTAAGATCGGCAGTTCAAATGGTCGCTTATGGTCACTCCCACGTATCACATCCATCAACGCATCACGGAACATCTGGATTGCCAGTCTTACCAAAGCCCCGGACTTCCCGCTGCTGGGATCACCGACTAGAAGCACCCTGCGATCCTCTTCAATAATCTCTTTAAGCTTCGCGAGGTGGGAAGGTTTGTCCACCGACACCTCCCGTGCCTTGGCTCTTTCCCGCGCACCTGTTTTAGCTACAAGAATCTCAACATAGTAGTCCGACAGATTCTTGCTCTTGCCCCCCAGCCAATGCTTCGCTTCAAGCTGCGCAATCTGAGCATGCAATGGATCGATGATCTCCTGTTCAAAGAAAACCTGAGGATAGTGCTCGACACACTTGCCTATAAGCCAGTCGATATCGCGCACATCTTCCAGATTGACAGGAACGTCCGCAACGAGCTGTTTCCTCGCCTGAGGACTGAACTCTCCTGCAACAATCACCATGACTTTATTCACAGGAAGATCCTTGAAAATCGATTCTATTTCAGCAGGATGTTCCAGCGCATGACCGACGAGGCTCTCAACTTCTTGAAACTTCATACTCGCTCCGGCTTTCAAAATGTCCGTAATCTCCTTTTTGAGCCGATCGACTGCACCTGCTGTTATCTCTGTAATAGGCCAGCATTTGACAACAACCGCCGTGACATCGATGCCGAGGTTATCCTTTTTAACAATCACTAAGTCTTTGCCATGTCCATTCACACCGTAAGTGATCGCGATGCTATAACTCGGCTCCATACGCTCAAACAACGCCTTCACGTGCTTATGCAATTTCTCTTCTGGAAACGCCATGAGAATGGATAGACGCGTTTCGTGCGGCAACGCTTTCGCGTACTGGATAAGCTCTTCCTGTATATCCACTTCAACCCTCTGCCAGCTAAATTTCCTAAACAAGGCTACTTGCAGTCTCCAAGACTGTCAACCTTCTTATTCAGAACAGCCCCCCTCTTAAGAGGTAGTGGCTGGCCGGAATTTCCTCTCGAAAAATGTGAAGCGTACCACGTGAACCGTTTCG
>CXWL01119872.1_pt1 | contig 13599 bp, 30 predicted proteins | sample 590931 | NCBI WGS metagenome assembly CXWL01 (sample SAMEA3498368, study PRJEB10139) | groundwater metagenome | biome: water well; material: biofilm material | place: Germany | collected 2015-04-27 | reverse complement strand
GAGGCAAGATCAAGCGCAAATTGCTGCGAGGGCGTTACCTCCGGCCCATCCGCCAAGGAATCGCACACCTTCGCGCATTCCTCAACGATAAGGGCGCGGAATTTGGCGCAGTTTTCAATTGCCGCGCCGTGGGTAAATCTCTGGTTCACAGCGATCAACCCAGCTTCTATCGCCAGTCGTTCGATTTCGGGGGTCATTTGCGATCCTTAAAGAAAAGTGACGCGACGAATAGAAAAAGGCCAAGCAGCATCCCGCCCGCCTTGCCCATGTGCGGCGCAAACATCACTATTGCCGCCAGCCAAAACAGATCCCTTGCGTTCATTCACTTCTCCCAAGTTAATCAGGCGTAGTGCCTGGGGTTAGTCGGCACTCGCCGTTGGGTTTACAAACGGATAGCGCTACGAATTTCGCGCAAACGGTCGATCACATCAGCAACCCGCTCGTTTTCCCCCATCAAAATCGCTTCCAGCTCGCAAGACGATGGATGCCCTGGGGTCGGCACAGCAGCCTTACTCTCCCTTGGATCACGAGTAAGCACCGGCTTGAGCGGCTCGATCAAGTTGTTGGCGGCATGCTCAAGATCCGTCAGCAGCTCTCGCTTTCTTTGAAGCTGCGTTTGAATTGGTGAAATAGGAGGTGCATCACCAGCCGCGAGGGCCGCTCCCGACATAAACTTTCCGCTTTGTGCGCGAGTTGCCGCCTCATTTGCAAAATAAACTTCACTCATCTTTATTTTTCCTAGGTTGTGCGCCCAAAAACCGGGGCCGCGACGGTATCGAAACTAGGCCGCCATCCTTTGCGCAGACTTGTAAACCGGCTCGACGCCACTCTGCGCGGCCATCGCCACAAGGAATTCCATCCAGTCACTGAAGGTTTTCTTGCCCATCTGGCTTGTGCGCTGGGGCAGCATGATTACCTTGCCGTCAAACGCGGCCATGCGCGTCTCACCCAGCCAGCAGCCGGTCAGAACGTCTTTCCAGTCGTCGTCCGTGACGTTCTGCATGACGCCATTGATGCAAAGCTGTTTCTGTGCTGCGAAACCGGCAAGGTAGGGCCATTGCGCCGCGTTCTGGTCTAGCGTGCGGGTAGGCTCGCCCACTGTTACGGCGTAACCTTCTGGCGCGTCCTTGACGGCCTGGATGGCGCGCTGGCGGGCTAGGTCGTGGGCCATGATGAAGGTTTGCTTCAAGTCGCCATCCTTGCCATGCGCTCCGAAGCCTTGCGCAACATCGCGTTAAACCAGCGGCGGATCACGTAGCTGCGAACAACGCTAATCACCGTGAAGATCAAGCCCATAGAGAATGCCTGTCCGCCAGTGATTGCAAACCCATACAGCGGCAGGATGTACATATTGGCAATCCAGTTGATGGAAAAGCCAATAAGGATGTTTATGCAGACTTCGATCAGCGAGCCAAGGCGGGTCTGGTTCATAGCCACTCCTTCGGGCGGTCGTCGCCTTCGGTGTAGTTTTTACTGTACAGAGTCAGCATTCGGAGGTTGCACATCGCATGAGCAAGGTGTGGCAGGCCGGATTCCGGGTCCAGTTCTTCCCCGCGCTGCCATGCGGCCATGTGGCGCAGAAGGCAGGCCAGCGGCACAGACCACGGCATCCCTTTGGCCCAATTCCAGGCGGCGTATTTCTGTTTCCCGTAGGCCCACACCTTGGCCTCGTCTTCCAGCGTGCATAGCGGAATCAGGCTGTAGTCGGGCTTCCCGCCGTTGAAGCGGGCGCCAGAGCCTTTCTCAGTGCTGGCAACATCGCCAATTCCCAGCGGGTGGAAGGTCAGCGCTTCATGGTCGTCAGGTTTCATACTTGCTCCTTTTTCAGTTCCCGCACCTTGGCGGCATAGGTTGCTTTGATTTCAATGAGTTGGTCGGTCGTGTAGTGCTTGGCCTCGAGCGGGCCTTTGAGCCATTCGACCAACTCGACACCCTCTTGCTCGATCAGATTGGCCTCAAACGATGCGTTGACCGTGTAGCCTTTGCGGGCATATTTCCCGGACCCGGCGTTACAGGACTTGCATTGCAGCCAGATGTTTAGCGGCTCAAGGGCCAATTCGGGGCGGGCGCCTTTGCTCAGGAAGTGCCCGCCGTCCCACAAACCACCCGGGCGCCATCCATCCGTGCCGGCGACCTCTTCCTGTGACCGCTTGCAGCTCATGCAGCCCCGGCCCTTGGACAGCTCTTCAAGACGGCGGAATTGCTGGATAGCCACTTTTGCCTCTGCCAGCCACTCGCCGCGAGTTTTGAGCTTTTGCAGCTTCGCCCGCGTCTCGCGCTTATCCTTGACCTGGCGGACCTTCGCAGCCTTCACCCGCGCCTTTTCCTGCTTTTCGCGCTGGATTGCCACCCATGGATCAATGCACTCAGGATGCAGTACGTGGCGGGCCATGTCGGCGGGTAGGCGCACCTTGCAGTGCTTGCAGCGATTCGGCTTGGTCTGGATCACAGCAACCCCCGCTGCACAGGCAAGCACTCGCGCCGCGCACGGCCTGCAGCGTCTAGCAGCCAGAACGACCAGCCGCGATGTTTTGTCGCCCGTGACTGCATTAGGTGCACGCGGGCGGCGTGCAATGCTTTTTGGCGGTCGGTGAATTTGGTCACAGTGGCGCCCCTTTAATCAGACCGGCGTATCGCTTCACGTTGGCATGGCCGGCCATCCAGTCGGCGCCAAAAGACCAGTCCAACAGCTTGCGGTAGTCTTGGGTGATGTTCCCGGCCTTGGCTGATTCCGCGAACGCTGGACTTTGGGCAAGGTGGCGAGCGGCGCACTCCAGGCAGTCGGGACGAAACGATCCGGTCAAGCGGTTGCGGGCGAAATCATCGCAGGCAGGGCAAGTCATGCAACCTCCAGACACTCACGCATGGCATCGGCCACCGTGTATTGCGGGTCTTTGTCGCCAGTCAGCTCTAGCGCCTTGTCGATCACGGCTTGCGGCATGTTGGCACCGGCCCTGCGCAGGTCTAGGATGTTTTGGGCGTCAACGTAGGTCATGCTGCGGCTCCTTGTTTCAGTTTTGCCATCGCCTCACGGACGGCGGCGGGCATTGGGACGGATCGGGAGCGTTCAATGTCGATCCGGGTTAGCTCGGGGTCGCGCTCTTGCTTGCCGGGGACGGTGGACACGGCACCGGATGGCATGGCGGCTGGTTTTTCGTCTGTCCACCGACCATCATTCAGCCATGTAGCCGGGTATGGGACGAACTTCCAACCCTCCTTCACCCAGTCCTCAGTTGTCCGCTGCCATGCGATGGCACCTAGCATCAGGTCCAGCAATGCGCGGTCAGGCTTGCGTTTGAGAAAAGCTTTCAGGGCGTCGTCTTTTGCCTTCTTCTTCGGGTATGCAGTCCAGAATTCGTCGAACAACAAAGCGCCGGATGGCGCGGGGGGTTTATCGCCTTCGGATACGACTCCGGATACGGATACGCCTAAGTGCGCATCTGCTAGCAAATGATTGCAAGCGCTATCCGCTGACTCCGAGCCGGGGTATTTGCTGGGGGATCTTTGCTGCTGCCCGAAGTTGAGGACTTCAAGGTATTGCTTGCCTTGCACGGCGTAGTTAAGGATCAGTCCGGCAGTCTGGCACGCAGCCATCCAACGGGATATGTCCGTAACGCGCACAGCGTCAGTTTGCAATGGGTAGCAGCGAGCCCGCAACAATTGAGGGTTTGCCTCATACCGTCCGAAGTCGTCCACGATGGACTGAAGGCGGCGATAAAACACCTCTTCAGCCCAATTGAGCTGCGCCATCTTCTCGCTGCTCAGGATTGCTTCGCGGATGATCCGGTTAGGCATTTACGCAGCGGCCTTATTCCAGTTAAACTTGGCTACAGGTTTCGCAACCGTTTGCCCGGCACTGCCCGGGCTTTTTTTCTTCATGTCTTTCAGGATGAACTCTCGGTTCATTGCGATTTGCGCGGCCTGATCTTTGACGATGATTTTTGATGAAATGTTGTTGTCCTTCGTATTGAAGGCACGCTGAGCGCGGCAAAACAAATCCAGGCTGCGAGCAGACACAATTTTTCCGCTCATGTATTGCTGGGCCAGCGTCCGAACTGGCGCAGACATGGCAGAAATATTTGAGTGAATGAGTGCGTCATAAGCGAGCCGAATCGCGTCTTTGTCGTGGCCTAGCTTCATGTTGATAACGGCGGCGGCACGGACGGCAGCGGATGACCATGTGCGAGCCACGCCCGGGCAGAAAGTGACCAGCGTTTCATATTCCGGCGTGACCCAGTCAATAAACGGCTTGGTCAGTTGCGGCGTAATTCCAGTCCGTTCAGGGACTGCAATCTTGACCACAAAACGAGCGACGGCGACAAGCTGAGATGACACCGAATAGAGGTCTGAAGTGGTACGCTTGAATCCTTGGTCAATGGCATCAAACGTGTCTTCTTCAAGCTCATTGCTAACATTCACAGCGACAACCGTTTTCTCCGGGAGTTCGCTAATAAAGGTTAATCGGTGTTGTCCATCAAGCAGGCGACCGGTTTTTGAGAACGCGATGCCTTGGTGTGTCACCTTCCACTCGCCGCGCTGATATGCGCGCATAAATCCATCTACAACACCCGGGCGCAGCGGACGGTTATCCGTATTGCGATCAAGCCATTGACGAGCCATTGCCGGGGATACCAGCGTCAAACGTGTTTCCATGGTTTCGCTACCTTTCATGGCGTCAGTGCGCCGATTACATCCATCAGCTCGGCAAGTAGCGAACGCTCCTGCTCGGTGAAGGAATCCTGTGAACGCACAGCCGTCAACGTGAGGCGTGCGTATGTTTCAAGCATTGAGACACCGCGCTCTTTCGCGGCTCTGAGTTCTTCGCGGATAGCGTCGGCTTTAGCGCCTTTGGGGGCTACGCCTTTTGGCGCGCCCTTAGCCTCGCGCAGCATGAATGCGGTTGTGACCTGGCCGGCAGTCTCCTTGGCAGTGGCTACGGAGGTTTCAAAATGCTCATCACTCATCCCAGCAAGTGATTGCCACCGGGAAGATTGGTCTTTTGAAATACCGATTTCTGAAAGAGTCGCAGGGGGCGATTCTTTCTTCATGGCTCCACCAGATCGGGCGCGATCACCACTTTCAAAACTTTGGGCAAGAAGCTCTCCGGCCTTGCGCTCTGCCCGAACTTTGATTTCAGTCGCCCACTGGACCAGTTCGGTGTCCTTTGCTTGACGGGCATAAGCGGCCATTGCCTCGGCCTTGTCGCGTATGTCTTTCACTTCATCGACGCGCTGGCACTCAGCCAATGCGTAGCGGGCCTGTTCGTAGCGGGCTAGCTGCATACAGCCTCCGGCTCTTCCACGCGGCCTGCAAGCGTGTACGCCTTCACGCGCTTGCCGTTAGCCAAATCGCCTGTAGCGATGCACTCGCGCAGGGACTGGAAGCGCTCGCTAATGCCCTGCTCAAAGCTCAGGGTGAGCTGGTTTTCTTGGCCTTTGATAACTGCTGATTTCATCGTGTATCACTGCTTATCAGCAGCGTCCAAAAAAATGGGAACATGCAAAAAATTTCAACCTGGCTCAGCGCATACGAGGCGATTCCCCTGCGCCTCAAACTGCCGTGCGAAATAACCCGCTTCAAACTCGATCAGTTCGGCGCTGGTCAGGCCGCTGCGAATGCTGGCTTCATAGATTTGTTCGCCACGGTCTGCAGCAGCAGAGCCGAGGGCGCGCAGTTGGTCGGTGGTTAGGGCGGGCATTTAGGCCTCTACGGTTGTGCCAAAAATCAAGCTATCGGCAGTAACGCCAAGTCGCTCACATATCAATCGAAGCTGCCGGACGTTGGGGAGGTAGTTGTCAAGCTCCCATCCAGAAATGGCGGCTTTGTTGATGCTTACGCCATCAGTGCCCATGCCCTGCCCGAGCTGGGCTTGCGTCAAGCCTTTAGCGCGGCGGGCAGCAGTCAGGCGAGTGCCGAAAGTTTCTTTGCTGGGTTCTTGAATGGTTGGGACGTGGGCGGCGGCATCGTTGGCCCACTCGCATACCTGCAGATAATCGAGGCCGGTAAACCATTCGTTTTTGTAGCGACGGTCGCAGGCGTCAACGCAGCGGTTAATCAGGATCAGTTCGCAGGGAACGCTGAGGCTTGCGCACTCAAAGGTGCAATGCTCAATCAGTTCAACGCCCATGCAACCGACACGATCAACGTGAGTTGCAATGCGGCTTACTGGGTCAATCGAGCGACCGACCTTGATGTGGCCGTTGCTGAAGTGGCAGACGTAGAGGTATTCCACGGCTCAACCCTCTTGTTTGGCGACTGGCACCAAATCATCGAAGCCCACAGCGTTCTCGGTGAACTCGATGATTCCGCGATACCAGTCAGGCGGGACGCGGATCGTGCCGTTGACCGCCTGCGACACGACCGACTGCGATTTATTGAGATGGGCAGCAAGCGCCGCTTGTCTGCCGGGTACTTGGTCACACCAGTTTTTGATATTCATGGCTGCAAGTTTAGTAAAGACTTGTTTTCAAGTCAAGCCTTTGCTAAATCTTTTATTAGTATCCTCCTGCCATGAATGAGGACGAGGTTCAGAAGATCCGCAGGACGCGGCTAAGCGATTGGCTCAAGGCCAACGGCGGGGCCAGGCACGCCTGCGAAAAGCGCGGCCTAGCGAGGACTGTTGAGAGTCATATCTCTCAAATCCTGGGCGGCTACAGCTTCGGGGCCAGAGCCGCCAGGAACATGGAAAAAAAACTAGGGATGCCTGATGGTTACCTAGAGGGCGAACCCAAGGCGCTTTCGTCCCTGTCGCCCGACGCCCTCATGCTGGCGAAGTGGTTTGACAGGCTGACGGACGGCAAGGATCGATCTGAGGCCTATTTCATTGCAACCGAGGCCATTGTGGGCGTGCTAGGACGGCGTGGTCCTGCGCCCACTCCCGCGCCAAAGCCTCCTGCCAAGTCAAAAAAACAGCCCGCTTAAGGCCGTTTCGCGCCCCTTGTCTGGCGTATGCCGACCAAAGCGCGTATGAATCATCCCTGACCAGCACCGCCGCCGCTGGTGTATCGCCACAATAGGTGCCATCCGGCGCATCCGGCACCCCCTCAATGGCAAACATGGCGAAATCCATCCTCACCAGGATGGCCCCCGCAGCGCGTGAAGCGTCAATGATTTTCCCTCGCAGATACCCAAACGCCCGGTTATCAATCGGCCCGTAGTAAGCCGCCTGCATCAGCCCCGAACACCCCGCAACGGGCTTATAGGTGGCCTTCGCCGAGCCATAGCTAAATGTTTGCATCCAATCTCCTTTTTGGATATTTAGTCTAGCCACGGCGCGCCACTCTGCACGCAAGCATTGTCCCGTCTGTTGTGTTTGCACACGACCCGCCGAACACAAACAAGGCAAGGGAAACCACCTAGAAATTAATTTAGCAATAAATTTAGTAATCGCTTGACGTGAAGACAAGCAAACGCTAAAGTTGACCCAAGCCACAAAAAAGCACCAGGAACAAGTTCCGCGCTGATTGAGGTGGTGAGTAAGTCAACTAAACAACTTGGAGAACGCAAATGGACAAAGCGCAGATAGCAGCAGAAATAGCAGAGCACCAGCAGGCGATTGCGAAACTTGAGCAGTCGTTGATCGACTTCGATTCACTGATTGAAAACAACCAGTACGAAGACCACGGCGCCGCCGAGTCGGCCATCACTGACCGCATGTCGGGCATCGCCAGCGAGGCCTGCGAAGGCTCCTACAACTACGGTGATGACGTTTACACGCAGCGCTACCAGATCGCAGGCAATCCCAATGTGTTTGAAGCCACGGTGACCTTTGAATACAACCGCCACGACAAGACCTATTACTACATCGACGGCACGGACTACAGCTACGCCGAAGTGGAAACTGCCGCCGCCTAAACCCCTCAGCGCAACGGGCTTGCGCTTTGGAGTTTTGGTGAGAGTGATTAAGCGGTAAGAGACGGGGTTCGTTACCCAATACCGCAAGCCAGAGTGACGACTGATTCACCATCTATCAGCGCTGGCTACCGAGCATAGGTCTATCCGCAAGCTGGGCGCCCAGTGCGCGGGCAAATAGACCGACCGCTTAATCATTCTTGGTGTTGATTTTTAAAGTGGGCCTAGCGCATTGTGGATGTGATTGAACTAAGGAGAAAAGCATGAAAAGCAATTCTGATCATTTGGTCGGTGGGGATGGTGGTGGGGTGCAGGCGCCACAGCACGAGCACGATTGCAACGGCTGTGTATTTCTTGGTGGGTATGGCGTATATGACCTGTATTTCCATGAGGGCGCCAAGCCTGTGTTTACCACCCTTATTGCACGCGATGGCCCACGCGAGCACTACAGCAGCGGCCTTGCCTTTTCTTTGCCGTACACGTCAATTGACGGCACTGAACAAGAGCCTTTCCCGGCGCTTGCAGAGGCCCGCGCTCGCGCCATTGCAGCCGGCTACGGCCCAGCGATTACCAAGGCGGAAGGCGGTGCAGCATGACCACGCCAAACACCCCAACCCCTGCGCCAGTGCTGGCGACCGAAGCCGACTGCATCGCCGCTGATCTGGCCCTACTCCGCTACAAGCAAAGCGGCGGGCCTGCGCGTGACAACCAGGATCGCGCCGTGAAGCTGGAGCTGCAGTGGTCTGAGGCTGCGCGGCTTGGGGGGATGTTGTGAATAACTCTGTTCATTCTGCTGTCGCTGACTCGGAGCGCGTGCAAGGGCGCGAGGCCGCTGGCTACTACATCGCAAGCCTCAAACACACAAGCAACCACCACGAACACATTACTTTCTGGGCGCCTAACAACAATGGCTATGTGCTAGCGATGACTGATGGGCATGTCGGCGCCTACCCGTTGAGTGCGATAGGCCCTGACTACTTGCATGACGGTGTATCTACGCTGGCTGTGCCCGTTGAAGTCGTTAAGGCCCTTTTGAGCCCCGAGCCGTACTTCCGAAACGGCAAGGGCGTAGCTGCTCGTTTTTACGACACGCCGGGGCCGGTGGTGGACAACACCCGAGCGAACTGGAACCACCTACTTGCCGCCGCTCTGCCGTTGCCAACTGGAGCAAAGCCGAAGCCACAAGTTTTCCGTGGCGCGCGCCGCAGCTTTGCAATCACCGGAGCCAAGCCATGAACCGCACCCACTACCGCACAAAGCGCCCATTGTGGGAGGACGTTGCAGGCTGGGTGCTTGCTGTAACCATCGGCGTACTGCTCGCCGCTTACCTTGTGATTGGACTGTCCAAATGAATATGCAACTCGCAAAACGCGCAATCCGGCTGTATAGCTGCGACCTCGCGCCCAAGTCTGTCAATCGCCACAACCAGCGCAGCTATATCGCCATGCGGCTGTGGCTTGGTGAGCGCTGGTTGCTTGCTAAACCTGTTCAAAAGGAGACTCTGCAATGACTAAACCTGTTTGGCACAAAGGGCCTCCGCCGTCTTTGGGGTGGTGGCCTGCGAGTGTCGGTCGAAATACGGGCATTTATCGTTGGTGGAATGGGCGTTGTTGGAGTGATTCCGCCATCAAGTCGGAAACTTCCACGGAGGCTGCGCGGCAGGCCAAAGCGAGAGCACTAAACCCCGACGCAGTTGAATGGACCGACCGCCCCAAATCGTGGCCCGCAAGGAGCAAAACATGACCTGCAACGCCTGCCCCAACCCCGCAAATTGCAGCCCAACGTTCTGCCACTACGAGGACGCCGGAGTCGAAACACCGCACGACAAAGCCTTGCGCCACTTCTGGGAGCCGAACCAGGCGCTGCACATCGAAGCCTACACCGGCCCAAGCAGGCTGCACCGTGTGCTGGATTGGGTTGGCAACCGCTGGGACGAACTCAACGAGCTGGGCAAGATTTGCGCCGTTGTTTGTGGCGTGGCGTTTTGTTTTGCGGCGGCTGTTGCTGCTGTGGAGGCGATGACATGAGCCGCACAAAGGATCTTTTTTTTGACCTGCAAGAGCAGGCTGATTTATCTGGTGAATATCAAGGAGAAAACTATGGACAACATGAAATTGTGGAACGAGGTCAAGGTAACCGACCCGGGCGCCGTCAAGAAGATCACCGGCAAGCCGTACCAAGGCAACAGCCCAAAGCCGTACTGGTTGATACAGCGCGCCACTGAGGTTTTCGGGCCTTGTGGGCAGGGCTGGGGCGTCGAGGTCAAAGAACAGCAGTTCTACCGGCTTGCAGAAAACGAGGTCATGCACAGCGCCGTGGTGACGGTCTGGTACATGAAGGACGGCCAGCGCTGTTCGATTGAACAGATGGGCCAGACCAAAGCCTGCTACGTCAAGCGCGACGGCGACCTGATGACCGACGAGGACGCTGGGAAGAAGTCGGTGACTGACGGCATGGTCAAGTGCCTTTCCATGATTGGCTTCGCTGGCGACATTTTCAGCGGGCAGTGGGATGACAGCAAGTATGTCGAATGGGCGGCCGAGCAATACAAGCCAGAACCGCAGCGCATGAGCGACGAGGCCATTCAGATGCATCAGCAGGCGTTTAACGACTCCAAAACGCCAGCGGCACTCAAGGCGGCGGGCGACAAGGCTTGTGCGGTTGCAGACGCAATGGGCGACGTGGAGGCAAAAGGCATCCTCCAGGCCGCATACAAAACCCGGAAATCAGTTTTAACCAAGAAGGAAACAGCATGACTCAGTACGACAACTCAAACCGTGGCGTTCTTTTCAACAACGAACGCAAAGAATCAGACCGCCATCCAGACATGACGGGGATGTTGAATATCAGCGGCGTGGACTACTGGTTCAGCGGCTGGTGGAAAGATAGCGAATCGAAAGGGGAGTTTTTGTCGGTAAGCATCGGCGACCCTAAAGAGGCGCGCAGGCAGCACCTTCGGCCAGAACCAGAGCCGCAACAACAACGGCGCGGCGGTCGTCAGAGCAGTCCTGCACCACAAGAACGGCAGGCGCCACAAGGGCGGCGAGGCGGCTACCCGGAACCGGCAGGCCAGCGCCGAGCGTCAAGCGGCTTTGACGACATGGACTCAGACATCCCGTTCTGAAACTACAAGGAAAATCATGGAAGTTCTTGACCGCCCACAATCGGCAGTTGCCGAATATCAGCCCTTCTACGCTCAACTTGCTGAGCTGGAAGAAAAAAACACAGCCCTAGTTTTCGACTACGAAAGCAAAAAGGGCAACAAGGAGGCCCGCAGCCACGTCAACACCCTACGGCTGACCAAGGGTGCGCTTGAGCGGACGCGCAAGGCAGCTAAAGAGGAATCCCTTCGCAAAGGCCGCGCCGTGGACTCCGAAGCCAAGGAAATCGAGCGCCGTATTGAAGCCATGATCACCGTGCATCAGGCGGAAATCGACAAGATCGAAAAGCGTGAGGCTGACCGCATCGACGCAATCCAGGTTAAGTTGGGCGAGCTGTACCGCGTGCATGAGGGCATGACGGCGGCGGATTATCGCTTTCATATCGCCACGCTTGAGGCTGTTGTCATTGATGACAAGTGGCAGGAGTTTGTAGCCGATGCCGCACGCGGGAAAGACGCATCCATCGCCAAGCACCGCGAATTGCTGGCAGCGCGTGAAAAGCAGGACGCCGAAGCCGCCGAGTTGGAACGGCTGCGCGCCGAGGCGGCGGCACGCGCCCAAAAGGACCGCGACGACGCCATTGCCAAAGCCGCCGCTGAGCGCGCCCGCGCCGAGGCTCAGGCCGAAGCCGAACGTGCCGCCAAAGCTGCAGCCCAAGCCGCTGCCGACGCAGAAGCCAAGGCGAAAGCCGAGCGCGAGGCTGGAGAACGCCGCGAACTGGAGTTGCAACTTGCTGCCGAGAATGCCGAACGCCGCCGCGTGGAGGCCGAGCAGAAGGCAGCGCAGGAAGCCATTGATGCAGCCGCTAAGGCCGAGAAAAACAGGCTGCAAGCCATTCAGGACGAAAAAGACCGCGCCGCTGCTGCTGAGGCTGCAGAAGTCGCAGCCGCCGCCAAGCGCGAGGCGAACAAGGCCCACAAAGCCAAGATTAACCGCACGGCCGTTGCTGCCTTGGTAGCGGATGGCGTCAGTGAGGAATGCGCCAAACAGTGCGTAACCCTGATTGCTCAGGGAAAAGTGCCGGCCGTGGCGATTGCCTATTAACGGTCATTAATGCACGCGGCCACGCAAAACACGCGGCCAAATAAAGAAAGCTGCCCAGGTAGCGCCTGGGATGAACTGANNACACGCCGTTAAGTCGGCTGAATACCTCGGCGAATCCCGACCAACATTTTTACAGGAGTTTTGTATGTCTCACAGCCTAAAAGCACAAAGAGCAGAACAGAAGCGCAGCCAGTCGAGTACAACGACGACGACGCTACAGCCAGCCTATGGCAATGCATCAACAGCGACCAAGTAAGCGCATCGCAACTTGTGCAGCACTACGAAGCGGGCGAGATTCAAACTAACCAGGGGGACAGTGATGGAAACAGTTGACAGATACGAACAGTATGACGAACTGTTCCTTGAGCTTGAAAAGGCAAGACTAGTGATGCTGCAAGCTGACTCTGCCGTCGCAGAAGCAAAGCGCGAGTTTCATGAGGGCGGTGTTTCGCTTCGCGCCTCAGAACTTCATGCGCTCTATGCCGCACAAAACGCGGCAGGTATCAAAGTGCAGGAAATCAAGATCCGCGCAATGAAGGCCAAACAGGACGCCAAGAAGCTCAAGGGCAAGACCTTTGCAGCCCTGCTTACTAAAAAGCTTGAGGAAGCAGACATGGAGCACCTGATAGCCGAGGCTCAGGCCGAATCATTGCAAGCCGTCAAGGATGCCGGGTTGCACACAGCTTATTCATCTAGGGGCCAGTGATGGACGCAATACGGAAAATTGAGGCGGCTTTGGCTGCGGGGCCGACAGAGGGTGAGTGGTCAGTTCCACACTATTCGCAGGGCGATGTTGAGTGCAATTGCACGAGTGTCCTCAGCGAGTCGTATTGCGGTGCCATTGCGTCCATCCACTTCGACGACGGGCGAAGCGTCCACGAAGGCGGCGGAGATGACCCGATACCAAGCGAGGCGAAGGCCAACGGGATGCTTATTGCCGCGTGCTGCCCGACCAACATCCGCGAAGTCCTCCAGACCCTTGCAAGCAAGGAGGCCGAACTAGCCGCGAGGGAGGCTGAGATAGCGCAGCTGCGTGAGTTGTTGGCTGGTTGCCGGGCGGTGTTCGCGCTGGCGCTGGACAACGGGAAAGGTGAGCAATACGCCAGTCTTGAAACGCGGCGCGGCTCCTTTATCCACTGCGTCAAGTTGATGCAGGATTTGGACGCCGCCCTCACCCAACAAACACCGAAGGATTGATATGAGTGCCCACAATGACCCAAAGTACCAAATCCACGAACTGATCGCAGCCCTCAAAGCGCACGGCCTTGACCACGACACGCCCAGCCAACTGGCAGACGCCTTTCGTTTCGGTTGGGACGCTCTTGCCAGCCAGCCTGAGCCGGAGGTGGCGGCACCTGTCCGGGATGCGGTGCAGCGGCTTATGAGCACAGGCTGCGCGGCGGGCATCGCCGAGGGCAAACATGCCGAGCGATGGATTTCCGCAGTAGACGGCGTGCGCTCTGCTCTCGCCGCCAGCCGGGTGCCGGTTGCTTCGCCTGCGGAGCATGAACCGGATTTGCTCCGAAACATGCTCCAGACACTG
>CXWL01128159.1_pt1 | contig 13601 bp, 3 predicted proteins | sample 590931 | NCBI WGS metagenome assembly CXWL01 (sample SAMEA3498368, study PRJEB10139) | groundwater metagenome | biome: water well; material: biofilm material | place: Germany | collected 2015-04-27 | reverse complement strand
CCTGGTTGGAATAGGGGATAAGCAACATTTTGTTTACGGCATGCGTGCCGCTCCGTATATTCTGCGCATGCAACAAACCCTCCTGATCGCCGCCGCCTGCCTGCTCGCCCTGTTCTCGACGATCGGCGCCTCGCTGCCGTACCCGATCCTGCCGCCGCTGTTCGCCGCCGGCGCCACCAACAGCCTGAACCATTTCCTGGGACTGCCGCCCAAGCTGCTGTTCGGCATTGCGCTGACCGTCAACCCGCTCGGCATGATGATCGGTTCGGCCTTGCTGGGGCCGCTGTCGGACCGCTTCGGCCGGCGCCCGGTGCTGCTCGCCTCCGCGCTCGGTGCCGCCGCCGGCCATGCGGTGGCGGCGCTGGCGCTGATCGTCCAGTCGTATCCGCTGTTGCTGATCGCGCGCTTCGGCACCGGCCTGCTCAGCGGCAACGGCTCGGTGGCGCGCGCGATGCTTGCCGACCGCCTCGACGGCGACGTGCGCCTGCGCGCGTTCTCCTGGCTCAACGGCGCCTTCTACATGGGCTGGCTGTGCGGCCCGCTGCTGGCCGGCCTGTCGCTGGCGTGGGGCCTGACCGCGCCGTTCTGGGTGGCGGTCGGCGCGCTGCTGCTGATGGCCGCGCTGGTGGCGCTGGCGCTGCCGCGCGAGGCGGCGTCGACGGCGACGAGCTCGTGGTGGCAGGTGGCGCGCCGCCAGCACTCGCTCAATTTGCTGCGCCACCCCGAGCTGCGCACGCTGTTCGTGGTGCAGCTGGCCTACACCTGCGGCCTCACCGCGTTCTACGAATTCTATCCCCTGTGGCTGGTCGAAGTGCCCCGCTTCGGCGCGCGCGGCATCGCCTGGATGACGGCCGGCCTGTGCGCGCTGATGACCGTCACTTCGCTGCTGTTGGCGGGGCGCCCGAGCGCCGTGGCGCCGCTGCGGCGCGCCGCCTGGCATGCGTTCGGCGTGGCCGCCGCGGTGGCGCTGGTGGCAGTCGGCAACGTCTGGCTGGGGCTGGCGGCGATCATCCTGTGCGGCATCCCGAACGCGTTCTACAACGGCATCATGCCAAGCTGGTGCGCCGAGCGTTTCGGCGCCTGCGGCCAGGGCGCGGTGATGGGCCTGCTCTCGACGATCTTCTGCCTCGCCAACATCCTGATGGCGCTGGCCGGCGCGGTGCTGACGCTGATCGACACGCGCCTGGTGCTGCTGCTGGGCGCGGCGCTGTCGGCCTGGGCCGGCTGGCGCCTGCAGGGCTGGGGCGGGCGGATGGCGGCGCCCGCTGCCGGCGGCGGCGCCGCCAAAATGCAGGCGGGCGATTCGCCGGCGCATGGCGGATGATACTATGCGAGTCAACGACAGTGCCACGCCGCGGCGGGTGCGTCGACGCCTTCCTGAATTGACCATTAATGACTTATGACTTTAGCTTATTCCCGACTCAACCACGTGCTGCGCGTGCCGCTGGCGGCCGAAATCCATTCGCGTCCCTTTCTCAAGCTGGAGGCGCCTGAAGCGATCACCCACCTGGCCGTCTACCGCGACAGCGAAGCCGGTCCGCCGCACGGCAACGCGCTGGCCCAGCACGCGACCCTGGCGCAGTTCTGCGGCCATTTCGGCGTCGCCCCGCCGGTGGCCGGCGCCAGCTACTTTTACCACGACTTCGGCCGCTTCCGCCTGAAGTGGGAATGCCATACCGAATTTGCCACCTACACCTTCGCCGAGCCGGCGCGCGCCGGCGCGCCGCTGGCCGACGCCTTTCACCACATGCCGCTGGCGCACCTGCCGCAGCAGTGGCTGGCCAGGCTGGAGGGCCGGCTGATGGTGGCCGCCCACGTGGTGCTCGAGCGCGGCGAAGGCAGCGTCGAGGACGTCCAGCGCGCCTTCGAGAGCACCATGCTGGTCGGTGCCGGCGTCATGCAGGGCGCCCAGCTGTGGACCGATTTCGCCATCCAGTCCGACGGCTTCAGCCGCTTCGTCATCCGCGACGTCGGCATGCGCGCGCAGCAGGCGGGCCGGCTGGTGCAGCGCGTGCTGGAGATCGAAACCTACCGCATGATGGCGCTGCTGGGCCTGCCGTCGGCGCAGCAGGCCGGCGGCGTGCTCAACGCCATCGAAGCCGAGCTGGCCGCGCTGGCCGGCGCGATGGTGGCCACCGATGCGGCGCCGGCCGGCGCGCACGACGGCGCCGGCTCCGACCAGGCCCTGCTCGACCAGATCACGCGGCTGGCGGCGCGGCTGGAAAAGCTCTCGCTCGACAACAGCTACCGCTTCTCGGCCTCGAAGGCCTACTTCGGTCTCGTCAACGCGCGCATCGAGGAGTTGCGCGAGGCGCGCATCGAGGGCGTGCCGACGGTGGAGGAATTCATGGACCGGCGCCTGACGCCGGCGATGAACACCTGCGACGCCACCGCCGCGCGCCAGGACGCGCTGGGCCGGCGCATCGCCCGCACCAACGACCTGCTGCGCACCCGCGTGGGCATCGTGCAGGAGATGCAGAACCGCCAGATCCTGCAATCGATGAACGCGCGCGCGGCCCAGCAGCTGCGGCTGCAGCAGGCGGTCGAAGGCTTGTCGGTGGCGGCGATCTCGTATTACGTGATCGGTCTGATCGGTTATCTAAGCAAGGGCGCCAAGGTGCTCGGCGTGGTCTCCAACCCGGACGTGGTGGTCGGACTGATGGTGCCGTTCGTCGCCGCCGCGGTATGGCTGGGCTTGCGGCGCATGCACGGGCGCCTGCACGCGAAGGAGAAGCGCGAGGCCGCCAAATGGAAGGGCGAAGCGGCCGCTGCCAAGTCGTCGCCGGCAAGGTCTTGAGCGGGACGTCGGCTTAAGTACCAGGCAGGGCGTCGGTCGGCTGACATCGAGGCCCTGCGGCCGGATTTATCTTTTCGCTTGGATGATGGATATCGTCGTATTCCGCGACCAGGGTACCGAGCGTGCTTACGAGGTCGGCCAGGGGATGATCCTCATTCGCGGCGCCGGCATCGAGTAGTTGATTCATGACGGACACTGTTTTGTCATAGTCGAGTTCCGTGCGGATTGGCCGCAAGGGAATGACGGACGCGAGAGCCTGAAAGTGAGAGGTGATCGCGGCGACTGCTGGCGTTCGGCATCGTGCCCATGCAGACTCATTGGCTCTCAAAATCAGGCTGCTCAACCATTTAGCACCGTTAACGCGCAAGTCAGTGCCAACTGCTTTAACGATAGCTACAACACGCAATCCGTCAAGAATCTCAAATAACTGGGAACTCGAACCTGTTCATTGTCTGCAATTAATGAGTTTGAGTAATTCAGAATAGCAATCACTGGGCACATCCGCTGATCCGTTTTACCCATTGACTGTTGCCACTCATCCAGATCGGGCCGAGTAAAGCCGCACGAACTGCGTGAACATCAGTGCGACAAAAGCTCAATGTCTGGATTGTCTATGCTTGCCACCATCGAGAGCCTGAGCTGCGCCGGCCCACGGGGGGTTACGCGGGTTTCAGGGAAGGCCACAGATGTTGCGCTCGCGTGGCGTTCTTCCAGCGTGTAGGCCACGCCATTGAGGCGCACTTCAATACCACCGCCCACTGCGTCTTTGCCCGAAAAGACCAGCAGCACGCCGGGGGCCGGCACATGACCCCGGGCCACGGTGAAGATCGGCCAGCGATAACCGACGAGGCCGGCGGCCAACACTTGGGCCGCTTCCGTTAGGTGCGCCTGTTGCGTCTCCGTCGCCAGGCCTGTGACCAACCAGTACACATTGACCGCAATGAGGTTTTTGCTCGCAGCACCAAACACGTAGCTGATGGTTGCGGGTCCAGGGCCTGGAACAAGCTCGGGCGCAACAATGGTGAGAACGCGGGTTTTTTGGACCGGATCAATCTCGTCTTTTAAATTGCCCAGCGTGTGAGGATAGTCCCGGGTGATGAGCCTTTTGACCTCGTCAACACTCATTCCAAAATTGGCATTGCCGTAGCCCGTGACCTTGTAAGGGCCAGCATGTAGCGAATAGGACCGCGGTTGCCCTGTCATCGGAAGCGCAACCACCTTTTCCTGGGCGTCAATCTGACAGGAGGCAGTTAGCAAGGTGCTGGCTAACAAACAGCGAAGAATGAGTTGGTTCATAGGTTTGCAAGGGTCACAGAGCCATCGTTGACGACAAGTTTGAGGCCGAGCGCTGCAGCATAAGATGAGAGACGGTCCTCCGAATCGCGAACTTGTCGATTGAAATCATTGGCGTGGGCATATCGGATAGCTGCTTCTGGGTCGGTCTTGAGCAATTGAAGCATCGTTGCCTGAGAACTTTGTTGGTAAGCCATTAACTTCGGGTAGCCCTCCACCAAGGCATCGAACAGCTCAACGTCCCGGGTGTTTTTCCAGACTTCTGATGTGTCGCCATAGTTTTTCCAATCAGAGTTTTGTTTCAGAAACGCTACTCGCCTCAACGGGTCACCCCTTAAACTTTCGGCCATTCGAATGGCATCACCAACTGGGTCGCTCTGTTTTTTTGACCCTCCAAAAAAACTGGTCAGCGGTTCAAATGCATCTTCAAGGTCGCCCACAATGTCACCGACATTGATGGAAAAATCGAGTTTCAGATTAAATCCACCAATCCCAAGTTTGGCACCCAAGTTCATGGACACGGACACTGCGCCATCAGAATAACCAGCACTGGCAGCGCCCGAACCGCCCACGAAGCCGGGCGATACCAATGTTGCCGTTGCGTCCGCACTTCCAACACTACCGGACACCCCAAATTGGCCAGTCGCAGAAGCGCCAACGCCTGCAGAAAGATCCCCACCCGTCGAAATTTTCCCGTCTTTAATGGTGGCGGCACCTTCGCCTTTTGCGCCTGCGTTTACTTCAAGTGTGCCTTTGCCTTTGACGTCGCCCACGGGGCCAGCCGATCCGCCGCCGCCGCCCTCCACATTGGCACTCGCCGAGGTTTCGGCGCTAACTTTCGCACCATCCTTGCCCACCGACACATCGGCACTGGCGCCTGCCTTGCCACCGACCGAAATGGAGCCAGCGCCGAAATCTGCAGTTAACTTCGTTTCGACATTTGCATCAGCCTGTGCCTTGGCTCCCGTCAAACTAGCGCCTGCCGACGCACCAGCCGAGGCTTTGGATTCTTCGCTCAGCGTGGCGGCGCCAAGCGTCGTGCTGGTACCGGACTGCGTCCCTGTTCGGGTACCGACTGCGACGGACGGCAGCGACGGCGTTGTGGCGCGGGGGGGCGGCACGGGCGGGTCATAGTGCGGTACGGTGGGCACGGCCATAACCGAGGTATTACGCATGCCAAACCGGGTATCGGCAAAAACGTCAAGTGTTCCAACGTCATTTTTACCGTAGGGACCCCCAGCGTAACTATAAGAGGAGATACGGTACTTGGCGGCATCTTTGCCAGACAGTGTTGTGACACTGAAGCTGTAGCGCCCCTCAGTCAGGTCGGACAGGTTAAACACTTCTTTACCGCTTGGGTCGCTGACGCCAACGATTGGCTGTACATCGTCGCCATTGATCGGCGTACCGTTCGGCCCCCGCAACGTGGGGATGCCCGGCTTGCCAATCAACCCCGGCCCCGGCAGGTAGATTGCACTGGAGGTCGTATAGGTGAGCCACATCGGCACAACCTCCAGCGCACCTGTATGACTTCGTGCCTGGTCTATCTGGTAGTTCTTTGCGTAGGGGCCGGTCAATCCTGACACACCCATACGATACTTGCCGAGTGGCGTTGTGGCTGTCATGGCGCTACTCACGCCATTCGTATCAATCACGCCTATCGAGCCCTTCACGCCCGGCTCAACGCCCCAGGTCGAACCGACAAATTTATTATCCTCGAGTACGCCGTCCAGCGTGACCAAGCGGTAGTTGAGTGGATCAGGCTCCCAAATATTAAAACATATCCCGGAACACACTGCGTAGTTGCCATATTGCGCATTTTTATCCCTCACAGAATAGGTGATGACCTTAGGCACAACATTCAGAACGAGTGGGGACTTCATGAGCGGCAGCATGTAGTTCCTACTCTGCGCGCCTACAAGACCACCGGTTGTCACCGGCATGGTGTACTCGCCGACATTCAATCTTGTCTTGCCCGGCTGATCGGTAAATGAGTAAGTCTTTTGATCTGCCCAGAAGGTTTTGTCGGGGGTCAGGACTCGGTCCGTCAGCGATCCGATCGTTGCGGTCTTGAGGTTCACATCGTCCCACGGAAACATGCCGGACAGCGTACCCAAATTAACGGGCGTGAGGTCACCGTAAGTGATCGTCGATGCCGCTGCCGGTTGCCAGGTCAACTCACGCGGAAGCACCGTCAACCTTTGCGTGCTCGGTATATCGTAGTTGTGAGTGGGCCCAGATTGGGCACTAAGGTCCAACTGATACTGGCCGGCGCTGATATAACCATTCGTTAAGTCGACCCTTTGGTTGGGACTGAAGCTGGTTCTGAAACCCAGTCGGTCCCCGCCGACACCCTGCACCGGCAGATAGTCCCAATAAACCGTATCGCCGTACGTGACGGTTCTATTGGCTAAGGCAGGCATCTTGAACTTGGCAACATCAATGTGGCCAAAAGACTGGTATGTGGGCAATATATAGTTGAACGACGAGGACCCCGACAGGTCGGCCCGGATGTCGTACGAACCAGCATCCAACCGTGCACCGTTAATATCCCTGGCGAGTAGAGGTGCGCCGCTACTGAGCATCAACGGTTGTGCTTTCGGCGTGACTTGAACGTTGTCTCCAGCCAATACGCCCGTGAGGGTCATATCCTTTGTAATGTAGTCACCATAGGTAATGGCGTAGTTCGCGGCATCGGCCACCACGGTCAGTTGCTTGGGCCTGATTTTCAACGCCCCAAAAATTCCAGGGTAATTCGGCCAATAATATTTGGCAAGCGGACTCTGCTCCCCGGCGATCAAGTAATTGCCTGCATCCGCCCCTGTATTTCCGGCTAATCCAACGTAGTATCGATCCGCCGGTGTCCGGGGATCCAAAACGAAGTCTGCATTGCCATTAATCGATATCTTGGTGCCCAACGAGTCGCCGGGCAATACGCCTGACAACACGGGCATAGGCAGCGCGGCCTGCTCGCCATAGGTGCTATACGCATTAGAAAACTGGGCTGTGACTCGCTTGGGGCTTACTAAAAGCGTCGTCTCAGTTTTCCCGGAATTAACGTAGTTGCCAGCATCCACACCGGTGAGCCCGCCTTTCATGACAACCCGGTATTCCCCCGCAGCTTGTCGCTCTGCCAGCCGCGCGACATTGCCCTGAGGCGTGACAAATTCGGCTGTCGCGGTTACCTGATCTCCGTTTTTGGCAAACAAGCCGTCAAAATATAAGTTGACGCCCGGTACTGCACCGGCTGTTGAGCCGTACTCAACCTCATTGGGGTTGTAAATAGCTTGGCTGTTACCAACGATAGAAACATGCAAAGGCCTGGGCAAGATGGTCAGTGTCTTGTCGGTATTGCCGGTTGCGGCCAGAACATAGTTCGGGGACGACAGCGCACCGCCAGTCCAGCGATAAGTCCCGACCGTATATCGGCCCGAAGTTGAAACCGGCAGGTTCGGAGAGTTCACCTGAAGGCTGATGTCGTCGCCAGCCAAAACGCCGGACAAGGTGCTGACAACGCCCGACGAATTGGCTAGGCCAGCAGAGTTGCTATTTTTTTCGAAGCCGGTCTGATCGAGGAAGCGGAAAACCTCGCCGTAAGTCACGGTATCCGCGAGGATACGCTGCATAAAATAGACATCCAGCGAGTACGTCAACGGCTTAGGTGCAATGTCCAGCACCCCGCTGGTCGAGCCAGTTGCCGCGATGGTGTAGTTGCCCGCCTGTGCACCCGATAGGCTGGGTGTAATCAGCGCATAGCTTCCTGCAGCAGAGCGATCAGTTGGTAATCCACCAGTGGCGAGCGTGGTCGCGGCCGGCACCACAAGATCGCCAGCCAACACCCCGCTCAAAGTACCCGCTTCCAGCACAGCGGCGGCGCCGTAGGTCGAGCTGGCGTTGGGTGTGCTGAAGGTCACTGGTTTGGGCGCAATGGTCAGCACACCATTGGCGTTGCCGGTGCTGGCGATCAGGTAGTTGGGGTTGCCGCCAGTCAGTGCTGTGACCTGTGCGGTATAGCTGCCAACCTGGCTGCGCTCTGTCAGTACAACAGGGGCTGAGGCCACTTGGTAGCCTACGGTTGCAGTGCCCACGCTGTCACCCGGCAGCACATTACTGAGCACGACAGCACCGTCTTGTGCCAGCGTGCCGTACACGGAATGGGTCGGCGCGACGGTGTAGGTCAGTGGGCGCGGCCCGATGTTGACCGTCCCCATTGTGTTGCCCATGGTTGCAAGCGCATAGTTGTTCGCCAGCGGCCCGGATAGCAAGGTGACACCTACGCCATAGGTGCCCACTGTGGGTCGTGCAAGGGCCACACCGTTTCCGTCGAATGCGCTGATGCTGCTGGCAACACTGTCACCCGACACCAGGCCGCTGAACGTTGTGGCATTGGTCAGTGCATTGCCATAGGTTCCCGTGTCGTTGGCGACTGCCCAGGTCAAGGTCTTGGGTGCAATCGTCAGTGCGCCAGTCGTATTGCCACTGCTGGCCAACATGTAATTGTTGGCAGTACCGTTACCCGTCAATCCATGGATGCCCAAGGTGTAATAGCCGGCCGCCGTGCTTGCGTTGAGTGCCGCAGCGCTATTGCCAATGGCGACGACCGGCCCCGCGGCAACCACATCGCCGCTGACGATGCCGGACAGGTTGACGGTGGGCAGAACGGCATTCGTGCCATAGGTGCTGTTGGCGGAAGCCAGTGAAAAAGTGACTGCTTTGGCTGTAACGGCAACTTGGCTTGGCGTGTTACCAGACGCGGCCAAGGTGTAATTCGCGGTACTGGCACCCGTCAGCGCGACTAAATCGACACCGTAGTTGCCCACTGGAAAGGCACCGCTTTCACCCGCCAGATTAAAAGTGAGTGGGTAGGTAATTCGTTGGACCGCACCAACACTGTCAGTGCCAACAATGCCATTCAGCGTGGGCGAAGGCAAGCTTAACTGCCCGTAGACCTGCGAGGAGTTGCTGCCGCTATAGGTCAGTGTCTTTTTGGCGATTGACAGTGACCCATAGTTATTGCCACCCGCCAGCACATAGTTGCCGCTGCTCGCGCCGCTCAGGCCGGTCACACGCGCCGAGTAGTTGCCTGCGGGTGTAGTCGGATTGAGTGCGACGGGCGCGCCAGACCAGGAATCCGCCGCGCCAAAGGATCCCGTGACGGTATCACCCGAGAGAATTCCGCTGAGCGTGGGGGCCTCCAGCGTGGCCTGCGTACCGTAGGTGCTCATGACGGGAGAAGCGTTGTAGGTGACCGCAACCGACTTGGGGTCAACCACATACTGGCCCGAAGTATTGCCGGTTGCCGCCACCGCATAATTGCCCGCCTTACTTCCGGCGAGACCGGCCACGTCGGACACATAGGTGCCAGCAGACAGTCTGTCTGTCAAGCTGACCGCTTGACCAGCAGCGTTAAGTGCAACCACGGGCACCACATCGTCACCCGCAACAATGCCGCTGAGGCTGGCTGAAGGCAGGGTGCCGAGCGACCCATAGGTTTGCCCGCCGCTGCCGGCGACATAGCTGAGCGCCTTCGGCGTAATGGACAGTGTGCTGCCTGTCACACCACTCAGGTCCAGTGTGTAGTTGCTGGCCCTGGCACCAGAGAGGCTCGTCAAATTGAAATTCGATGGTCCTGCGGCAACGGTTTCAGCAAACCCAAAACCCACGCCGTTATTGGCCATGTTGACACCAACGCTACTGTCAAGCGTAGCGACCGGATGCAGGACATCGCCATTCACTACACCGGCAAGGCTGGTCACTGCGGTGGGTGAACCGTAGATGTAGGCGCCTGCTGACACCGTCGGCGTCACGCTGCGCCGAGTGATTGTCAGTGGAATGGTGGCGGGCGCCAGGTCAATGAAATAGCCACTGGTGAGTCCACTCGCGAAAGCCAGACTATTGGTCGCTGACAAGGTGAGCGTATTGCTGCCCGCCGAAGCAAGTACCCCTGGTCCAGCGACAGCAAGCGAGTTGGTGCTCAAAATCGCCCCCAAGGCATCGGGTGCCACCGCCGTTGCAGAATGCGCCGCAACGTGCAGTTGTGGTGTCTGTGCCAATATGTCGGCAATGACTGGGTCGCTGTTGCCATAAGTGCGCGTCAGAGTACTGAGGGGGCTGTCGCCAAGTCCCAGTCGCACAGCATCGCCACCAAACAATTGTCCAAAGCGCGTGGTCACGCCGTTTTCAATAAATTTGATACTCTGTTCACCGCGGATGGTGCTGCCGGTCTTCTCATCGGTCCAGGTCACGCGTTGCCCACTCAGCGACAGCACGGGATTCATCGACGCGACCTGCAGATTGCCAGTCAGGCTGAGGGTTTCGTAAACATTAATGTCGTCCGTCAGCAGTATCTGCGTAGTGCCATAGGCCGGCGTTGCCGTTGGCGAGATCAGCGCCGTCAGGCCGTTGCCGTTGAACTTGCCTAGCGTGATGCGATCAACTTCGCGGTTCGTGTTACCCGCGCCGTCGGCCAGGGTGAGCGACAGGTTGCCGTTGCTGTTGATGAAATTGGCATTGCGCACGTTGATTTCAGCAGCACCGGCACCCCGTTCGATATCCACCACGCCATGCGCAGCCGTGTCGTTGGCCACGACATTCCAGTTGCCGTCTGCCGTGTGGAAGGTGCCGCTGAGCGTCACCGAGCGCCCAGCCGACAGATTCAGATTGCCACCAGGCGTCGTCGGTGTGCGTGTCACAAAGGTGAAATTATCCAGCCAGCTGATGTCCTGGCTGGCCTGCAGGCTGACGGTGGCACCTGTGCTTAACAAGGCAGTCAGATCTGCATCCAACAGATGGGTGATCGTACCGGGAGCAGCGTAGCTGTAGCTCCCGGCGGCATCGCCTGGAACGATCTTGTCGATCACGATGTCTTGCGGATCAATCAACAGGTTGCCGCCCTGACCCAGGTCAATGCGTTTGAGTGCAAGCGATTGCACCGTGGATTTGGCGGATACCTCTACTGCGCCGCCTGCTGACGCACCACGCGCCGAGATGGCGCCTTGCATCACCGTGCTGCTGTCGCTCCAGACAATGGCGGTGCCGCCGGTTCCAGCCACACCGGTGGCAGAAACATTGATGTTGCTGGCGGCATCAATGCGGGTCGTTGTGGCGTTGGCGAGGGCGGGTGTACCGCCAAAGCGGTCGGCAAAAAGCGCGGTATTCGCGGCGTCGGCTGGCTGCTCTCTCCCGCCTTGAAAGGCGCCCCCTACGCGTACCAGGCCACCGCGCTCGGTGCCGGTGGCGCTGAGTGATGCGCCTTCAAGAAGCACGTTGGCGCCCGTCACATCGATGCGGCCACCCACGCTGTCGCCATCAGCGATCAATGCGCCCGCGACGCGTACCGTGCCACCCAGGCCCGCCTCGAGCACAATGGCACCATTCTTGCCAGACACACTGCGGGCACTGATTTCACCGGGCATATTGACTGCCTCGCGCAAGGCCTGCCGTACGGTGGCGGCTTTCAACACGACCATGCCACCATCGGCCTGAATCACACCGCTGTTCGACACCAGGGCTTGTCCATCGGCCGCAAGCGCGCTGGTCGGCAACATCACCTGCAAAAATCCATCACCGCTGAGATCCAGCGTAGCCGCCTCACCCGCGCCAAGCGCCACTTTACCCAGCGGGGCACTGATCAGTCCTTCGTTAGCAACCGTGCTACCCAGCAGTCCCACCGTGCCGCCGGGGCCGGTGAGAATTTGCCCCCGGTTGACGACGGAACCACCTTTACCGCTGAAGACGTTCTTGCCGCCCATGAACGCGGCCTCGTCCATGCGCAGCGTCGAGGCGATGAAGCCAGCGCGTGTATCGACCAAACCGGTGGGTGTGATCGCAATGCCGTTCTGGTTGATCAGATAAACCGAGCCATTGGACTTGAGCGTGCCGGCGATGGCCGAGGCATTGTCCCCGGTGACCAAGTTCAAGGTCGCAGCGCTTGCATTGGGCTGGGCGAAAGTCACCTGCTTGCCCTGGCCGATGCTGAAGTCGTTCCACTTGATGACCGCACGCTGTGTGCTTTGATTGACCAGCATGGCACCCTTTGCGGGTGTTTGTACCGTTGCAGCACCCGCAGTCACCTGCGCGCCAGCGGGCAAATCATGGGCCGACGAGGTCATTGGCAACGCCGAGAGACCCAGCGTTGCGAGCGCACCGAGCACGCGTTTTCGCGCCGCACCGGATTTGCCGTGGCCCTTGGAAAGCTCGGAAACAGCAACCCAGGTATTGGAGACCTGGCTCCAGATAATGCGGTAATGGTGGTTCAAAATTGCGCCTGGCCTTTGACAAAGAATTGGTTGTCGTTCAACACGAACTGCGTGGACTCATGGCGGCCGTACTCCATCCACACATTGACGCTGCGCCACTGCGCTCGCATGCCAATGCCATAGGCTCTGCTGAGACCGCGATCTGTTGCGTTGGCAAGCTCGCTTGTGGTCTTGCCTGCCGCGCCAAAGACATAGGGCACAAGATTTACCGTGGCTGAACTCACTCGCCGTGTGAGGGGCCGCGTGAACTCCTGGCGTAGCATCCAGCCGCTGTCGTCAGAAATTGAACCAGAGACAAAAGTTGACAGCGCATCCTCGCCGTCAAGGCTGAACAACTCACTGCCTGGCAGCACACCTTTGAGGGACTTTTGCACACGCAGCGATGACCTGGACTGCACGCCCAGGCTTAGCGGCTGTCCATAGGCCACGTTGCCTTCAAGCTTAAGAAAGGTCGGCTCTGCATCCGCGCGCGACATGGCAATACCACTGGCCGCTACGTCTGCCTTGGTTCGGGCGCCAAGACTCGACAGGCCGCTGGAAAGCGTGGCGCCTAAATCGATACGCCGTGACACATCGAGTGACTTGCTCCAGGCCCCCGCCAAGCGCGCCACTCGCAGCCGATCCTGGTCGAGGATGTAGTCAAACTCGGGCAATGTGTCGATTTGACGGGTGGCCTCGAGCGTGCCCGTCAGCGTCACTTCTTCCTGGCGATTAAGGATCAACGGGTAAACAAGGCGTAGGGTGTAGCGTTCAAATTCGCTGACTGACTTTGGCACGCCTGGTCGAGGCACAGGTTGGCTGACAGAGCTTGTAAATTCCGGATTGATTGCCAAGCCATTGCTACCTATCGGGATGATGGCTCCGCCCCCGGCGACACGCCGAGGCGCATCGCTCCGAAACGCGGTGCCCCAGTCTCGCCCGCCTGATAAGTTGGCATAGACCTGCATGCCAGCGCCCATCGGCTCGTTCAGGGTGCCCTGCAATGTGGTTTGCCAGGGGCCCAATGCGCTCGAGAGGCGGTCGTCTGCAGAAATGGATCCGCTGGCGCGTGTGAACTTGCCCTCCAGCGTCAACACGACGCCGCCAGGCTCCGCGCCCGCCGCCATGGTGCTGCGCATTTCCAGACCGGGAGAGCGCCCCGCAATCGTCAGGGCGCGTTCCAACGCATCGCCGCTCAGACGGCGCTCACCAACCAAGCGCTGCATGACCGCCGCTACACGGGTGCGGGAGCGTTCGTCCACGGCCCTCACGTG
>CXWL01001509.1_pt1 | contig 13609 bp, 13 predicted proteins | sample 590931 | NCBI WGS metagenome assembly CXWL01 (sample SAMEA3498368, study PRJEB10139) | groundwater metagenome | biome: water well; material: biofilm material | place: Germany | collected 2015-04-27 | reverse complement strand
GAATCCATGCCCCCGATCGTCGCAGGGACTCGAGTATGACAGCGTTTGGGGGATAAGACGAGATCACGTGCGGTCAATACTCCGACCGGTTGTTCCTGTTTGGTGACGATGAGAATGGGGGTCCCCGAAGCCATCATGAGTGTCGTGGCCTCATCCGCCGCGCGGTCGTATTCAATAAAGTGCACCGGGTGAGACATGATCGCTCGAACTTCGATCTCATCCGGTGCAAGGCCCAGAGCCACCACTTTTTTCACAATGTCTGAAGGCGTCATCAAGCCAAAGTGCAGGTCCGTGTCTTTCACCAGCAGGCAGGGCATCTGCTCACGTTCTAGGAGCGTGGCCGCTTCAGTCACGGAAATGTCACCGGGAATTTGAACGACACCTGGAGTCATCATGTGTGCGACCACTGTTAGTTTGGGGTTCGGTGTTTTCGGTGGTTGATTGTTGAGACTTACCATCGCATCGCCAGGGTGTTCAGGGTGTCCGGTGCTCGTCCTGGCTGCAGCGGCGTATGGGAAGTATAGCAGACGGATCTGAGTTCCCCTCTCTCCGCCAAAGCCTTGTCATTCAACAGTTTATCGGCATACACTAAGTCCGATTGACGCTTGAGACTTTGATGGAGTGGAAGGGTGGACGGATGACCCTGTCGCGTAATGTGTGTCATGATTTCCAGGACCGAGTGGCTCGGATCCCCGTTCACGGGCTCGGGCTGTCGGTCGATGTCTATTCGCCAGACCTTCCTAGCTTGCTCGCCGACCTGACACGCCGTCAAGTCTTTCCGATGTACTTGGAGGTGTTTCATGCGACCTTCAGTGCGCTGACCACTGTTCGTGATCAGACCGATTTGCCGCTTCCCTACCATGGAGAAGGACTCTGGGTGACGCAACCGGGGGCTGAGTCTGATCCGTTGTTTCAAGAAGAAGCACAGGTGCTAGCATCCCATCTCTCTCTGCTCCGGAGCGCCTGGTCGAATCATGAATGTGCGACGAAGCATATCGCCGGGTATTCGTTCGGGACCTATCTTCCTCCACTCTACACCGCGTCGAGTGCCGATGTGGTGGCCAAGAATATCAGCCTGGTCCAGGCGATCTTTGATCAACAAGCTGCGCTGCAGGGAGGCGGCTCTCCGCTCTTTCTTCTGGAGATGCCGCCGCTGACGTTTTTTGTCGCCGGGACCCTTTCGATTCCGGCCTACTTTCGTCGCGTTACAGACCAAGCAGCCTGCGGACTTGTGCTGGATGTCGGACATCTATGGACCGTCTATCGCTACTCTGGAGCCTGGCGGGCTCAGTCCATCACACAATTCGTCGATGACTTTCTGCGTGAGTTTCCGGTCGAGCGGGTCGTGGAGATCCATGTCGCGGGACTTGCCGTCCATGAATCTCTGGTCGGCAAGGCGGATGTCGTGGATAGTGAGGATCCGAATCCCCTTCCGCGATGGACGGATGCCCATGCCGCGCCGATTCCCCCGGTGTTGTTCGAGATGTTGGATCGCATTCTCCAGTGCGGCCGATTGGAGCATTTGCGAGGAATGGCGCTCGAAGTTGATACGAAACCCAGTGATCTCATTGCCGACGAGTTGGCCTGGTTTTTAGAACGATATAGACACATGTTTGATCAGGATGTGCCGCGAGGCTCCGTCGCAGATGCATCTCCTCCCCCGCCGGCCAATGCGCGATTCTCGACGAACGACGGTTCCGTATTGAAGACAGAGTCTCTGTCCGAGGCCTATGATCAGTACGCGCAAGTTGTATCGAGCCGGGCAGAGCCGGTCGGGCCGAACTGGATGGCGCCAACGGCCTGTGCGGATGAACTCGACTGGTATCGCACAAAGTATCTCCCCCACGAAATTCTGCACTGGGGTGGCGATATCGAAGCGATGTTTCCTGAAACCTGTCGTGCGATGGCTGGACAGCAGATCGCTCTTGACGGATTTGTGTCCTATTGGTTTCACCTCCCGCATCCGGTGACTCGGTCCTATGATTTCTTTGATGTGAAGATCGATCGCTTTGTGGACTTTGTCAGGGAGTTGGCTCCGGATCTGGAGCCACTGGCGCAACGGGAAGCGACCGAACTTCGCCTGGCCTACCAAGCGGCGAGCGAGGCTCCACTCTCAACGGCGAGCATATACCCATGAGCTTCTGGTCGACATTGCCGCGCCCGATCATGGGCCTCTCTCCGATGGACGGGGTGACGGATGCGACGTTCCGTCGAGTGATTGCTCAGCACGGCCGGCCTGATGTGACCTTTACCGAGTTTACGCACGTTCATGATGTCTGTCGGGGGCCGGAGTTCCTGCTGAACACGCTGATCTATAGTGAATTGGAACGGCCGGTTGTTGCCCAGCTCTATGGCAAAGATCCGGCGTTGTTCTACCAGGCCACGCACGCGGCCTGCGAGTTAGGATTTGATGGAATNNGCCGGCCTGATCAGGACCCCGGATGTTGCCCATGCAATTATGCAAGCCACCAGTCGTGCCATTCACGATTGGGCGAACGGGCAGACGTTGGAACGGGTCGGGTTTAAACCTGCCAGGATTGCGGCGATTCGGGCGATGAATGTTGGGCGCCAGGGAGCAGTGCCCGTTCCGCGACGCCTGTTGCCGCTGTCAGTGAAGACCCGGCTGGGATACGACTCCGTGATTGTCGAAGATTGGGTCTCACATCTGATTCAAGAAAAACCCGTTGCGATTACACTGCACGGGCGCACTCTCCAGCAGATGTATCGCGGCGAGGCGGATTGGTCGGCGATTGCGAGGGCCGTCCAGTTAGCCAAAGGGACCGGAATCTTGTTATTGGGGAACGGCGATGTGCAAAGTCTCGATGAGGTGGTGAGTCGCGTTCAATCCACGCAGGTGGATGGAGTCCTGGTCGGACGAGCTGTGCTTGGAGCGCCATGGTTTTTTCACGCCAAAGAGCAGGCCCGTGCGTTTGCAAGGGCGGATGTGTCAGGAGCTCGCATTAAAGACCAGCCGATGGAGCTTGCCGCGCGCTTCGCGCTGATGCTCGACCATGCGCGGCAGTTCCAGGCGATCTGCGGCCCGGGGCAATTTCATCGCATGCGGAAGCATTTGGGGTGGTACTGCAAAGGCTTCCCCCATGCGGCGGCGTTGCGCGGCCAGATGTTTCGCGTGTCATCCGCGGAAGACGTGGAGGCCATGATCGCCCGCTATCAGGCCAATCAGATCGTCGATGGTCCCGCCACGGGTGGAGTGTCTGGTGAGGATCTGTCGAATGAGGCCCAGACGCTTGTATCGCGATGCAGTTGATTCTCGCCTCAACCTCTCCTCGCCGCCGCGAACTCCTCGCGCTGCTCGGTATTCCATTCGAGATTGTCGTTCCGGATTTTGAAGAAGTGCCTCAGCCTGGATGGAGTCCAATGCGACAGGTTGAGCATTTTGCGCGTGAGAAGGCGCGGTCCATTGCGATTGCGCGACCGGCCGCTCTGGTGTTGGGCAGCGATACTGTGATTGAACTCGCCGGGCGGATGTTGGGCAAGCCGGCGGATCTGGCCGATGCGCGCGCGATGCTGAGGAGATTGGCAGGGCGGTCGCATTATGTACATACGGCCGTGGCCCTCTGTCGGCAGATCCCTCATCATGAAGCTGTCGCGATCGAGACTGCCACGGTGCAGATGAAAGCCTATGACGAAGCTGCCATCGAGGGATACCTGGCGACTCAAGAGCCGATGGGGAAGGCCGGCGCCTATTCCATTCAGGGCATGGGTGGGGAGTTGATTCAGACGATTAGCGGTGATTTTCTCGGCATTGTCGGGTTGCCGTTGCGAACGGTCGCGATACTGCTGGCCGGCGCAGGTGAGACCGTTTCCGTCGATGTCGATGCGCTCTATCAGGACAAACCCTATTCGAATTGGGCGCGGTTTACGCACGATTGAAATGACCTGGCGCTTCCCCTACAATGTGCCATTCTTGTCTTGGCTTTATCTTCAGGGAGGCGGTTATGCAGAGCAGAGCCCATCGACGTCAAGGAATGGTGGCAGTGTCGAGTCTCTTGGGAATTCTGGCGCTCGTCGGACCGCAGGCGGCGTCGGCCATTGACGTGAAGCTGTCCGCAGATGACGCGCAGAAGGCTCTGGAGGCCGGCCGTATTCCGATGGACAAGGCCAATTCTCCTGAAGACGTCAAGAAAGTCCTGCAGCAAGCGTCTTTGGCCACCCGGGTCGGGTCAGATCCTGAGAAAGACCCCTGCGGTGCCAGCGCCATCCTGCGTACCAAGCGATTCCGACTCGAAGCCTTCGGGCGACAGGAAGCGGCGGAATCCAAGAAGCAGAAGAAAGAAATCCGCATGCCGGATGAGTTCATCAAGAAAGTCGTCGACATGCCGAACATGGAAGTGGAAGTGCAGCTCTGTGGGGACGACGAATACTTTGCCGAAGGAGCGCAGGTTGCGTTTCAACAAGGGAACAAGAATATCAAGTCCATCGATGTGAGCCCTGCGGAAAAGGGCCGCAAGAACGACGGCCAAGGTCCCGCCTTCCGATCACGATTCACGGCGCGCTTCGCCTACGACAGCTTCGATCCCAACGCTAAGACGAAAGTCATCGTGTTCTTCCCGGACGGGAAGACGAGCGAATTTGACGCCGACTTCTCCAAGGTCCGGTAAGCCCTCTGCCTAAGAGGGATTGGTTATCACTTCACGTGTGGTGATTCCTTCTCTCGCTCGGGCATGTTGTCGTGTCTAAGCGTCCTTCTACGGTCTGTGTTCGCCCGCCTGTGTCCCCCCTTTCTCTTTTTGATCTTCTTGCGTGTTGTCGCGGACAATCTCAGGTATTCGTAGCGAAAGAAGCCGCTATCTGTCTGATGCCCGTCAGTGGATACCCCCTGGGTTCAATCAAGGAAGTAGAATGGGCTGATGTCTAGGATCATTGCGCACATCGACATGGACGCGTTCTATGCTGCGATCGAAGAGCGGGATACACCGGCGTTTCGAGGACTCCCTCTGGTCGTGGGGGCCGATCCGGCACAAGGGCAGGGGCGCGGGGTTGCTTCGACTGCGAATTACAAGGCGCGCGAGTACGGGATTCATTCAGCCACGCCGATTTCCACAGCCTGGCGACTTTCGGAAGAGGCCCGTCGAAAGGGGCTGCCCCCGGTGACGTTCGTCTCCGTCGATATGCGCAAGTATGCGCGCGTATCCGAATCGGTGATGGCCATCGCTCGACGCGCTATTCCTGTGCTTGAGCAGGCCAGTATCGATGAAGCCTATGGGGATGTCTCCAGCACCGGATCTTTCGAGGCTGCGGCTGAGTTGTGCAGGTCGATTAAGGCGGCGATTCTTTCCGAGGAGCGACTGACGGCCTCGGTCGGGATCGGTCCAAACAAGCTGATCGCCAAGATTGCCTCGGGCATGCACAAGCCGGATGGGTTTACGATAGTCACTGAGGCCGAGGCGGAAACGTTTCTTGCGCCTCTATCCGTACGGGCGATTCCGGGAATCGGGCCGAAGACGGAAGCGATGCTTGCCGCGCAGCATATTCGTGTTGTTGAAGAACTGAAACATCTGAGCCTGGTTGAGATGGAAGCGCGCTTCGGCAAGCGCGGGCTCGAATGGTATGCCAAGATTCGCGCACAGGATGACTCGCCGGTGGAGGAGCATTGGGAGCCGAAGTCCATCAGTGAACAGGAGACCTTTGATGAGGATACGCTGGATTCACATGTTCTTGTTGAACGGCTGTCGCAGTTGAGTGATGGCGTGTTTGCGCGACTGGCGCAGGAGGGATTCGACACCTGCAGGACGGTCGCGATTACCGTGCGGTTCGCGGATTTCACCACGGTCTCCAGAGCCCATACCTTTCCTGACCCGGTGCGAGATGGGTCGGCTGTGCGTCGCGAACTGCTCAAGCTGCTGCTCCCGTTTCTCGATCGGCGAGAGAACCCGCGACGTCAACGGATCCGGCTCTTAGGCGTGCGGGTGGAAAAGCTGCAGTGAGTGAGCGATGGGAACGGATCGTGAAGGGATGACGATCAGCGGTTCATGGTTAAGAAGGTTGTTCGCTGAATTTGATGGTGTAGAAGTAGTGATAGAGGCCTTTGCGCTCAAGAAGCTGCGCGTGCGTTCCTTCTTCCACGACCCGCCCTTTATCCAAGACGAGGATGCGGTCTGCACGTTGAATGGTGGAGAGTCGATGGGCGACGACGAACGTCGTTCGTCCTGCCATCAGTCGTTCAAGCGCTTCCTGGACCAGCCGTTCTGACTCGGTGTCGAGCGATGAGGTTGCCTCATCGAGCAGCAGGACACGAGGGTTCTTGAGAATCGCCCGGGCAATGGCAATACGCTGTCGCTGGCCCCCTGACAGGTTGATTCCCTTTTCTCCCACCACAGTTAAGTATTTGTCGGGAAAGGCAGAAATAAAATCGTGCGCGTGCGCCGCCTTACTCGCCTCTTGCACCGCCGTCTCGCCCGCCTCGGGGTTCCCGTAGCGAATATTGTCAAGGATCGTTCCTCCGAAGAGGATGGTTTCTTGCGGGACGAGCGCGACCTGCCTGTACCAACTATCCACCGTGACCTGTTTCAGATCGTGCCCATCCACGGTGATGCGGCCTTCGACGGGGTCGTAGAAACGATGGAGCAGATTGATGACGGTGGTTTTGCCGGCTCCCGTTGGTCCGACAAAGGCGACGAGTTCGCCCGGTTGTGCTTCGAACGACAGATGTGACAGCACCGGGGTGCGCGGGTCATAACTGAAGCTGACTTGCTCGGCCCGCACATGGCCTTTCACTACAGAGAGGGCATGGGCGTTCGGGACGTCTCGGATATCCGCTTCTGCGTCGAGTATTTCGAACACGCGCTGGGTGGCGCCCTGGGCTTCTTTGATTTGAGCGAAGACGCGGGCCGCCGAACTGAAGGGNNACTTGAGTGCCGCCGTACCACAGCACGGCCGCGGCGGCTGAAAATGTCAGCAGGCTGATGACGGGAACGAACAGGGCCATGATGCCGGCTCGTTTGAGTGAGAGCGTCAATCCATGTTGGACCTGAGTCAAGAAACGGCCTTCTTCCCGCTTCGTCTGCACGAACGACTTCACAATGCGTATGCCTGAAATGACCTCTTCAAGGAGGGTACTGAGGGCGGCGGTTTGATCCTGTATCGAGGTCGAGAGCGATTTCAGCTTGCGTCCAAAAAATTTGGCGACGAGCACCAACAGCGGGAGCAGGAGCAGGATAAGGAGGCAGAGGCGCCAATTCATAGCCAGCAAGAACCCGATGCCGCCGATGAACGTCACCAACTGCTTGGCGGTATCGATGGGCGTCTCGGTGACGATGGTCTGAATCACGGTGACATCGTTCATCAGGCGGGACAGCAATTCCCCTGTTCGCCTCCTGGCGAAAAAGCTGACCGCGAGGTTTTGCAGATGGGCAAAGAGATGGGTGCGGAAATCGGCGACGACTCGCTGGGAAATCCAGGTCGTCAGGTAGCTATGCCCCATCGAACAGAGGCCTTGCAGGAGAACCAGGCCGATGAACAGCCCGATCAATTCCGTCATGCGATCACGATCGTGATGGACGGTAATAACGTCCCAGAGCGTGCCGGCCAGGCGCAGCAGGGCCAGATTGATGGCGGCGACTCCCATCACGAGGAGTCCAGCCAGGATCATTCGTGAAAGGTAGGGCCGTACAAATGGAAGAAATCGTCTAAAGGGCGACATGCATCTGGAAATTTCGGTGTAAGGGCGTCATCCCAGCCCCGTGGGTTGCCACGTAATGGGTGTACGGGTCGATGGGATGCAACGGGGGATGGCTGAAGGGCAAGCCGCTAGAGCTGTGCGATGGACTCGATCAGGTTCTTATTGAGGGCCACATAGTCAGAACGATCTGTATCGTTAATCACTACGTCCGTCAGGCTGATAAAGAGTCGCACTTCCTCGTTGATCGCGTCCGAGACGCGATGGCGCATTGGCGGAACGAGAAAGTCCCCCACGTAGGTACAATTCACCGTACGGACGCGGATGCGAACCTTCTTGCCTTCCGGCACAATGTCCTCCTCCCGGTGAACGGGGTGAGCTTAGCTCTTACGACGTAAGAATTTTTGGCGTCTGCGCAACTTCTTGTACTTGTGCTTGCGCATTTTTTTCCGACGCTTTTTTAACACGCTCGACATGCAATCAATCTCCAAAGACGGGGGAGTCTAGAGACTTTTTGGTCAAAAAGCAAGCCAGTCGGTGACTGGCCTTGAATGATTGTGGTGAGCTTCTTTCCCGTCGGTTCGACAGCGGCGCCGCGCCTTGACCGATCCCTGGGACGTTCCTATACTGCAAGCCTATGGATACGAATCATCTCGCATCTCAGTTTCATCTGCACGTGCTCCGTTGGTGCGGAGTGGCGGTAGTACTTACAGTAGTGGCCTGCTCATCGAAGACGCTCCAGTACCCTGAGGATCATGAGCGGTTTACCCATATCGATCGGGCGGTGGAAGCATTACGGGAGGCGTATCAGCATCGAGACCGTTCTGCTTTTCAGGACGTGATGTTGCCTGCGGAGTCATTGGAGCAAATCCAAGCAGAGGCCGCGCAGGACTTCGAATTGTTTCAATCCATACAGCTGGACTTCAAAACCGAGCGCATCATGATCGACGGAGAGAATATTGACGTGTACGTGCATTGGCAGGGGGTGTGGAAGAAAAATCCTGACGATGCCGGTATTCGTCAACGTGGACATGCCCGCTTGCAGTGGGTGGGCCAACAATCGATTCTTCTCCGTGGTGTGCAGGGTGATTTGCCGTTTGGGATGAAAGTGCGCCAGGCGTTGTCCGACCTTCCCGCGGTGCCGCAGAAACCGCTTCCCCAATGAAACCGTCAGCAGTGCAGTCGCGGAAAACGTCCTCTATCCCTCAAGCCGACTTTCTGGTCATCGGGAGCGGCGTGGCCGGGTTACGCGCGGCACTGGAGTTGAGCCGTGAAGGCCGTGTCATCATGCTGACGAAGGGGCATCCACTGCAGAGTAATTCGATCTATGCGCAAGGGGGCGTGGCGGTGGCCCTCAGTGAAGAGGACGATGTCGCGATTCACCGGACCGATACGTTGAGGGCCGGCCACGGGCTGTGTCGTCCCGATGCGGTTCGGGTGCTGGTGGAGGAAGGGCCTGCGCGGATTCAGGAATTGATCCGGTGGGGCGCCAAATTCGACAAGACAGATGGAAAGTTTGCCTTTGCCCGAGAAGCGGCGCATAGCCGGAGCCGCATTTTGCGCGCACGCGGCGATGCCACGGGCAATGAAATGGTGCGTGCATTGATGGCCCAGGTCGCGCGGCAGAAGCGCATTCAACGGCTCGACTATCACTTCACGGTTGACCTGGTGGTGGAAGATGGACGTTGTTGCGGGGCGGTCGTGCTTGATGAATCATCGTCGAAGCAGTTCATTATTCCTGCAAAAGCAGTCGTGTTATCCACGGGCGGCGCCGGGCAGATTTACGCCCGGACGACGAACCCTCCCAATGCTACCGGCGATGGCATGGCAATGGCGTTTCGAGCGGGAGCCATGCTGCAGGATATGGAGTTCGTCCAGTTTCATCCGACCTCGCTCTATCTCCCTTCCAGTCCGCCGTTCCTCCTGTCAGAAGCTATGCGCGGCGAAGGCGGGCAGTTGCGCAATAATAAGGGCGAGTTGTTCATGCAGCGATACCATCCGCTCGGGGCCCTTGCCCCACGGGATATCGTATCGCGGGCGATCTGGGCTGAGATGGCGGCGACGCGAGCCCGGCATGTGTATCTCGACGTCACGCATCTGGGGGCCGAGTTCATCAAGCGTCGATTCCCAACAATCTATGCGACCTGCCTGCGGTCCGATATAGACATCACTGAAGAGTGGATTCCTGTCTCGCCTAGCGCCCACTACATGATGGGCGGGGTGTGGACCGACGTGAATGGGGCCACCACGCTGCCGGGATTATTTGCGGCCGGCGAGGTGGCTTGTAGCGGCGTTCATGGGGCCAATCGTCTGGCGAGCAATTCGCTATTAGAAGGACTAGTTTTTGGTATGCGGGCNNGTTCGAAGATGTGGAGAAGCTCAGGAGTTCGCTCCGCCGGACGATGTGGGGACAGGTCGGGGTCATCCGGTCGCGTGAGTCCCTCATTCGAGCAACGGCTCAATTATCCCGCTGGGCACAGCTTGTTGCCAGGTTCTCTACAACCAGGGCAGAACTTGAAGTGAAAAACATGGTGCAGGTCGCGCATTGTGTTGCGGAAGCCGCATTATGGCGGGAGAACAGCGTCGGGGCGCATTTTCGCTCAGATTGCCCCGAGGCTAAGAGGCCAGGCTGGAAGCAACACAGTCAGTTGCGGATCGCTGTTGACACTACTGAGTCGAGGCCGGCAAAGAAGCGGGGAGTGGTTGTGGCGCTGCAGATTCGGCAGCGGCGATCATGTGCCCGGTCATCGCGCCGTCCTTAATCAGAAACGTCCGGTAATAGCGAATGACTTTCCGGACGTATTGGCGGGTTTCGTCGATCGGTGGGAGCCCGCGATAGCGATCTACGGCATGTTCCCCGGCATTGTAGGCTGCAAGGGCTAACGGAAGGTTTCCCCGGAATCGATCCAGCAGTTGGCGAAGGTATTTCGTTCCCCCCCCGATATTATCTTCAGGATCATAGAGGTCCCGTACTTCGAGGCGAACGGCTGTTTGTGGCATCAGCTGCATGAGTCCAATGGCGCCGGCTCGCGATACGGCCATCGGGTCGAAGCCGGATTCCGCTTTAATCACAGCACGGATAAGGGCGGGATGTAATTGGTGTTGTCGGGAATACCGGCTGATCATCGGTTCCAGTTCCCGCTCTGACAGAACGGGATGGAGTCTGTTGGGCTGTTGTGGGGTGATTCGCCGGTAGCGTAGGTCGGTTGGGACATTGGTCAGCGAGATGGTCCCGTTGGCATCAATGTATTGGTAGATCTCAGCGTGCGCTGCGGAAGGTCCTGGCAGAAGCCAGTGAGTTCCCACGAGAGCTGTTCCGATAAGTAGTTGAGAGATTTTCAATTGATCGTTCCTTTGCACTCTTGTTGTGTTTGGCATGGTCAAACGATAGCAGCCTGCCTCTGAGTGTCAAGGAATTGCACGTCTCATGCCCCTTTCTGTTCTGGTGGCGCATGAATAAAAGCAATGACTTGGATGTAAGCGTCAGTCGAGAGGTTCTAGAAAGCGACTTCGATTGTCGACAAAATGACGGTGCAATTGACGGGTCATGGGGCCTGGTGTGCCCTGCCCAATGGGTTGCTGGTTGACTGATACGACCGGCATGACTTCCATGCTGGTATTCGTCAGGAAGCATTCGTCGGCATGCAGCAGTTCTTCCGGAGTGAATCGCCCTTCGTGCAAGGGGATCTTCAGCTCTCCCGCCATCTGCAACAGGATCGCTCTGGTGATGCCGTCAAGGAGACCGCAGTCTACAGAGGGGGTATACAGCCGGCTGTGCGCGGCGAAGAACACATTGCTCACGGTACATTCGGTGAGGTGTCCTTCCCAATTCAGCAAGAGGGCATCGAAGACGTGCGCGGCAATCGCTTCTCGTTTCGCCAGAATATTGTTCAAAAAGTTTGTGGCCTTGATTTGCGGAGAGAGCGCGCTGGGCAGATTGCGTCTCGTGCGGGCAACGATGAGTGACACGCCGCGCTGGTATAATTCGGCAGCGGGCGGATGGAGCGGTTTGGCCATGATGACCACGGTGGGCGTCGGGCAGAGGGCCGGATCGAGGCCGATCTCTCCCGCTCCGCGGGACACGGTAATTCGGAGATAGGCGTCGGTCTGATTATCCCCTAGTTGATTGCGGTCCATCGCTTCATGCAAGAGGCGCGGCCACTCGTTCAGCGGGATAGGGACGGTCAGGCCGATAGCGTCGGCAGAACGTTGCAAGCGCGACAGATGATGATCGCGCATGAAAATCCGGTTCCCGTATGAGCGGATCGTTTCATAGACGCCGTCCCCATAGAGAAAGCCATGATCGAACACGGAAATCTTCGCATCCTGTTCTGGGACGAATCGATCGTTGAGGAAAACCCACATAGTGCCTGCTATGACAAGGCGCTCAGGAATGCCTGAGCCTTGTGCATCGTCTCCTCATATTCTTTGACGGGATCCGAGTCTGCCACAATCCCGGCCCCGACTTGAAGATAGGCCTGTTTCTTATGGAGCACCAGCGTGCGAATGACAATGTTAAAGTCGAGATCTCCGCTCCAGCTCAGATATCCCATCGATCCGGTATAGGGACCTCGCCGCACCGGTTCCAGCTCGTCGATGATTTCCATGCAGCGAATCTTGGGCACCCCGGTAATGGTGCCGCCGGGGAAGACGGCCCGCAATAAATCGAGTCCGGTCACCTCAGCCCGCAGTTGCCCGGAGACATGCGATACCAGATGGCTGACGTGGGAATATTCCTCGATTGACATGAATTCCTCTACGTGGACGGAGCCGAATTCGCACACGCGTCCCAGATCATTTCGTTCCAGGTCGACGAGCATCAGGTGTTCGGCGCGTTCCTTCTCGTTGCCGAGGAGTTCTTCCTGCAAACGACGATCATCGGAATCGTTCTGGCCTCGGCGCCGGGTTCCTGCGATCGGCCGAGTATCGGCTGATCGGCCGTTCAGCCGAACTAAACGTTCCGGCGATGTGCTGATGAAGCTGGTGTCTCCGATGCGCAAGAGGCCGGAAAACGGAGACGGGTTTATGCTACGCAAGCGTGCGTAGGTCTGGAGTTCCGTCGCGAGTCCCGCCCGTTTGGTGAAACTGTCGCTCGTGACCGAAAAGCGATGGGAGAGATTGGCTTGATACAGATCGCCCGCGGCGATATATTCCTGGCAGCGCCGGACCCGGTCCATATAGGAGTCCCGGGATTGCTGTGGTCGAAAGCTGACAGGGTCTAATGAATTGGCCGACTGCGGTTGGGGTAGGGGCGTGGACAATTGTGCCTCTAAAGCCGCGAGTCTGTCGCAACCCTCCCGATAGAGTTTCTCTCGAGGCTCCCCGAGGAATCGTTCGAGCGGGGGGCAAAACATCAAATGCCATTCGTCCGAGGAGTGATCGAACGCCGTGACAAGATCGTAAAAGGCGAACTCCAAGTCAGGGAAATGCAGATCGTCGTTGGCGTGGTTCGGCAATGATTCGAATTGACGCACCAGGTCGTAGCTCAGATAACCCACGGCTCCTCCGAAAAACGGCGGGGCTCCGGGGGGGCGGGCAATAGTGGATTGTTGCATCAGACGCGCAAGCGTTGAGAACGGTGCTTGCCCGGTTTGTGTGTATCCATCTGTCGAACGGAGAGCCCAATCGTGACGCGTTCCCGAAAGGATTTGGTAGGGATCGGTCGCGAAGAAGGAATAGCGTCCGGTCGTCGCTGGCCCTTTGCCGCTTTCAAACAGAAATGAGGGGCGCTGGTCTGAGGCGACGCGGGCATACAGCTCAAACGGGCTAAGCCGCCAGCCTCGTCGGCTGATGCGCAAGGGCTGCGGAGCCCCGTGAAGAAAGGCTGTGGGGAATGGTCGTGCCGTGGTCATGAATTCAGAAAGTCCGAGCGGTTTCAGTGGAGTCATACTATACCGCAGCGCTTCGGGGAGAGACAGAGGCTCTAACGGCTTGACATTTCAATGAGGATTCTGCTTGAATTGCGCGCTC
>CXWL01021831.1_pt1 | contig 13610 bp, 13 predicted proteins | sample 590931 | NCBI WGS metagenome assembly CXWL01 (sample SAMEA3498368, study PRJEB10139) | groundwater metagenome | biome: water well; material: biofilm material | place: Germany | collected 2015-04-27 | reverse complement strand
ACCCACCCGAGTCCCAGCCCGTCACCCGAGTCCCAGCCACCCACCCGAGTCGCCCGGGGATGCCCGAGTGCCTCGGTGCACCCCGTCATGTCGCCAAACCCTCGGCTCGTGTCGCCGAACCCCCCGCCGGCACCGAGGTGACGGGTCGGGAGATCGGAACTACATTCGAATGACGTGCACCCGATCGAACGCTTGCGGTACGTGGCGAGGGCGTCCGGCGGCGACCAGCGGATGCTCGTGCGCGAAACCGCCGGCGCGATCCGGGGTCTCCAGCTCGAACCGGCCGGACTGGTGATCGCCTGCCGGCGGATCGTGGAGCGTCACCCCACGTCGGGCCCGCTCTGGTGGTTCTGCTCGTCGCTGCTCACCTCGGCCCATCCCTTCGACGTGGCCTACGAGCTCGCTGCCGAGGTGGAGAACGATCCCACACCCGACCACCTGTACTCGCTGCTGCCCGACGACGCCACGGTGTGTGTGGTCGGTTGGCCTGATCTGATCGGCGATGCGGTCATGCGCCGCGGCGACGTACGAGTGCTGGCAGTGGATGCCAACGACGAAGGCGGCTCGTTCGTGCGTCGACTGCATCGAGCCGACATCGATGCCGAGGTGGTGCCACCGGCCGGCGTCTCGGCCGCCGTCGTGGCCGCCGATCTCGTACTGATCGAGGCGATGGCCGGCGGTCTCACCGAGGTGATCGCCCCACCGGCATCGCGGGCAGCGGCCTCGGTGGCATGGTGCATCGAGGTGCCCACGTGGTTGGTCGCCGGTCGCGGCCGATGCCTGCCCGAGCAGCTGTTCACGGCCATGTCCGTTCGCCTCGCGGATCGGCGCGTGCCATGGGATGCCGCGGCCGAGTCGGTACCGGTCGGTCTGTTCTCGGCAGTAATCGGGCCCGCTGGGCTCGTCGATGCGTCCCCGGAGCACACCCTTGCGCCGGAATGTGCCACGGCACCGGAGCTCGCTCGTACCAGTCCGATGTGAGCGATTCGAGGGGGAGCTCTCAGCGCTGGCCCGAGCGCGGCGGCTGCATCGCGGCCGCGTCGGCCAGTGCCTGGGCGAGGTGGAGATCGCCGTCGGCGATGAGGCCGACGGTGACCCGAATGTGCGGATGGTCGTCGCGGACCATGAACGGTTCGCCGGGAGCCGCGCCGATTCCTTGCGCGGCAAGCGTGAGCAGCGCCGACCGCTCGTCGCGCACCTGCATCCACAGGTTGATGCCGTCGGAGCCGGTCACTGGTACCTGGGCCCGCTCGAGCACCTGCATCACCGTCGCCCGTCGCCGCGCATACTCGTCGCGCGCGGCCCGCACGGTTTCGATCGTGTGCTCGTGGGTGAGCATCTGCAACAGCATCGCCTGCAGGATGCGGCTGCTCCAGCCAGGCCCCAGCAGCCGCCGATTCGCCACTGCCGTCACCACCTCACCCGCTCCGCCGACCGCGGCGAGGCGCAGATCGGGTCCGTGGCTCTTGGAGTAGCTGCGGATGTGCACGGTGCGGCTGGGCAGCCATCGCCCGAGGCTCACGAGCCCGCCGCTGGCGATGTCGCCGGAGTGGTCGTCTTCGACCAACGTAACGTCGGGCCCGTCGGCGATGAGGATGTCGGCAAGCACCTTGGCGCGCCGGGTGCTCATCGTGACGCCGGTGGGGTTGTGCGCTCTTGGCTGCATGAACAGCGCCGTCGGTTTGTTGCAGAGGGCCGCACACAACTGCTCGGGGACCATTCCCTCGTCGTCGAGGTCGACGCCGATGACGTCGGCTCCGAGCTGTTCGAGGAGGTCGAGCAGCGGCGGGAAGGTCGGGTGTTCGACGACCACCCGGTCGCCCAGTCGCACCACCACCTCGGCCACCCGGTCGAGTCCGTCGAGTGCGCCGTCGACGACCGTCAGCTCCTCGGCGGCGAACGGCCAGCCGTGGCGTAGGCGTTGCTCGAGCTCGGGCAGCACGGCGTGATCGAGGTAGCTCGATGTGAGCGACTGCTGGCTGAGGGCCGCGATGACCGGGCTCAGGTCGGGTAGCAGCGTCGGATCGGGCGTTCCGGTTGAGAGGTCGATGGCGAAGTGGCCGGGACCCTCGGTGATGCGGCGGTACCGCCTCGGCGACCCGCGGCCTGTCGGCTGGCGCACGAACGTNNGCCGACCCCGCGCGTCGATCGCCCCGACGAGCGCCAGCGTCTGCCAGGCCTCGCTCACCGTGGTCGGTGAGACGCCTAGCAGCTGCGACAGCTCGCGCACCGTCGGGAGCCTGTGGCCCGGCTCCAACACGCCCGCCGAGATGAGCCGGCCGATGCCGGCCGCGATGCCCTTCGCCGAGCGATCGACGATCGCCGAGGTGAACAGGTCGGTCACCGTTCGTGCCATTGTGCGGGAACAATACAAGTATTGTCAGGGACGGCGTGTCACATTACGATCCGGCCATGACCGATCCGTCGTCCCGAATCGTGCGTGCTGCTCTCGTCCAGACCGATTGGCCCGGCACCAAAGAGGCGATGCTCGACAAGCACGAGCAGTACGCCCACGACGCCAAGGCGCAGGGTGCGCAGGTGATCTGCTTCCAGGAGCTGTTCTACGGGCCCTACTTCTGCCAGGTGCAAGAGACGGAGTACTACGGTTACACCGAGCACATCCCCGACGGCCCCACCACGCAAAGGTTCCAGGCGGTCGCCAAGGAGCTCGGCATGGTGATGGTGCTGCCGATGTACGAGATCGTGCAGCCAGGCCTGTACTACAACACCGCCGCCGTGATCGATGCCGACGGCGCGTACCTCGGCAAGTTCCGCAAGCAGCACATCCCGCAGACGAAGGGCTTCTGGGAGAAGTTCTACTTCCGGCCCGGAACCGGTGGATACCCGGTGTTCGAGACCGCCGTCGGCAAGGTTGGCGTCTACATCTGCTACGACCGCCACTTCCCGGAGGGGTGGCGCGCCCTCGGGCTGAACGGCGCCGAGATCGTCTTCAACCCGTCGGCAACCCACCGTGGCCTCAGCGAGTACCTGTGGCGGATCGAGCAGCCGGCGGCAGCGGTTGCCAACATCTACTACGTCGGCGCGATCAACCGGGTCGGCATCGAACCACTCGGCGAGAACGACTTCTACGGCCAGAGCTACTTCGTCGATCCAGAGGGCAAGTTCGTCGGCGAGGTCGGCGACCCGTACAAGCCCGAGCTCGTCGTCCGCGACCTCGACATGGGCAAGATCCGGGAAGTGCGCGACCGGTGGGCGTTCTATCGTGACCGTCGCCCCGACGCCTACGGTGAGCTCGTCGAGCACTGAGCGGCCGGCGCGACGCACCCCACGCGGCACAGCACNNACAGCACACGGCACATTCCAGGGAGGGATTCATGGCTAAGACACTGATCAAGAACGGCACGGTCATCTCCACCACCGGAGCGATCGCGCAAGACGTGCTGATCGATGGTGAGACGATCATGGCGCTCGGCGCACCCGGCTACTTCGCCGGGGCTGAAGAGGGCTGCGACAAGGTGATCGATGCTGCCGGCAAGTACGTCATCCCCGGCGGCGTCGACGTGCACACCCACATGGAGCTCCCGTTCGGAGGCACGTTCGCCAGCGACACCTTCGAGACCGGCTCGCGCGCTGCGGCATGGGGCGGCGTCACCACCATCATCGACATGGCCGTGCAACGCGCCGGTGAGAACGTGTTCGACGGCCTCGCCGAGTGGCACCGCAAGGCCGAGGGCGAGTGCGCCATCGACTACGGCTTCCACCAGATCATCGGTGGCGTCGACGACCAGTCGCTGAAGGCACTCACCTACCTCACCGAGCACGAGGGCATCAGCAGCTTCAAGCTGTTCATGGCCTACCCGGGAGTGTTCTACAGCGACGACGGCCAGGTCCTGAAGGCAATGCAGACCGCTGCCGACTGCGGGGCGATGATCATGATGCATGCCGAGAACGGCATCGCCATCGACGTGCTCGTGCAGCAGGCGCTGGCCCGCGGCGAGACCGACCCGAAGTACCACTCCTACACGCGACCCTCGCCACTCGAGGCCGAGGCCACCCACCGCGCCATAGTGCTCAGCCACGTGGCCGGCAACGTGCCGCTGTACATCGTGCACATGTCGGCCGGCGATGCGCTCAACGAGGTGGCGGCAGCCCGCCATCACGGTCGCAACGTGTTCGCCGAGACGTGCCCGCAGTACCTGTGGCTCACGCTCGAAGAGACGCTCGGCCAGCCGGGATTCGAAGGGGCGAAGTGGGTCTGTAGCACGCCGGTGCGCTCGAAGGATCACGACCCTCACTACATCGGGCAGATGGGCCACGGCCACCAGGGCGACCTGTGGAAGGGCCTGCGGATGAACGAGTTGGCGGTGGTCAGCACCGACCACTGCCCGTTCTGCTTCAAGGATCAAAAGGAGCTCGGCCTCGGCAACTTCTCGGCGATCCCCAACGGCATCGGTGGGGTCGAGCACCGCATGGAGCTCGTCTATCAGGGGGTGGTGGCCGGCGAGCTCACCCTCGAGAGATGGGTCGAAACCTGCTCCACCACGCCGGCGCGGATGTTCGGCATGTACCCGAAAAAGGGTGTGATCGCCCCGGGCAGCGACGCCGACGTCGTGGTGTGGGATCCGAACACGAAGACCAAGATCGGCATCAACGACAAGCATCACATGAACATGGACCACTCCGCGTGGGAGGGATGGGTGATCGACGGCAAGGTCGACACGGTCTTCTCCCGTGGCACCGTCGTGGTCGAGCACGATCAGTACGTCGGCCGCAAGGGCCACGGCCAGTACGTGAGGCGCGGGCTGTCGCAGTACCTGGTCTGATCGAACCTCACCCCCATTTCGAACTTCGAGGAGCACAACATGAACAGGATCTCCCACTGGATCGACGGCCAGGTGCTCGAAGGCACCTCCGGTCGCAGCGGCGTTGTCTGGAACCCCGCCACGGGCGAGCAGGCATCGTCGGTCGATCTCGCCTCCGCAGCCGAGGTCGACCACGCCGTCGCCATCGCCAAGGCGGCGTTCCCGGCATGGCGGGCCACCAACTTGTCGCGTCGCGCCGAGGTGATGTTCCACATGCGCGAGCTCATCTCGGCGAACCGCAAGGAGATCGCCTCGTTGCTGTCGGCCGAGCACGGCAAGGTACTGTCGGACGCCCTCGGTGAGGTGGCCCGCGGGCTCGAGAACGTCGAGTTCGCCTGCGGTGTCGCCAACCTCATGAAGGGCGGCTACAGCGAGCAGGCCTCCACTGGTGTCGACGTCTACTCGATCAAGCAGCCACTCGGAGTGGTGGCAGGGATCACGCCGTTCAACTTCCCGGCGATGGTGCCGATGTGGATGTTCGCCAATGCCCTCGCCTGTGGCAACACCTTCGTCCTGAAGCCGAGCGAGAAAGACCCGTCGGCATCGATGTTCCTCGCCGAACTGCTCAAGCAGGCCGGCCTTCCCGACGGCTGCTTCAACGTCGTGAACGGCGACAAGGAGGCGGTCGACCGAATCCTCGATCACCCCGACATCGCCGCGGTGAGCTTCGTCGGGTCCACCCCGATCGCCAAGTACATCTACGAGACCGGTACCCGCAACGGCAAGCGCGTGCAGGCGCTCGGCGGCGCCAAGAACCACATGCTGGTGCTGCCCGACGCAGATCTCGACATGGCCGCCGATGCCGCGGTGAGCGCCGCGTACGGTTCGGCAGGAGAACGGTGCATGGCCATCTCGGTCGTCCTGGCCATCGATTCGGTCGCCGACGCGCTGGTCGACAAGATCCGGGCCCGCATCCCCGCGATCAAGGTCGGTCCCGCCAGCGAACCCGACAACGAGATGGGCCCCTTGATCACCGGCGAGCACCGCGACAAGGTCGCCGGGTACGTCGGCGGCGCCGAGGCCGAGGGCGCGACGCTCGTCGTCGATGGTCGTACCGACGCTCCGGGCGGGGGGTTCTTCCTGAAGCCGAGCCTGATCGACAACGCCAAGCCCGGCATGAGGTGCTACGACGAGGAGATCTTCGGGCCGGTGCTCACCGTCACCCGCATCAGCGACTACGACGAGGGCCTGCGGTTGATCAACGACAACCAGTACGGCAACGGAACCGCGATATTCACCCGCGACGGCGGCGTCGCCCGTCAGTTCGAGTTCGACGTGCAGGTCGGCATGGTTGGCGTGAACGTGCCGGTTCCGGTGCCGGTCAGCTACTACAGCTTCGGCGGCTGGAAGGCCAGCCTGTTCGGCGACCAGCACATGTACGGTCCCGACGGCATCAACTTCTTCACCCGCACCAAGGTCGTCACCAGCCGCTGGCCCGACCCGCGCACGTCCAGCGTCGACCTCGGCTTCCCCCAGAACCGCTGATGGAGTTCGGCGTCGTTCTGCAGACCACGCCGCCGTCGGCGCGCGTGATCGATCTGGCCAAGCGGGCCGAGACGTACGGGTTCACCCATGTGTGGACCTTCGACAGCCACATCCTGTGGCAGGAGCCGTACGTCATCTACAGCCAGATCCTGGCCGAGACCCGCAACGTGGTGGTGGGGCCGATGGTCACCAATCCGGCCACCCGCGACTGGACCGTGACCGCGAGCGTGTACGCCACGCTCAACGAGATGTTCGGCAACCGCACCGTGTGCGGCATCGGTCGCGGCGACTCGGCCGTGCGCGTAACCAACGGGGCGCCCACCACGCTGGCCACGTTGCGCGAGGCCGTGCACGTCATCCGCGAGCTGGGCAACGGCCGCAGCGTCGCCTACAAGGGATCTGAGTTGCGTCTGCCTTGGGCCGCCAAGAGCGAGCTCGAGCTGTGGGTTGCGGCGTACGGTCCGAAGGCGCTCGCGCTCACCGGCCAGGTCGGCGACGGCTTCATCCTGCAACTCGCCGACCTGTCGATCGCCGAATGGACCATCGGCGCGGTCAGGGCCGCCGCCGAAGCGGCCGGGCGGAACCCGGCCGACATCACCATCTGTGTCGCCGCGCCGGCGTACGTCACCGATGGCAGCCCGGAAGCGTTGGCCCATGGTCGTGAGCAGTGCCGGTGGTTCGGCGGAATGGTCGGCAACCACGTGGCCGACATCGTCTCGCGGTACGGCAGCGACACGGCCGCGGTGCCGCAGGCCCTCACCGACTACATCAAGGATCGTCAGGGATACGACTACAACGAGCACGGTCAGGCCGGCAACACGCACACGTCGTTCGTGCCCGACGAGATCGTCGATCGGTTCTGCATCATCGGGCCCGTCGAGGCCCACATCGAGCGCATGCTGCAACTCAAGGCACTCGGAGTCGACCAGTTCGCGATCTACCTGCAGCACGACGACAAGGACTCCACGTTGCGGGCGTACGGCGAAAAGGTGATGCCAGCCGTCGCCGACGTGGTGAAGGCGCGGTCGTGAGGGCTTGCTCGTGAGGGTTCGCCGCGTGCTCATGTTCCCGCTGTCGTTCGCCCTCGTCGCCGCAGCGTGGGAGATCTACAAGTGGATCGGACCGGTCGACGGCGGTTCGGTCTTCGGTGTGAACGTGTTGCCGCGCACCAGCGACCTGGCCATGCCTCACGTCTGGGACATGTTCAGCCGGCTCACCGAACCCGAGGTTCGCGGCAACCCCGACTCGGTGCTCCACGTGGTGGCCATCGCCACGTGGTACTCGTTCCGGGTGGCGTTGCTCGCATTCGTCGTCGGCACCGCTCTGGGTGTCGCGCTGGCCGTGATGATGGCTCGCTTCCGTGCGGCCGAGCGTGCCCTGATGCCATATCTGGTAGTCTCCCAGACGGTGCCGATCATCGTGCTCGGGCCGCTGATCCTGTCGCTGCTCGCCTATGCCAGCCGCGACCTGGCGACCGAGACGTGGATCGCGGCGGTGATCCTCGGGGTGTTCCTGGCCTTCTTCCCGGTGGCGCTCGGCACGCTGCGCGGCCTGAAGTCGGCGCAGGCCACGTCGCTCGAACTGATGGATTCGTACGCGGCCGGTTGGTGGACCACGTTGCGCAAGCTGCGCTTCCCCGCGGCCGTTCCCTTCATTGCCCCGTCGCTGCGCGTGGCCGGCGCGTCGGCGGTGGTCGGCGTGATCGTGTCGGAGATCTCGCTCGGCGTGAAAGGCGGCGTGGGACGCAAGATCTTTGCCTACGGTCAGGAGGCGTCGAGTGATCCCGCCAAGCTCTACACGGCGGTGTTCGGTGCTGCCGCGCTCGGTCTCGTGATGTCGATCATCGTGGTCGCCATCGATCGGCGCATGATGCGCAATCGCCCCCAGGAGATGGCATGACCCCCTCGACAACGGTCCGCGTGAGCGGGGTCGGCAAGGTGTTCCAGGTCGCCGGCGGCAGTCGTGTCGATGCGCTCGTCGACATCGATCTCGACATCGCCAAAGGGGAGTTCGTGTCGTTGATCGGGCCGTCCGGGTGTGGCAAGTCCACCCTGCTGCGACTGATCGCCGATCTGATCCAGCCCACCGGTGGCACGGTGACGGTCAACGGCAAGTCCGCTCATCAGGCTCGTCTCGACCAGGACTACGGCATGGCGTTTCAGCAGAGCGGCTTGTTCGAGTGGCGCAGCGTCGAGCGAAACATCGAGCTCCCGCTCGAGCTGAAGGGTTGGGACAAGGCCAGGCGTCGGGCCCGCAGCCGCGAGATGCTCGAACTGGTGAAGCTCACCGACTTCGCCACGCACATGCCGTGGCAGCTATCGGGAGGCATGCAGCAGCGCGTGGCCATCGCCAGGGCGCTCGCCGCGCATCCCGAACTGCTGCTGATGGATGAGCCGTTCGGCGCGCTCGACGAGATGACCCGCGAGCACATGCAGGCCGAGCTGCTGCGCATCTGCGCCGACACCGGCACGACGGTGGTCTTCGTCACCCATTCGATCCCCGAGGCGGTGTACCTCGCCGATCGGGTCGTGGTCATGTCGCCGCGACCAGGTCGCATCACCGGTGTGGTCGATGTCGGTCTGGGGCGCGACCGAACAGAGCTCACCCGTGAGGCGACAGCATTCTTCGAGCGGGTCACCGAGGTGCGCGAGGCCCTTCGCGGTGGCGACATCGGCGCCGGCGCACAGGGGATCATCGACCGATGAACGCCGACCGCGCCCGCCGCACCATGGGCAACGTGCTGCCTCCTGTGGTGCTCGGCGTGGTGTTCGTCGCGCTCTGGCAGTTGTGGGTGGAGTACAAGGACGTGCAGCCTTTCGTCATCCCCAAGCCGACTGCGATCGTCGACGAGTTCTTCGACAAGTTCGACCTCGTGCTCGATGCCTGCAAGGTCACCGGTCTCAACGCGCTGATCGGCCTCGTGCTCGGCACCGTGATCGGCTTCGGCGTCGCCGCACTCACGAACCGGTTCAAGCTGGTGAGCGAGATCGTCGATCCGCTGGCAGTCACCATTGCCGCCATCCCGGCCGTGGTCATCGTCGGTGTGCTCAATCGGATGTATCCGCTCGACAGCCAGACCGGGCGGCGGATCATGGTCACCTTGGCTGTCTTCTTCATCGTGTTCGTCCAGGTGGCGAAGGGCTTGCGCCAGAACGACGCCACGCAGATGGAGCTGATGCGCTCGTACGCTGCCACCCCGCGCCAAACCCTTGCCAAGGTGCGGCTACCCAACACGATGCCGTACCTTTTCACCGGCATCCGCACAGCAGTCCCGATCGCCGTCATCATCGCACTCGTCTCCGAGTACTTCGGCGGCACCCAAGATGGCCTCGGCAGCAAGATCTCCGGCACCCTCAACAGCTCGAACAAAGCGCTCGGCTTCGCCTACGTGATGGGCGGGTCGATCCTCGGGCTGTTGTTCTTCGTCGGAGCGAATCTCCTGGAGCACGCCGTCGTGCCGTGGCAACGGCGGCGGGTGTCCGGGTGAGCACAGCAGTCAGCAACCAACAACAATCAGCACAACCAAAGGGGAGAACATGAGAATGAGTCGAGCAATCAGGGCCGTCGGTGTCCTGGGCATCGCCGGCCTCCTCGTCACCGCATGCGGCGACGACGAGTCGAGCGACACCACCACGCCGGTAGCCACCGAGGCACCCGGCAGCAGCGACGCCCCGGCACCCACCGATGCGCCGACCGATGCGCCCTCGGCCGGCGCCGGGCTCGCCGTCGACGTGTCCACCTGCACCGCCCCGAGCGGCGCCGATGTGAAGTTGCAGCTGCAGTGGTTCACCCAGTCGCAGTTCGCCGGGTACTTCGCTGCGGTCGATCAGGGCTTCTACGAAGCCGCCGGACTCAACGTCGAGATCGTCGAAGGTGGAGTGGAGATCGCCCCGCAGAAGACGCTTGCCAGCGGCGCCGTCGACTTCGCCATCTCGTGGGTGCCGAAGGCGCTTGCCGAGCGTGAGGCGGGCGCAGGGGTGACCAACATCGCCCAGATCTTCCAGCGCAGCGGCACGCTGCAGGTGAGCTTCAAGGATGCCGGCATCACCTCTGCTGCCGACTTCGCCGGTAAGAAGATCGGCAACTGGGGCTTCGGCAACGAGTACGAGATCTTCGCCGCGCTGTCGAAGGCAGGCCTCGATCCCGCCAGCGATGTCACGTTGCTGCAGCAGAACTTCGACATGTCCGGCCTGCTGGCCGGCGACATCGACGCGGCAGAGGCGATGACCTACAACGAGTACGCCCAGGTGCTGGAGGCCGTCAATCCCGCCACCGGAGAGCTGTACGTGCCGGCCGACCTCAACGTCGTCTCGTACGAGGATGAGGGCGTCGGCATGTTGCAGGACGCGATCTGGGCCGATCAGGCTCGTCTGTCCGACCCCGCGTACTGCGGCGAGGCGATCGCGTTCGTGAAGGCGTCGATCCAGGGTTGGGCGTACTGCCGCGACAACGTCGAGGCGTGCCGCGACATCGTCGTCGCCAAGGGCTCCACGCTCGGCGCCACGCACCAGCTGTGGCAGATGAACGAAGTCAACAAGCTCATCTGGCCGGCCGCCGGAGGCATCGGCGTCATCGACACCGCCGCCTACGAGCGCACCATCGGCATCGCCAGTGGTACCAAGAACCTCGACGGCGCCTCGGTGCTCACCAAGGCACCCGACACCGAGGCGTGGACCAACGACATCGTCAACGAGGCGATTGCGCAGCTCACCGCCGAGGGCATCGACGTGAACGGCAGCGGCTTCGCTCCGATCACCGTCGAGCTCACCGAGGGCGGCGTCTGACCGGTACTCGATCCGAGGCGTTCGAAGGGCGGGCTGCTCCGGCAGCCCGCCCTTCTCGTGTCGCCGCATGGACGCCGGCGCTGTTCGTGGTGCTGTGGAGCACGGGTTTCGTCGGGGCGAAGTACGGCACCCGCGACACCGGCCCGCTCACGTTCCTCGCGATCCGGTTCACGCTCGCGGCAGCGTTGCTCGGAGCGGTTGCGCTACTGATCCGCGCGCCCCGCCCCACTGCAGCCGAGGCGAGGTGGGTGCTCGTCGCCGGTGCGCTGATGCAGGCGCTCTACCTGGGCGGCGTGTTCATCGCCATCGACCTCGGGCTACCGTCCGGTGTCGGTGCACTCATCTCCGGGTTGCACCCCGTTGTGACCTCGATCGCCGCCCAGCGGGTGCTGGGCGAGCGGCTCGTCCGCGCCCAGTGGTTCGGTGTGGCGCTCGGGTTCGTCGGGGTGGTTGCTGTGGTCGTCGACCGGATCCTGGCCCACGCCTCGGGGTTCACCGGTGCGGCGCTGATCGCCGCCGCGCTCGGGGTGCTCGGCATCTCGGGTGGCACGCTCGTTCAGCGCAGGAAGTGCGCGACGACGCCGCTGGTCTGGAGCACGGTGCTCCAGTTCGCCAGCGGAGCAGTGCTGATGCTGACCTGCGCGGCGATCTTCGAACGGTTCCACGTGGGGTTCACGGCGGCCACGATCGGCGCACTTGCCTGGGCGGTCGTGGTGCTCTCGATCGGTGCCGTGATGATCATGCTGTGGATGCTCCAGCGTCATGTGGTGGCCAAGGTGAGCAGCCTGTTCTTCCTCACCCCGGCATTGAGCACGATCGAAGGGGCGATCCTGTTCGATGAACGGCTCGGCGCGCTCGCACTGGTCGGATTGGTCGTGTCGCTGATCGGCGTCGCACTGGTCACGGCTCGATGATCGCAAAGCCCGACGTGAACACGTCGAGGTGATCGAAGATCGCATGGAGCGCCCCGAGGTCGCCCTCCACCAGTAGGTCGCCGGCGGCGTGGGCGGCGTCGATCTCCACCTCGCCGGCGGCGATCGCCAGCAGCACCTCTCGTGTAGTCGTGATTCGCGCGTCGGCGTCGTCGGCGCCGCGACCGGCCACGTAGTGGATGGCGCGGTTGGCGAGACCGAGCACCCACTGCTCGTCGAGGTCGGTGAAGCTGAACTCGATCGTGACCCGCACTCCGCCGACCTCGTCGGCGAGGAGTCGGGCGCCGATGGTGTCGAGGAGCTGTTCGATGGGGAGTGCGCGCACGAGCCCCCGGCGGCCGGCCGGCCGTTGTACCGGGGAGCCNNTCCGGTCCACCGGCCAGTTCCACGTAGCGCCGGCCCGCTTCCACCGGCGGGTGCTGGTGCAGCCGGGCGGGGTTGCCGTCGTACCAGCTGAGGTAGCGCTGATGGATCGCCTTCACGTTGTGCACGAGGTGGCCGTAGTAACCGGTGGTGTGGCTCTCGGTGACGAACTCTGGTGGCAGCGTGAGCACCTCGGCGATCTCGGAGGCGACCAGCCCGTGATTTGCGAGCCGCAACGTCTGATCGTGCATCCACCGATAGAGGTCACGTTGCTGACCGAGGAAGGTGTGCACGTCGTCACGGCCCCACCTCGGCCAATGATGCGAGGTGAACATCACCTCGGTGCGGTTGCCGAACAGCTCGATCGCTTCGCCGATGTACTTCGACCAGGCGAGCGCATCGCGTGCCTGGGCGCCTCTGATCGGGACGAGGTTGTGCATCGTGTGCGAGCAGTTCTCCGCCATGCACAGCCAGCCGTGGTCGGGGAAGAAGAAGTTCATCTCCGCCGGCGCCTCGGTCTCCGGGGTGAGCTGGAACTCGATGCGCACTCCGTCGACGACGAGCTGCTCTCCGGTGAAGGTGATGTCCTCGGTCGGCGCGATCAGGCCGGGAATCGCCAGCGGGATGGCTTTGCCGAGCCCGGAGTCGACGTGCCCGCGCGGTCCCGCCGGGAGGAGACCTCCGAACTGGTACGAGCTGCGCCGCCCCATCGCGTTGCCGGCAAGGAGGTTCTCGGCGACGGTTTCGCGCATGAAGTGCTCGGGAGCGATGACTCGGCAGTTGCCCGCATCGACATCGGTCTGGGTGGTCACGCCGTGCACGCCACCGAAGTGGTCGACGTGCGAGTGGGTGTAGATCACGGCAGTGACCGGACGTTCGCCGAGCGTCGAGTTGGCGAGCTCGAGGCAGGCCCGTGCGGTTACATCGACGGTCAGCGGATCGATCACCACCCATCCGTCGGCTCCGGCGATGAAGGTGATGTTGCTGATGTCGTAGCCACGCGCCTGCCACACACCTGGTGCCACCTCGAAGAGACCGTGGATCGCGTTGAGCTGCGCCTGTCGCCACAGGCTCGGGTGCACGGTGTCGGGACAGGGCGCATCCTGCGTGATGAAGGCATGCCGGGTGATGTCCCACGCCGGGCCGAACGGCCCATCGATCACCCCGGTGGGGTGCGTCGCCAGCAGGCCACGTGAGGCACGCTCGAAGTCGGCAGCGTCGAA
>CXWL01115415.1_pt1 | contig 13611 bp, 14 predicted proteins | sample 590931 | NCBI WGS metagenome assembly CXWL01 (sample SAMEA3498368, study PRJEB10139) | groundwater metagenome | biome: water well; material: biofilm material | place: Germany | collected 2015-04-27 | reverse complement strand
GGCGCGGCCAACCGCCGGCGTGGCTTCCGGCCGATCGGCCCGCTCGCGCTGGTGCGCCTGAACTGGCGCCAGAACGGCCTGATCGACCGCTATCCGTCCTCGAACTAGGAGCGCGACTTGAACCTTCAACTTGCCATCGACAGCCTGCGGCCGGCCGCGCCGGCCCCATTGGTCGCCAAGCAGGCCAACTGGCAATTCGAGGCCAGCTGGGCTGACTCGGAAGCCGAGGTGCGCGAGGCGCAGCGCCTGCGCTATGCGATCTTCGTCGACGAGATGGGCGCGCGCCTGGCGCCGCCGGCGGGCACCCCGGCCGGCATCGACGCCGACCATTTCGACCGCTATTGCGACCACCTGCTGGTGCGCGCGCGCGAACGCGGCAGCGAGGAACCCGGCCAGCTGGTCGGCACCTACCGCGTGCTCGGGCCGGACGCCGCGCGCCGCGCCGGCGCCTGCTACACCGAGGGCGAATTCGACCTGGCGCCGCTGGCGCCGCTGCGGGGCGGCGCGGTCGAACTGGGGCGCGCCTGCGTGCACGCCGACTGGCGTTCGGGCGGCGTGATCCTGTCGCTGTGGAGCGAACTGGGAACCTACATGGTCGAGCGCGGGTTGCACACCATGTTCGGTTGCGCCAGCATCGGCATGGCCGACGGCGGCGACCTGGCGCGCCGTGTCTGGCGCCAGCTGCGCGATTCGGCTTACCTGGTGCGGCCGGAATACCGCATCCGCCCGCTGACGCCGCTGCCGCCCGGCGCCGATGACGACGCCGGCGCGGTGCCGGGCAACCTGCGCGCCATGCCGCCGCTGATCAAGGGCTACCTGCGCTGCGGCGCCAAGGTGGTCGGACCGCCGTCGTTCGACAAGGGCTTCAACACCGCCGACCTGCCGATCATGATGCAGCTGGCCGACCTGCCCGAGCGCTACAGCAAGCAGTTCCTGGCAAGGCGATGAGCCAGCGGCGCGCCATGCGGGCGGTCCTCGGCGCGCAGTTTTTCACTTCGCTGGCCGACAACGCGCTGCTGATCGTCGCCATCGGCCTGCTGGTCGAGCGCGCGGCGCCGGCCTGGATGACGCCGGCGCTGCGCATCTGCCTGTACCTGGCCTACGTGGTGCTGGCGCCGTTCGCCGGCAGGCTGGCCGATGCCTTCCCGAAGGGGCGCGTCATGCTGCTGTCGAACGTCGTCAAGCTGGCCGCCTGCCTGCTGCTGGCCGCCGATGCGCACCCGCTGCTGGCGTTCGGCGCGATCGGCGTGATCGGCGTCACCTACGGTCCGGCCAAGTACGGCATCCTCGCCGAACTGGTGCCGGCCGACCAGCTGGTCAGGGCCAACGCCTGGATCGAAATGTCGACTGTCGCCTCGATCCTCGGCGGCACCGCGCTGGGCGGCCTGCTTCTCGCGCCGCCGTACGCGGTCGCTTCGCCCGCGCACAGTGCCAGCCTGGCGATTGCCGGCATCTACGTGGTGTCGGCGCTGTTCGCCGCGGCGATCCCGGCGAGCGCGCCGGCGAAGCGGCGCCGGACAGCGGGATTCTGGCGCGACCTCGCGCTCCTGTGGCGCGACCCCGACGGCAAGATCTCGCTCGCCGTGACGACGCTGTTCTGGGCCGTCGCCGCCGCGCTGCAGTTCCTCGTCATTCAATGGGCCGGCACGGTGCTGGGGCTGACCTTGTCGCAGTCGGCGTTGATGCAATGCTTCCTTGCGGTGGGCATGGTGGCCGGCGCCGCCGGCGTATCGCGCTGGGTGACGACCGCGCGCGCGATGGCGGTGCTGCCCGCCGGCTTCGCGCTCGGCGCCGCGATCCTTGCGATGACGCTGGTGAGCGACCTGTGGCTCGCGTGCGCGATGCTGCTGGCGACCGGCATCGTCGCCGGCATCGTGCTGGTGCCGATGAACGCGTTGCTGCAGCAGCGCGGCGACGCGCTGATGGGGCCCGGCGTTTCGATCGCGGTGCAAAGCTTCAACGAGAACCTCGCATCGCTGGTGTTCCTCGCCGCCTACGGCGCGCTGCTGGTGCTCGACGTGCCGGTGCGCGCGATCCTGGCCGGCTTCGGCGTATTGGTGCTGGCACTGATGGCGGCGATCATGCGCTGGCACGGCGGCCGGGCGCGCGATGGCGGCCTGGCGGGGCAGCGCCGATGAAAATCCTGACGCTGGCGTGGCGCCTTTTATGCGTAATTTTGCATATTTTCACCGGCCTGCTGACTTGCCTGGTGGTGTTCCCGTTGATCGGCGCGAATGCCAGGATGGGCCACGTCCAGCGCTGGTCGCAGCGCGTGCTGCGCACCTTCGGCGTCACGGTCGAGGTAAGCGGCGACGCGGTGCTGCCGAATGCGCTGCTGGTGGCCAACCACACCTCCTGGGTCGACGTCTTCGTCATCAACGCGCGCTTCCCGTCGCGTTTCGTCGCCAAGTCCGAAGTACGCGCCTGGCCGCTGATCGGGCCGCTGAGTGCGCTGGCCGGCACGGTGTTCGTCGCGCGCGGCCGCCAGAGCGCATTGAAGCGTACCCTCGGCGAACTGGCGCGCGGGCTGCGCGCCGGCGAACGGATCGCCTGCTTCCCCGAAGGCACCTCGGCGGCGCAGGGCGACCTGCAGCCGTTTCGCGCCAACCTGTTCGAAGCGGCGATCGACGCCGCCGTGCCGGTGCAGGCGATCGCGCTCTGCTACTGCGACGACGATGGCGCGCCACATCCGTCGGTCGAATACATCGCCGACATGTCGCTCGCCGAGAGCATGGTCGCGATCCTCAGCGGCCCGCCGATCCGCGCCCGGCTGCAGGCCTTGCCGGCCCACGATACCGTCGGCGCGACGCGGCGCGCGCTGGCGCTGGCGGCGGAACAACAGGTGCGCGGCGCGCTCGACAACGCCGGTGTCAGGTCTGACATTCGGACAAAACGCCGGTGTCAGGTCTGACATTCGGACAAAACACCGGTGTCAGGTCTGACATTCGGACATATTTTGATGGCCGCCGCCAGAAATGAGCATGTTCATTCTCTTTTTCCGCACAGTTATCGAAAATTTGTCTGAATGTCAGACCTGACCCCGCCAAAATGTCCGAATGTCAGACCTGACACCAGCAAAATGTCCGAATGTCAGACCTGACACCAGCGAAATGNNCCTGACACCAGGGGATATTCCGAGCCGCACGCCGGCGAAATAACAGCCGCCTTATTGCGGGCCGTGGCACTCGGGCCCGCCGTTGGCCGCCTTCAGGTAGGCGATCAGCGCCGCGCGCTCGGCCTTGTCCGGCACGCCGGCGTAGGTCATGCTGGTGCCGGGGACGGCCTTGATCGGGTTAGCCAGGAAGCGGTCGAGCGTCTTCGCGTTCCAGACGATTTTCGAGTTCTTCATGGCCTTCGAATACTCGAAGCTGGCGACGCTGCCGGCGCGCCGGCCGAACAGGTCGCAATGGCGCGGCCCGGTGCGGTCGAAATTGAACGAGTGGCAGGCGGCGCAACGCGCGTACACCGCCTGGCCCAGCTTCAGGTCGGGCGGCGCGGCATGCGCCGCCGCCGCGCAAAGCGCCAGCGCGGCGCCCAACAGGGTGAACGCGCGCATGGCTTAGCTCATGAAGGCCGACGGCACCGGCGCCTCGCCGAGCGCGTTGCGCAGGATCGCCCAGTGCATCGCCTCGTCGCCGAGAATGCTGGCGGCGGCCTTGGCCAACTCGCGATTGCCGAACAGCGGCACGGCGCCGAGGTAAGCGCTGACGGCGCCTTTTTCCAGCATCGCCGCAAAGCGCAGCACGTCGGCCTGGGTCTTCAGCGTCTCGGTCGGGAACTGGTACTTGGCCTTGGCAGCGACTGCCTTGCCACCGAGCTTGGCGATGGTCTTCGAGAGGATCTCCGCGTGTTCCTTGTGGTGGCCCTGGAACGTCACTGCCAGGTCGAGCACCGGCTTTTGCAGCAGGCCGCTCTCGGCGCCCAGCTGGTAGGCGGCGATGGCTTCGAGTTCGGCGCCCAGCGCGGTATTGAGGATCTGGATGTCGGAGTGGGTCGCGTCACCGCCCTTGGTGGCGGCCAGCGCGTCCTTGCCGGCCATCAGCGCAACGGCGGCGCCCGACAGCAGCAGGCCGGATTTGCCAAGGAACATGCGGCGTGGGTGGACTGCGTCGGGATCGTTTGCTTGGATCAGAAAGGACATCGGTGTTCTCCAGTGGGTTGGTACGACGGTGGATCGAGGGGCGGACCCCGGTTGTTCTGTTAGGGGGCTGATCCTGGTGGAGGCGTCAGCTGCACACCGGGTCTGCCCCCTCGTTCAGCCGAGCGAGCACGCCGGCGACGATGCGGTCGCAGCGCGCGCCATCGAACGAGAACGCTTGCTCGAACGCGAGGTCGGCGTCGTGCGCCAGCGCGGCGCGCAGCATGCCGCGGGCGCGGAAGAAGCGGCTGCGCACGGTCGCTTCGGGGATGTCGAGGCAGGCGGCCACTTCTTCGCAGCTCATCTCTTCGAGCGCGCGCAGCACGAACACGGTGCGGAACACGTCGGGCAGGGCGTCGATCGATTTTTCCAGCAGTTGGCGGGTCTCGGCACGCATGGCGCCAGTCTCAGGGGATTCGGATGCGCCTGGTTCCATGGTCGCCTCGGTTGGATGGTCGGCCGGCTGCGCGCCGACATGCAGCTGCATGACTTCGGCGCGCCGCGCGCTTTTGCGCGAACGGGCGATTGATTCGTTGATGACGATGCGCGTCAGCCACGTCGCCAGCTTGGCGTCGCCGCGGAACTGGTCGATCGCGCGCCAGGCCTGCAGGTAGGATTCCTGCAGCGCGTCTTCGGCTTCGGCATCGTCGCGCAGGATGCTGCGCGCGGTACGGTACAGCAGCTGGTTGTGGCGCCGCATCAGCAGCACGAAGGCGCCCTGGTCGCGGGCCGCGATGCGACGCGCCAGTTCGGCGTCGCCGATGTGGTCCTGCTGCGGTGCGATGGCGGATTGCATGGTCTTCACTCTCGGGTTTTCGGTTATTTGCGACATTAGATGACGGCAACGGACGTGCCGTTCCCGAATTGTGCGCTGTTTGCGAAATATATTTCCGAGGGATGATACGCGGCAGAGGGAGGGGGGATGCGGGGGACGCCGCTCCCCGTTGGGAAGCGGCGTGGATCAAGCGGGATTTAGAAGCGGTGACGCAGGCCGACGGTGAACTGCTTGTCGCCGGTGCCCGGCTCTTCGCTGTTGCCTTCGGTGTAGGCGGCGCCGTTATGGTTGCGGATGATGGCGTACGAGGTGTAGATGTCGGTGCGCTTGGTGAACGCATACATGTAGGCCAGCGCGTACTGCTGCGCATCCTGGTTGAACGCGGTCTTGTCGTCCAGGCGCACGTAGGTGGCGACGAAGGTGCTCGCGCCCATCGGCACCGATGCGCCCAGCAGCAGGTCGGTGCTGTCGGTCGACGCGGTCGGCTTGGCGCCGCCGAAAGTTGCCGCCGTGTTGTTCAACGAGGCGCTGTTGAGGCCCTTGTTGATTTCGTAGCCGAAAAAGCCCTTGACCGGGCCGAAGTCGTAATTTGCGCCCAGCAAGGTGTTCTTGGCGTTCTCGGTGCCTTTGACGAGGGCCGTGTCGTTGTTGCGGTTGTGGTAAGCGAGGCGTGCGGTCAGCGGACCCTTGCTGTAGCCGAACGAACCGCCGATGGCGCGGGCCGCATGGACGTCACCCGCCACTTCGCCGGCGACGTACATCAGGTCGCCGCTAAAGCCGTTCATGTCGTTGCTGCGGTACAGGATCGAATTGCCGGAGCGAAAGCCCGTCGGGTTCATCAGGTTGTTCGAACGGGCGATGCCGTTGCGGAACGGGTCGACCACCACGTTCAGGGTCGTAAACAGCGGGGTGTCCTGCAGGCCCAGCGAGACGGCGCCGAAGTTGCCCTTCAGGCCGACGATGGTGCTGCGGCCGAACAAGGTGTTGTTCTGGGTCGAGGTGCCGTTGTCGGCGTGGATGCCGCCTTCGATGACGAAGAATGCCGACAGGCCGTTGCCGAGGTCTTCGGTGCCGCGAAAGCCCCAGCGCGACTGGGTGGCCATGCCGCTGGTGAGGCGGGTCGAGGTGCCGGCAACGCCGCCCCGGTCGACCGACACGCCCATGTCCATCACGCCGTAGAAGGCGACGTTGGATTGGGCGAAGGCGGCGCCGCTGCACAGCAGCAGGGCGGCGAGGGCTGGAATGGTTTTTTTCATGTTATCTCCGGATAAATCACTAGGTAAGGGGGAAATCGGTAAAGGCGCGGCCGCGACGCCGCTTGCCTTGTCAGGGTTGATTACTTGCGCAGCTTTTCCAGGTCGGCCTGCAACTGCTTGACAAGCGGGCCGTGGCCGTCATTGGCGAATTTCTGGACGGCCGGCTTGCTCAGCTCGCGCATGCGGGCGATTTCCTTGTCGTCGACGACGGTCACTTGCATGCCTTTCGACTTCAGGTAGTCGAGTGCCTTTTCGGCGGCGGCGCGGCTGTCCTTGCGCTCGAAATCGCGCGCGGCCTCAGCCGATTCCTGCACGGCCTTCTTCTCGTCGGCCGACAGCTTGTCCCACCACTTCTTGCTGGCCAGGACGATCCACGGGCTGTACACGTGCTTGGTCAGCGACAGGTACTTCTGCACTTCGTAGAACTTGCTCGACTGGATCGTGTTGACCGGGTTTTCCTGGCCGTCGACGGTGCCCGTCTCGAGCGCGGTGAACAGTTCCGAGAACGGCAGCGGCACGGCGTTGGCGCCGAAATCCTTGAACATGTCGATGTAGATCGGGTTTTGCATCACGCGCAGCTTGATGCCCTTCATGTCCTCGACCTTGGCGATCGGGTGCTTCTTGTTGGTCAGGTTGCGGAAGCCGTTTTCCCAGTAGACCAGGCCGACCAGGCCCTTGTCCTGCAGCTTGGCGGTGAGCGACTTGCCGAACGAACCGTCGAGGATGGTGTCCGCTTCGCGCTCGTTGCCGAACACGAACGGCAGGTCGTAGACGCCGAAGTCGCTGACGATGCCGACCAGCGTGGCGGTCGAGCCGACCATCATTTCCTGGGCGCCGCCGATCAGCGCGTTCTGCATCTGCGGGTCGCTGCCCAGGCTGGCGTTGGCGAAGCCTTTCATCTTGAACTTGCCGCCGGTGCGCTTGGCGAGGTCGTCGGCGAAGAACTTGGCGGCGCGGCCCTGGTTGCTGTCGTCCGCCAGGCCGTAGCCGAAGCGGATGATGCGCGGCTGGTAATCGGCGGCGATGCTCGATGCCGCCACGCCCGCGAAAGCGGAAATGACGAACAGCGATTTGATGATATTTTTCATTTTCATGGTGTCTCCAGTGCTTGTTGTCGTTAATGGAACCAGGTCATCGGAATGGTGATGATCCCGGGGAATACAATGAACAGGATGGTCAGCAGGATGTACGTCAGCAGGAACGGCCAGATGCCGCGCGTCGCGCTTTCGAGCGAGATCTTGGCCACGCCGCACACCACGTTGAGCACGGTGCAGACCGGCGGGTGGATCAGGCCGAGCGTGCCGACGAGCACGAACATGACGCCGAAGTAGGTCGGGTCGATGCCGGCCTTGAGGGCGATCGGCATCAACACCGGGCCCATCACGAGGATGGTCGGGGTCAGGTCCATCACGGTGCCCACTGCCAGCAGCAGCAGCATCACGGCGCCCATCAGCACGCGCGGGTCACCCATCAGCGGCGCCAGCAGGTCGACCACCTGGCTCGGCAGGTCGGCCAGCGTCACCATGTACGACGACACCAGCGCGCCGGCGCACAGGAACATCACGGTGCTGGTGGTGCGCGCGGCGTCGACCAGCAGCTTGACCAGCTCGGCGAACTTGACTTCGCGGTAGACGAACAGGCTCACCACCAGCGAGTAGACGGCGGCGACGACGGCCGCTTCGGTTGGCGTGAACAGGCCGGTGCGCAGGCCGCCCAGGATGATCACCGGCAGCATCAGCGCCCACAGGCTGTCAATCAGGGCGTGCTTGCGCTGCGCCCAGCTGCTCTTCGGCTGCGGCACGACGTCCATCTTGCGCGCCAGGATGGTCCAGACGATCAGCAGGGCCACGCCCATCAGCACGCCCGGCACGATGCCGGCCAGGAACAGGTTGCTGATCGAGGTGTTGGTGGTGACGCCGAAAATAATGAACGGCATCGACGGCGGGATGATCGGGGCGATGATGCCGCCCGAGGCGATCAGGCCGGCCGAGCGCGGCACCGAGTAGCCGTGGTTGCGCATCATCGGGATCAACAGGGTTGCCAGCGCGGCGGTGTCGGCGATCGCCGAGCCGGACAGGCTCGCCAGCAGCACCGAGGCGGCGATCGCCACGTAGCCGAGGCCGCCGTTGATGTGGCCGACGAAGCTGACCGCCAGGTTGATGATGCGCTTGGAGATGCCGCCGGCGTTCATCAGCTCGCCGGCGAGGATGAAGAACGGCACCGCCATCAGCGGGAAGTTGTCGGCGCCCGAGAGCAGGTTCTGCGCCACCAGCTGGGCGTCGAAGAAGTCGAGGTGCACCATCAGGGCGACGCCGGTAAGGATCAGCGCGAAAGCGATCGGCATGCCCAGCACCATCAGGAAGACGAGCGAACCGAGGAAAATGGCGAGGGTCATTCCGCGCTCCCGTGTGGATGGGCCAGGTCGGCGACCGGCTCGGGCGGCAGCGGGTCGCCCGGCACCATGGCCAGTGGCGAGTTGATGAGGATGCGGACCAGGTTGGCGGCGACGATGACCAGCATCGAGGCGGCGCACACCAGGCCGGAGGCGGCCATGAAGGCGGTCGGGTAGCGCAGCACGGTCGAGTAGGTGTCGAGCCCGATCACGGTCTGGCTCCAGCTGCCGGAGAGGAACAGCCACAGGCCGTACAGCATCAGCAGGTGGCTGAGCACGGCGCAGGCGCGCCGCAGCGGCCGCGGCAACTTGGCCTGCACCATTTCGACGCCGAGGTGGCCGTGGCGGCGCAGCGCCAGGATGGCGCCGAGGAAGATCAGCCAGACGAACATCAGGCGCGCCAGTTCCTCGGCGGCGGCGAAGCCGGAGTTGAACAGGTAGCGCAGCACGACATTGCCGAATACGAGCGCTACCATGACGGACAGCGCGAGCGCCATCAGGTATTCGACGGTGCGCTCGAGGCGCGGGACAAGCAACTTCATGGTGGTCTCCAGGTTGATTATTCGTTGCACGGCGCGCCGAAGCGCTGCACCACCGCGTCGATCAGCTGCGCCGGGGTGGCGTGGATGTCGAGGCGGATGCCGCGTTCGTCGGGCTGCAGCGGCTCGAGCGCGGCGAACTGGCTGTCGAGCAGCGACATCGGCATGTAGTGGTTGGCGCGCGCCTGCATGCGCGCCGCGATCAGTTCGCGCGGGCCGTCGAGGTGGACGAAGACGATGGCCGGGTCGGCGGCGCGGAACAGGTCGCGGTAGCGCCGCTTCAGCGACGAGCACGACAGCACCAGGCTGGTGCCGGCGCTGGCAGCGGCCTGGAGTTTCGCTTGCAGGGTGAGCAGCCAGTCGTGGCGGTCGGCGTCGGTCAGCGGGGTGCCGGCGGCCATCTTGGCGACGTTGGCGGGCGAATGGTAGTCGTCGCCTTCGGCGTACGCGGCGTTGATGCGGGCGGCCAGCTGGCGGCCGATTTCGCTCTTGCCGCAGCCGCTCACGCCCATCACGACCCAGCGCATCGGCGCGGGGGATTGTTCTTCTTTTTTGCAGGTTTTCATGTCGTCTCTGAACATTGCGGGTTGATACCCGGCTATTTATGATAGCGCTAACATTTTTTCGCAAGTCTACCGGATGGAGTAATTTTGTAAAGAAGAATTAATGCTGCGACGCACCAAAACAACGGTCATGCGGGCGTTGAGATGCAAGGATGCGACTGCGGCGTGCCAAGAAATTGGGTCCCCGCGTTCGCGAGGACGACAGCTTTCAATTCGTCNNTTCAATTCGTCGTCCTCGCGCACGCGGGGACCCAATTTCAGGTGCGTACCACTTCACTTCGACACGGCCAAAAAACACGCCCTGCCATAGTAAGCTGCGGTATGATACCGTTATCAACTTTCTGCGCTGGATACTAGCTGATGGATAAAAAAGTTACCGGAAAAATCGCGCCGAAAGGGCGCGCCAGCGGCCGCAGCACGCTCGCCGAAGTGGCCGCGCGCGCCGGCGTGGCGACGATGACGGCGTCGCGCGCGATCAGCCATCCCGACATGGTGTCGCCGGCGCTGCGCCTGCGCGTCGAGCAGGCCGTCGCCGAGCTCGGCTACGTGCCGAACCGCGCCGCGCGCGCGCTGGCGTCGGCGCAGTCGAACGTCATCGTGGTGCTGGTGCCGTCGCTGTCGAACGCCGTCTTCACCGCCGTGCTGGCGGGGATCCAGGATGCGCTCGACGCCGACAACGTCCAGATCCTGATCGGCAACACGCGCTATTCGGATGCCGAGGAAGAGAAGCTGCTCGGCATCTACCTGCAGTCGAACCCGGACGGCATCCTGCTGTCGAGCCTGACGCACAGCAAGCGCGTGCAGCAGATGCTCGACGCCTCGCAGGTGCCGATCGTGTCGATGATGGACCTGGCCAGCCGGCCGGACCAGATGTCGGTGGGATTTTCGCAGCTGCAGGCCGGCTACACCATGACGCGCTACCTGATCGACAAGGGCCGCAAGCGCATCGGCTTCATGGGCGCGCAGCGCGACGAACGGACCTTGAAGCGGGCCGAGGGCTACCGCCAGGCCATGCAGGAAGCCGGCCTCTACGATCCACGCCTCGAAGTGATGGCGGCCGACCCGTCGACCATCGCGCTGGGCGCCGAACTGCTCGGCCGCATGCTCGCCAGCACGCCCGACTGCGACGCCATCTTCTGCTGCAACGACGACCTCGCGCACGGCGCCATCTACCAGTGCCAGCGGCGCGGCATCGCGGTGCCGCAGCAACTGGCGATCTGCGGCTTCAACGACTTGCCGGCCTCGGCGTGGATGAATCCGTCGGTGACGACCATCGGCACGCCGCGCTACCGCATCGGCTTCGAGGCTGCCAAGCTGCTGCGCGCGGTGATCAAGGGCGAGACGCCGGCCGCCACCCAGGTTGACCTCGGCTTCACGCTGATGGCGCGCGAGAGCGCCTAGACCTTCTTGACGAACTCGGTCTTCAGGCTCATCGCGCCGAAGCCGTCGATCTTGCAGTCGATGTCGTGGTCGCTGTCGACCAGGCGGATGTTCTTCACCTTGGTGCCCATCTTGACGGTGCCGCCGGAGCCTTTCAGCTTCAGGTCCTTGATGACGGTGACGGTGTCGCCGTCCTGCAGGATGGTGCCGCTGGCGTCGCGGTAGACGCGGGCGCTTTCAACGGCCGCCTCGGCGCCGGCGGCGCTCCATTCGTGGCCGCATTCCGGGCAGACCAGCTGGGCGCCGTCCTCGTACGTAAATTCTGAATTGCATTTCGGGCAGGGAGGCAGTGCGCTCATTTGGTGATCCTGTGAAAAGCACGCAGTATACCGCGCGTTCGTCAGCGGATGATGAAAGGCACTCCCAGCCGGCCATGGTTGTCGATCGGGCCGCTCGGTGCGGGCGGCTTCGGCAGCCTTGGCCCCTCTTCTCCGATGAATGCATTGGCCGGCACCCTGAGCGTGTCGGTGTTGCGCTTGATGACTTGGCTCAGCGTGGTCTGCGCGAGGCGCGCCTGCATGTCGGGGCTGAATCCCTGGTTGGCCCAGAAGAAGCGGTCGCCCGTGCGAAGCGCGGCGAACTGCCGGGCGATAATCGCCTGGAACGTCGTGCCGACGATGGCGCCGGCGGCGTGCGGTTCGGCCTGGCCGCCCATGAACAGGTCGACTTCGTCGATGCTGCCGTAGAGCTGCTTGAACTGCGCCTGCAGCCCCGTGTCCGGGGTCAGCGCGGCAAACGAAGCGTGCGGCGCCAGGCCGAGCGCCTTGCGGGTCTGGTTCAAGGTGCCAAGGCCGACGTCGCGGCCGCGCTGGATGTCGATGGCGATCAGGTCGACCAGGTCGACATTGCCGCCGGGGAGGGGCGCGAACAGCAGGTTGCGCAACACCGGCACGGTGTAGACATCGGTCGCCTGCGAGTATTCGGCGGTGACGTTGCGCATCAGCGCGTTGACGCCGTTGCGCATCGTCTCTTCGGGGGTATTGAAGAACGCTTGCGCCAGCGACTGGGTATACGTGATGTTGCCGTCGTTGCCGCGGCCCGACTGGGTTTCCGACACCTGCGTGTGGCCGATGCGGAAGGCGGCGGTGGTGAACTCCTGCGTCACCTGCGCATTGACGCGCGCGTCGTAGCCGGGGTAGGGGCCGAGCACCGGCCCGATCAGCAGCGGCAGGTATTCGGTATAGATGATGTTCTGGTACTCCGCGGTAGTGACCGCCTTGGCCATGTCGTAGAGCTGGTTGCCGCTCCAGTCCGGATGCAGGCGCTTCAGCTCCGCCACCCAGTAGTTATGCTCGCGCATGAACAGGATCGTCACCATGCTGATTTCCGGATTCTCGTCGACGCGCGGGTCGCCCGCCACGAAGCGGCCGTTGATCACTTGCAGCGCCTCGCCGTTGTAGGAGGTTTTCAGCCGGCCATCGGCGGCGCGCAGGCCGGCGGCGACGGCGGTGGTCGAACCGTACAGCTGCGACAGGTCGAGGTAACCGGCGGTGGTGTTGATCACGGTACGGGTAGTGGAACTCCTGACATCGCGCGTCATCTTGATCACGCCGCCTTGCGGGAAGACCGGATCGCCGGCCGGCACCGCGATATCGATGCGCGCGCCGCTGGGCGACGACGTTTCCAGCCCGAGGTCGTGGTCGACGAACTGGCCGAACACGTACAGCCAGGCCGAGGCGACGGTGTCGGTGGTCTGCGAATCGTCACCGCCGGCACTGGCGCCGCCGGCAATGATGTTGCTGACGACACGGGCATTCGGGCCAGGCATCGGATCGAGCCGTACCGGGTCGGTGAAGCGTAGCGGCGCGATGGCCAGCTCGGCGCTGCCGGGTACCGCGTTGAACTCCGGATGCAACAAGTTGTTGCCCGCGCCGCCGATCGGCCGAAANNGCGTGGAGATATCAGCTTGCAGCGTTTTTCTGCGACTGGATTGATGAGTGATAAAGCGTCTTCCGCCTTTTTCCTGGAAGACAATTGGAATGGTCATGAATGCCGGGTTATGCGGCGACCGCGCCGGCGAAGCCGGCTGGCAACGCCAGCGCGAACAGGCGGCAGTCTGCCGGCGCTGGCGTCCATTCGGCGAGCGGCTGGCCGAGCAGCTTGAGATGCGCTTCGCGTTCCGACCAGGCCTGGGCGAACGCGCGCGGCAGGTCGGCCGCCGGCATCGCTATCAGGCGGAAGGCGGTTGCCATGCCGAGGTAGTCGTGGGCGACGCGCGCCCAGTCGGAGACGTGCTTCACTTCCATCAGGTCGATGCCGATCGCGCCCGCCGGGTTGAACGCGGCAACCGACAGTGTGCCCGCATGACTGATCGACAGCCCGATTGTCGATGGCGCGGCGCCGATCACAATGCGCGGCGCCGTGCCGGGACTCGATTCAACGACGACTTGTTCGCTTGGGATGCCGAGCGATTGCGCCAGCGCTTCGCGCGCGGCCAAGCGGATCGCCGCACGCGCTGCGTCGCGCGTTGCGCCGGCCGGATTGACGACGCTGATCACCAGCACCTCG
>CXWL01026020.1_pt1 | contig 13614 bp, 14 predicted proteins | sample 590931 | NCBI WGS metagenome assembly CXWL01 (sample SAMEA3498368, study PRJEB10139) | groundwater metagenome | biome: water well; material: biofilm material | place: Germany | collected 2015-04-27 | reverse complement strand
ACCTTGACCTATATCGGTTCCGAGAAGGTGATGCCGCACTATAACGTCATGGGGGTCGCGAAGGCGGCGCTCGAGGCGAGCGTGCGGTATCTCGCGGAGGATCTCGGCAAGAAGGGTATCCGGGTCAACGCGATTTCAGCGGGGCCGATCAAGACGCTGGCCGCCTCCGGCATTGGAGGCTTCCGCTTCATTTTGAAGTGGAACGAGTTGAACGCGCCGCTCAGGCGGAACGTGACGATCGAAGAGGTCGGAAATTCGGGGCTCTATCTCCTCTCCGATTTGGGCCGCGCGGTGACGGGCGAAGTGCATCACGTGGATGCCGGCTATCACATGGTGGGCCTTGCCGCGGTCGAGAAGGTGCACGAGAGCGCTCAGCTCTTGACCACGCTGTCGCCGGACGAATGATCGGTCTAGCGCCGCTCTTTCTTCTTCGTCACGGTGAATGCGAGCACAATGTTGCAAAGGTCGTTGCAGGCCGGTCCGATACGCCCCTGACGCCGCGAGGGCGGGAGCAAGCATCGCGAGGCGGCCGCGTGCTCTTTGAGCTCTTGCGAGACCCTTCGGCGGTCGATTTCGTTTCGAGTCCGTCGCCACGGGCGCGTGCGACCCTCGAACTGTTGGTGACCTCGGCGTCGGTGCCGATAAAGGCCCGCACGGACGACCGGCTTCTCGAGAACGACTTCGGTGAATGGACCGGCCGACCGGGTGCGCAGGCTTGGGCCTTTCGCGATGCGGAATTGGAGCGAACGGGCGCCGACCCATTCACATGGCGCTGGCCGGGTGGGGAGAGCCGCGCCGACATCGCAACCAGAATCCGCTCCTTTCTCGGCGACGTCCGACGCGATACCGTTGTCGTCGCGCATCGCTGGCCCATTGTCGCCCTACGCGGATTTGCCGTTGGGCTCGCGGAGCGAAACTTGTGGGACTTTGAAGCGAAGAATGCGGCGGTCATCGAAATCCGCGACGGGCGGGAGTATCAACATGGCCAGTGAGCCGCCTCACGGAGAATCTTGAGTGTCGCACAACACGTACGGCCATCTGTTTCGCGTGACGACTTGGGGCGAGAGCCATGGGCTGGCGCTCGGGTGCGTCGTCGATGGAACGCCGCCGGGGATCGGCCTGAGCGAGGCCGACATTCAGCCTTGGATGGAAAAGCGGCGTCCGGGAACGTCGAAGTTCGTCACACAGCGGCAAGAGACCGACGTCGTCAAGATTCTCTCCGGCGTGTTCTCCGACGACACGACCGGCGGTCAGGTCACCACCGGCACACCGATCGCGCTGCACATCGATAATGTGGATGCGAAGTCGAAGGACTATGAGGGCATCAAGGACAAGTTCCGGCCTGGTCACGCGGACTATGCCTATTTCATCAAGTACGGCGTGCGCGACTATCGCGGCGGCGGGCGGCAGAGCGCACGCGAGACGGCGGCGCGGGTTGCAGCCGGTGCGATCGCGCGCAAGGTGCTCGACCACATCGTGCCGGGCGGCGTGAAGATTCGGGGCGCGCTGATCCAGGTTGGGCCGCACAAGATCAACCGCGATGCGTGGGATTGGGCAGAGATCGAGCGCAATGCGTTCTGGTCGCCGGATGCGAAAGCGGCGACGTTGTGGGAAAGCTATCTCGACGAGCGGCGCAAAGCGGGCTCGTCGTGCGGCGCGGTGATCGAGGTCGTGGCCGAGAACGTGCCGGCAGGGTTGGGTGCGCCGGTCTACGGCAAGCTCGACGCCGATCTCGCAGCGGCGATGATGTCGATCAATGCGGTCAAGGGTGTCGAAGTCGGCGCCGGTTTCGCGGCGGCCGCATTGTCGGGCGAAGAGAACGCGGACGAGATGCGCATGAAGGACGGGCGGCCGCACTTCCTTTCGAACCAGGCGGGCGGCGTGCTTGGCGGCATTTCGACGGGCCAAGACGTCGTGGTGCGGTTTGCGGTGAAGCCGACGTCCTCGATCCTCTCTCCCCGCAAGACGATCACGCGCGACGGGCAAGAGACGGACATTCAAACGAAGGGCCGCCACGATCCGTGCGTGGGCATCCGCGCGGTGCCGGTGGGCGAAGCGATGATGGCCGCGGTGCTGGCGGATCATCTCCTCAGGCATCGCGCGCAGGTGGGCTAGTCGCCTTGAAGAAGGCCTCGCGAAAGCACAAACCGCATCGAAGAAAAGCCAACCAACATTCAACACCGCGCGCAAACGCGAAACGCAGCAATGATGTCTTGGAGTCGTTCGCGGACGTAGCTGTTACCAAGGCAGTTGAAGGAGGCATCGACGCCGTCGGGGCGCTCATTGAGGCGATCGGCGACCTGATTGATATCTAGTCGTGGCTGATGGCGCTTGCGCCTAGCGGATTCCGGGCGGCGATACCCAGGGCTAGATCACGCCGTGAGGGCTTGGTGCTCTTCGGCCACGTGCTGACTGCAGCGTGCGGGGAGTTTCAGCGTTGCTGTCGTGCCCTGCCCCGGTGTGCTTTCGATCGTGAACGTTGCGCCCAGGGCGTCGGCGAAGCGGGCGCAGAGGGGTAGCCCTAAGCCCGTGCCTTCGGAGCGGGCGGTCATGCTGTTGCCGGCTTGACCGAAGGCGGTGAGCGCCACTTTGAGTTCGTCGGACGTCATGCCAATGCCGCTGTCGGCGACGGTGAGCGCGACGGCGCCGTCCGCGTCGGCTGCGGCCGNNGATCCGTTTTGACCTGCGGCAGCGCGGTCAACGCCCGCCACTCGATGTTCAAGTGTTTGCGCTCCGCGCGTTCGCGCACCAGGCGCAGAGCGCCTTCGACCGCTTCGTCGACCGCAAAGACCTGCTCGTTCACCGTCAAGGCGCCGGCTTCGATCTTCGACAGGTCGAGCACGTCGTTGATCAGCTTCAACAGGTGAACGCCGCTGTCGTTGATGTCTTTGGCATAGCTTGCGTAGCGCTCGCTGACCTGACCGAAGACGCCGCCGCTGATCGTTTCGGAAAAGCCGATGATGGCGTTTAGGGGCGTTCTGAGTTCGTGGCTCATGTGCGCCAGGAATTCGGACTTAGCGCGGTTCGCGCCTTCGGCGTCGAGTTTGGCGCGAAGGAGCTCCTGCTGCTTGTCGATCAAGGCCTGGCGGAGCGCGGTTTCGGCGGTGACGAACTTGATCACCTGCCCCGCCGCCGAGCGCATGCCCATCGCGTAGACGAACAACAGAATCGCGATCAGAATATGCTCGAACGTGCCCGTGGCGACGAAGGCGACCGCCAACGGCACGACGGCGCACAGCGTGAACGCCATCGCCGCGCGCGGGATCGACATCAGCGCCGAGCCGCTGCCCATGGCATTGCCGAGGATGAGCACCGAGAGCAGCGTCACTTCCGCGGGCGAGGCATACTGAAAGAACGCCACGGCACCCGTGCTCCAACACAAAGCACGCACCACGCTGCAGACGATGACGATGTCGGTGGCGCGGGCCGCCTCTGCATCCGAGAGTACGCGCGTGCCGACGCCAAGAAGCAGCCAGGGCACCGCGGCCGTGACCGGAACGATCACGCACGCCCAGCCGATCAGAATCCACGCCGGAACCGTGCCCCAAAACGCGGCGACCACCGCTGTGGCGATGATGATGCCGCTCACCGCCAGCAACGGCGCGTTGGCGGCCACGGCGTGCAACTGCAGTTCCGCAGCCGACGGCGTGCCGTCACCCGGTTCGATCGGGCGGCCGAAGTGTGGGCGAAAGATGGGCGTCGATGGCATCGGCAGGCGGGTTGTTCGCGCTTTTGGTTGCCAGCAACTTTACGCGGGGGGCGTGAAGAGGTTGCTAAAGTGCATTGCACCCGAAGGAGGCAATTAACCCGCCGTCAACGTTTTAGGCTTAACGAACACCGCAAGCTTGGACAGAAACGCTGGCGTTTCATTGTGGGGCCAGAGTCCGGTTCCTGCGAATGATAGGTCAATCGTCGCGGCGCGGATTCCACCATTCGCCGCTGTCGTCGGTCATCGCACTGTCGCGGTGCATACACATGAACAGAGCGTAGCCGTCGAGGACGCTCTTGCGCTGCTGCTCGAATTGCTTTTTTCGTGCGGCAAGTTGCTTATCACATGCGGCTGCATCCGGGAACGGACCCTCGATGGGACCATAGTAGTGCGCCATCGTGTAGCCGGATGCACTCGCGCCGGCGACTGCGTAACTGCTCGAGACGACGACGTAGTAGCCGGGGCCGTTGAAGACGCCGGCCCAGGCAACCGCCGTCGTCGCGACGACGCCCAACGACGCTGCTAGAAACGCTCGCGCGCGATCCATCGCGACTTCTCCTCACGTTCTTTGAAACGAAACGATCTTCGATAGGAACGCCGGTGTCAAACTGCGCAAGGAAAAGCCCGCGCCCTCGATGGCTTCGGCGATGTTCCAGGTTTGGTAGCTCTCGTAATAGGGTTCGTGGAACGCTTGGGGGAAGAATTCGGTCAGAGCTTCGAAGCCTGGCGTGTCGCCCGGTTGGATGCTGTCGACGAGTACGAACAGGCCGCCCGGTTTCAAGACGCGGGCGATTTCCTTGGCGACGATCGTGCGCACCTTCGGCGGGAGTTCGTGGAAGAGGTAGATCGCGGTCACGATGTCTTGGCTGGCATCGGCGAGCGGCATCGCCTCGGCGTTCGCTTCCAGGAACGTCACGTCGCGCCAGGGTTTCAGCGCCTTCTTCGCCTGCTCCAGGTAGGCGGGCGAAAGGTCGAGCGCCGCCGTGTTGAGGCGGGGCCAGTTGTCTTTCACGAAGGTCAGGAAGCGGCCCGTGCCTGCGGCGACGTCGAGCAAGTTCATGCTGCGCTGATCGCGGCCTTTCATGTGGGCCGCGATCGGGACCAGCGCCTGCCTTCGCATCGCGTCGGCGGTGCCTGAGAACAGCGCTTCGACCTGGAAGTCGTAGAGCTTCGCCGAATCTTCGGTGAGCCAACCACCGGATTGGTAGTGGAAGTTCTGCAGGTAATACCGCGGGAAGTTCTTGCGGGCCTCTTCCGTCAGCACTTCGTCGTGCACGTGGTCGCGGCGGCGCCTTGCGACGTCGGGTACGTCGCGCAGGAAGTCGAGCGAGCGGCGCAGCGTGCGGATCGCGCCGGCGTCGAGCGCGGCGGGAGCTGCGTAGATGCCGTGCTCGATGTTTTTCCAATCGCGTTCGAACAGCGCCTGCATCTCGCGCAGGAACGTGTCGCGTTTCGGGTAGTCGTGCTCGACCTCGACCTTGCGGTCGGCGAACGCGGTGCCGCAGCCGAGGCGGTTCGCCAGGATGTGGTGGCCGCCGTACCAGGCGACGCGCGCGGTTTGTGTCAGGCGATAGGCGGCGCGGGCGATCGGGTTTGCCATCTAGCTGATCTCACGCTGAAAGGCCCGGGGTATCTCGATACCGCGCCGCATGGCTTCATCCATCAATTGACGGAAGCCGTTGAAGAATCTGGGCGCCAGAAAATTGCCCTGTTTCGTCATCAATTGCGGCCCTAAGAGCGGATGGTATCTGATGCTCGAGATTTCGCGCCACGGCGCGAAAACAGATTTGAACAAGCCGCGATACTCCACCCCCTCATCGTTGAACCGCGCGCGCATTCCGAAGGCAACATAGAGACCACCGGCTGATACCGCGGCCATTAGCGAGCCGCCAACGAACTTGTCGACTGATCCGCCCAGCAGCAGCAACAATGCGAACGACGCCATTGGAACGCACAGTAAACCCAACACGACGAGGACAAGTGATGGGTGGAGCGTGAACCAACCGTCGATGCCTCGATGCACTGGGGTAAATTCAGCGCGCGCGGCGAGCGCCAACACCAGCGGGGTGATGAGTAGCACCAGCGTTGTCGGAAGAATGGAGGATAGCCATTGCATGATCAGTCAGCTCCGCTCGAATATTGCCACAAGTTCGATGTGCGGTGACCAGAGGAATTGGTCGATCGGAGTCACGGATTTCAAGGTGTAGCCGCCGTCGATCAGGGTGCGGGCGTCGCGGGCGAACGTGGTGGGGCTGCAGGAGACGGCGGCGATCGTTTTGACCTTCGATGCCGCCAGTTGTTCGGTTTGCACCTTCGCGCCGGCGCGCGGCGGGTCGATGACGACGGCGTCGAACGCGTCGAGCTCGTGCTTCAGGAGCGGACGTCGGAAGAGGTCGCGGCGTTCGGCGGTGATCGGCTTTAGGCCCTTCGCGTTGCGTGCGGCAGCGGATAGCGCGTCGATCGAGGCGGTCTCGCTGTCGTAGGCGGCGACCGCGCTCTTCTTTGCGAGCCGGAACGTGAAGGCGCCGCAGCCGGCGAAGAGATCCGCCACGCGTTTGGCGTTGCCGACGGCTCCGGTGACCAGCGATTGTAGTGCTGCTTCTGCTTCAGGCACGGCTTGCAAGAAAGCTGCAGGTGGTGGGGTGATCTTGGCGCCGGCCCATTCGAGCACGGGTGCCTGCGACTGGGCCACGAGTTCGCCGTTCACGGTGAGGCGGATGATGCCGAGCTTCGCCGCAATATCCGCGAACTTCGTGCGCAGCGCGCCGTCCAGCGTCATGCGGCCGATACCCAGGACCAGGTCGATTCCGTTGTCGGCGCGCATCACGTCAACCTCGGCGCGCGCTTGTTCGGGCAGCACATCCGCCAGCGCTTCGCGCAGGCGCGGCACCAGCGCGAAGAGATCCGGGTGCACGACGTGGCACTCGGCCATGTCGACGATGAAGTGGCTGCCGCGTTCCTGAAAGCCGACCATGACGGCGCCGTTGACGAGGCGGGCGGTGAAGACGGCGCGGCGGCGCGTGCGCGGGCCAAAGGCCACGAGCGGGGCGACATCGATGCCGGTGATGCCGCGTTGGGACAGCGCGTGGACGACTTGGTCGCGCTTCCAGTCATGGTAGGCCGTCATCTCGACATGCTGCAACGCGCAGCCGCCGCAGATGACGAAGTGTGCGCACACCGGTTTCGTGCGCGTGGGGCCGGGCTCGACGATTTGGACGATGCGTCCGCGCTCGCCCTCTACTTCCACCGTCACCTTGTCGCCGGGTACGGTGAAGGGGACATAGAGGCCCTCCGCCGTCTCGCCGTCGCCCTTGTGGCCGATGCGGAGGATTTCGACGGTGCGGGTGGGTGCGATGCTGTCGTAGATTGTCATCGTATCAAATCTATCCGTCATGGCCGGCCAAGCGAAGCGTGAGCCGGCCATTGTCGCAGCCTGAGCGGTCAAGCCCGGCCATGACGAAAAAAGGAGGGTTATGCGCGCAACCCGCTTGTTGCCGCGCTGTGACCCAATGCCGTCAGTGCCGTTGCTACGATGTGCGGGGCGTTGAGTTCGGCGATGTCGTACTGCTTTTGTGGGGCGTCGTGGTCGATGAAGATGTCGGGCAGCGTCATGGGGCGGAACTTGCAGCCGCGGTCGAAGAGGCCGGCCTTGGCCATGAACTGCATCACGTGCGCGGCGAAGCCGCCGATCGCGCCTTCTTCGATCGTGATCAGGACTTCGTGGTTCGCAGCCAGGCGGCGGATCAGGTCTTCGTCGAGCGGCTTGCAGAACCTTGCGTCGGCGACGGTCGTCGGCAGGCCGCGAGCGGCGAGGTCGTCGGCCGCTTTCAGCGCCTCCTGCAATCTCGTGCCGAAGCTCAGGATCGCGATCTTCGAGCCTTCGCGGATGATGCGGCCCTTGCCGATTTCGAGCGGCGTGCCCTTGGCCGGCAGTTCGATGCCGACGCCTTCGCCGCGCGGATAACGCACGGACGACGGGCGGTCGTCGATCGCGGCGCAGGTTGCGACCATGTGGCGGAGTTCGAGTTCGTCGCTCGGCGCCATGACGACGAAGCCCGGCAGGCAGGCCAGATACGTCGTGTCGAACGCGCCCGCGTGCGTCGCGCCGTCGGCGCCGACGAGGCCGGCACGGTCCATCGCGAAACGCACCGGCAGCTTCTGAATCGCGATGTCGTGCACGACTTGATCGTAGGCGCGCTGCAGGAACGTCGAATAGATCACCGCGAACGGTTTGTAGCCTTCGGTCGCGAGACCGCCTGCGAACGTCACGCCGTGCTGCTCGGCGATGCCGACGTCGAAGGTGCGGTTCGGAAAGCGCTTGGCGAAGAGGTCGAGGCCGGTGCCGGACGGCATCGCCGCGGTGATGGCGACGATCTTCTCGTCGGCTTCGGCTTCGGCGATCAGGCTGTCGGCGAAGACCTTCGTGTATTGCGGCGCGTTCGACGGCGTCTTCTTCTGCGCGCCGGTCACGACGTCGAACTTCACGACGCCGTGGTATTTGTCGGCGGCGTCTTCGGCGGGCGCGTAGCCCTTGCCCTTTTTCGTGACCACGTGGACCAGGATTGGGCGGTCGATCGCCTGATCGCGCACGTTTTGCAGCACGGGCAGCAGGTGGTCGAGATTGTGGCCGTCGATCGGGCCCACGTAATAGAGGCCGAGTTCCTCGAACAGCGTGCCGCCCATCCAATAGCCGTGCGCATAGCGTTCGGCGCGGCGTGCGCTTTCTTCGACGAAGTGGGGGAAGTTCTTCGCCAGCTGTTTCGCGAAGTTGCGCAGCGTCGTGTAACCCTCCGACGACACCATGCGCGAGAGATAGGCGCTCATGCCGCCGACCGGCGGGGCGATCGACATGTCGTTGTCGTTCAGAATCACGATGAGCCGCGAGCGCGAGGCGCCAGCGTTGTTCATCGCCTCATACGCCATGCCGGCCGACATTGCGCCGTCGCCGATGACGGCGATGATATTGCGCTTTTCCTTTTTTAGGTCGCGCGCGACGGCCATGCCGAGGCCGGCCGAGATCGAGGTGGATGAGTGCGCTGCGCCGAACGGGTCGTATTCGCTTTCGCTGCGCTTTGTGAAGCCGGAGAGGCCGCCGCCCATGCGCAGCGTGCGGATGCGGTCGCGACGGCCGGTCAGGATTTTGTGCGGGTAGGCCTGGTGGCCCACGTCCCAGATCAGGCGGTCGTGCGGCGTGTTGAAAACGTGGTGGAGCGCCACCGTCAGCTCGATCACGCCGAGGCCTGCACCCAAGTGGCCGCCGGTGACGGAGACCGCGTCGATCGTTTCCGTGCGCAGTTCGTCGGCGAGTTGTTTCAGCTGATCGCGCGACAGGTTGCGCATGTCGGCGGGCGACTTGATCGTATCAAGCAGTGGGGTCATCGGAACCCTTGAATCTCACGCTAACTATCGTCACGTCCGCCATCTCAAAAGGTAGTGTACCATCGCAAACGATTGTTGCGGCATTTAGGCACGTCGATCAACGACATAGGCGGAAAGCCCGCGCAGAAGGTCTGCCTTTTCATCAAAGACTTCAAGGTGGCGGGCGGCTTGCGTGGCTAACAGTTCCGCTTGTGCGCGCGCGCGTTCGGCGCCCAGCACCGTGACGAACGTCGCCTTGCCCGCTCTTTCGTCTTTACCCGCGGCCTTGCCCATCACGGCAGGGTCGCCTTCGAGGTCGAGCAGGTCGTCGACGATTTGGAACGCGAGCCCTAAATCTTGCGCGTAATTCGTCAGTGCACGGAGCAACGGCGGCGAGGCCTTGCCCATGATCGCACCCGCTTCGCAGGCGAAGGCGATCAAGGCGCCGGTTTTCAAGCGCTGCAGCCGCGTGATGTGGCCGATGTCGCTGATGTCGGCGCCTTGGGCGGCGATGTCGATCATTTGGCCTGCGACCATGCCGTTCGCGCCGGCGGCATGCGCCAGGCGCGCCACGAGTTCGACGCGGATGTGCGGGTCGGTGTGGGTCTCAGGCGCCGCCAGCAGCGCGAAGGCGTGCGTCAAGAGCGCGTCGCCGGCCAGAATCGCGGTCGCCTCACCAAACTTCTTGTGCGTCGACGGCTTGCCGCGGCGCATGTCGTCGTTGTCCATCGCGGGCAGGTCGTCGTGGGCCAGCGAGTAGGCGTGCACGCACTCGACGGCCGCAGCGGCGCGGGCGAGCGCGCGGCGATCGACACCGAACTGGCGGCCGGACTGCAGCACCAGAAACGCACGCACGCGCTTGCCGCCCTGGACCGTCGCGTAGCGCATCGCCTCGACCATGCGCGCCTGGGGGCCCATGGGCTCAGGCAAAAGCTCGTTCAGGACCTCTTCCATGAAGACCGCCGCTTCATTCAGCGCGGGCTCGATCGGGGTGAGGCTCATTTGTCGAACGGTGCGGTTGTGGGGCCGCCGGGGGTGATCACGATCTTTTCGATGCGGGCTTCCGCGTCGCGCAGTTTCGCCTCGCAGTGGGCTTTCAGCGCCGTGCCGCGTTCGTAGGTCGTGATCGAATCCTCAAGCCCGACCTGGCCCTTTTCCAACTGCTGGACGATCTGTTCCAGCTGTTGCAGCGCCTGCTCGAAACTCAAGGTGGCGATGTCGCTTTTCTCGTCTTTTGCCATCGGCGGATTCCGGTTGTTTTTGTTGCTGGGGGTATACTGGTTTCGTGCCGGGCGGTCGAGGGATTCGGCTTCCACCTTTGGGCCGCGGCACTGTATGGTGGGCGAAACCCGCCCTCCCCCGCACCCATACGGAAGCACCCATGACGCAGCCTACACCCGACCTCGCCTCCGCGAGCGCCGCGGAGACCGCACGCGCCGTCAACGGCGGCAGCATCTCGGCCTTGGAAGTTTGCGACGCAGCGATCGCGCGCATCGAAAAGAGCGACGGCGAAATCAACGCGGTCGTCGTGCGCGACTTCGAGCGGGCGCGGGCGCAGGCCAAGCGCGTCGACCAGGCGCGTGCGAAGGGCGAGCGCGGCGCGCTGATGGGCGTGGCCATGACGGTGAAGGAATCGAACGACGTTGCGGGCTTGCCCTCGACGTGGGGGATGCCCGTCTTCAAGGACTTGCCCGTGACCCAAGACAGCGTGCCGGTGCAGCGGTTGAAACGCGCGGGCGCGGTGATTCTGGGCAAGACGAACGCGCCGGTGGCGCTTGCCGATTGGCAAGCAGTGAACCCGATCTACGGCCGGACCGTGAACCCGCACGATCATTCCCGCTCGCCCGGCGGTTCGTCCGGTGGCTCGGCGGCGGCGCTTGCGAGCCGCATGGTGCCGCTCGAACTCGGCTCCGACATCGGCGGGTCGATCCGCGTGCCGGCGCATCTGTGCGGCGTGTTCGGTATGAAGCCGACCTATGGGATCGTGCCGCTGAAGGGGCATGGGTTTCCGGGCACGGATGGGGCGCCGGTGGAGCTTGCCACCATCGGGCCGATGGCGCGGACGGCTGAGGATTTGGAGATCGCGCTCCACACGATCGCGGGGCCGCTGCCCGGCGTCGGGTTGAGGCTGGACCTTCCGGCGCCGCGTCACGCATCGCTGAAGGATTACCGCGTGCTCGTGATCGATCAGCATCCGCTGTGCGCGACGGCGTCGAGCGTGCGCGATGCGCTGAACGGTCTCGCGAACAAGTTGGAAGAGGCCGGTGCGCACGTGATGAGCGAGGCCAATGTGCCCGACTTGGCGCAGACGCTTGCCAGCTATGTGCAGATGCTGACGGCGATCACGACGCGCGGCGTGCCGGGGGCCACACCGGTCGACGCGCATGCGTGGATGGGTCTTCTGGACGAGCAGGCGCGCACGGCACGTGCGTGGGGTGCCTTGTTCAAGGACATCGACGTCGTGCTGACGCCGCCGTTCGGCGTCCCCGCATTTCCGCACGACGACAATCCGAACTGGGAGGCGCGCACACTGGAGATCGACGGGCAGGTGACGCCCTATCGCGTGCAGGTCGCGTGGCCGAGCGTTGCGACCTTCCCCGGGTTGCCCGCGGTGGCGGCGCCGATTGCAAGCACGAAAGAGGGTTTGCCGATCGGCGTGCAGATCATCGCGAACCTCTATGAGGACCGCACGGCGCTTGCCTTCGCGAAATTGCTGCAGGAGGTCGGGTTCACGGCATGACCAAAGATACTTTTGTCTTCGACGGTGCCGACGGGACACCGATTACGGCGTATCGCTGGCCGGCGATCGGCCCCGTCAGAGGCGTGCTGCAGATCGCACACGGGATGGGCGAGCATGCGCTGCGCTATCTCGAGCCGCTCAAGCCGCTGCGCGAGGCCGGCATTGCGATCTATGCGAACGATCATCGCGGGCACGGCAAGACGGCGACGACGCTGGGCGACTTCGGGTCCGGCGGGTTTGCCGCCGTGGTCGACGATATGGCGATCTTGAGCACCATCGCGAAACGCGAGAATCCGGGCAAGAAACTCGTGCTGCTGGGCCATTCGATGGGATCGTTTGCGCTGCAGATTTATCTCGTGAAGCACAGCGCCTTGATCGACGGCGCGGTGCTGTCGGGTTCGGCCGCGCTCGACCTGATGCCGCCGCCGGATCCTTCCGGTGACGCACTGACCGCGCTGAACGCACCGTTCGAGCCCGCGCGCACGCCGTTCGATTGGCTGAGCCGCGATGCCCGCGAGGTCGACAAGTACATCGCCGATCCGCTGTGCGGGTTTTCGGTGGATCAGGCTTCGATGACGAGCATCTTCACGGCGGCCGCGCCTTTGTTCGAGCCGGATGCGCTGACGCGGATACGGCCCCAGCTTCCGATCTATCTGATCGCGGGCGACAAGGACCCGCTGAACAACGACCTCGCGTTCCTGGCGCCGTTGCTTGGGCGCTATCGCCACGCCGGCGTGAAAGACGTGACGAGCGACTTCTATCCCGGCGGGCGGCACGAGATGCTGAACGAAACGAACCGCGAAGAGGTCGTGCACAATCTTGGGCGGTGGGTTGCGCGCGTCACTGCCTAGCGGGCGTTCGTGTCGTATTCCATGGCGCCGATGATGTTGCCTTCGGGGTCTTCGAAGAAGAAGAGTTTGCCGACGCCGGCGATCACGGAGCGCGGCATGACGATTTTGCCGCCGGCCTTCTTGATCGCGGCTTCGGCCTTTTCGCTGTTGTCGACGGCGAGCGTGCATTCGAGGCCGTAGATCGATTTGCCCGGCACGATCTCGCGGCGCTTTTGCAGGCTGGCGTACATGTTGGCCGGGCCGCCTGCGCCTTGGATCATGTAGAAGCCGGGCGGGCCCCAGGCTTCGAACGACCAGCCGAAGACGGCTCCGTAGAACGCCTTCGCGCGCTCCATGTCGTTGGCGTTGATCGAAAAGTGGGCGACGTGGGCCATGGGTCCTCCGCAGTCAGGGATCAGGGATCAGGAATCAGGGATCAGAAATAGAATGCAGCGTCGTCTGATACCTGATTACTGATCCCTGCTCTTGCGATAGAATGCCAAGATATGTCGCCAGCACGCCAAGCCAAGATTCCGGCCACGCCCGACGGTTCCGTTTGGGTGCGCACCCACCCCGTGCGCTTCACGCAGAGTTACGCCGCCGCCGCGCACGATCATGAGTGGCATCAGTTGAGCTATGCGTCGGCGGGGGTGCTGCGGGTCGCGACCGCCGACAGCGCGTGGGTCGTGCCGCCGAACCGTGCGGTTTGGATTCCGGCCCGCGTCTCCCACGCCGAGGAGATGCGGGGACAGGGGACGATGCGCAGTCTCTATTTTGCCGATGCGATCGCGCGCGCCCTGCCCCGGCATTGCGCGGTGATGAACGTGCCGGCGCTGCTGCGCGAGTTGATCTTGGAGGCGACGGAGCATGGCGTCCTCGACGCGTCGGTGCCGACGCAGAAGCGGCTGGCGCTCGTGATCGTGGACCGGCTCGCGCTGCTTCGGCCCGCGCCGTCGCAGAACCTGCCGATGCCGCGC
>CXWL01011745.1_pt1 | contig 13616 bp, 11 predicted proteins | sample 590931 | NCBI WGS metagenome assembly CXWL01 (sample SAMEA3498368, study PRJEB10139) | groundwater metagenome | biome: water well; material: biofilm material | place: Germany | collected 2015-04-27 | reverse complement strand
CGGAGGTCGTGAGTTCGATCCTCATCCTCTCCACCACACGCCACCGTTCTGAAAGCCAGGCGTCGCGCCTGGCTTTTTTCGTGCCCGAATCGCCAGCACTAGCGCGGGTTCGCGGATAGATGCGGTGCCAGGCAGGATGTCGGCCGGTGCGCCTCACCGGTCTTCCAACCCGCAAGGCGCCTCTCTCTCGTTCACCGACGCGGTGCACAACGCGGTGTTGGTAGGCGGGCCGGGCACGGGCAAGACGCACCTGGCCACGGCCATCGGGGTGGCGGGCATCACACGGCACGGCCCGCGCGTGCGCTTCTACTCGACGGTGGACCTGATCAATGCGCTGGAGCAGGAGAAGAGCCAGGGCAAGGCCGGGCGCATCGCGGCGAGCTTGCTGCGCATGGACCTGGTCATCCTCGACGAACTGGGCTACCTGCCGTTCAGCCAGGCCGGCGGGGCGCTGCTGTTCCACCTGCTGAGCAAGCTCTACGAGCACACCAGCGTGACAATCACGACCAACCTGGACTTCGCCGAGTGGTCCAGCGTGTTCGGCGACGCGAAGATGACGACGGCGCTGCTGGACCGGCTGACGCACCACTGCCACATCGTCGAGACTGGCAACGAGAGCCATCGGTTCCTGCATAGCAGCGCGGTGGCCAGGAAGCGCATCAAGGCGCGCGAGCAGGCGCGCAAGGCCGACAAGCAACTGTCGCCCAGGCCGAGATCTGAGCGGCGGCAGCGCGGCATCCGGGAGGTCGACAAACCAGGCATAGACCTACACTTATCCACAGTTGGCCGTCACCCGGCCAGCGTCCATCCCCGGGTCAGTATTGGATCGGCAGGGTGGGTCAATATTGGATCGGCGCCGACACCGCAGTCGGCAAGGCAGGGCCCGACACTGGACCGATCAACTGCTGCATGCGAGATGGCATTGACATGACCGAACTACAAGCACCCCAACCCGGCGAGTTTCTGCTCTACGAAACCGAGGATGGCCGCACCCGCGTCGAATGCCGTTTTGCCGAAGACACCATCTGGCTGTCGCAGGCGATGATGGCCGAGCTGTTTCAGACTTCGCCGCAGAACATCACCCTGCACCTGAAGGCACTCTACGCGGAAGGGGAAATCACCCCAGAGGCAACCTGTAAGAGTTACTTACAGGTTCGGCCTGAGGGGGAGCGGAAGGTCCGGCGCACCGTCAAGTTCTACAACCTCGACGCCGTCCTGACCGTCGGCTACCGGGTTCGATCACCACGCGGCACGCAGTTCCGACGGTGGGCCACCGAACGCCTGCGCGAGTATCTGGTCAAGGGCTTCACCCTGGATGATGAGCGCCTGAAGAATCCGCCCATCGCCGGCTCGGCCGTGCCAGACCGCTTCGACGAGTTGCTTGAACGCATCCGCGACATCCGGGCCAGCGAGCGGCGGATGTACCTGCGGGTGCGCGAGATTTTCGCAATGGCGGCCGACTACTCGCCCATGCTGCCGGAAACCACCCAGTTCTTCCGGTTCATCCAGAACAAGCTGCACTTCGCCGTGACCGGCAAGACCGCCGCCGAACTGATCGCCGAGCGCGCCGACAGCAGCCAGCCGAACATGGGCCTGACCACCTGGAAGTCGGGCATCGTGCAGAAGGCCGACGTGACCGTGGCCAAGAACTATCTGCGCGAACCGGAGATCGGCGAGCTCAATCGCATCGTGACGATGTGGCTGGACTTCGCCGAGGATCAGGCAAGTCGCCGTAAAGAGGTCTTCCTGAAGGACTGGGCCGAGAAGCTGGACGCCTTCCTGACGTTCAACGAGCGCGATGTGTTGGATGGTGCCGGCCAGGTTTCCAAGAAGCGAGCCGACGCTCACGCGGAAGGCCAGTACGAGCAGTTCGCCGCCCAGCGGCGGGCAATGCTTGAGGCGGAAGGTGCCGAGATCAATGTACGGGCATTGGAGGCTGCCGCCAAGGCACTGCCGAAGCCCGACAAGACAAGGAAGTGAGGGTGCCGGATCGCGATGAACTGTCCGGATTGCGAGCTGAAAACGCGCGCCTGATCGCGCTGCTCGAATCGCACAGTATCGAGTGGCGTCCGGAGCCGCCGGCCGTCCTTGTGGCGCGAGAGCCGGAACCATCCAGGTTTTCCACTGTTGAGAAGGTGGCACTGTTCCGGCGACTGTTTCGCGGCCGCACGGATGTCTACCCGATCCGCTGGGAGGGCAAGACATCCGGCAAGTCTGGATACACGCCCGCCTGCGCGAACGAGTGGCGCGCCGGTGTCTGCGAGAAACGGCGCATCAAGTGCGGGGACTGCAGCAATCGTTTGTTGATCCCGCTGTCCGACGCGGTGATCTACGACCACCTGGCCGGTGAGCATACGGTCGGGGTATATCCGCTGCTGGAAGACGACAGTTGCCACTTCCTCGCAGTGGACTTCGACGAAGCGGAATGGTGGGACGACGCGCGGGCGTTCATGCAATCCTGCGAGACGCTCGGCGTACCGGCGGCGCTGGAGATCTCTCGGTCGGGTCAAGGCGTGCACGCGTGGGTGTTCTTTGCCAGCCGCATTTCAGCTCGCGATGCCCGCCGCTTGGGCACCGCCATCATCACCCATACCTGCGCTCGCACCCGGCAACTGAAGCTGGAATCCTATGACCGGCTGTTCCCGAACCAGGACACGATGCCCAAGGGTGGGTTCGGCAACCTGATCGCCTTGCCGCTGCAGAAGGGTCCGAGGGAGCAGGGTTTCAGCGTCTTCATCGATACCGATCTGCGACCGTACCCCGATCAATGGGCGTTCCTCGCGTCCATCCAGTCGATGGCCGCGCACGACATCGAGCCGACCATCCTCCGGGCCACGGGTGGCGTCCATCCGCTGGACGTCACCTTCATCGACGACGAGGACCTGGCCACGCCCTGGAAGCGCGGGAACACATCGGCCAAGAAGCTGGCCGGTCCGATGCCGAAGTCGCTGACGGTCACGCTTGGCAATCTTGTCTACTTCGAGAAGGCTCAGTTGCCGCAGTCGTTGGCCAACCGCCTGATCCGGCTGGCGGCTTTCCAGAACCCCGAGTTCTACAAGGCTCAGGCGATGCGGATGTCGGTGTGGGACAAGCCGCGCGTCATCGGCTGCGCCGAGAGCTATCCCCAGCACATCGCCCTGCCGCGCGGGTGCCTGGATGCCGCGTTGTCCTTGCTGCGTGAGAACGGCATTGCCTGTCACCTGCGAGACGAGCGCTTCGGCGGCCAGCCACTGGAAGCGTCTTTCGTCGGCAGTCTGCGCCTCGATCAGGAGGCCGCCATCGCAGGAATGCTCCCCCACAATGCCGGTGTGCTGTGCGCGCCGACGGCCTTCGGCAAGACAGTCACGGCCGCCGCGATGATCGCCCGGCGGGGCGTCAACACCCTGGTGCTGGTGCATCGCACGGAATTGCTCAAGCAATGGCAGGAACGCCTGCAAGCCTTCCTCGGCGTCGAACGGGGCGTGGTCGGCACCATCGGCGGCGGCAAGGCCAGACCGACCGGCAAGATCGACATCGCCGTGATGCAGTCCTTGTCCCGACAGGGCGAGGTGAACCCGCTCGTCGAGGATTATGGCCAGGTGATCGTCGACGAGTGCCACCACGTCGGCGCGGTCTCTTTCGACGCCATCCTGAAGCGGGCGAAGGCGAAATACGTCCTGGGCCTGACGGCGACACCGATCCGACGTGACGGGCAGCAGCCGATCATCTTCATGCAGTGCGGGCCGATCCGCCACACGTCGGCTACGCCGGCCGGAGCGCCGCACGATCTGGAGGTCGTGCCGCGCTCCCGCCACGCACGGATCGATGTGGCGGCCGACGCGGGTATTCAGGATGTCTTCCGGCATCTCGCCAACGATCCTGCCCGAACGGTAGCTATAGCCGCCGAGGTGCGCTATGCCGTCGCGCAGGGACGCAAGGTGTTGGTCCTGACCGAACGCACAGAACACCTCGAAGCCATCAAGTTGGAACTCGACAACCTGGAACCAGCACCGCTCGTCTTGCACGGGCGAATGTCCAGGAGGCAGCGTGCGGCGCTGGTGGCAGACCTGGACGGGCTACCGCCCGATGCACCGCGCGTCCTCCTGTCCACCGGCAAGCTGGTTGGCGAAGGCTTCGATCACCCGCCGCTCGACATGCTGGTTCTGGCTATGCCCGTATCTTGGAAGGGCACGCTACAGCAGTACGCCGGACGCCTCCACCGCGAGCATGCCAGCAAGACCGACGTGAGGATCATCGACTTCGTCGACACCGGCCACCCGGCACTGCTGCGGATGTGGGATAAGCGGCAGCGCGGCTATCGGGCGATGGGGTATCGGATCGGCGATGAAGATCCGGAATAACGCGCAAATTCGTCAGGAGTTGTCTGGCAATTTCGCCGGCACCCGCAGCAACCCGCTACAGCGCTCGTAAACTCGGGAATCGCTCTGCCGCTGGGTAAACCACGCGCCACCACAAGACCAGGGGCCTGCTCGTTGAGCAGGCCCTTCTTCTTGGTAGGTTACCGGGCCGTCATCAGCGGTTGCCGCGCGTGGCCAGCCAGTGGTCCACCGAAAGCACCCCCGGCCCGCGAGCCATCAGGTACAGCAGCACCGCCGCCCAGGTGCCGTGCGTGGCGTAGGCGCCGGGATAGACGAATAGCTGGATGACCAGCGTCATGCCCAGCAGCGCCAGCGCCGAGAAGCGGGTTCCGAGCCCTGCCAGCAGGAGCAGCGCAAAAACATGCTCACCTGCCGCCGCCATGGGTGCGGCCAGCTCGGGCGAAATCAGCGGCAGCCGGTATTCATCGCGGAACAGTGCCAACGCCGACTCGGACAACCGAGGCCAGCCCAGCTCAAATTCGCCGCTCACGATATTGACGACCAGACCCTGCACCTTAGTCTGGGCCGAAGCCCAGAATACCGACGCCATCGAGAAGCGCGCGAGCAGCGCGATGAGGCTGTTGGGGATCTGCGCCATACGGCCCAGCACCCAGGCCAGCAGGCGGGCCAGCGGCAGGGCGGGGGAAGCTGAGGCCAGCGGCACGCGCGAGGCGGTGGTATTCATGAGGCACCCTCCATGCCGGTTAGACGAACGACCGGGCGCAGTCCTTACAGTCACGCGACGACCATCTATCGCAAGCCATGCCGCAGCCGTTGACTGAACCGCGACCCGCACTGTGCATCATCGTGCCAGCCCTCAACGAGGCGGCCACGCTGGCGGCGAGCCTGCAGGCCTTGCAGCCCTTGCGCCAACGCGGCGTGCGCCTGGTGGTGGTGGATGGCGGCAGCGATGACGGGACCCTGGCCGTCGCGCGGGCCCATGCGGACCTGGCCTTGCTCGCGCCGCGTGGCCGCGCGTCGCAGATGAATGCCGGCGCTGCGGCCTGCGTGGCGCAAGTGCTGGTTTTCCTGCATGCCGATACGCGCCTGCCCGACAACGCCGATGCATTGGTGCTTGAGGCCCTGCGTGGGCCTGCGGCCTGGGGCCGTTTCGACGTGCGCTTCGACAGCAGCCGGCCGCTGCTGCGGCTGGTGGCCGGCATGATGAACCTGCGCTCGCGCTGGAGCGGCATCGCCACCGGCGACCAGGCCATGTTCGTCCGCCAGGATCTATTCGGCCGCGTCGGCGGCTTTCCAGACCTGCCGCTGATGGAAGATATCGCGATCTCTCGGCTGCTCAGGCGGCACGGTGCGCCGGCCTGCTTGCGCGAGCGGGTCACCACCTCGGCACGGCGCTGGGAGCGCCACGGTGTCTGGCGCACGATCCTGTTGATGTGGCGTCTGCGCGCGGCATATTTCCTGGGCGCCGACCCCGCCGTGCTGGCCGAGCGATATGGCTATCGCCCGCGCCAGCGTTGAAACCTACAGGTTCTCGGCGTACATGCGGATCTTGTCGGCGCGGCTGGGGTGCTTGAGCTTGCGCATGGCCTTGGCCTCGATCTGACGGATGCGCTCGCGCGTCACATCAAACTGCTTGCCCACTTCTTCCAGCGTGTGGTCGCTGCTCATATCGATGCCGAAACGCATGCGCAGGACCTTGGCTTCGCGGGCCGTCAGGCCGTCCAGCAACTCGCCGACGACGGCGCGCAGGCCCGACTGCATGGCTGCCTCCATCGGCGCGATGTTGTACTTGTCCTCGATGAAGTCACCCAGCGTGGTGTCGCCCTCGTCGCCCACCGGCAGTTCGAGCGAGACCGGCTCCTTGGCGATCTTCATGATCTGGCGCACCTTCTCCTCGGGCAGCCCCAGCTTCTGCGCGATCGTCGCGGCGTCGGGCTCGAAACCAAATTCTTGCAGGTGGGTACGGCTGACCCGGTTGATCTTGTTGATCGATTCGATCATGTGCACCGGCACGCGGATGGTGCGGGCCTGGTCGGCGATGGCACGCGTGATGGCCTGGCGTATCCACCAAGTGGCGTAGGTCGAGAACTTGAAGCCACGGCGGTATTCGAACTTTTCCACCGCCTTCATCAGCCCGACGTTGCCTTCCTGGATCAGGTCGAGGAACTGCATGCCGCGGTTGGTGTACTTCTTGGCGATCGAGATCACCAGGCGCAGGTTGGCCTCGATCATTTCGCGCTTGGCATCCAGCGACGAACGATCGCCCTCGTTCATGCGCTTGTTGATCGCTTTGAGGTCGTCGAGTGGAATCACCGCCTTGGACTGCACGTCGATCAGCTTGGTCTGCAGCTCCTGGATGGCTGGCACGCTGCGGCCCAGCGCCGCGCTGTACGGCTTGCCAGCCGCGGCTTCGGCCTCGCTCCACGCCAGATCCAGCAACTGGGCCGGGAAGCGTTCGATGAAATGCTGCTGCGGCATGCCGCACTTGTCCACCGCGATCTTGCGGATCTCGCGTTCGTAGCGGCGCACGTGTTCGACTTGCGAGCGCAGCATGGCGCACAGCTTGTCGATCGTCTTGACCGTGAAGCGCACCGTCATCAACTGGTCGCTCAGCGCCTGTTGCGCCCGGCGGTACGGCGCCGAGCCATAGCCGCTTTTCTCGAAAGCCTTGCGCAGCTTGTCGAAGCCGACGCGCATGGCGGCAAACTTCTCCAGCGCCGCCACGCGCATTTCTTCGAGCCGCCGGGTCATCGCCCGGCTGCCGCCGTTGCCGTCGTCGTCATCCTCGGTATCGTCGAACGAATCGACGTCTTCTTCGGCGACATAGTCGTCGGCCTCGCCGACCACGACAAAGCCGTCCACCACCTCGGAGATGGCCATCTCTCCGCTGGCGACCTTGTCGCCGTAGGCCAGCACCTCGGCCATGATCGACGGCAGGGCCGAGACGGCCAGCATCGTGGCCTGGCGGCCGCCTTCGATGCGCTTGGCGATCTCGATCTCGCCCTCGCGCGTGAGCAGTTCGAACGAGCCCATCTCGCGCATATACATGCGCACCGGGTCGGTCGTGCGGCCGAACTCCGAGTCCACCGTGGAGAGCGCGGATTCCGCCGCCTCCTCGGCCTCTTCTTCGGTGGCCGTGGTGCCGCCGCCGCCGGCCACCAGCAAGGTGGCGGCATCTGGCGCCTGCTCGTAGACCGCGATGCCCATGTCGTTGAGCATCTTGACGATGGCTTCCAGCACCTCGGCATCGACCAGCTTTTCAGGCAGATGGTCGTTGATCTCCTGCTGGGTCAGGAAGCCGCGCGTCTTGCCCATCGTGACCAGCGCCTTGAGTTCGCTGCGCCGCTTCTCCGCCTCTTCTTCGGTGAGGGTCGTCACATCCAGGCCAAACTCGCGGATCAGCGCCCGCTGCTTGGACTTGGGTACCTTCATCCGCAGCGGCTTGGCCTTGGCCTCCAGGTCGCTGGCCTCGGGGGACTTGAGGACGACCACCAACTCCTCGATGTCGACTTCGCCTTCCAGCGTTGCGAGATCAAGAAAGTCGTCAGCCGGCACAACAGATTTCTTGGGCGCCGCCTTGGCGGGGGCGGTCGGCTTGGCCTTGGCCTTGGCGCTGGCCTTGGCGGCAACGGGGGCCGGCGGCGCGGTCTTGGTGGCCGGCGCGGCGCGCTTGGGCACCACCTTGTCGTGGGTCTGGGCTGCGGCGGGGGGGGTCTTCTTGGCTGTCATGCGGATCCTGGAGAGGGAAAAAATCGGCGCGTCTTGGGGGGCGCCCCCCAAAACGGCCGTGTAGTTTGGGGCAAACCGCCGGATTGAAAGCGCAGCTTCGGAAAAGACTAACTTGTACTCAAGTTATGTCGATGCCAAAGTCCCCTTTCCCGCCGGGACTTCGTCTTTCGTGCCCCCCCGATTGTCTCAGCGGACGCGGCGGCCCGCTCAAGGCGGATCAAAACCGCGTAGTTTGCGCCAATTCGTCCAGGATCGGGCAATCGGGCCGCTGGTCGCCGTGGCAGCAGGAGGCCAGGCGCTGCAGCGTGCTTTTCATGGCTTCCAGCTCGACCATCTTGCGGTCCAGATCGGCGATATGCGCCAGCGCGATGCGCTTCACGTCGGCGCTGGCGCGGCGGCGGTTCTGCCACAGCTTGACCAGTTCGGCGATCTCGGCCATCGAAAAACCCAGCGCCCGCGCGTGCCGGATGAAGCGCAGCGTGTGCAGCTCGCGCTCGCCGTAGCGGCGGTAGCCGCTCTCGGTGCGCGGCACCGCCGGCAGCAGGCCCAGCGACTCATAGTGCCGCACCATCTTGGCCGACACCCCCGAGCGCGCGGCCGCGACGCCGATATTCATTTGACCATCGTTCATCCCCGCCTCCCCTGCCAGCGACGCAGCAGCAGCGCGTTGCTCACCACCGTGACACTGCTGAAGGCCATCGCGGCACCCGCGATCACCGGGCTGAGCATGCCCCAGGCTGCCAGCGGAATGCCCACCGCGTTGAAAATGAAGGCCCAGAAGAGGTTCTGCCAGATCTTGCGGCTGGTACGGCGCGAGATATCGATGGCATCCGCGACCAGCCCCGGGTCGCTGCGCATCAGCGTGATGCCGGCGGCGTGCATGGCCACATCGGTGCCGCTGCCGTGGGTGTCGGTGATCGCGATGCCCACGTCGGCGGACGCCAACGCGGGCGCGTCGTTGATGCCATCGCCCACCATCGCCACGCGGCCACCGCGCGGCAGGCCGCGCTTGAGCTCGGCCAGGATGCGCGCCTTGTCCTCGGGCAGCACTTCGGCCCGCACTTCGGTGATGCCCAGCACGGTGGCCACGGCCTGCGCGGCACCGCGGTTGTCGCCCGAGACGAGCACCGAGCGCACCCCCATCACTGCCAGCCGGCGCACCGCCGCCTCGGCGCCGGGCTTGGGCGTATCGGCAAACGCCAGCAGGCCCACGAGCCGGGGCGCCGCGCCCATTGCAGCCACGAACGACACGGTGTGCCCGCTGGCCTGCAGCTCGGTGACGCGGGTGGCCCAGGGCGCCAGATCGAGTTGCGATTCCTGCATCCAGCGCGCACTGCCCAGGCGAATCTCGATGCCGTCCACGCTTCCGGCCACGCCGCGGCCCGGCACCGCCCGCAGCGCCGTGGCCGCCGATACCGCGACATCCGGTACCCGCGCCGCTTCGAGCACCGCGCGCGCCAGCGGGTGGTCGCTGCCAGCCTGCAAGGCTGCCGCCAGCGCCAGCAGCGTGGTGCGGCCAGTTGCATCGGCGCCAGCGGCCTCGGCATGCACCAGGCGCGGCCGGCCTTCGGTGAGCGTGCCAGTCTTGTCGAAGGCGACCACGCGCACGGCGTGCGCCACCTCCAGCGCCTCGGCGTCCTTGATCAGGATGCCGCGCTGCGCCGCCACACCGGTACCGGCCATGATGGCCGCCGGCGTGGCCAGGCCCAGCGCGCAGGGGCAGGCGATCACCAGCACGGCCACGGCATTGAGCACCGCCGCTGTCCAATCGCCCGCAGCCAGGCCCCAGACCAGCAGCGTGAGCAGCGCCACCACCAGCACCGCGGGCACGAAAACAGCGCTCACCCGGTCCACCAGGCGCTGGATCGGCGCCTTCTTTCCCTGCGCCGACTCCACCAGCCGCACGATGCGCGCCAGCACCGATTCGGCGCCCACCGCCGTGGTACGCACCAGCAACAAGCCTTCGCCGTTGACGGCGCCCCCGGTCACGCGGTCTGCAGGGCCGCGCGCCACGGGCAGGCTTTCGCCGGTGATGAGCGATTCATCGACGTGGCTGTCGCCTGCCGTCACCACGCCATCGACCGCGATGCGCTCACCGGGCCGCACCACCACCACGTCACCCGGCTGCACCTGGGCCAGCGGCAGCTCGACATCGCTGCCCGCATCCGGGCCACGCCGCACGCGCGCAGTCGCCGGCCGCAACGCATTCAACGCGCGGATGGCGGAAGTCGTCTGGCGCCGCGCGCGCGCCTCCAGCCACTTGCCCAGCAGCACCAGCGTGATGACCACGGCCGAGCTTTCGAAATACAGATGCGCCATGCCCTGCCCGTCAGCCGCCCAGAGCCCATAGACGCTGAGCCCGAATGCCGCCGAGGTGCCGATGGCCACCAGCAGATCCATATTGCCGGTGCCGGCCCGCAGTGCACCCCAGCCAGCACGGTAGAAGCGCGCGCCCAGCCAGAACTGCACGGGTGCCGCCAATGCCAGCTGCCACGTTGCGGCAAGCATCCAGTGCTGGCCGAACAGCAGGCCCAGCATCGGCAAGGCCAGCGGCGCCGCCAGCAAGGCCGCCAGCAGCACGCGGGCGCCTTCACCCAGGCGCAGCGCATGCCGCGCCGCCAGAACGTTGCCAGTCAGGGGCGCCCGCACGGCATAGCCCGCCCTTTGCACCGCTGCCGCCAGCGCCACCTTGCCGGCCGTCGATACCTGCGCGGCATCGGCACCGCCGCCAGCCAGCGTGACGCTGGCGGTCTCGGTGGCGAGGTTGACGCTGGCCTCCATCACCCCCGGCACCTTGAGCAGCGCCTTCTCCACGCGCGCCACGCAAGAGGCGCACGTCATGCCCTCGATCACCAACTGCACGCTGCTGGTGGCCAGCGCATAGCCGGCCTTCCCGACGGCCCGCTGCATGGCCGCCAGGTCAAATGCAGGCACGGTGGCGAAGCTCAGCGTATCGGTGGCCAGGTTGACACCCACCTGCGTCACGCCGGGCACGGCGCGCGCGGCCTTCTCGACCCGCGCAACGCAGGACGCGCAGGTCATGCCCAGGATCGGGATGGCCCACTCGCGCAGCCCCTCACCGGCGGGGACAGCGATGGCGGTGGACGTTGCGGTCATGTCTTCGGTTCAGGGGTGGCGAACATTTTCAGTCTGTACCTTGCCATCATGGCAATGTCAAGGCCGCGCACGTTGTGTCGCGCGCGTTCAGTCGCAGGGGGGCTTGACCTTGCCACGGTGGCAAGGTGCAGACTGCCCCTCATCGCCACCCGCCCGGAGAGCCCGCCATGCTCGAATTCAGCATCCCCAACATGTCATGCGGCCACTGCGTGCGCGCCATCACCGAGGCCGTCAAGGCGGCCGACCCCTCGGCGCGGTTGGAAGTGGACCTGCCAGCCAGGCAAGTGCAGGTGCAGACCACCGCCCCGCGCGAGGCCGTGGTGGCGCAGCTCACCGAAGCGGGGTACGCGCCAGCCGGCGGCTGACCCGCCCGGCGTCGCGGCAGTGCGGGGTGAGGTGCCGCTACACTGCCTGCCCCCTCGCACAGACCCCTGGCCCTCCCTGGCACATGGCCGGCATCCACATCACCGACCTCGAATCGGCCATCAACTGGTGGCGCGATCGTTCGCCCTCGCCCGACGGCATCACGGCCTGCGCACCCGTGCGTGCGCTGGCCGAGGTGTACGCGCTGATGGTCTACTACCACGAGCCCCTGTGCGACGAAGCGACGATGCCGCCCAAGGCCCGCCAGGCGTGGCTGGACTGGTATGCCAGCACGCCTGATGCGCCATGCATCGCGATCTGCTCCACGAGCCAGGGCGACGCGCAGTGCAAGGGCTGCGGCCGCAGCGTGGACGAAGTGCAGCACTGGCCCGCGCTCAGCCCGGCCGAGAAACGCATCGTCTGGCGCCGCATCACGATGGAGGCCACGGCCTGGCGCTTCAATCGCTATGCCGAGCGCGCCCGGCTGGCCACCGGCGCCGACCACCCTGGGGCGCAGGCGTTCACCACAGCGCTGGCCCCGCCGGCCGCGGCTTGAGCGGCGTCGGCACGCCCGGGCGTCACCTCGCCGCGCTGGCCAGCAGCGCGCGCCGCGTCGCGCCATTGGCCTGGCCGGTATTCGTGGGCCAGCTCTCGGTGCTGGCGTTTGCCACCATCGACACCCTGCTCGTGGCGCGCGCTTCGGCCACCGACCTGGCCGCGCTGGCCGTCGGCGGCGCGGCCTATATCACGGTCTTCATCGGCCTGATGGGCGTGGTCATGGCGATTGCACCCATCGTCGGCCAGCTTTACGGCGCCGGGCGGCTCGAGGACGCGGGGCGCCAGGCGCACCAGGCGCTGTGGCTGGCGGCCGCGCTGGCGATCCTGGGCAGCACGCTGCTGGCATTTCCAGACCCCTTCCTGGCGCTGGCGCGGGCCAGCCCGGCGCTGGCAGAAAAGGTGCGTGGCTACCTGCTGGCGCTGGCATTCTCGCTGCCGGCCTCGCTGCTGTTCACGGTCTATCGCGGCTTCAACACGGCGGTCTCGCGACCCAAGGCGGTGATGGTGTTGCAGGTGTCGGCGCTGGCGCTGAAGGTGCCGCTGTCGGCCGCGTTGGTATTTGGCGTTCCCGCCCTCGGGCTGCCCGCGCTGGGCGTGACGGGCTGCGGCATCGCCACCTGCATCGCGATGTGGGCCCAGGTCATCGCGGCCACGCAGGTGCTGCGGCGTGACCCGTTCTACGCCCCGTTCAGGATGATCGGCCGCGGCCTGGATCGACCCGACGCCGCCGCGCTGCTGCACCACGTCAGGCTCGGCATCCCGATGGGCGCGGCGATCCTGATCGAGGTCACCGGCTTTGCCTTCATGGCCATCTTCATCGCCCGCCTGGGGACGACGCCGGTGGCGGGCCACCAGATTGCGGCCAACCTGGTGACCCTGTTGTTCATGATGCCGCTGGCCCTGGCCAGTGCCACCAGCACGCTGGTGGCACAGCGCATCGGCGCCGGCGATGTGCACGACGCGCGCCGCCTGGGTTGGCACGGCCTGCTCGTCGGCTGCAGCCTGGCGGCGCTGATGGGCAGCATCGTCTTCACGGCGCGTGAGGCGGTGCTGGGCCTCTACACCCGCGATGCCGCCGTGCTGGCCGCAGCGCTGCCGCTGGTGGCCTGGGTTGCCGTATTCCACGTCGCCGATGCGGCGCAGGCCATCGCCGCTTTCGTGCTGCGGGCCTACAAGATCACGGCCGTGCCGGTCGTGATCTACGTGCTTGCACTGTGGGGCGTGGGGCTGGGCGGCGGCTACGTGCTGGCCTTCGATGTGCCAGGCACGGTGCCGGTGGCACTGCAAGGCGCGCGCGGCTTCTGGATGGCCAGCACCACCGGCCTGGTGCTGGCGGGCACGGCGCTCAGCGGCCTTCTGATCTGGGTGCTGAAGCAGCAAGCGCCCGCGCACACCGCGCACGGCTAGAGCCCCCACGCTCGCTGCGCTCGCTGCCCCCCGGCCCAGCAGGGGCCCCTTCGTGGCCCTTGGGGCCGAGCCTGCCTTGGGGCTGCCCGGCGGCAGGCCAACCCTGGGCCATCGGCACGAGGG
>CXWL01002870.1_pt1 | contig 13618 bp, 15 predicted proteins | sample 590931 | NCBI WGS metagenome assembly CXWL01 (sample SAMEA3498368, study PRJEB10139) | groundwater metagenome | biome: water well; material: biofilm material | place: Germany | collected 2015-04-27 | reverse complement strand
GTGCGCTGCGTTGTTCTTTGAACAGTTGGGGTGGCGGTGTTTGTTCGCTTGGGCTGCATGCGCCAAGCAACACAAGCGTGCCTATTGCTGCGATGCGGCAGGTCATGGCGTTAGACCTCCGGGCGCATATGCGGGAATAAAATCACATCCCTGATACTTGCGCTATCCGTCAGCAACATGACCAAACGGTCAATACCGATACCTTGCCCCGCCGTCGGAGGCAAACCGTATTCCAGCGCACGCACGTAGTCGTTGTCCTTGAACATTGCCTCTTCATCACCCGCATCTTTTGCGGCAACCTGCGCATCGAAGCGTGCTGCTTGGTCTTCCGCATCGTTCAATTCGGAAAAGCCGTTGGCCAATTCGCGCCCCACGACGAACAGCTCGAAACGTTCGGTGATTTGCGGGTTGCTGTCGCTGCTGCGTGCCAGCGGTGAAACTTCCACGGGATAGTCGATGATGAATGTCGGCTCGAATAATTGCGTCTCCGCCAACTCTTCGAACAGCGACAGCTGCAAACCGCCGAGACCGTCTTCCGGTTTATATTTTGCCTTCAGGTCCTGCAATTCATTCACCACAAACTCGCGGTCGTTAAGCTGTGCGGTAGTAAATTGTGGGTGATATTTTTGAATGGCTTGCACCATGGTCAAACGGTGGAAAGGTTTGCCCAAATCCAATTCTTTGCCCTGGTAAGAAATGAGCGTTGTACCCAACACTTTTTGTGCCACTTCGCGCAACAGGCTTTCGCTGAAATCCATCAGGTATTTGTAATCGCGGTAGGCTTCGTAAAATTCCAGCATGGTGAATTCGGGATTGTGGCGCGTGGACAATCCCTCGTTGCGAAAATTGCGGTTGATCTCGAACACCTTTTCAAAGCCGCCTACCACCAAGCGTTTCAAATACAACTCCGGCGCGATACGCAGATACATTTTCATGTCCAACGCGTTGTGATGTGTCTCGAAAGGCTTGGCGGACGCGCCCCCCGGGATGGCGTGCATCATCGGAGTTTCCACTTCCATGTAATCATGGCGAATAAAAAATTCGCGTATCGCCTGAATAATTTTGGTGCGTTTTTTGAACACTTCACGAGCATCTTGGTTGGTAATCAAATCCAGATAACGTTGGCGATATTTTTGTTCCTGATCGGATAAACCGTGAAATTTTTCCGGCAATGGACGCAATGATTTGGTGAGCAAACGCACCTGTGACACGCGGATGGAAAGCTCGCCCGTCTTGGTTTTGAACAACACACCCACCGCGCCGAGAATGTCGCCAAGGTCATAATGTTTGAACGCTTCATGCGCGGCTTCACCCGTATCGCCGTTGCTCAAATAGAGTTGGATGCGGCCGCTCATGTCCTGAATGGTGGCGAAGCTCGCCTTGCCCATCACCCGCTTCAACATCATGCGACCCGCCACAGCAACCCTGATTTGCAAGGCTTCCAGCTCATCATGCGCCTTTTCACCAAACTCGACATGCAGCGCATCGGACAGATGTTTACGCTCAAAATCGTTGGGAAAAGCGATGCCAGCATTGCGAATTTCGGCTAGTTTATGGCGGCGTTCGGTGATGATTTGGTTCTCGTCTAGTTGCGGGGTGGTGGATTCAGTCGTCATGGTGCTTATAAAGTAAGGTGCTTGTTTGTAGAGACGCGATTGTGTCACGAATGCACTGCCTAGGGCAATTTTGGCGAGCGGTGTGTACGGGTGAACGGGCGGAAATGCTGCGGTAAATTTTCCAATTTGCGGCATAATCCAAGGCAGAGAATTGCCGCATGAAATCGAAAAATAGAACCCATCAAAAATTGGAAAATTGGCACGGCAAGTCAACGCTGTCCCGCATTGTGTATCTGGTCGCCTCACTGGCAACAGTGGCGGCATTGATGTTCTACGCATCCACCTTTTCCGAGCCCGTGCTGCGTGTTTCCTTTGTCCCCGATGAATCTCCATCGGTGTTGCGGCGAAAATTTAAGCCTTTGTCTGATTACCTTGAGAACAAAATCGGAATGAAAGTTGAGTTTAGACCTGCACACGACGCTGATGCGCTGATTGACGATTTGATTCGCAATAAACTCGACATGGTTTGGATTGATGGCGTTAATTTAATCCGTGCCAAAACACGGAGTAACAACCAGCTCATCCCCATCGTGCAATGTGAAATTGATGAAGAAAATAAATCAGTACCTGCCGCCAAGCCCGATTATTACGATTACCGTTGGACTGTACGTGCAGATATGGACGCAAACTTGCGTCTCAAGCTGATTGATGCTTTTCTTGCATTGGATAAAAATAATGCCCTGGATAAAGAAATTTTGGATTTACAGCGCGCCAATAAATTTATTTTGACCAAGGCAGCGTTACCTTAAACCAACGGTAACTCTCCATTACTCACGCCGATGGCAAATACCTCATCCAACGCTTTGAGAAACCCCTGCTGCTCATGCAATTGTGCCAGCGATTCGGGATGGCTTTTGCCGCGCATCTGAGTGAGGCGAGCTTTGCTGGTTGCGGGCATATCCCACCGCAATCCTTGCAACAACTCATCGGCTGATTCTGGCTTATTGCATACCAGCACCATATCGCAACCCGCATTCAGCGCGGCTTCGGCACGTTGTACGATATTGCCCGCCACGGTCGCGCCTTCCATACTCAAATCGTCGCTGAAAATCACGCCTTCAAAACCGAGCTGCCCGCGCAAAATGTTTTTCAACCAGATTGGCGAGAAGCCTGCGGGGCGATGATCCACTTTCGGATAAATCACATGCGCCGGCATCACCGCCGTCAAACCGAAATGCACCATCTGCTGAAACGGAATCAAATCGCATAGCTCAATGTCTGTATAGCTGCGGTCATCCACGGGAATATCCAAATGTGAATCCGCCACCACAAAACCATGCCCCGGAAAATGCTTGCCCACCGTCGGCATCCCGCCTTGCTTCAATCCTAACAACAAGCTGTGCGCCAGCTCCGCAATGGCTTGCGGCTCACTGTGAAAAGCCCTATCACCAATCACGCTGCTGCTGCCATAGTCCACATCCAGCACGGGTGTGAAACTGAAATCCACGCCGCACGCACGCAACTCGGCCGCTAACACATAACCTGCTTGCTGTGCCAGATGGCGCGCCTTGTGCGGATGCGCATCCCAAATTTTCCCCAACTCTCGCATCGGCGGAATCTTGGTAAAGCCGTCGCGGAAACGCTGCACCCTACCCCCTTCGTGATCCACCGCGATCAACAGCGGCGGCGTGCGCAGCGCATGAATAGCGGTAGTCAGCTTCATCAATTGACTAGGCGACTCATAATTGCGTTTGAACAAAATCACCCCGCCAACGAGCGGGTGACGCAAGCGTGTCTCATCTTCAGCAGTTAATTGTGTGCCGACTACATCCAACATGACTGGACCGATTCCCATACAGACTCCGATTAGTAAATTCAAAAATGCGCGATGCCCCAACAGGGCAAATTATAAAGGCAACTGGGGACAGTTCTACTTTGCGTTGACAGTTTACACCGTCACAAATTGACAATGTGAATCACACCAGCAACATTATCACTCGGTTGAAGGATGCCTCTAAAATTCACATTTCATCCCAACTGCTGCGTCGCAATTTTTCGTTCGCGCCTTCACACCAAACAATGAGCACAGCGACTCTATTTGGCGGGAAAGCCCATTAAGGGCTTGTCTTGCTTGAAACTCTGGATTTTTAGAGATGCCCATCCGTGCAATATGTATTGGCGGGAGACACTCTCTAACCTAGACTACATTCGGAATGGATAGTCGCGCCTCGGTTCCCCCGCCAACTCGAGGAAGCAGTTGGATATGCCAGCCATTGGCATCGCACAACTGACGGACAATAGCCAGCCCTAGGCCGCTGCCGCCCGTGACGTGGCTACGTGAAGTTTCCAGCCGATAAAAAGGGCGGAACACATTCTCCAATTCATGCGCGGGAATGCCATTGCCACTGTCGAGAATGCGCACGACCATCTCCTTCTCATTCAGTGCCAACGCTAGCTCGATAGGCTTGCCTTGCCCATAACGATGCGCATTGCCAAGCAAGTTAGTTACCACCCGACGCAGCGACATCGCGCCGACCTGGATAAAAATGGGTTTCCGTAACTGCCATTCCACCTGCGCGCCCAATTTTTGAACATTTTCAACCAGTTCTTGCAGCAGTTCGCTGATGTTCAATTGCACTGGAATTTCTTTTTGCATGTCACGACTCAACACTAAAAACTCCGCGACGAGCTGATTCATATCTTCGATGTCATGCTGAAGTCGCGCCAATAGTTTGGGATTGGTTTCTGGCGGCAACATCTCAATGGCTAAACGCATTCTTGCCAAGGGGGTGCGTAAATCATGTGAAATGCCCGCCAGCATCACCGTGCGATTAGCCAAGTGCTCGCGGATTTGAAGAGCCATTTTATTGAACGTGAGTGCCAGCCCTGCCAACTCCGCAATGCCAGTCTCGGGTAGGGATTCAGGCACTTTTCCTTCACCCACGCGCTGTGCTGCTAGCGATAGTTGAGACAACGGTGCAGTGATGCGTCGTGCCAGTATCAGCGCGGTGAAAAAGGTCAGCACCACCATCGCGACCAGTGTCAAAAACAACATTTTCGGAGGATTGATGTTGAGGCGTTCCTTGGGAAATCCGATGCGAATCAACTTGCCTCCCGTGGGAATTTCAGCCCAAAACCAAGTGGTGTCTAACTGAGTCACCTTGATGCTCATCGGCACGCCCGTGCGTGTCGTCAGCGCACTGTCCAACAAACTCAAGTAAGGAAAAAAATCGCTGCGATACGGTAAAGCTGGCACATCTTCATACAACATGAATTGATGCTTCCGAATCAGCTCCAAGGCAAAGTCTTTGCGCGTTTCGGGCGGCAACTCCACCCAAGTTTGTGCGGATAAAACGAGCAAGGCAGACAAGTCATCGGCGGAACGCTTTGCCATGGGCAGCGCGACATAGTTCACCGTTGCCGCAATCAAAATAAATTGAAACAACATGAGCGTAACAGCAACCGTGGTGGCGGTGCTGCGGAATAGTGAGTGCGCTGCTTTAAGAGCGTGCATGACTAACTATTAGGGCCAGGCACGAACAGATAGCCTTCGCCCCACACGGTGCGAATATGGCTGGGCGAGTTTGGGTCAGCTTCAATTTTGCGGCGCAAACGGGTCACCCGCACGTCGATGCTGCGATCAAACGGGGATCGCTCATAACCTTTGAGCATATCCATGATACCGTCTCGACTCAACACGCGATTGGGGTGCTCGGCAAAGATACGCAGCAAATTAAATTCACCCGCCGTCAGAGGCACTGTAACGCCATTCTGCTGCAAATCACGCGCGTCCATATTTAGCGAAAATGAACCGAAGCGATGTGGATCCGACTTTGCCATTTCGATGGCGGTCGATGACTTTTCATTACGCCGTAACAAAGCGCGGGTGCGTGCCAACAGCTCACGCGGATTGAACGGTTTGGCCAGATAATCATCCGCCCCCACTTCCAATCCGATGATGCGATCCACATCCTCACCCCGCGCGGACAGCATGATGATGGGCAGGTCGCCTTGCGCACGTAACTTGCGCGCCAACGATAAGCCATCTTCGCCGGGCAACATCAAATCAAGAATCACCAGATTCACCGTATGACCTGCGAGGTACGCCTCCATTGCTACGCCATCTGCCACCGCGCTGACTTGATAGCCCTGTGCTGTTAGATATTCCTGCAACAACTCACGCAATCCTGCGTCGTCATCAACTACCAGTATTTGTTTAGTTTCCATGCGTCTCACTATACCCGATGGCAAATCCCTCTGCCCGCATCGAAATGGCTTCGGTAACACATCGTTACAAATTGATGCAGATTGGAAATCGCTGGGTAACGCATCACGCCCACCATGCACTCGTCAGACAAATAAATTGCTTTGTACAAACCCATTATTCGACAGGAGAACATCGTGAAATTATCATTCGCAACATTCGGTTTAGCTTTAACTTTTTCGGTACTGGCGGGTTGCGGTGGTGGCGGGGATGGAGGGGGAAATGGCGGCCAAACGATTAACCTCGGCACATTGCAACCCCTCGCCGGCACGGAACAAGCCACCATGCTCTTCATTAGAGAAGAGGAAAAAATGGCGCGTGATGTCTATGTCACGCTCTACAACCAGTGGGCAGAACCCACGTTTTACAACATCGCCACCAAGTCGGAACAGAAACACATGGATAGCGTGAAGGCCATGCTGGACAACTTGGGTATTGCTGATCCTGTCGTCAGCGACGCGACAGGTGCTTTTACCAACACCGCCATTGCAGGACTATATAACCAGCTCATCACACGCGGTACGGTGTCGCTAAATGAGGCACTGGCGGTGGGAGGGTATATTGAAGAGTACGACATCGTCGATGTGCAGCATGCCAAAGACGAAATTATTGCTGGCTCGAATCAACTCCCCATTATTCAGACTTACGATAATTTGATTTGTGGCTCACGCAACCACCTACGCGCTTTCGTTGGACGCATCCAAGCAGGAGGCAATACTTATGCAGCGCAAATCATCACTCAGGCAGAAGTCGATGCGATTGTGAATAGCCCAAGTGAGCAATGCGGGAAGTGATTCCACACATGAATTAGCATCTCGTTGTGGAGTGAAATGAAATGTTCAAAACCCATCACCATTCAGCCATACTTGCATTCTGCCTCGCACTGAATGTCTCACTCGCACAGTCCGCCGAGCCCACCACGGCGGACAGCACCACCCACCCCGCCATGACAGCGCAAGCATACGAGCAATATCGAATTGAACTTCAACGACAGATTGAACAAAGCAGCCCGCCCAATAAAAATGAGATCCCCACACCGTTAAAGCCAGCGCAAGATTCAACCCTCAATGCCCACGGGGGATATGGACAAGGCTATCACGCGCGCACCGAACGGAATGCGCAAATGAGCCTAATGAGAGGACACCGAGGTGGTGGGCGCAATCGTTAATTGAGGATACATCCCTCACAGGAAACGACTCACCTTATGATTGAAAAACCGATACGAAGTTGTGTTGGCTTTTTCACGTTATAGTCCAGCAGGCTTTCACCGTAACCTTCAAATAACTGAACGCTGAAAAATCCCCCGGTTCTGGCGAACAGAGGCTTTCGAAGCGGTGTCGAAAATTCTAATTGGGCACTCCCATAGCCCGCTGTGCCTGTACGCACCCGGCTAGTAAGCAGCCAGCCACGCTCATCTCCGTATCTAAATTGCCAATCCACATAGCCACGGTAACTCGCGATGTCTGGATTGCCATCCTGATTAAGGTAGCCGTAAAGACGGGGCGAGAAGAATAGCAGCTTGCCATCATCGAGATTTTTTCTCCAAGCGGGCTGGAAAAATGCAATGTTAATGCTGCGGGAAAATGCACCGTCCCTGCCATTGGATTCATGCTCTAGTCCACCACGTAAAAAAGCTGGCCCATATGTACCCATTTCATCTAGCCTGGATTGCCAGAATAGGCTGGGGCGATAATTGGTGTCATGGAATGGCATTGAACTTGAACTCATATCCCAAAAAGAAGTTTGGGTATAGCCAAGGTGGAATTTACTCAACGCAGGTAGCCATGCTACAAGATCAGATTCAGCATCGAAGAGACGATATTTGAAACTCAGTTGGAAGCGTGAATTTAACGTGTTGCTCGCGCCTATTACGAAATACACAGGTTCAAGCACCGAAAGTGCAGGCTCGTTGGCTGGCAGGGGATCCATACTCAACGTTGACCCGACATCCTTATCTGCCGCTAAAGCAATCGGGGTGCTTGGAGATATGACCCTTATCAACAATGAGTTTGTTGCGAACTCTTGTGCATTGATCCGCAGCAACCCGGTATATTTTTGTGGCAGGCTGGCAACGTAACTACGCCTACTGGCACTATCCCCTGCGACCGACAGCGGCAAGAGAACAATCTTGCTAGCTTCATTGTTTGAGTTAATGTCCAAAACCAAGGCTGCTGGCCACATACTGCTTGCATCAGGACGAATAATTTCAAGCCGCAATTCCTCTCCACTACTCACCCATTCATGCTCGCTAACAATGAGCCATCCATTGTCGGCTTGAACTTGGAGTGGTAGCCACAAGCCCGCAGCTATCGTCATACCTAATAAATATCGCACGCTGTTGATTGCTATCGGGGATGTAGTGCTTAAATACGCTTGCGCAACAGCATCTGTACCGCCACCCCCGCAATCACGAACCACACAGCAGTACGCATACTCATCGCAATCAGCGTGCGTTGCTCGTAAGCACCTCCGGAGTTGATGTGCATGCCGAAAGCGGCGAATGTAATCATGATCGCTACTGCGATAGCTATGGCAAGCCAGACCGCCCAACGTTGCTGTAGCCACAATCCGACACCGGCAGCAATGTAGGCGAAGCCCGACAGAAAATTGAACCAGAGTACGAATGGCACATAATTTCCAGCCGCCGCGACTGCCTCCTCATTGCCCAGCAACACCGCGCCACCTTCCTTGATCGTCAGCAGGCCAAATAGAATCGCCACGATCGAGAGTACACTTATGTGCCAGCTTCGAGATTGTTTGATTGTGGTCATGCTTATGTCACCTTTCTTTTGAATGAATACCGAACCTGAACGGTTCGGCTGGATTTATTTCATTTCTTCCACGAAGCGATACATCTCGTGGCAAGCGATGCAGTTATTCATCGCGATGCTCAATTTGCTCACCACCAGATTACTGTCTTTCGATTTCTCAGCTTCAGTAGCGATGTCATCGAACTTGCTGCGCGTATCAAACCCCAGCGCCTTCATCTCGACAGGCAATTTTCTGAACAATGATCCTGGCGTGTCTGCCTCGGCTTCCATACCGGATGCTTTCGCCGACTTGATGACGGCATCGAAATCTTTCACGGAAGCCGCTGCCAATATGCCTTGCGAGCTTTGCAACCAAACGCGCATTTCCAGCAACAAGGCATTGCGTTCATCTTTGCTCAACATGACTGCCTGCCGCCCATCATCCGAGGGTTGCACATTGCCCACCGTAAATTTATACCCCAATGCAGCAACGATAACAGCCAGTACGGCAACCAGAATCCAGCTCAATTTACAATTTTTCATACTATTCTCTCCTTAAGTGATGGTGTGCCAATAACCGTTTTACTTGCTTGTAGCACCGTAGAAATGCTCAACAAATTTGCCACGGAATGTCTGGTGACAATTCAAACAGGTGGTTTGCACCTGCTGAAAAGCAGCGATGACTTTCTGCCCGTCCTTCTCGTGTGCAGCATGCTCAAGGCCATGTGCTGCCTCATGCGTTTCGCCATCGAATGCTTTGAACTTAGACATCTCTGACCCCATGAATTTCACGATGCGCATCTTTTCGGAAACAGGGGGCTGCGGATGTGAGGCAATCAGGGGCGCGGTCTTGGCGACCAACTCCCAGTCTTCGCGCGAGATGCCATCGGTGATGACCTGCATGTTCTTACCAAGCTCCTTCATCACTTTTTGCAACTCAAGCGGCTCTGCGGCTTGAGCATGAGATAGCGACAATGCGAGGGTGATAAATGATGCAGCTATGACGGATTGCTTTTTCATGGTGTCTCCTTGTGTGGGTAAAAAATCAACTGCGTGTTTTGATGCCGTGTAAAAAAATGGGGAATGTTTTTTCTGCTTGTTGCTGAAGGGCATGTTTCCCGCCGAAGATAGATGACTGTATGACCAAGCCCTGAATCATGCCGATGTAGAGAACCGCCGCACTCCGACTGTCCAAATCATTTTGCACCAAGGATTGCGCTTGGGCGGCTTCAAGCAAGCCTGCAATCTTGGTCTCGTAGCCGGAGATGATGCCCTCGATGAGCTGGCGCAACTTACCGTTTTTTTTGTGCAGCAACTCGGAGAACAGCAATCGAGGAATGGCGGGATGTTTGCTGATGAAAGTAATGTGTGCAAAGAACATGCGCTCGATGGCGTTCAAAGGGTCAGTCGCCTCCGCTGCCGCCTTGTCCAATACTTTCATCAGACGTTCGCGCACCCATACGATGACGGCGAACCAGATGTCGTCCTTGGTCGCGAAGTGCCGAAAGATCGCGCCTTGTGTGAGGTTCATGGCATCGGCCATATCTTGCGTGGTGACGCTATCCACGCCTTTATCGGCAGCCAGTTCCACCGCCACACGGATGATCTCGCCTTGGCGCTCTTCCGAACTCATGCGTTTTTTTACTGTTTCTTGATTCAACATCTCTCTCCTTCGAATAAACCGTTAAACATGGCGACCCTCGCCTGCTTCCTCATAAGTACGCCCATCACGAATGTGATAGATGCGCTTGAACGTGGGTATGATCTTTTCATCGTGGGTCACAACGATGATGGCGGTTTGATACTGCTCCGCCATCTGATTCAGGATGCGCACCACGTTGAGCGCGCGTTCACTATCCAGCGGCGCGGTCGGTTCATCGGCAAGGATGACCGGCGGATGATTCGCCAAGGCGCGTGCGATAGAAACGCGCTGCTGCTCGCCGCCCGATAGCTGTGAAACCGCCGCCTTGGAACGGTGACCGACATCAAGTGCCGCTAACAATTCTTGTGCGCGGATACGCGAGTCGGTATTCGAGACTCCCGCCAACATCGGTAGCAGAGCCACGTTGTCGGTCACATCCAAGAACGGAATGAGGTAGGGTGCTTGAAAGATGAAACCGATACGGTCGCGGCGCAGGGTACGCAAGTCTTCGATCTTCCACTGCTCATCGAAGATAGTTTGACCGCCCAACGTCATACGTCCCGCAGTAGGTTCAATTACCGCCCCCAAACATTTGAGCAGCGTGCTTTTTCCTGAACCGCTAGGACCAACCAGCCCCACCACTTCGCCCGGCCATATGGTCATATCCACGCCCTTGAGCGCGTCCACGGCGGTATCGCCTTCACCGTAGCGTTTCGTCAAGTTCTCGATGTGAATGGCAGGTTCGCTCATCTCAACCACCAATCGCAGTGGCTGGATCAATGCGCAATGCTGCACGAATCGCAAAGACGCTGGCAAGTGAGCACATGAGCATCACCAGAAAGAATCCTAGGACTGCATCGTTCGATAACAGCAATACATATTTTGGAAACAGGGGAGCCCATAGTGTCGCTGACAATTTTCCCACCAGAAATCCGATCAAGCCCAACCCCAGAGCTTGTTGCAGGATCATGCCGCTAATGGTGCTATTGGTCGCGCCTATCAGTTTGAGCACGGCGATCTCGCGTACCTTGTTCATGGTCATCGTGAAAATAATGAAGGCGACGATGGCCGCGCTGACGATGGCGAGGATGACGAGAAACATGAATATCTGTTTGGACGAAGTGGCGATCAGACGTGCCACCAATATCTCGTCCATCTGATCTTTGGAATAGGCTTGCAAATGTTTCCAGCGCACGACCTGCTCGGATACAGCCTCTTCGCTTCCTTGCACAGTGCGCACCAACACGGCATTCACGAAGCGGCTTGAGGTTTGGCTGGCTTGTATCGCCTCCAGCAATCCCGGAACACCGGGACGATTGAAGGCGGGGTTCGCAGCGGTGCGCACACGTTCGTTGACCAGCGCATCGTTGTCTTTGAGGAACTGCACTTCCTGCGCGTCTTTAAGTGGAATGAAGATCATCGGATCGCCACCGGAGGAAACCATGCGTCGCGTCACCCCTACAATGGTGTATTCGTGACGACGAATAGTGACGGTGTCGCCCACGACCAGTCCGGTCTTGATGTCGGCTAACGCCTCATAGTGCGAACGGGTGATCGGGCGACCAGCGACGAGGTATGCAGGCTCTCCCGGCTTCCCGATCTCATAACCCACCACCATCACACGGATATCTTTGCTGTTGTGACGTACCTGCATCGTCAGGTAGGTGACATTGCCAACTTCTTGTACACCCGCTATGCCTAGCAGATCTCTGGCCACATCATCATGCACACTGGAGGGCTCAGCATAAGGTCCCAGAGTATCACGCTGCACCACCCACAGATCGGCACCCGCATTCTCAATCAGCACCTGCGCATCATCCACCATGCCGCGATAGACACCCGCCATGGTCAGCGTCACACCAATCAGCAGTCCCAACCCGATACCGGTGAAGACAAATTTCCCCCATCCATGCAGAATGTCGCGACTCGCTAAATTGATCACGGCCTAGCCTTTCACCAGCGCGGAAACGACTTTGACTTTGAGTCCTTCGCGCAAAGCTTGTTGGCTATACACAATCACCTCATCACCTTCCCCCAAGCCATCCAATATCTGAGTCCGCCCATCCATCGTGGAGAAGCCTATTTTGACGGGCTTGAACACTACTTTGCCCTTCTGCAAGACCCATACGCCACTCACCTTATCTACTCGTTTAACGGCAGTACTAGGAATGCTGCGCGTGTCATTCAGGTCGGGTAGCTTGAGCGTGACTTCCACATATTCACCGATGCTGGCACGAGCGTTAGAAAGTGAAACATTGACGATGCGTTCTTCGGTCACCGCATCGCTCACCATATCAATGCGAGCCACCTTGCCCGCGATTGGAGTTTGCGGCTGTGACCGCAGCACGACCTCGGCCACTTGGCCGACCCGCACTAATCCCGCTTGTTGTTGCGGGATGCGCGTTTCCGCCCACAGGCTATTCGGATCGACCACCTGAAGAACGACCTGCCCGCCAATCACCGTGCTGCCTGGCTCTGCCAACCTGACCGCGACGACACCATTGATGGGGCTGATCAAGCGCGTCTGCGCGCGCGCTTTGCCGATACCCCGCATGTCGGCTTGAGCGCGAGCATGTTCTTCGCGGGACACAGCCAGATTCGCAGATGCCATCTTCAGGGCAGAGATGGCAGCATTCTTCTCATGTAACTTCGCATCCAGCATCTCTTGGCTGACGAAACCACTGATGCGCAACTCTTGATAACGAGTTAAGGTCGCAGAGATAGTATTGAAGCGGCTTTGGGATTCACTTATTTGAGCCTCTGCCACTTGGATCGCATTGGCTGTCTTTTCGACCACGCGCTGGCCACCCGCCAATTTATCATCCAAATCGACGGGATCCATTTCGGCTAGTACCTGCCCCGCAGCGACCTCATCCCCCTGATCGACCAAAACGTTTTTGACTCGACTCGTCATGGTGGGTGCCAGGTTGTAACTGCGTCTAGCCTTCACCGTGCCGATGCCGAACACCGCATTGCCAAGATTGCCGATGCGAACTTTTTCGACCGTAACCTTGATAGGTGCTAAAGGGCCTTGGGTCAACACCACCCACGCAAAGATTGCGAGCAACCCAAGCCCGATAGCTAGAAATTTGATTTTTTGCCCAGACATCAAATACCACTCAAGTTAGTAATCAGATACTATCTTAATTGATCTAAAGAAAGAACACAACCACGGCTACAACGAGGTGATTAAACTCCCCTCATCACCATCCACGTGTGGATGAACACCTGAGTTCTAAGCAAGACAAGCCCGCAAAGGGCTTCCCCACCAAACTATAGTCGCTGCGCTCGTTGCTTGGTGTGAGGACGCAAACAAAAAATTGCGACGCAGCATATGCTTGATATCTCAGGAGCAATTTTTTGTTCGCAACGCATCATTGCGACGTTGTTGGATTATTTGGAGGTA
>CXWL01119897.1_pt1 | contig 13620 bp, 9 predicted proteins | sample 590931 | NCBI WGS metagenome assembly CXWL01 (sample SAMEA3498368, study PRJEB10139) | groundwater metagenome | biome: water well; material: biofilm material | place: Germany | collected 2015-04-27 | reverse complement strand
GGAATCGTTTGTCCGTTTAATTGACGTGATAAACCTACTGCGAAATCGCAAATGTCAATCATTTCTTGAACTTCACCGTAACCTTCTTGTAAAGATTTCCCCATTTCGTAAGAAACTAATTTCCCAAGAGGTTCTTTTAATTCTCTTAATTTATTTCCAAACTGACGTACAATTTCTCCACGTTGAGGTGCTGGCATAGCGCGGAAAGATTTGAATGCTTCCGTTGCACTTTGCATCACTTTTTCGTAGTCTGCAGCAGTTGTTGTTTTTACTTTTCCGATTAATTGACCATCAACTGGTGAATAACTTTCGATAATTTCTCCAGAAGAAAAACTGTTTGAACCTGTTGAAGTTCCATCGTTAACTTCTTTAATTCCTAATGCTTGCAATGCTTCTTGCATTCCGAATTGTGATGCTATTGTTGACATATTTAACTTTATTATGTGTTTTTGTTATTTTTATGCAAAGGTAATAAATAGAATTTAGAAAACAGAAAATTGAAAAAAAATAGCGGTTTCTTAATCTGTAAGCTGAAAAATTAATTAAGATTTAGTCCAAAAGCTAAACCATACCATGATTTTTGTTGATATATCCAGTGTTTTTTGTTGCTATCAAGTAAGTCATCAAATCCCATTGTTAAACCTATAGTAAAATTATTAATTCCAATAATTCCAGCGATTCCTTTCGACCAAACAACACCTTCATATTCTTTTGAAATTTGTTCTTGAGTTACCGAAGGATTCATCGCAGTTCCACCAATACCTGAAAATAATCCAAAAGAAAGTCCGTAGTGTGTAATTTTTCGTTTCAGCTTACTCAGTGGATTTTTCTTGTATTTTAAATTATAAATATCTGTTCTGTGACCTAAAAACATGGCGCCATTTAAATTTGTCGTAAATTGATTGGGTAAGTCTTTTTGTTTTGGTCTGTATTTGAACGGAATGGTTAAAAAATCAATATCGAAACTAGTTTGTGTAATTAATTTTGATTTTTCTAAATCGTTTGTTTTTGAAATAGAGTAAACCTGAGCTTTGTTTAAAGTTGTATCAATCATAAAAGAATTACTTTCATCTTTTTTCACTGGATAAATAGTAATGTTATCTTCTTCATTATGAACATAGACCTTTTGTTTCGTTTGGTTTTCGACTTTAGTCTTATAAATTCCGTTAGAAAATTCATATTTTGATGATTCTTTAAATACATTACAACTGCATAAAGTCAAAAGTATAAAAGATACAATTAGTGAAATTTTGATTCTCATTATTTATAACTTTCAAATTAAAACAAATTTTTCTTCTTGAATAAGAAAACACCAATTATAGATACGATTAAAGAACCCAACAAAATAATTGCAAATCCATTGTTGTTTTGTTCCAGATTGTTCGGAACATTCATACCGTATAAACTGGCCACAAGTGTTGGAATCATTAGAATTATAGAAATAGAAGTTAGTCGTTTCATAATAATATTCAAATTATTTGAAATTACTGAAGCATAAGCATCCATCATTCCTGTTAAAATGTTGCTGTAAACATTGGTGGTTTCTTCCGCTTGACGCAATTCAATTTCTACATCTTCCAATAAATCTAAATCAAAAGTATCTCTGTGTGATTTTAAATTTCGAATTCTATGAAATAAAATATCGTTTCCTTTTAAAGAAGTGATAAAAAAAACCAAGCATTTTTCAATTTGTAACAAAGCTTGTAATTCTTCGTTTTTAATTGATTTTTCTAAATTGTGTTCGGCAAGTTTAATACGTTGATTAATTTGCTTTAAATATTTTTGAAACCAAACACTTGATGATAAAAGTAATTTCAAGACTAAATCGAAATGATCAGTAACTGAAATTTTCTTGCGTTGCGTATAAGTTACAAAGTCGGTTAATATATCCGTTTGCTGAAAACATAAGGAAACAAACGTGTCGTCTTTAAATATCAAACCTAAAGGAGCGGTATTAAAAGGTAATTTTTCGTCGTTACTTTTGAACGGGATTCTAATAATGATTAAACACCAGCCGTTTTCAATTTCAATACGTGGGCGTTCGTCAATATCTTCGATATCGTTGTAAAACGCTTCGGGTATTTGTAATTCTTCTAAAAGATATTGAGTTTCTTCTTTGGTTGGACAAACTACATTCGTCCAGCAGTTTTTTTCTTGGTTATCAGTTTGAGATAATCCGTTGGTGTTTTTTTTGTAAAAAGTTATCATAATACAAAGCGCAATTTTGAGATAGCGTTTGTATTAGACAAAGGCTACTCGGTTAAATTTTTCTTTTTCCTCGAATAAGTATCCATATGGATGATTTAATTTTTTGCGAAAGTATAACTTTTAAATAAAAAAATTCCCAATTATTTCTTAATAAAATTTGGATTAGTTTCCATAACAGTTCCGCATTTGTCGCAGGTTCTTTTTTCTTCCGAACTATAAAAATCTTCGAAATGTTGAAGAAAATCTTTTTCGATATCATTTAATCCGAAATACACTTCATGAAGTTTTTGGTTGCAATTGTCGCAAAACCAAAGTAAGCCATCTTTGCCTTCAGTTCTTTTTCTTTCAATGACTAAACCAATAGAGTTTTCGGTTCTGTTTGGAGAATGTGGCACTTTTGCGGGATGTAAATACATGTCGCCAGCAGATAATTTCATGGCTTTCTTTTCGCCGTCTTCTTGAATGTAAACCGTAATTTCTCCTTCTAATTGATAAAACAATTCTTCTGTTTCATTATAATGATAGTCTTTTCGGGCATTTGGCCCAGCTACAATCATAACAATATAATCGCCAGAATCTACATATAAGTTTTTATTGGCTACTGGTGGAACTAAAAGATGACGATTTTCTTTTATCCATTTATTTAAGTTGAAAGGTTTAGCGATTGACGTGTTGTAGAAAATTTATGTTTTACGAATTTACATCGATTTTTCGAAACAGACAAAATAAAAAAAAGCCGCTCTGATTTTGTCAGAACGGCTCATGTAATTTTATATGAATTTATTTTTTTGCTTCTTTAATCAGATAGATATAAGAAGGAAAGTGATCCGAATATCCTGGAGCTAAAGTGGAATTTCGCAATCCGTAACCTTTATATTGTCCGGTTTTTTGAATCATGAATGGTGCGTTATACACACCAGCTTCCCAATATTTCCAAGTCGAATAATTTTTTTTGTCTTTACTTAATAATGGTTCAGAAATTACAATTTGATCAAAGAAATCCCAAGAATCTCTATAAGCCAAAGTTCCAATACCTTTATTCATCATTTTTTCAGCAGGATTGTATAAACCTAAGGGTTGTACTTCTTTTTCATCACCTTTTGTACCTAATACTTTTTTCAAACTATTGTTAAATGGGCCGTCATTTAAATCACCCATTGTCATAATTTTTGCATTTGGGTTTCTTGCATAAAGCGAATCAATTATTTTTTTGTTCAAGGCAGCAGCAGCTTCACGTAATGGACTACTGATTTTTTCTCCACCTCTACGAGAAGGCCAGTGATTTACAATAAAGTGCATTTCTTCACCATCTAATAAACCCGTCATTAAGATTTGGTCACGAGTATAAATTCTTTTTGTAGTAACATCAACAATGTTATCATCTGAATCTTCTGGTGTATCTTTTTCTTTTTTCTTTTTATCAGCTTTAGTGTCGTCTTCCGTAATTAAAAGAGGGTAGTTGTGATAGCTAGTTGGAATAAAATGTGCTTTTTGGTAAATGAAACCACAATCAATTCCTCTTTTATCTGGAGAATCGAAATGGATTATACCATAATTTTTTTTAGCAATTTGTGGATCTTTTACTAAAGCTTCCAATACACTTCTGTTTTCAATTTCACTTAATCCCATAACTACAGGTGAATTAGTGTTTTTTCCTGTTCCTAAAACAGAAATAACTTTAGCAACATTTTTAATCTTTTGATTAAAATATTCTTTAGTGTAAACCCATTCGTCGTCACGAGTGTTTGGATCATTTATAGTGTCATATAGATTTTCTAGGTTGTAAAATGCCACTGTGTGAATGGCGTAGTCTTTTTTCTCTTGAGCAAAACTCGTTGAAACAAACAAAATAACTGCTAAAGCGCTGTAAAATGGTTTTATTTTCATATCCAAGGTTAAATTATGATTAAATATTAAAGCAAAATTGAGGCCAAAGGTAAATAATATTATTAAATGTTGTACATTTGCCCGCATTTAGTTTTTGTAAATTAAATGTTAGTTAAAGTATTAATTTATAATTAAGTATGAAAAAACTTGCATTAAGTCTTTTATTTTTATTTCAGGCCATTTTTATGATGGCTCAAAATCAATCAACTGTCAAAGGAAAAGTAGTTGATTCTAAATCGCAAAACCCTTTGGGTAGCGTAAAGGTTATGATTCAGTCTAATGAACAATTTGTAACTACTAACAATTTAGGAGAATTCCAAATTAAAGGTATTGCAGTAGGAAACCAAATTTTGGTAGTTTCAGTAGATGGATACAGCACACAAAACTTCGCAATTGAAGTAGTTGCTAACCAAACTTTAGATGTTGGAATGATGTTTTTAGAAGAAGACATTACTTCTGAACAACAATTAAGTTTAGTTACAATTACGGAGAACGATTTAGGTGACGATAACAGTGGTTCTGAAAGTACTGCAGGTTTATTACAATCTTCTAGAGATGCATACCAACAAGCAGCAGCTTTCAATTGGGGTCAGGCTCGTTTTAGAATGAGAGGTTTAGATAATGAATATGGAGTTACTATGATTAATGGTATTTCTATGAACAAAATCTACGACGGAAGACCACAATGGAGTAACTGGGGTGGTTTGAATGATGCTACAAGAAATCAAGAATTTACTTTAGGTTCTGCACCATCTGATTATACTTTCGGTGGAATTTTAGGAACTCAAGAAATTAATACAAGAGCTTCTTTATATAGAAAAGGAACAAGAATTTCTCAATCAGGTACAAATACGAATTATTCTTGGAGATCTATGATTACTCATAACTCTGGTTTAATGGATAATGGTTGGGCATACAGTATTTCTGGTTCAAGAAGATGGGCAAAAGAAGGTTACTTTGAAGGGACTGATTATGGCGCAAATTCATTTTTTGCAAGTGTTGAAAAAAGAATCAATAAAAACCATAGTTTAAACTTTACAAGTATTTATGCTCAAAATAGTAGAGGGAAAAATTCTCCTAATACTAATGAAGTAAATAACTTAAAAGGAATTAAATACAATTCTTACTGGGGATGGCAAGACGGAAAAAAACGTAATTCTAGAGATAAAGATGTAGAAGAACCAATTTTAATGTTAAGTCACTACTGGAAAATGTCTGAAAAAACAACATTAAATACAAATGTTGCTTATCAAACAGGTTCTATTGGAAACAGTAGATTAGATTATCAAACGGCAAATAGTCCAGATCCAACTTATTATAAAAATTTACCAAGTTATTATTATAATCAAGGTGATGCTGCTGGAGCTGCTGCTGCTGAAACATATTTCATGAACAACAGTCAAATTAATTGGAATGCTATGTATTTGGCAAACCAAACTAGTGTTGATCCAGGGAAAAGTGTTTATGCTTTATACGAAGATAGAACGGATGATAAACAAATAACAGCTAATTCAATTTTGTTCTCAGATTTATCTGATAATATTAAATTAAATGCAGGTGCTACTTTCAAAAAATTAAAATCTCATAATTTCCAAAACATGTTGGATTTATTAGGAGGTGAATATTTTTCAGATATTGATCCATTTTATTCTGGAGATCAAACACAATCAGATTTAAATAATCCAAACAGACAAATTAAAGTTGGTGACGAATATGGTTACAACTATAATTTGAATGCTATTGTTATGAATGCGTTCACGCAGTTTAAATTTACTTACAAAAAAACTGATTTTTATTTAGCGCAAACATTCTCTAGAAGTCAATATGAAAGAGATGGTTTATATAGAAATGGTATTTATGCAAACACTTCTTATGGAAAAAGCGGAAAACAAATTTTCGAAAACTTTGGTTTCAAAGGAGGGTTTACTTACAAAATTACAGGTCAGCATTTATTAGATTTCAATGGAGTGTATATGACAAAAGCACCAACCATGAGAAATACTTTTGCTAATGCTCGTATTAATAATAACATTACTCCAGAATTAGATAGTGAAACAGTTGCAAGTTTAGATGCATCTTACGTAGTGAGAACGCCTAAATTTAAAGCACGTTTAACAGGATTTGCTTCAAGAGTACAAAACGCTACAGAAATTTCTTTCTTCTACGCGGAAGGTATTGGAGAAGATGTTGATGGAAATGATCAAGATTCTTTTATTTCTGAAATTTTAACTGGAATTGAAAAGAAAAACTTTGGTGCTGAGTTAGGTTTAGAATATCAAATTACTTCTACAATTAAAGCTACAGCTGCAGCTTCATATGGTCAATACTTATATGGAAACAATCCGAACTTAAAAATTAATGATGACGGACAAGCTTCTTTAACCAATACTCAACCAGTTGTTGATTTTGGTAAATCATATTTGAAAAACTACAGAGTAGCAGGTATGCCACAAACAGCAGCTTCATTTGGATTAGAATATAGAGATCCACATTTCTGGTGGGTTGGAGCTAATATCAATTATTTAGGAGATTCTTATTTAGATGTTTCTAATATTTCAAGAACAGATAATTTTTCTTTAGATAATTCTGGAATTTCTTACCCAGGTGCAACTGAAGATGCTGTAAGACAAGCTTTAAAACAAGAGAAATTTGCTGATTTTAATTTATTAAATGTTACTGGTGGAAAATCTTGGAGAATTGACAATACTACAATTGGTTTCTTCGCATCTGTAAATAACGTTTTAGATACAACGTATAAAACAGGTGGTTTTGAACAATCAAGAAAAGCAACTTTCCCAGACCAACAAACAGATAATGCTAATGGAACACCGTCTTTCGGATCTAAGTATTTTTATGGTTACGGAAGAACTTATTTCGTAAATTTGTATGTTAACTTTTAATTAATTGGCTATGAAAAATATATTTTTAAAAATTACATTCGCAGTACTTGCAGTTGGAACTTTTTCTAGCTGTAATGAAGAAGAGACTGATATTCCAAAAACTACTATAACAATCTCAAATGAAGATTTTCAAACTGCAGTGAATAGTACAGATTTAGACATTGTAGGATGGACAAATTTTAACGAAACTGGTTCATGGAAATGGAGAGAGAAAACTTACACTACAGGTGGAGTTACTAATGGATATGCAGAATTTAGTGCTTTTGGTTCTGGAAGTCAAAATACAGTGTGGTTAGTTTCTCCTGAAATTAATTTAGATGTAGCTGAAAAAAAAGGTGTAGCATTTGATGTAGCACAACATCATTTAGATGTAGATTCACCTAGTAATAGTTTACAAGTTTTAATTTCTACAAATTATGACGGAACAAATGTATTAGACGCTACATGGACGCCATTACAAGCAAACATTCCAACAAAAAGTGTAGATCAATATTTGTTTTTAAAGAGCAATATTAATTTATCAGCATATAATGGAAAAGCACATATTGCATTTAAGTTTAAAGGTTCTGGAACAGATTTAACTTTAGATGGAGCATTCCAAGTAGATAATTTTTTATTTTATAAATTAAATGATTAAAAGAGTTATGAAAAAAATAAAATTAATTTTAGCATCAGCGCTATTTACAACTCTTTTTAGTTGTATTAATAATGATAATTATGCTGATCCAGATTTATCAGGAGAATGTAGAGATTTAACGGTTACAAAATCTGTTCAAGATGTTGCAACTTTAGCTACTAGTAGTTTACAATCATATAATACAGCTTCTGGAAATACTCCGGATGTTATTGAAGCTTACGTTACTTCAAGTGATGAAGGTGGAAATTTTTACAAATCAATTTCTTTTGTTTCAGTTGATGGAATTAAAGGATTTAGTGTTCCTGTAGATGATTATAATTTATATACTAAGTATCCTGTTGGAACTAAAGTATTTGTTAATTTAAAAGACAGATATTTTTATAATAACACTCAAACGGCTTCTTTAGAAATTGGTAATTTTTACGATAACGATACGCCAGCAATAACAACTGACGATAAAGTTGGAAGAATTTCTGGAGTATTATATCAAAATGCTTTAGTGAGAGGTTGTACTAAAGTTGATGAAAGTACAATTGTAAATCATATGACAATTGCTGCAGCAAAAAACAATGCTAACATAAATAAATTAATAGAATTTGATGCTGTGCAATTTGCTGATGAGTCATTAGGGAAAACATATTTTGATAAATCATTAAACGCAAGCCCTTTTTGGACGGCTACAAATCATATTATTAAAGACGTTAGCGGTGCTTCAATAATTGTTAGGGTGAGTGAGTTTGCAACTTTTGCTACTAAATCGGTACCGTCAGGAAATGGTAAAATTAGAGGAGTTCTTACAAAATACAACAGTGATTATCAATTCATGATTCGTACGGAGAATGACGTTATGCTAGGTGACCCTAGAGTAGTTCCTTTGTTTGAAGAAACTTTTGCTACTAATTTTGGTAACTGGTCTAAACAAAGTGTAGTTGGTGCTCAAGTTTGGGGTACTGCTGCTTTTGGTAATCCTGCTCCTTGTGCATTAATGAATGGGTTTAGTAGTGGTAATCAAAATAATGAAGATTGGTTAATTTCACCAGCTATTAATTTAACTAGTGTTTCTTCTGCTTTGTTTTCATTTGAAACAAGTACTCGTTATGCTGGACCAGCATTAAGTGTATGGGTTTCTACAAATTATGATGGTACAAGTGCGCCAAATACGGCTACATGGACTCAAATGAATGCTGCAAATTTCCCAGTATGGACTAGTGGTAGTTTTACTCCTTGGACTGCTTCAGGAGCAGTTGATGTTTCATCTTTTGTTGGAAGTTCAAACTTCAGAATAGCTTTTAAATATAATTCTACAACAGCTGGAGCTGCTTCTTGGGAAGTAGACAATGTTAAAGTTGTTGGACAATAAGTTTTAAAAATAAAACACATAAAAAAAAACCTTCTTAAATTTAAGAAGGTTTTTTTGTTTTTATGAATATCGATTAATGTGCTTCCAGCCAGTTTTTACCTAAACCAATTTCCACTTCTAACGGAACAATCATTTTAAACGCACTTTCCATTTCGTGTTTAATCATCGGTTGAATTTTCTCTAATTCGCTGTTATGTACATCAAAAACCAACTCATCATGTACTTGCAATAACATTTTTGATTGCCAGTTTTCCGATTTTAGTTTTTTATGAATGTTAATCATCGCAATTTTAATAATATCTGCGGCAGAACCTTGAATTGGCGCGTTTACGGCATTTCTTTCTGCGCCACCGCGAACTATTGCATTTGCAGAGTTGATGTCTTTTAAATAACGTCTTCTGCCTGAAATCGTTTCTACGTAACCATTTTCTCTAGCGAAATCCACTTGATCTGAAATAAACGATTTTAATTTTGGATAGGTTTTGTAATAGGCGTCAATTAATTCGGCACTTTCTTTACGAGATAAATTCGTTTGATTACTCAATCCGAAAGCAGAAACTCCATAAATAATTCCGAAGTTGACTGTTTTAGCATGACTTCTTTGTTCTTTAGTCACTTCTTCTAACGGCACATTGAAAACTTTTGCAGCGGTACTTTTATGAATGTCTTCGTTATTTCTAAACGCTTCAATCATATTTTCTTCGCCACATAAAGCAGCAATAATTCGCAATTCAATTTGAGAATAATCGGCAGAAACTAACGTGTAATTTTCATCTCTAGCAATAAACGCTTTTCTAATTTGTCTTCCTCTTTCTGAACGAACAGGAATGTTTTGTAAATTTGGATTATTAGAACTCAAACGACCAGTCGCCGCAACCGTTTGCATATAATCGGTATGAACTCTTCCAGATTTTGCATCAACTTGGTTCGGTAAAGCATCAATGTAAGTACTTTGTAATTTCACCATCTGACGCCATTCTAAAATGTCTTTTACAATCGGGTTGTCGTTGGCTAAATAACTCAATATTTCCTCACCAGTTGCGTATTGACCGGTTTTGGTTTTCTTTTGTTTCGCACCACCAATTTTCATTTTGTCAAATAACACATCTCCTAATTGTTTTGGAGATGCTAAATTGAACGTTTCACCAGCGGTTTCATATATTTTTTGCTCTAATGCTTTACTTTCAGCTGTCATTTCAATTGACATTTTCTTCAAGAAATCCACATCTAAGTTAATTCCTTCGGTTTCCATTGCCGCTAAAACTGGAACTAACGGAATTTCAATTTCATCGTATAATTTTTTCGTACCCACTTTTTCTAAAATCGGTAAGAAATGATTTTTTAATTGAATGGTCACATCGGCATCTTCCACAGCGTATTCTTTGATTTCATCTAAAGCCACATCACGCATTGATTTTTGTCCTTTTCCTTTTTTACCGATAAGTGTTTCGATAGATTTTGGAGAATATTTTAAATACGTTTCACTCAACACATCCATATTATGACGCATGTCTGGATTAATCAAGTAATGCGCAATCATCGTATCGAATAAGTTTCCTTTGACTTCAATACCATATCTCGACAAAATTTTGATATCGTATTTGATATTTTGACCTACTTTTTCGATGTTTTCGTTTTCGAAAAACGGTTTGAATTTATCGACTAAAGTTTGTGCTTCTTCCTGATTTTCTGGAACCGGCACATAAAATCCTTTTCCTTTTTCCCAAGAAAATGACATCCCAACTAATTCAGAATTTAATGCATCTAAACCAGTTGTTTCGGTATCAAAACAAACCGAAGTTTGATTCAATAAATTCTGAACGAACATTTTTGTAGGTAAATCACCTTGCACGTTTTGGTAAAAATGTTCTGTATTTTCTAAAGTAGCGTAATACGAAGTGTGAACTTCTGCAACATCTTCTGCATCTGAAAAACCAAACAAATCATATTGTTCATCATTAGATTTCTTAACTGGTGCTTTCTTTAAAACAGTAGTTTCTGAATTTGTTTGTTCAGAAGTTGCTGCCGGATTGTATAATTTATCAAACTGTGCTTTCATTTGACGGAATTCCAATTCCATAAATAAAGCGTCTGTTTTTTCTACATCTGGTGTTGATAATTCGTAATCTGCTTCGTTAAAAGTCACCGGACAATCCAATAGAATCGTAGCTAACTTTTTGGATAAGATTCCTTGTGCTTTATTCGCTTCTATTTTGTCTTTTAACGCGCCTTTTAGTTTATCAGTATTGTCTAAAAGGTTTTCCATCGAACCGAATTCAGCTAATAATTTCTTAGCCGTTTTCTCTCCAACTCCTGGTAAACCTGGAATATTATCCACGGCATCACCCATCATTCCTAAATAGTCAATCACTTGTAATGGATGTTCTACTTCGAACTTGGCTTGCACTTCTGGAATTCCCCAAATTTCAATATCGTTACCCATTCGAGCTGGACGATACATGAAAATATTTTCAGAAACCAATTGGGCAAAATCCTTATCTGGCGTCACCATAAAGACTTTATAATTTTCTTTTTCGGCTTGCTTTGCGATAGTTCCGATTAAATCATCCGCTTCAAAACCTGAAACTTCTACAATTGGAATATGCATCGCACGTAATAAATCTTGAATATACGGAACCGCAATTTTTATCGCTTCTGGCGTAGCATCACGATTGGCTTTATATTGTTCAAACATTTCTAAACGAAATGTACTTCCACCTTTATCAAAAGCAACAGCTAAATGATCTGGTTTTTCACGTTTAATTACATCCATTAAGGCATTCATAAATCCCATAATGGCAGAAGTATCCATACCTTTCGAATTGATTCTTGGGTTTTTTATAAAGGCATAATACCCGCGAAAAATAAGTGCGTAAGCGTCTAAAAGAAATAAGCGTTTTTGTGACATAATTAAAAGGTAAGTTTTAAACCAATCCCATTTGAATTGGCAATAATATTCGTTTCTAAATTTATTCCTGTGTTTTGTTTTTGAGAATTTACTTCTTCATTCATTAATTTGACTGCTTTTTTAAATTTTGCAGGATAGCCTATTTTGATAGGAATTGCGATTAAAATAATACCTGCTGAAACATAATAAAGTACGTTTGAGGTTTGTTCAACATGCTTGTTTTCATCAAAAGAAAATTCAATTGATTGACCTGCATCGCTAACAAGTTTAATAACACCCATCGTTGCTCCTGTCCAAATTAAAAAATTCCCAATATTTTTTTTATTATAACCTGCTTTATATAATTTAATTATTTCGGGTTTATGTCCAAAATAATTTTCTATTTCATATGATTTTAGTTTTTTACCATTTTCAAAAACTCTTCCACGACTTTTTAATTCATAAATTTCTTGAGAAAAAGATAAACTCGAAACAAACAAGAATGCAAAAATTAAATTTTTCATAAAATTGAGTCTTTTAAGTTCTACAAATATAAACCTTTAATACATTTGTAAAAAATAATAAGATATGAAATCACCAAGGGCTAAACAAAGACCAATTAATAGAAGGTGATAACATATTTGACCGCTAAAAAATAAAATTTTACAAATATGAAAGGTTTAATACCATTGATTATATTGCTAATTGTTGAATTCTACTCGTTTCAAGCAATTAAAACTATTACCAAAAACAAATGGGCGTTGCTGATTTATTTAATTGTTTCATTAGCTTTGATGTTGTTTATTGTATATTCTTTCATGAATTTCGATAAAGGTAAAGGACAAACTAAAGCTACTTTATTTGTAATCGGATTAGCGCTGATAACCTATCTCCCGAAAATTTTGATCTTCTTAGTTTTATTTATTGAAGATATATCACGTTTGATTGGAGCTTGTGTTATGAGTTTTGTAGATCACGATAGAGAACAATTTTTTAGTCCAAGGAGAAGATTTGTAAGTCAGATTGCATTAGGAATTGCGGCTATTCCATTTGGTTCATTACTTTACGGAATGACGATTGGGAAGTATAATTTCAGAGTCATTAAGCAACAATTGTTTTTTGATGATTTACCAGAAGAATTTGACGGAACAACCATTACGCAAATTTCAGATATCCATAGTGGAAGTTTTGATGAAGATACCGATAAAATTAAATATGCGGTTGATTTAATTAATGCACAAAACTCCGATTTGTTATTGTTTACAGGTGATATTGTAAATACGCATGCGAAAGAAATGGATCCGTGGATTGATACGTTCAAAGGTTTACATCATCCGAAATTAGGAAAATACTCTATTCTTGGGAATCACGATTATGGAACTTATTTTGAATGGGATTCTGACAAACAAGAAAAACAAAATTTTGAAGACGTAAAAGCCATTCACGAAAAAATAGATTTCAAATTAATGCTGAATGAAAACGTAAAGATTAAAAAAGGAAATAGCGAAATTGTTTTAGTTGGCGTTGAAAACTGGGGAAGAAAATTTGGAAAAAAAGGAGATTTGAAAAAAGCATCTACTGATGTAAAGAAAGAAGATTTCAAAATTTTAATGAGTCACGATCCAAGTCATTGGGATGAAGTGGTGCAACATGACGACCATCATTATCACTTAACTTTATCTGGACATACACATGGTTTGCAATTTGGAATTGAAATTCCGGGTTGGTTCAAATGGAGTCC
>CXWL01001861.1_pt1 | contig 13620 bp, 12 predicted proteins | sample 590931 | NCBI WGS metagenome assembly CXWL01 (sample SAMEA3498368, study PRJEB10139) | groundwater metagenome | biome: water well; material: biofilm material | place: Germany | collected 2015-04-27 | reverse complement strand
GTCCGCGGACGCTCCTCCCTGCCGGTTTACGGGGGCAGGGACCGCGAATTCCGGGGAACATTTTGAGGGGGTAATCGTATATCCTGCATGGAACAGGTTACCCCCGAAACTTTCAGCTGGGCCGAGTGGGACTGGCGGCCGCTGGCCCGGCTTGTCGGTTGGATTTCAATCGCGGTCTTCCTGACGCATGTCAGGCTTGCCGCGCCGCTGGCCCTCCTGGGCCAGGCCCTAGGAGCGCTGATCCTTCTATCGGTCCTGTCTTTTGGGGTGCTGACCCATCTTCTGCTCTTTGCCGCGATGGGCGCCCTGCGGTTGGCCATGGTGTTTGATGATGCCGCCTACACTTTAGCTGAGCGGATCGTCCGGCCCTCTTTGGGGCGGGCGCCGTTTACCGTAACTTTCATTGCCGCGTTCGGCACCGAGATTGTGCTTGTTTTCGGCGCGGGCTCGATTTTGCGCGCCGTTCACGCTGATGAAAGGCTTTGGAACGCGCTATCGGGGTTGCTACGATGAAGGTCAGTGTGAAGCTCGTCCGCAGAGGTAGCACGCCGACCTTCCGCATCAAGAACGCGCGCGGCGCGTTCGACTTTCTGCGCGGACTCGCGCGCGGCCTCGACCGCGAACACTTCTGGCGGCTCGATCTCGACTCACGCGGGGGCTTTCTCGGGTACGAGGTCGTCTCCATAGGTTCGCTCGACACATCCATCGTTCACCCACGAGAAGTTTTTAAGGGGGCATTTTTGAATAATGCTCATCACATAATCGTGGCCCATAATCACCCTTCTCAAAATCCTGAGCCGAGCAAGGCCGACCGCCTCCTGACGGGGCAGCTGTGCCTTGTCGGCGGACTCATGGACGTGGAGTTGAGCGACCATCTAATCCTGACGGACGACCGCTACTTTAGTTTCAAAGAGGCGGGACTTTTCTGAAAACATGACCTGACGCTGATAGTGTTCCGCAAGGCCCAAAACTTGCGGTGGATACTACCGCGTCCGTGGACGGCGTGGACNNATTTCGCCCCTGCGGGCGCGGATCGGTCCGCGTCGCTCCTCCCTGCCAACGCCGGCAGGGACCGCGAACTCCACAGTCTCCACCGCTCGGCGGTGGGATTATTTTTGCTTTTTTCGCGCCTTCCCGTCCCGTCCTCCGACTCTTCGTTCTTTTTCATGTCGCCCCTCGCTCTCGGGACTTCAGGAGTGAAGGTCTTCTTCTGCGGCATAAACGGTCACTCCTCTCGGAGAAACCGAGAAATGGCCTAGCCTTGCTAGCTCCACTTTCTCGGTCAGCCCGGCTGCGCCGGGGTCGCCATCTCGGCTGCGCCGAGGGCGATTCTCCGGGGATCCTCCATTTATTCCTCGTCGTACGACCTTCCTCGTGTCCCTCGCCCTCCGGGTGTGCGGAGGTGCGACATGAAAAAGAACTGCGAGATCGTCGTACGGGACGGGAAGGGGAAGGGCCGGGCCAGGAATGGGGACGTCGTGACGGAGGCTCTCATAAGTTACCTAGACGGGCGCAATCAGGAAGCGAGGTGTTTCGCTCTCGGGTTGTGCCGGGATACGGAAGAGGTGGAGGAGTTGGTCCAGGAAGCGTGTTACCGGGCTCTGAAGGCGCGTAAGCAACACGACGCGACGAAGCCGGTCAGGAATTGGCTCTTTAGCATCCTGCGCAATGCGTTCATGGACTCACGGAAGCGAAAAGAGCGGCGGGACGGGTTGTCCTTGGAATACTGCGGTCGAGAAGACAGCTCGGTTCCATTCCACGAAACGCTCGCGGGCGCGGACGAGGACATGCTCGGACGCTTGGTGCGTGCGGAGACGGCGGCACAGGTGCGCCGGGCGATGGCGCGGCTTCGCTCGATGGATCGTGAAGTGCTGACGTTGTGCGACGTGCGTAGGATGGCTTATGCGGAAGTTGCGCGTACGCTTGGCTTGGAGGAGGGAACGGTGCGTACACGGCTTCACCGCGCACGTTTAAAATTGAGAAAAAAAGCAGGTCGGATCGGGCTGGTATGAAACAGCCGGAAAGCCGCCCGCCGAAAGGCGGGCGGCCGTTTCGGCGAGTAGTTCTTTTATCCCACATCGGATCTAGGCCCTTTGGCTCATGACAAAAAAACAACCGCCAGCTACACTTTGTATGTAGGTTGCCTTGTAATCGTTGGAATTGGCCAACGAGTATCCACGGTCCGACCGTAATCGGGCCACGCCAGGGGAATCTGGAAGCGCTTTCTGTTTTGAGCGCTACCAGATTCCCCTGTTCGTTTATGGGGTGACCGCAACGCTGAGAAGCAAACAATCCATGACACACCTGAAGCGTCCTTGAAAGAGTTCAGCCTGGTTCTTGAGCGCAAAGACCTGGAGGAGATATTCTCCCGTATCGGACCGGAGCAGGACTGGCATCGCCTTGAGGAAAGAATCTCCCAGCTCAAAAAGATATGCCGTCCTCTGGGAGTAGACCTTATTCTGCGCCGCGATAAGCTCGACCTGCGGGTACGCTTTTCTAGCCCCGAAGGACTGCATGCGGCCATCCGTGAGCTAACTGTTCGACGTGGGCACATCCAGAAGGCTTTTGCCTTAGCACTCCAGTCCAAGTCCGCTGTCGTGATCGACCGACGCTGTGTGCCATCCAAACTTTTGGAGACCCAGCGGAGTCTCCTCAAAGAAACGCTCTCCCGTGATCTCGGGGTCTTCGGACGTCTCGATATCGACTCGGTTCTGGTCGATGTCCCGGTGGTTGGACAGACGAAGGGTGCCACGCTCTTCTCCGTGACCGCTTCGGCCTTGCCCGGATGCCTTCTTGTGACTGGCGAGGGGGGCAGCGGCAAGACGGCGCTCCTCTACATGCTTCTTAGCCGCTGGAACAACCTGGGTCGCAAGCTGGGCGGGCGCACTCCGGTCTATCTCCCGGCAAAACATCTTCATTTCGAATGGGGCAGATTCAGCGCGACGTGGGAGGCGATTCCCGGAGTCGATGTGCATACGGCTGAACGCCTCGCGGAGGCATTCGAGGGCGGCCGGCTCGCCCTGCTCATTGATGCCATCGATGAGAATCCGGCCTGCACAGATTTCACCAATCCGGCTGTACAGGCTTTCTGGCGGACGGCCGCCAAGAATTCCTGCGTCATCACTTTGCTTCCCAGCTATTATCGCGCGAATCTTAAGATCAGCCCTCTCGAAACTATTTTTCGCGGCAAGTTGAGCCGTATCGAGATTCCCGCTTGGGGGATATCACAGTATCGCGCGCTTTTCGAGAATCTTTCGATTTCTGCGAGCGGCTCTCGCCAATCGTCGCTTCCGAGCTTGGCTGGCTATCTCAACAAGCTCTCAGCTGAGGAATGGCAGAAAAGTTCAAATCTGATTCGCTTCACCCCGCTGACGGGGCTGGCCTGCGCAAATTTCTTTGCCAGCAATCAGGCTATGCGCCTGCCTAAGAACGAGTATGAGCTCATGGAGCATATGACTTCGTTCCATCTGCGGCATGAAAGCATCAAGGGAACTTCGTCGTTTTCACTCGACACGGCTCTAGGCCTCTTGATGAAGCTGGCCTGGCGTGCTTATGCGGAGGGCAGCGGCGGCCAGTCGTACACTCTGCCCTTCGAGACGGCGGCGCGCATCGTCAAAGAGCATTACCCATTCCTGGAGGGCGATAACTCGGAGATTCTCTCCATCCTCGCCCACTTGCCCCACCTTGAATACAGTCCTGCCAACTCGGCGGTCTTCATGAATCAGCATTTCACGGACTATTTAGTCGCCCGGAAGGTGCTCCACACATTCCTCGCGGGAGACTACAAAGCTCTGCGCGAGGTTATGTCGATCTCTTGGCAGTACATGCATATGTCGCGCTACTACTTCCAAGGTATCCGTTGCTTGGACTTGACGCAGAAGAAGCACTTCCTCCATGTAAGCCGAATTACTTTCCAGGCGGTTTGGCAGGAATATCTGAAGGACCGGAGTTCACTTCAGAGCGTGGCTCTTGCCTACATTCTCCAACCTCTGGGATTTCTGGACCTTGAGGAAGCGCGAGACTTTCTACGGCAAGTCTACACGCAGGCCGAGGACAAAGGAGAGTTCGTGCTGATGTCGTGCGCGATCGGGCTGGGCTGGGGGGAAGATCATGGCAGCCTTGAGCGGTATGTCCAACGGATGCGCATGAACCCGGAAGCCGCGAAGTTTAATCTCAATTTCTATCTCTTCTACCGGCGGCAAGATAGGAGCAGACTCGACATCGAGAATTTTAAGCCCGAGCTGATCGGTGAATGGAATGCACCGGCGGATTGGCTGCTTCAGGCCATGCTGCGCAAGGACTGGGACTTTTATCCGCTGCGTCTTCTTTACGCGTTCACTCTCTGCAATTTCTTTAAAACCATGGGCCCTGGTCCCTTTGAACTGCCGGTCAGGACGAACTTGGCAGTCACGGACTCTCACCGCCGTCGCAAGCAGCTGGCCATGGTCATGTCCTCGTGGGAGGGCGATCCCCAAATGAGTTCCAGCGCGCTCATGCGCCGTCAGGTGGAAGAATTGAGAACGTCAGTAAAAAAATTAAAGTTGGACAGAGGAGACGAACATGACACGAAAGAAAAGGTCATACGCAAAGCCGGGCAGGAAGTTCCGGCTTAAGCGCCTACCGCGCAAACCCGAGCGGATGAACCTCGTCGCTAACGTTTAAACTACCGCCTCGCTTTCGGGTGAGGCCTCTTTGATCAATTCATGAAAAGGTCCGGCTTCGTCGCGCGCAGTCGCCGCCTGTTCTCCGATCATCCACGCTTTGCGTGGCTTTTCGCGGGGCAGGGGCTCGCCTACCTCAACATCGAGATGTGGTACGTGGTGATGCCGCTGCTTGTTCTGCGGTTCAGCGACTCGCCGTTGTGGATGGGGGTCATTTCGACTTCGGGCTTCCTGCCGCTGATCATAGGCAACGCGCCCGCCGGCTGGTGGGTGGACCGCAGTTCGCCCAAGGCGGTCATGCTCGTCTCGTCATTGGCGCGGGCTGGCCTCTTCGCCGGTCTGGCGGTCCTGGGGTTGTTGGGGGCGCTCACTTTGCCGAAATTGGCACTGAGTTGCTTGGCACTGGGCTTCTTCGGCGTGGCTCATACCGCGGCAAAGCGAGCGATGATCCCTCGACTTATCGGGGGCGATGACATTGCCCTCGCCAACTCCCTAGACGAGGGAAACTTCGGCCTTGCCGAGATGGTCGGCACCCTGGCGGGCGGGCTCATCATGGCCGCCACGGGACCTTATTGGGCCATGCTTATCCAGGCGGCTCTCCTCATCGGTAATGCCCTGGCCGTTCTCAACCTTGATGAAGAGATCCCGGCTCGGCCGAGAAGGGCCGTCAGCCACCCCCTCAGCGAGGGATTTACCTTCTTTTTGGAGAATAAGGTACGCAACCGGGCGCTCCTGTGGACCACCATCCTTGGCTTTCTGGTCTTTGGAGCCAGCATGTCCTTCTTCAGCTTCCAAGTGTTCTATTACGGTTCCACGCTCCAGGCGGGTTCAAGCACTGTTGGCTGGATGGTCTTCGCCGTGAGCGCGATCGGCTTCGTCGGCTCGCTCTCGACTGGAGCCTGTATCGAGCGCTTCGGCGTCGGCCGGACCATGCTGCTGTGGTGCGTGGTCATGAGCGCAGGGCTGTTCGTTGTCGGGCTGGCCTCAGCGCGCGTGCCGGTCATTATAGGGGCCGGTCTGGTCCTGGCGGGCGCCAAGGCGCTTCGTGGAACCTTCAGCACGCTCCTCCACTGGTTTGTCCCACGCGAACTCATGGGCCGCGTCGGCGGCGTATTCTCGACCTTTGCAGAAGGCGCCGCGGTCTTCGCCGCACTCGGCGCCGGCGCGCTCGCGAAGGTCGTCGGCCTGCCGGCCACGTTCCTCATCGCCGGTCTTGCCGGCGTCGCCTGCTGCCTGATCTGCCTCGCAAGCCCGCTGCGGACCCTCAACGCCAAGGTCCCTTCTGAGGCCCAGGATGGCGAGGCCCTCATCCCAGCGGAGATCGCAAGTGCCTGAGAAGCTTAGGCGTTCCTCGACGCTCTCCCTCTATTGGGAGCGTGAGGAACTCGTCTGTGAGGACTATCTCACTCACAAGCGGGCAGCGCTCAGCCCTGATTTAGTCGACTTATTGGAGCGGTTCTCGAAGGCGACTGACCCCGATCGAGTGATCCGAGGCATGGAAGAGAATCCCGCGCAGGTGCGTCAAGCCATCCGGCAGCTCCGGGCGCTTGGTTTTTTGAAAAATGGGGAAGATCCCCGCGAGAAACGTTTGGCACGTTGGCATTGGGGCCATGCGGCCAAGCAGTTCCTCCTCGGTACGAAGGATGCCCATCAATTCCTTCCTCGTTCTCAGCGTCTTGCCTACGCCAAGGGACTGCTCAAGCAGTCACCCCAACCGGCGCTCTACAAATCCTATCCGAAACGCCCCCAAATCCGACTTGAGAAACCGGTGGACTACTCTTCCGCGTCCAACAACACTCTTGCCCGCGTCAGAAACACGCGTGATTTCAATGGCCGCCCGATCACCCAGCGCGATCTGAACGAAATCCTGATGTTGACTTGGGGGGAGCATGGAAAACTCCAAGCCGAACCGTGGGGGCCGCTCTTGGAAAAAACGAGCTACTCCGGCGGCAACCGCCACCCAATCGATGTCTACCTCGTTGTTGTCGCTGTTGAGGGGCTAAAGGCAGGTCTCTATCATTACAACGTGAAGAACCACGCCCTCGAACTCGTCAAGGAGGGGGACTTCAGCGCGACGGCAAGGCGTATCGGCAACCGTCAGGAGTGGATTAAGGGCGCGGCCGTCTACTTCCTCATGACCGCTGTTTTCGCCCGGACGATGTTTAAGTATCGGCACGAATACGTCTCGCGCACGATCTTCTGCGACGTGGGGCACCTCTCGCAGAGCATGTACTTGGCCGCTACGGGTCTGGGGCTGGGTGCCTGCACCACTTACGCCCTTAATCATTCTCTGGCCGAGAGGTTTCTGGGATTAGACGGAGTGGACGAGTCGTTCCTTTCACTCAGCATGGTGGGCGTTCCACGAGCTTTCTGAGTTGTCGCTGCCATCCAGACTTACGTGGCCTACAACGAAGCGACCAGGCTCCCTTGAAGGTTTGGTCGGCCGGATACGCTATTAGGTTAACCTTGCCAGGACCATGCCCCACGAGGAATCGGGAGGGCTTGTCGTCGTAAGATTAGGCGGATTAAAATCGATATGATAATATGAGGTTCCTGTGACCGCACCATACGAGGTGCAAGACCATGAAAGCTGAACTCCTGAAGCGATGTATCAGAGCCATGGCCGAAGTGGACGACCGTGATCTCTCGGGACTCTGCGAGTCAGTAATCCGAGATGAGCAAGAGAAGGGGCACGAAGTCCTGGCCGCCCAACTTGAGCGAACCCTTGTTGATGCGCGCGCGCGACGCCAGGCTGGCGAAGCCGTGAAGCCACGGCAATTAACTTCCCGCCTTCGGCTGCAAGATGCCTCGTCTCAGCAATTGGTTCGTCTAAACCCTGAGCAGGCACGCCACGCGATGGTTCTTGATGAAGCGATCGAAGACCGCTTTAAACGCATCGAACGTGAGTATGCTGCTCGCGAACGTTTAGCCAAGCACGGGCTGAAGAATGCACGCAGAGTATTGCTCTACGGGCCCCCGGGATGCGGTAAGACGTTGGGTGCCGAGCGTCTGGCCTACAATACGGGGTTACCCCTTTTAAAGGTTCATTTCGACATGCTGATTTCTTCCTATCTGGGAGAGTCCGCCACCAGCCTGCGTGGGGTATTCGAAGCGGCGCATCGCGAACCTTGTATTCTATTTCTCGATGAGTGCGACTACGTTGCGAAACGCCGTGGGGATGGGAAGGATGTTGGGGAAGTCTCCCGAGTCGCAAACACACTACTCCAGCTACTCGAAGATTACAATGCCCCCGGTCTTCTTCTCGCGGCCACAAATCTAGATGACATGCTGGACCATGCCATTTTCCGTCGATTCGATGACGTCTTCTGCATCCCATTGCCTGGGAAGAAGCAGATAACTGACCTTCTCGTCATGACGCTCTCATCCATGCCGACAGACCGCCATATTTACTGGGCCAAGCTGGCCGATGAGCTGATGGGGATGTCCGCTGCGACCGTCGTTCAAGTGGCTCAGGATGCTGCGAAGCATGCCATCCTTGATGCCCAAGAGGTCCTCCATCACGAAGACCTGCAGAAGGCGATAACACGGATCTATCGCATTCGGCAGCAGGGGGGCGATGTAGGTGGCGGCCAACGCTAATCCGTATCCTCATCTAACCTTCCAAGTCGTCCATCAGGGGAGAGCAAGGCTCACTGGCGGCGGCAAGCCGGGAAGGCTTACCCGCGAGAATAACGCGCGGCGTCCGCAGCACGCCCAAATGCTCCGTGCTGCCACCCGTTCCCTGGTCAGCCGCTGGCACACAATACAAAGGGAGCGTGAGGAGCAAGGCCTACCGGTGCTCCCTGCCGGACGTCCTCTCATCCTACGGATTGATGAGTCCTCCAAGATTGACTTTCTTCGCACCGCCTTCGGGTTCGAGATCATTGCCGAAGAAGAAGGCGGATATGTGCTCGTTTCAAGCGAGGATTTGGACCTCGGCCAGCTTAATGAAACCGTCACGAAGTTCGTCGAGGGTCAACATGGTGGCGGAAGCGCCGCCAAACTGTACGACATCTTAGATGTCGAAACGTCGGATCAGCGCCTGTCTCGCATCCTCAGTGAAGCTCTTCGTGGCGCCTGGCCTCGAATCACAGACGAATCCGCCCTCACGGTCGACATCAGTATCGCGTGCTCTGGCGATATGCCTATAAGCGACTTTGATCCACAGCGTGAAGCTGAGACCGATGAAGCGCACGAGGAACGCAAAGCACGTTATTTTCAAAAGCATCATCGAGTGCTGGACGACGAGCCGCGTGAGGCGGAATCCGACGAAGCCTTCGAGATGCGAAAGGCTCGCTATCTCCAAAAGCACCAAGAAGTGATGGCGTCGTGGGATGAAATCCAGCGGCAACGTGAGACCGAAGTTGAGAGGCTGATAGTTGAGTACGAGGGCGCCATCCTGAGCATGACCCAGGATGTCGGAACCGCGGTCTTTCACCTGCCGGACTCTTTCACCGTTCGGGCCCAGGTGTCCGGGAAATGCTTCAAGGACCTGGCACAGAACCATCCCCATGTCTTTCAGATTTCCGAAGTTGAACCCATCGATTACCCGGGGCATCCTACGATTCCCGGGGACGAGCGAGGCCGTCCTCGTATCATCGCGCCAGAACTGGATGCTCCGGCAGTCTGCATCATCGACAGCGGTATTGAGGAGGGGCATACCTATCTAAATCCCGCCATCGTGGCGGTGGACTCACACTGTTTCATCCCTGGAGTCGCTACCACCGACACGGCTGACTATGTCAGACCCAACGGGCATGGGACTAGAGTCGCCGGCGCTGTCCTCTACCCGACGCCGGCGAGCCTACCAGCCGCCGGCGTGCTTAAGCAGCTTCCCTGTTGGATACACAACGCCAGAGTCCTGGATGAGCATTGCCAAGTGCCTGAGGGCGTGATGCCAGCGCTCTACATGGAACGAGTAATCCTGCACTACCAGGATGCCGGGCGGTCGCGCCCAGCCCGCATTTTCAATCACTCCATCAACAGCCATATTCCTTTCCGAAGCGTTCACATGTCGACCTGGGCCGCGGCGATAGACAAACTTTCCTTTAAGTATGATGTCCTGATCATCCAGAGTGCTGGCAATATTGTTTCCGCTGAGATCGCAGCGCACATCACCGCGGGACGGCCATACCCACAATATCAGCTTGAAGCCTCTGCTCGGGTCCGGAATCCCGGCCAGAGCCTCTCAGCACTTACGGTCGGCTCGGTGGCTCACACTTTCTGGGAGGGTGCCCCGCGCACCTCTATCGCCCAGGCCGACCACCCCTCAAGCTTCTCGCCAGCGGGCGCTGGCATATGGGGGAGCATCAAGCCGGATGTCGTCGAATATGGAGGGGACTTCATTATCGACCCCGGTCCGCCAGCAACCGTGTTCCCGGCCAATGCTGTATCTCATGAGTTGCCTCGTTCGACGATGCATGGGCCAGGCGCGACATCGCAGGATGCGGTCGGAACATCCTTCTCGGCTCCAAAGGTCACTCACATTGCGGCAGTTCTGGCCAAGGAGTTGCCTGATGAGCCCTGCCTGCTCTACCGAGCTCTTATCGCCAACTCCGCGAGATGGCCAGCATGGGCAGAGGAAGAGGCCGACAAGCTTTCCGTTCTGCGCCGCATCGGCTATGGCATCCCCGACGTTGAGAAGGCTACGACTAACACGGCGCATCGTGTTTCCCTCATCACTTCCGGGGCACAACAGATTCCTGCGCGTGAGGCTCACATCTACCACATCCCCGTACCGGAGGAGATCCGGTCAGCGGAACGTGACCATCTCATCCGCATCGACGTGACGCTGTCCTACGCCGCTATGCCCAGGCGGACCCGCCGTAGCGTTCACGGCTACCTTGCCGCTCGCTTGACCTGGGATGTCAGCAAGAAAGAGGAATCGATTGCCTCCTTCCGGACTCGTGTAATTCGCGATTCCGAGAGCGAGGAACTCGACGGTGAGGCCATCTTCAATTGGATGCTGCGTGAACGCAGCGACAGGGGCGTCGTTCTCGGCGTCAACCGTCAGAACGGTACTCTTCAGAAGGATTGGTGCTATATCCGTTCGCATGAACTACCGTCCGACTTCTGTATTGCCGTGATGGGTCATCCGGGGTGGGATCCTTCACCCGAGACCAAGGCCAAGTATTCCCTCGTCGTTTCCTTCGAGGCCGTGGACAGAGACCTCCGTATCTACCAGCCCATCCGCGTCGCTATTGAGACGCCCATACGGGTTGAAGTCGATACGCTCTAGTAGGAGTTCCTCTGCCTGAACTGCCTGAGGTCGCCGTACTCGCGCGGGATTTAACTGTCGCTACCCAGCATTCACGGCTAAGATCCATCTACCTCCAGACGGGACATAAGCACCTATCAAAAATAATCCCGCAAGACGCGCGGCGGGCTCTTCGTGCACTCGTAGGCCACCGGACCACTATTTCCTCAGTAGGAAAGCAGTTGGTAATTCACGGTGGAGGCAAGGCCGTAGTCATGCATCTCGGGATGACGGGACAATTCCGCATAGCGCCGGTGCCACGTGAATATCGGCGGCATCATTTCCTATCGCTTATTTGGGATACCACCGAATGCTGCTTTATAGACTTTCGCCGCTTCGCCCGGGTAAAGGCAGAACCGCCAAACAATAGTGCTGCTCTTGGAGGCTATCTCCCGGGCCGAGGCCTCGTTTTGCGCGCTCCCACGGAAATCGCAAGATGCCTCCCGATGCTCCCTGGCTATCAGTCTACGTCGCGCATAGCCTGGCTGTTACGGCATGGGCATCGCACCGGAGTAGGGAATTATCTCGCCAACGAAGCTCTTGGCCGCCTCTGCCTGTCACCATTCGAGCCCTGTCGAGATGCGCGCGAGTCGGTACGAATCCTGAGGAAGTGCCAACAGCTCGCTAAGCAGAGCTATAGCGTTGGGGGGACATCTTTCGGAATCGGCTATTTCCGGCTGGACGGTTCGGTGGGAAGGTTTTCAGAACAACTTTCTTTTTACAAGAATCCAGGAACGACGCGGACGCTCTATCAGAATCGGGGCGTGTACTCAGACTTCTCCCCGCCTAAGCGGTCCGAGTCCTAAAAACTCACCCAAGGTTTTATGACGCCCTCGCGATGGATTTAGGTTGCAGTGTCGATGTCATCCCCTAAGCCTAGTTCTCGCAGGGCCGCCTTAGTCTCCTCCACCTTCTGCTGAGACACGCCCCCTTCAGGGGAAACTTCGACGGTAAGCTTGAGTTTCAAGCCGGAGTTGGCCGCGAACTTCGAGAGTACCTTGGTGTAAAAGTTCATCCACTTTTGCGAAGGGATATTTCCGGTCCAAGTCATGGATTGGACCGGCTGTTGCTCGCCTTTCCCGTTTGCGCGGCCCCGTCCACTTGGAGCTTCAGCAAGGGTGCCGGACCCGGCTGCGGCTCCAGTGGTGGAAGGAGCGGATGCGTCTTCAGCTTGCAGAGCAAGAGAGGCTGCGGTCGGCTCCTTTCCGGAGGCCTTCGCCTTGAGATAGGCCTCAGCTGCATCCTTGGGGATAATGTACACCTCATCGGAGATTTCGATGTCCCCGGGTATTATGGCCTGGTTGAAGAGGAACGGCTTATAGTCTCCGCTCCCCGTCTTGGCTACATAGGCCAGCATGCCGTTCGCCACCCCACGAGAGATGGTGTCCTTAATGGCCTCGACGCTCATCAGCCGCGGGAACTGAGGCGAGGCATAGAAGGCATCGCGAACAGACTTGGTCGGCCATTCCTTCAGCGCAGGCGGCCAGTTGCGCACCAGGAAGTTGGGACTAATGCCGCTCTCGAGGTCGCCATCTTGCCGGAGGCGGTTGATGATAAAAGCCACCATGCTGTCGGCTGCGCTGGAGTGGACTAATCCCATGTCTACGCGCTTAAGCTTGTTGTCTTTGCCGAGGAAGATGAGGAGTTTGTACGTGCGCCACACAGCCTCGCGGACATCGCGGCTGGCGCGCTTTACGCTCTCATCGAGTTGACGCACCTGGACCTCATCAAGCTTGAGGTCTCCGGCCTCCTCCTGGATGCTCTCCCATGCCAGAACTTTGCGAGCTTCCTCGCGCAGGGTATCCGGGGATTCCGGGACGGAGAAAATGAGAGCACTCTTAAACGTTCGAGACGATGTGCCGTACTCCCGAAGCATGTTTTCGATGAGCTGCTCGGTCTGCTTCTCATCCCGGATGGACTGGTCTGGGCCAAGGATGACAAGCGTAACAGCCGGCCTGTCGGGGACCTGGCTGGACTTCGCGGGAAATGGAATCCGGTCAAGCCCCGCAGTTGTCGGGAATGCCTTCAGGATTTCAGCCTTAACGTACTCGTCGATTTTATCCGCCTTGACGGAGGCCCGCCGGTCAGCGAAACGCTTGTTGAGATTCTCCCTTAGCCCAAAGCGGTAGCGATTTCGCTCAACGGTTAGGTAGTAGCAGGCCTCTGTCAGGGCTTCCGTGATGGTCTCGACGTTGCCGATGTCAATTCCAGGTTCGGCGACGGCGAAACGAATCTCAGGCTGCGTGGCTTCGCCCTTGGCCTGACCACCGTTCGACTCAAAGAAGATGGCGGTCGCTACCTTCCGATGTAGCCTGGCTGCGCGAATCGTGTCCGGGGCGTCATGGTCCAGCCGCAGCGAATGTGAGTCTTTCTTCCCGCAGATGTCCGTCGCGACCGCTGCCTCCAGCTTGGTCTCTCCGAGCTGCTCAAAGGCCGCAGAGCGGAACAGGGAATCGTCCAGTGGCGCTGTCCCCAGTCCAATGAGGGGGTCTTTGTGGCCGCCCTTGTACCCTTCAGCATAAGCTTTGGAGACCCAAAGTGCCAGAAGACGAAGGACTCCGCGCGTCTGTTGGAACCGCGGGAGGGCCTGCCACTTTCTCTCGAAGACCGAAATTAGGGCTGGATGGAAAGGGTAGGTCGCCCGACCTTTCCCCCGTTTGAGGGCCGTTGTTAAGTTGAGTTCTTAACGAATCTGCGTTCCGT
>CXWL01107452.1_pt1 | contig 13621 bp, 10 predicted proteins | sample 590931 | NCBI WGS metagenome assembly CXWL01 (sample SAMEA3498368, study PRJEB10139) | groundwater metagenome | biome: water well; material: biofilm material | place: Germany | collected 2015-04-27 | reverse complement strand
TGAATCGACCCCGATTAACTAGACACTCTCCAGCCTCTCGAAATGCCGTCTCTCGAACTCAATAGGAGACAGGCGATTATTGTACCCGTGACGGCGTTTCGGGTTGTAGAACATCTCGATGTAATCGAACACATCTGTCCTGGCTTCTTCACGGTCTGCATAGATCCTGCGCTTGATCCGCTCACGCTTCAGTAGTTGGAAGAAGCTCTCAGCCACGGCGTTGTCATAGCAGTTGCCACGGCGACTCATACTTCCAACCAGATTGTGCGCCTTGAGGAAATCCTGCCAGTCGTAGCTGCTGAACTGGCTTCCTTGATCCGAGTGTACGATGACTTCATCCTTGGGCTGTCTGCGCCACACTGCCATCAGCAATGCGTTGAGCGCCAGTTCTCTATCGATACGCTGCTGCATCGACCAGTCGATCACTTGGCGTGAGAACAGATCGAGCACCACAGAAAGATACAGCCAACCCTCGTGAGTGCGGATGTACGTGATGTCGGTCACCCACACCTTGTTCGGTTCGCGCACGTCGAACTGCTGCTGTACATGGTTCGGAGCAACAATGGACGGCTTTCCATAACGCTTCCCAGGTCGGCGGTGATAGCCCGTCTGCGAGCGCAGTCCTTCGTTATGCATCAGGCGATAGACGCGGTTCTTGCCGCAGCGCTCGCCCAGATCATGCAGGTCATCGGTGATCTTGCGGTAGCCATAGACCCCACCGCTCTCCAGCCAGAACTGTTTGATGAGACCGCTCAGGCGTTGGTCTTCCTTCTGCTTGGCAGAAACAGGTGCGGCTCGCCAAGCGTAGTAACCTGAACGATTAACGGCCATGACATGGCACAACCGGCGGACGGGGTACTGGGGTTCGTGTTCCTTGATAAAGGCGTACCTCACCGGGATTCCTTGGCAAAGTACGCTGCGGCCTTTTTTAGGATGTCGCGCTCCTCGGTGACGCGCTTGAGTTCCGCCTTGAGACGACGGAGTTCGGCTTGCTGGCTCGTCGCTTCGACGCGCTCTGACTCGGGCAGGCTGTAGCGCTTCACCCAGGCATACAGACTGTGCTGGGATACGCCTAATCTGCTTGCGACTTCGACTACTGGATACCGCTTCTCGGTGATCTGCTTGACCGCTTCGATCTTGAATTCTTCTGGAAAACGTTTGCTGCTCATGACACCTCCTTTGTAGCCCTGATTTTAGGCTGAAAGGTGTCTAGTGTTTCAGGGTCGATTCAGTAGGTCAATACATGATGTCTATATGAATAGACTATATTCCAGTGTACGATGCTTCGCGTGGTAGCCCGACGAATATTGTAAATGTTTTTTCTTAACCATCAGTGAAGGAGAAATGTAATGAATAAACTACAGTTGGTTCTTGTATCCCTGGGTATGGTTTCGCTCACGTCCGGTTGTGGTGGTGGTGGGGGCAGCCCTACGCCTACGTCTGGCGGTATGCCCACTGCTGCTGTGAAAATCACCCCCGCCAATGCAAATGCGGTTGCCAAAGGCGCTGTGGGGCCGGCTCAAACCATGGCCAAGTCTGGCAGCTCGCTGTCTGGAGTCATTGGTGCCGTGGTCAAACCTTCACGACACTCACGCAGCGTATTGGATATCTCACTGGCCGAATTCGCTCGTGCTCGTAGTTTACAACTACTGCCTGTAGTTACCGGAGCGATAGCAAGCCAGACAATAAACTGCACAACGAGCGGCACGATGACCTTCAGCTATCAGGATGCCGGAGTCATTGACACGTTTGATGCCGGAGACACCATGACGATGGCTTTTAACAGTTGTGTTGAGGCTGGTTCTACATCAAATGGCAGCATGTCTTTTGCCGTCAACAACCTGAGTGGGGGCAGCGTGGGAACGCCAGCGGCACCGGTTACAGCCTCGTTTACCATGACCTTTGCGAACTACTCTAGTGTCACAACTAGTGAGAACATCTCGATGAATGGGAATATGACCATCTCCACTAGCGATAATGGCGATACCACAACCGGCTTGATGTCGGGAAGCAGTTTTGACATGACCAGCTCTATCGACGGTCAATTCCAGATGACGGATTACGCATTCAACTTTAGTGACACTCTCTCTACCGGTGCTTACAGCTACGCTGTCCAAATGACCACTGCCAGTGTGGTTCTGGACGGGGTGATAACCATTACCACGCCGACCCCATTCTCTGGTGTAGGCGCTGGTAATCCAACCGCAGGCGTAATGGTCGTCACTGGAGCGAGCAACAGCACCCTTACTCTCACTGCTCATTCTGATGGATCGACAGTTGGTGTAGTGGTTGATGAGGACGGATCTGGCCCCCAGGCATCACAAACATTACCTGACACAACTTGGGCGGCAATTTGATACTAGGCTACACCAGCAAGAGCGCCAGTTTGATCGGCGCTCTTTTTTTCGTTCTGGTATCTTTTTCACAGGAGAGTGCAGCGGAGCCAATGGAACATGCCACCTTCAAAGCCGAAATCGGTTTCTCCGCAATGCGTTTCAAGTACGATGAATTTGACGATGTCGGCCGTATTCTTGATACGGAACTGGGTATGATTCCGGGCGTGTCATTCAAACTGGGGCAGCGGCTTTCTGCCTCGGAGTGGGAGTTTATCGGCAGTTATCAACGTGGGCGTGTGGATTACAATGGGCAATCCAATTTAGGCACTCCCTACAACACGCGCACCGACGAGGCGATCAGCGATGTTGCGTTGCGACTAGGTCGCTGGATCGAAGGACGCCATCCCTGGATGCTGTATGCCGGTTTAGGGTATCGACGCTGGGATCGTGACATTCTTCCGGGCACATTGAGCGGACTGTTTGAATCCTATCGCTGGTCATACGGCTGGCTGGGCACAAAAATCGAGGTTCTGCAAAAAGACTCATCGCAGATCATGCTGGATATAGGCCTGTTAAGACCGTTTGATTCTAAAATGTATATCGATTTCAGAGGAACTTACAATGCCGCGCCAGTCTTGCATCCGAAGGGTGAGATCGGTATGCGCATGATGCTGATATCGAGCCTGTCACTCACAAAGAACGCTCATGTGACGCTGGAGCCTTATTTTGAATATTGGGCATTGGGACGCAGTCCGATTGTTACCCAGAATGACGTCTCTGTTTATGAACCCGCAAGCAAGACCAACAACATCGGGTTCAATTTCCGCTTTGGCAGGGTGTTCTAGGCTGAAAAAAAGTGTTGCGGCTCCTGAAGTAATGGCATGACTCGATACATAAAGTAGCTGGTTGTGTTGCCGACTTTAGTATTGCGATTGGGTAGAATGCAACGCCATGACCACCCTCAAGATCGCCACCTACAACATTCACAAAGGTTTCTCCCACTTCAACCGTCGCATGGTGCTGCATGAATTGCGCGAAAAGTTGCGCGGGCTGGATGCCGATATCGTGTTCTTGCAGGAGGTGCAGGGTGAACACGGGAGTCATGCGTCGCGCCATGCCGATTACCCCGCCGCGCCGCAGCACGAGTTCCTTGCCGACGAGTTCTGGGCGCACCATGCCTATGGGATGAATGCCATGTATGAAGCCGGTCATCACGGTAACGCCATACTCAGCCGTTTCCCCATCTTGCAGACGCGCAACAAGGACGTATCGGCACATCGTTTCGAGCAGCGCGGTCTGCTGCATTGCGAGATCGATCTGAACGGTCAATCCATTGAGCGGGAGGGTGGCGGCAAGAACCCCTACCTCAATCCTCCCCCGAAGGGAGAGGATGCAATCGCCCTTTTCCCCTCCGGGGAAAAGTTGGATAGAGGGCTGGCCGCCGGGTACCCACCGGCCCACCCCTTGCGGGTGCATTGTTTTTGTGTGCACTTCGGACTGTTTGGCAAGGGACGGCGCGCGCAGATGCAGGCGTTGATCGCGCATGTGCAGAATGAGGTCCCTGCGGATGCCCCGTTGGTCATCGCCGGTGATTTCAATGATTGGCGCAATCAATTGAGCCGCGAGCTGGCCAGCGAACTGGATGTGTACGATGTATTCCATCTGGGTCACGGCAAACCCGCGCGCAGTTTTCCGGCTTCGTTTCCGTTGTTCAAGCTCGACCGTATCTATGTGCGCGGCTTCGATGTGGTGGAATGCCATGTGCATGGAGGAAGACGCATGTCCGACCACGCTGCGCTGTTGGCGCAGCTGAAAAGAACATGACGCGCATTTTTAATGTGTCCGGGAACAAGCTCATGCTGTTGCAGAACGGCACAGACTTCTTTCCACTGTTGTGCGCAGACATCGATGCGGCGCAGCATTCCATTTATCTGGAAACCTATATCTTCGCCGCCGACGAGACCGGGCGCATGGTGTCGCAGGCTCTGCAACGTGCCGCATTGCGCAATGTGGTTGTGCATGTGTTGCTGGATGGGTTTGGCTCGGCGGAGTTGCCGCAGGATTGGGTGGATGAGTTACGCAATGCGGGCGTGGATGTGCAATGGTTCAGGCGCGAGATTTCTCCCTTTACCTTCAGCCGCAGCCGGAAGCGTCGCCTCTATCGCATGCATCGCAAAATGGCGGTGATGGATGGCGAGATCGCTTTCATCAGCGGCATCAACATCATCAACGACATTCCGGTCAATGAAGATTTCGACGCGCCGCGATTGGATTATGCGGTGAGGGTGCAGGGGCCGCTCGCGTACGGGGTGCAGGATGAGGCGCGGCATCTGTGGGAAACGGTCAAATGGGCGTCCTTGCGCAAACGCATCGGCAGGTTGCGGGCACGCTTGCTCCGTATGAGATCGAGGGCTTCCAACGCTATAATTGAACTGCTGCAACGTGACAACCTGCGCCACCGGCGTGACATCGAGCGCGCGTATCTGCTGGCCATTGAGCAGGCACGGCACGAGATCATCATCGCCAATGCCTATTTTCTTCCCGGGCGATCGTTGCGCCAGGCGATCAAGGATGCGGCAAAGAGGGGGGTGCGCGTGGTGTTGCTGTTGCAGGGCAAAGTGGAATATCTCCTGCAACATTACGCCACGCTTGCGCTGTATGGTCAGTTGCTGGCTGCCGGCATCGAAATCTACGAATACCGCAATAGTTATCTGCACGCCAAAGTCGGTGTGGTGGATGGTGTGTGGGCGACGGTAGGTTCTTCCAATCTGGAGCCGTTCAGTTTGTTGCTGGCGCGTGAAGCGAACCTTGTGGTGCGTGACGAGGAGTTTGCCGGAGAACTGCGCAACAGTCTGTTGCTTGCCATCAAATCCGGCGGGCAACGCGTCGAACGCCTGAGTTTGAATCGGTTTTCCTTGTTATTGGCGCGCATCAGTTACGGAGTCATTCGACTCGTTGTCGGGATGCTGGGCATTTCCAGGAGGCATTAGGGAGCCTCTGATTCAGTCCTCCATGAGCGCAGCTATAATGCCGTTCCTTATCTGCGTGTACTGAGACATGATTTCCTCGCATTCTTCTGCATCTTCAGCGGTCACTCGCACCGACTGGCGAGTGATCCGCAGCTTGCTACCCTATTTGCTCGAATTCAAAGGCCGCGTTATCGCGGTGATTGTTTTGCTGGTGTTGGCAAAACTCGCCAATGTGGCCGTGCCATTGTTGTTAAAGGACATCGTGGATGCCGTGGGTCAGCCGCGGGCGATGCTGGCGATCCCGGTTTTCCTCATCGTCGGCTACGGGCTGCTGCGTTTGTTCAGTACGCTGTTCGGCGAATTGCGCGATGCGCTGTTCGCCAAAGTGACACAGCGCGCCATCCGCCGCGTGGCGCTGCAAGTGTTCGAGCATCTGCACAGTCTGAGTCTGCGTTTCCATCTCGAGCGGCAAACCGGTGGTGTATCGCGCGACATCGAGCGCGGTACGCGCGGCATCAGCTTTCTGCTGACTTTTCTTTTGTTCAATATTCTGCCGACGCTATTGGAGATCGGGCTGGTGGCGGCGATCCTATTCGTCAAATACAACCCGTTGTTCGCCATCATTACTTTCGTCACGCTGCTGCTCTACATCGCCTTTACGCTGGTTGTCACCGAATGGCGTATGGTGTTCCGCCGCACCATGAACGAGATGGACTCGAAAGCCAATACGCGCGCCATCGACAGCCTGATCAATTACGAGACGGTGAAGTATTTTGGCAACGAGCACTACGAAGTTAAACGCTACGACGACCAGATGCAGCACTGGGAAGTCTCGGCAGTGCGCAACCAGACCTCGCTGGCAGCGCTGAATGCCGGGCAGAGCGTCATCATCGCCGTCGGCGTGACGCTATTGATGCTGTTGGCGGCAGATGAGGTGGTGAAAGGCAAGATGACCGTCGGCGATCTGGTGCTGGTCAATGTGTTTATGTTGCAGCTCTATATACCGCTGCATTTTCTGGGCTTCGTCTATCGCGAGATCAAGAACGCCCTGGCCGATATGGAAAAGATGTTCCGCTTGCTGGACGTGAACCTCGAAGTGGAAGACACGCCGAATGCACAGCCGCTGCAGTTAGTCCATGCAGCCGTGCGTTTCGAGAACGTGAATTTTTCCTATGATCCGGCACGGCAGATATTGCATGAAGTTAGTTTTGAGATTCCCAGCGGGCATACGGTGGCGGTGGTGGGTGCCAGCGGCGCGGGCAAATCCACTCTGTCGCGTCTGCTGTTCCGTTTCTACGATGTGAATGAGGGTCATATTTCGATAGATGGGCAGGATATCCGCAACGTGACGCAAAGCAGCCTGCGCGCGGCCATCGGCATCGTGCCGCAGGATACCGTGCTGTTCAACGACAGCATTTATTACAACATCGCTTACGGATGTCCCGGCTCGATGCGCGAGGAAGTGTTGCGTGCCGCGCAGTCGGCGCATATCCACCACTTTATCGAAACCCTGCCGCAGGGCTACGACACCATGGTGGGCGAGCGCGGGTTGAAACTCTCCGGAGGGGAGAAGCAGCGCGTGGCGATCGCACGTGCCATCCTGAAAAATCCCGCGATACTCATTTTTGATGAAGCGACTTCGGCTTTGGATTCCAAGTCGGAAAAAGCCATACAGGACGAGTTGCGCAACATTGCGCAGAACCGCACCACGCTGGTCATTGCACACCGCCTGTCGACCGTGGTGGATGCACAGCAGATTCTGGTGATGGACAAAGGACGCATCATCGAGCGTGGAGCACACCGGGAATTACTGGCACAGCAGGGTGTGTATGCGCAGATGTGGGCGTTGCAGCAGCAGGAAGAAGATTAGCGATTTCGCAATAAACATTGATTATTTTAGGTTTTTTAGGGTATCCTGCGCCCCGTTCGGTAGTTGCTGTCAGGGGAGATTATGCGTAACACATTCATTGCGATTCTGTTGTCAGGCTATGCGCTGTTCGCGCAGGCGGCTGGCAATGAATACATTGCCACATTCGATCAAGGCGACGAGTTCCCCGCATTCAGCAGGATGGCATCGCCCCGCTTGGGTTCGGCCATTGCGATGATCTTCGATGAGCAGTCACAACGTCCCCTCTACAGCAAGAATGCCAGCAACGTGGTGCCGATCGCTTCCATCACCAAGCTGGTCACCGCCATGGTCATACTGGATGCGCGTCTGCCGCTCGACGAACCGATCACCATCACTGCACAGGATCGCGACCGCTATAAAGGCACCCGTTCGCGCATGCGCACAGGCATGACATTGACCCGCGGCGATCTGCTGAAACTGGCACTGATGGCATCGGAAAACACCGCAGCTGCAGCATTGGCGCGTACCTATCCGGGCGGCACCCAGGTGATGCTGGCGATGATGAACGCCAAGGCACGCGAATTGGAAATGGATGCCACGCGCTTCGACGACCCGACAGGATTGCACAGCAGCAATGTTTCGACGGCAGAGGATCTGGTGAGAATGGTGCGGGCAGCACAGAACTATGAAGATATCCAGAACTTCACCACTTCGCGCTCGCACATGGTCAAAGTCTCTTCCCGCCATACCCTGAATTTCGTCAACACCAATCCGCTGGTGAGAAATGCCTCGTGGGATATCGGCCTGAGTAAAACAGGTTACATCAGCGAGGCAGGACGTTGCCTGGTGATGCAGGCAAAGATTTCCAACCGCACGGTGGTCATCGTGCTGCTCGATTCATGGGGTAAACACACCCGCGTGGGCGATGCCAACCGCATTAAGAATTGGATGGAAGGCAAGAATATACGAACCGTTCGTCATAATCGGCGCGGGTAGAGGCCGATTGGTTTGATCCAAAAAAGGGGGCAGGCAGCCCCCTTTTTCATTGGCGCGGCGGACGCAGCGCGATGACGACTGCCGCGACCAGAACGACGAGGATGATCAACTCGATGAACATGTAGGTATGCTCCGTTCGATATGATGTCGGCGGTATTCTACCGCGTTCCTTCGATTGCACGGCCGCCTGCTAAGGTACAATTCCATGCCTTGAATTTTTCTCTTCTGCAATTAGAAATTGTCGTTTATTCACATACGGAAAATCACCGATGAACCGCTTGGCCACGCTGTTTATTTTATTTTTGATGCCACTAGTGGCACACGCCAATGAGGGGGCGACCCGGCTCGATCTGACTGCACATTGGGTCGGGATCACCGCATTGGTATTGTTCTTCGTGGCCTATTTTGCAGTGATGGTGGAGGAGTTCACCGATCTGCGAAAATCCAAGCCGGTGATGCTGGCGGCAGGACTCATCTGGGCAGTGATTGCGTGGTACTACCAGTCGCACGATATTCCGCACGTGGTTGAAACTGCGCTACGCCATAACTTGGAAGAGTATGCCGAATTGATGCTGTTCCTCATCGTAGCCATGACGTTCATTAATGCGATGGACGAACGCAACGTTTTCGAGGCACTGCGCACATGGTTGATCCGCAAGAATTTCAGTTATCGCGCCCTGTTCTGGGTGACGGGTGTGCTGGCGTTTTTCATTTCTGCGGCGGCTGATAATCTTACTACTGCGTTGCTAATGGGGGCGGTGGTGCTGGCAGTGGGGCACGGCAACCGGCGCTTCGTGGTGCTGGCCTGTATCAATCTGGTCATTGCTGCCAATGCCGGCGGGGCGTTCTCGCCGTTCGGCGATATCACTACGTTGATGGTCTGGCAGAAGAACATTGTTGCCAGCAACGGGCCGATCGGTTTTTGGACATTCTTTTATCTGTTTATTCCGGCGCTGGTCAATTGGCTGGTGCCTGCTGTCATCATGCACTTCTTTGTACCTAACGGTAAACCGGATGGGGGAGGCAAGATGGTGGCGATGAAGCATGGTGCACTAGCTATCGTTGGCTTATTCATATTCACCATCGTGCTGGCGGTCACCTTCCACAGCGTACTACAGCTACCCCCGGTCATCGGCATGCTGACGGGGATGGCACTGCTGAAGTTCTATGCCTTCTATTTGAAGAAGACGGCCCATAAGATAGCCCAAGCCAAGGGCGAGATCGGCAGCCCGGTGGCGTTCGATATCTACCGCGAAGTGGCGCGCAGCGAATGGGACACGTTGTTCTTTTTTTACGGCGTGGTGATGTGCGTGGGCGGATTGGGATTCATTGGCTACCTCTCCATGATCTCCAACGTGATCTACGGTGATTGGGGTGCTACCAACGCCAACATTGCCATCGGTCTGATCTCCGCCGTAGTTGATAACATCCCGGTGATGTTCGCCGTGCTGACCATGCAGCCCGACATGTCCATCGGGCAATGGTTGCTGGTGACGATGACCGCCGGGGTGGGTGGGTCGCTGCTGTCTATCGGTTCGGCCGCAGGGGTCGCGCTGATGGGGCAGGCGCGCGGTGTGTACACCTTTTTCGCTCACCTCAAGTGGACACCGGTGATCGCGCTGGGCTATGCGGCGAGCATCGCAGTGCATATGGCACTCAATCACGCTCTGTTCTGATGACCTTATCGGGCTTACCCCTGCTGCGACTGCTATCGTTGCTCCAAGTGAGGGTATGTTTGTTGCTCCTGGTTGGCGGGTGGTTGATCCAGCCGGAACTGGCTCAGGCCAAGGGTGGCAGTATCCCGCCAGTCAATCTGATCGCACCTGAAGAAGTGCGCGAAGTGCTTGTCCAGCATTTCGTGTTGCCGGAAGAATTGCTCAAGGGTGAAAACGAGCGCGCAATCTTCATGCGCCGTGCACAGCGGGAAATCCCGGAATTGCTGGTGACGGAAGGTTTTTTTACCGGCAAGGTGGTGTTGCGCTCCGTCTCGCATGCGGGCGTGCTGGAATTGGAAGTGGTACCGGGTCCGCGTACTGTGGTCACTGAACTGAACATCGAGTTTCGCGGTGATCTGGCGCTGCCAGAAGCACAACGCAGTGAGCGTGTGCAGCAACTGCGCAAGTCGTGGTTGTTGCAGCCGGGCGCAGCCTTCCGCGCTGCGGCGTGGGATGAGGCCAAGGCCAATCTGCTGGCGCAGGTGGCCAGCAGGGATTACGCCGCCGCGCGCATGGTGGAAAACTCGGCGCAAGTGGATGCGGCCAAGGCCGGCGCACGTTTGCATGTCGTGGTGGATTCAGGGCCGCACTTCAGGTTCGGCGAGTTGCAGATAAGTGGATTAGAACGCTACGAAGAGTTGTTGGTCAGCCGTCATGCGGGCTTCAGTCGCGGACAACCCTACGATCGCGACCTGCTGCTGGAATTCCAGAACCGGCTGCAGAACATCCCGCAATTCAGCTCGGTGATCGTCAGCTTCGATACTCTGTCCGATAATAGTCAGACGGCCGCAGGCAATGGTGAAACAAGCGCACCGGTCAAAGTACAAGTCGTCGAAGCGCAATCCCGCAAGATCGCGGTGGGTATCGGTTACAGCACCAACAACGGTGTGCGCAACGAGGTCAATTACCAGAGTTACAACTTTCTGAATCAGGCATGGACTTTCAACAGTGCCATGGTGGTGGAACAGAATCGCCAGACTGTCTCGGCCGGGCTCGACACACCGCCCAATCCGCTCGGTTATCGATTGTTATGGAAAGGCAGCGGCGAAAAGACGCAGATCCAGGGGCTGCAAACACTGCGCGACAAATTTGGCGTGACGCGGAGCCGCGCGATGTTCGGTATCGAAACAGGCATCGGCCTCAACTGGCAACAGGAAAGGCGATTGCCGCAGGGCGGCATCCGCGAAACCGACCAGGCATTGGTGCTGGATTGGCGTTGGTATCGGCGTGCGGTGGACGATCCACTGTCTCCCATGGCGGGCCAACTGACTGAGGTGCGGCTGGGTGGTGCGAGCAAGTCGCTAGCGTCGGATCAGGATTTTCTGCGCACCTATCTGCGGCATCAGGCGTGGATTCCTCTCGGTGAGCGCGATGGGGTCTCGCTGCGCTTCGAAGCCGGTTACACCGCATCGACTACCCGACTCGGCATTCCGCAGGAATATCTGTTCCGTGTAGGCGGTACGCAAACCGTGCGCGGTTTCGCCTATCAGAGCCTGGGCTTCAAAGAAGGCGATGCGGTGGTCGGCGGACGCGCGATGAGCACGGCCAGCGTGGAGTACACCCATTGGTTCGGCGGCTGGGGTGCGGCACTGTTTGCTGATGCGGGCGGGGCGGCGGATACCGCACCCGCGCTGCGTCTTTCGTTGGGCTATGGAGGAGGCTTGCGCTGGCGCAGCCCGGTGGGGCCGCTGGCGCTCGATGTCGCACGCGGCAAAGGTCAACCGGATACGCGCGTGCATTTTTCCATCGCGGTGGCGTTCTGATGGACAAAGACTCGCAAACACTGTCACGCCGCAACAAATGGTTGCTCGGCATACTGACGCCTTGTCTGGTGTTGGCAGTTGGCACAGGTTGGCTGGTCGCATCCACATCCGGCTTGCAATGGTTGCTGGGTGTGGTCGAGCGCCGGAGCGGGGGAGCCTTTAATGCAAATGGCATCAGCGGCTCCCTGCTTGATTCTATTGGCATGCAACAGCTCGTGTTGCGTGGCGATGGATGGCGTATCACCTTGCACGGTGCGCAACTGCAATGGCAACCGACTGCGCTATTGCAGGGGAAGCTGAATGTGCTGTACCTGAGTGTGCAACAAGTTGATGTGCTGACTTTGCCATCGGACAAGCCGCCTGCGCTGCCGGACAGCTTGCGTTTACCGCTCGACGTCAGTGTGTCAAGGATGCGGTTCGACTCACTGCGTTTTTACGGCAGAGAAGGTGCCGCACCTGATTTTTCGGCAACCGTAATTGAGGCTCGTTTCGAGAGCGATGCCCGACACCATTGGTTGCAGGATTTGCGCGCCCGTCTTCCATACGGTGAAATTTCCGGCTCCGGCGAAATCGCGTTGGATAGACCCTATGCGCTCAAAGCACAAGCCGCGTTCGATGCAGCCATGCAATTTTCCGGTCAATTGGAGCGCGTACATTTTGTCGCCGACGCCGGCGGTGACCTGCAACACATCAGCGTAAAGCTCGACGGCAATGGTGCGGGGACGAGCGTCAATGGCACAGCGCAACTCGCGCCGTTCTCCGCGATTCCGGTCAGCCGCATGCAGGCCGCTTTCAGCGGGATGGACACAAAGCGACTGTTCGAAGGTGCACCGCCTGCCACGCTGTCGGGCAATGTCGATCTGCACGGCACACCCGGCGGCGGACTGGAAGGGTCTGTGCAAGTACGCAATGCGCATGCGGTACCGCTGGACCAGAACGGCTTGCCCTTGCTCGGTGTGACGGCGCAGGTGCGATTGTCCTCGTTGCGTTGGCAATTGCAGCAACTGGATGCCCGGCTGCCGAATGACGGGCATATCACGGGTATGCTGTCCTGGGAGGCGGGTAGTGGCAAGGGAAGTGCGCAACTGAAGGTGCACGATCTTGCTACATCTGCATTGGACACGCGTCTGCCGAACACGCGTCTGCAAGGCGACATCACACTCGACGGGGAGGGCGGTGAACAGCATGCTGTGGTGGCACTCAGCGACGGCAAGTTGGATATGTATGGCGAACTCAAACGCCAGGGTGGACAAGTAGAGTTGTCCGGTGTGCGCCTGACGCGCGGCGAGACCGTGCTCACCGGCCATGGCCAGTTGGCACTGGATCGCCGCCGCAGCTTCCGTTTCTTCAGCCAGCTGCGCAAGTTGAATCTGTCCGAGTTCGCTGCCACACCAACTACCGAGTTGAATGCCGAGATGGAAGTGTCGGGTTCATTGTTGCCGGAGGCGGAAGGCACGCTGCAATTCGATCTTTTCGACAGTCATTTTGCGCAATACGACATCAGCGGCAGCGGGCATCTCGAATTCGCCGGAATGCGGCGTGCCACAGGTGGCGTTGAAGTGCGTCTGGGCGACAATCAGCTCAATCTGCAGGTGGCGCACGGCACGCAGGCAGACCGGATGCAACTGACTCTGGATGCGCCGAACCTGGGTCAGCTCGGCAACGGACTGGGCGGCCGGCTTGCAGGTCGGGCTACGCTGTCCGGCAGTATTGCCGAGCCCAGACTGCTGTTCTCCTTGCACGGACAAGGTCTCACGCTTCCCGATGGGCAGCGCATCGACGCACTGGATGGTGCGGGCGATCTGGCATCGGCCGCGATGCAATTGAAACTGGGTGTGAGCGGCTACCGCGGCAGGGGCACACTGCGGGTGCCGCAAGCCAGCGTCGAGTTGCAGGGCAGCCAAGCGCAACACACCGTGCATGCTTCAGCGCGCATTGCGCAAGGAGAAGCGCAACTGGGCGAGATCAAACTGACGGCGACGGGCGGCTTGTA
>CXWL01007008.1_pt1 | contig 13621 bp, 14 predicted proteins | sample 590931 | NCBI WGS metagenome assembly CXWL01 (sample SAMEA3498368, study PRJEB10139) | groundwater metagenome | biome: water well; material: biofilm material | place: Germany | collected 2015-04-27 | reverse complement strand
CTTCAGTTTCTGCCAATTTTGTTAATCCTGTCTCAATCTTTCAAAGTATCCTTGAGCCGGAGCCAGGCGATTTTTCCGATTTCGGCGAGGGCGGTGTCGCGCTCGACCGGCCACTCGTTCGCCAGCCGGGACTGCATGGCGGCCAGGATGGCGGCCTTGGCGTTGAGCCGGGCGCAGATGATGAAGGGAAACCCGAACCGCGCCCGGTAGGCGTCGTTCTGCCGGGTGAACTCCGCCAGCTCGGCATCGGTCAGCCGGTCGAGGCCGGCGCTGGCCTGCTCGCGGGTGGACGCGGCGGTGAGCTTGGGAAGGCGCGCCCCTTCGACGGGTTCGGCAAGCTCACCGCTAGCAAGCTCAGGGCCTTGTAGGCGCCCGGCGAGGTCGGGGTGCGCGCGGATGAGCGCTAGTTGCCGGTCGGGCGGCGCCGCGCGCATCGTGGCGCAGAGCTCCGCGTGCAGGTGGGTGGCATCGCGGAACGGGCGCCTCAACCAGCCCTGTTCCGCCACCCAGGGGGAATGCTCAAACAGGTGGCCGAGCGCGGCGGTGAACGCCGCCCGGTCGGAGTTGTTTAGATCAGAAAGCGAAGGCATGGGGGAAACCACGAACAAAGAATCGCCCATTCCCCGGCCTGTCAGCACCAGAGTGCGCCCCCAGGCTTCCGCCATCAGGCTCGCCACCCTATGCTCTGTTTGTTCTCATTCCGCCGATGAGCCACGAAAATTTCATGCGCGAAGCCATCAAGCTTGCCGAGGCGGGCATGGCGGCCGGCCACGGCGGACCGTTCGGCTGCGTCATTGTCCGGTCGGGCGAGATTGTCGGCCGGGGCAACAACCGCGTCACCTCCACCAACGACCCGACGGCCCACGCCGAGGTCACCGCCATCCGCGACGCCTGCGCGAAACTGAAGACCTTCCAGCTCACCGACTGCCAGCTCTACACCAGCTGCGAGCCGTGCCCGATGTGCCTGTCCGCCATCTACTGGGCCCGCATCCCGCAGATCTGGTTCGCCAATTCCCGGCAGGACGCGGCGGACATCGGTTTCGACGACGACTTCATCTACCGCCAGATTCCGCTGCCGCTGGAGAAGCGCGCCATCAAGATCCGGCAGGTGTTGCGCGCGGAGGGGCTCACCACCTTCAAGGGCTGGGCCAGCAAGTCCGACAAGGTGAAATATTAGGCCGCCGCACCGACGGGGGTGAAGAAATACTGCTCGCAAAACGGCCCGACCGGTGCACGTTTCGACCCCATGTCCGCCCACGATCTTTCCCGCGAATACCAGAGCCCGGTCATGCCCCGCCTCGACGATGAGGACGACGACGAGCGCGATGACGCCACCCCCAAACCCACCGTCACGCCGGTCGGCGCCCTGATCCAGAAGAAGTTTTTGGAGCAGCGGAAAATCTTCCTCTGGGGCGCGGTGACCGATGAGACCGCGAAAGATCTGACCGAGAAGCTGCTTTACCTCGAGACCACCGGCCCGGGCAAGGAGATCACCTTCTACATGAACACGCCCGGCGGCTCGATCACGGCCGGCATGGCGGTTTACGACACGATCAAGCTCATCTCCTCACCCGTGATCATCGTCGTCACCGGCATGGCCGCATCCATGGGTTCGATCCTCCTCTGTGCCGCGAAGAAGGGTCGGCGCTACATCTTCCCGCATGCGCGCGTGCTGATCCACCAGCCGCTTATCACCGGCCGGATGGTCGGCCCCGCGTCGGACATCAACATCCAGGCAAAGGAAATGGAAAAACTCCGCACCGAGCTGAACCAGATCCTCGCCACCGCCTCGGGCCAGTCGTTCGACAAAGTCGCCAAGGATTCCGACCGCGACTTCTACCTCAATGCCGAGGAAGCCATCGCCTACGGACTGGCCGACAAAATCGTCGAGAAGATCTGAGTGCGCCCGCACGATGTGACGCCGGACCAAGCCCGCCTCCCGGCGGGTTTTTATTGGGCGGCCGGCGGCGGTGACTCCAGCTCGGCGAGCTGCCGCGCGAATTTCCGCGAGAGCTCCAGGTCGCCCGCCGCGTCCGCCGTCTGCCGCGCCTCGACGAGCAAGGCCTTCTGCGCCCCGGGGGTCGGGGCGCTGGTCCGGGCAAGGCTGGCATAGACCTGCAAGGCCGCCGGACGCGCGCCGTTGGTCGCGAGCATGCCCGCGATCTCGCGCAACAACGGCCAGTCCTCCGGGCGGATGGCCGTGAGCGCCGGGGCAAAGCCGACCGCCGCCGCAACCGTCGCCGGGTCGTTGTCGGCCACGGCCAGTTTCGCCAGCGCCAGCCCGACCTGCAGGCTGGGACGTTCGCGTTGCTCGTTCTCCAGCAGCGCCAGCGCCGCCGGTTTCTGATTCTGGCGCCAGAGCAGATTGGCGCGCCGGATGCTGGCGTAGGACGATGTCCCCTGCTCCTCCAAGGGAACCTTGAACGGGCGGTAGAGCGGGTCGCCGATGGCCACGGCCTGCCAGCTCAGCACCGGCTGCGCGTAATACACCGCATCGCCGAAATTCTTACCCTGACTCAGGGCGTGCAGCAGGAGGTTGGGGCGGTGGGTGTATCCCAGGTAGGGCTCGAAAACGTTGCCCAGAGTGGCGGTCACTCCGCGCGCCACCAGCGGCCCGCACCAGGCGGCGCTGTCGGAACGCAGGGTCGGGGCGGAGAAACTGTGGATGTGCAACGCCACGGCACCGGGTGGAAAAGCGAACCCGTCGCGCGCAAACGGACCGTTGAAGGTGCCGGCATACCAGCCGAAATACAGGACGGGCGCGTCGAACCGCGCGGCGGCATCGAAGGTTGCTGCAGTGGACTCCGTGTCGCCGTCAAAACCAAGTTCCTGCAATTGCAGCACCGTCGCCTCCAGCCACTGGTCGCCCTCGGCGACCGGCCCCTTGAGATCGACATAATACCGGCCCAGCAGGCCGGTGCGTTCGGCTTCCAGCGCCGACGTGACAAGATGACGGGCGCTTTCCCACGTCGGCCCGTCGAGGCGCGAAACCTTCACCACCATCCCGAGATTGAGCGACGGCGTCCGGTCGTTGGCGAAAAGCGGGTTGGGCAGCGGTCCGGTTGTCTCATAGGCTCCGTGGGCCAGCAGGCTCAGCTCGGAGTCCACCGCCGCTTCGTTCTTGTTGAGCTCGGGGTTGATTTTCCGGCCGACCTTTTCCTCCAGCAACGTCGGGTCGTTGTAGATGCGCAGTGGCACGCCCCGACACACGACGAGATAGGAAATCCGATTGCCCGTAAAAGCAAAGCGCCGGCGCCCCAGCCGGTCGGGCAGGCTGCTGCTGATGCCCTCGATCCAGCCCCGTGCGTAAAGCTCGTCCTGCACGGGCTGCCAAACCTGGTCGATGAATTCGCGCCACGTGATGCTCTCCGCCTCGGGCAGCGGCAGGGCGATGATATTGGCCTCCGGCACCGCGCGTTTTTCGGCGTAGAAACCGGCCAGCCGCACCGATTCCGATGAGCGCGAATTGGCGAGAATCACGACTCGCGCCGCGAGGTCGTCGGCCCGGAGAGTGAAAGTGAAAGTGAAGGTGAGAGTGGAAAAGAACCACCACCGCCAGCACAACAAACAGGCCGCGGGCTGGCTTCCACTTTTCACTCTCACTTTCACTCTTTCCCCAGAAAGAAGCCCAGCCACACGGCCAGCAGGCAGAGCACGACCGACAGCAGCACATTGGCCGCCGCCGCGCCCCACTGCCCCTTCTGCATCTGCTCCAGGGTCTGCCAGCTGAAGGTGGAAAACGTGGTGAAACCGCCGCAAATGCCGATGACCCAGAAGCCGTGGGAGGACCAGTTGTCCCCCGCGAGTGGACCGTGGCGACCAAGCAGCCAGCCGATCAGCAGCGAGCCAAGGATGTTGGTGAGGATCGTGGCCCACGGCAGGCGGCCGGCAGGGATCGCCCAGCTCATCAGCAAACGGGCAACCGAACCAATAGCCCCGCCGGCGGCAACCAGACAGAGCGTCAGCAGGTTCATGGCTTGCCGGCGGCCGGTTGCACCGTCGCCCGTTTGATCAGCGAGGCCCGCAGGTAGTTGTCCGGCCCGGCGTTTTTCCACGCAGTGACCCAGATGCTGGCGAGCATCTGTCCGCCGGTGAGCAGGCGGGCCTTGATGAATTCCTGGCCCTCGGTGCTGGTGGCGGCCACCTCGGCCTTGAACACACCCTTCTTCTCGAGCGCATAGAGCGGCTCGACCAGTTTGTTCTGTTCGATCAGGTAGTTCATGATCGCGACGAAAAACGGGTCGCGGCCATCGGCCTGGGACGGCAGGGCCAATGCCGCCGCCGGGGCGACACGCGGCATCATGTCCCCGACCCTGATTCCTGATTTGGCGACGAACCCGCCATCGATCCAGCTGTGGAAGCCGGACCACTTGGTATACTCGTTGGGATTCGGCCCGATCCAGCCATTGTGATGCACGGTGGTGTGCAGCGGTTGGGCGCAGTCCCCGACATAGTGGCCCATGACGCCCATGACATAGACGATGTTGGCGCGGGTGTTGGCGATTTCCTCAGGCGTGCCCAGTTCTTCAAACACCTTCAGGTAGGCGAAGCCCGACTTCAACCGGGCGTAATACTCGCTGATGGCCCAGGGCGCGAAGCCGGGCCACTGGGCCGAGTGGTCGGCATTCCTGGCCGGATCGATGTTCGGGAATTTTTCCAGATGAGTGACCCGGCCAGCCGCGAATTGCAGGATGAAATCATAGCGAAAGGAAGACACCTTCGCCAGATCCAGCCCGGCATCCGGAATCTGTTCCAAATCACAGAAGTGATCGGTCCAGCTGCCGCCCGACTGTTTCATGATCAGGTCCGGCACGTTGCGCCAGCGGTCGGCCTCGCCGGCCAGAAAGGCGATGCGTTCGGCGTTGGCCGGCTCGCGCACAAACGCCGGAAAATCCGCCGGTAGCGCGGCCAACGCCAGCTGGTTGACGGTGCGGTGGCCCTCGTAGTCCCAGGCGGAGGCTGTCACGGCGAACAAAGCACAGGGCAAGAGCATACGACGGAGGGACGTTTGTGTCTTCATAGAGGAAAGCTAGCGGTTATCCAATACTGGGGCGGGACGCAAGGCCGCGAGGGTCGTGGCATAGTTTTGCACTCCCTCGGCCAGCGCTTCGGCGATCTGCTGGCGGAACTCGGGCGTGGCGATGCGCCGGGCCTCGGCATCATTCGACAGGTAGGCGCACTCGACCAGCACGCCGGGACAGGCCAGCGGGCGCAGCACGGCGAGACGGTAACGCTTGTAGCCGCGGTCCGAACTCTTGAGGTCGGTCACCAGCCGGCGGTGGAGACTGAAACCGAGCAGCGCATTGGCCGTGTCCTGCCGGTTGCCGGGATACTGCGTCGTGATCATGATGCGATCCTGTTCGGGCTGGGTGGAGGCCTGGCCCTGCGGCGCGAGCACATAGGTCTCGACGCCCGACACGCGTTGGGGATCCCGATCCACGGCGTTGAAATGGATGCTGAGGAAAAGATCGGCCTCCGCCTTGTTCGCGACCTCGGCGCGCAGCGGCAGGTCGACGATGGGGTTGTTGGAGAAGCGCGTGTCGGTGGTGCGCGTCATGACCACGCGGTAGCCGCGCAGTTCCAGCAGTTTTTTCAGGCGCATCGCCACGTCGAGCGTCATGTCCTTCTCGTCGAGTTTGAGGCGGAGGTTTTGCTTGCCGGGATCAGTCCCGCCGTGGCCGGGATCGAGCACGATGACCTTGGGTGCGGCGGGCAGGAGCGCGGCGTGGTCGGCCGGCGCAAAGAGCGGAGCAATGGTCTTGATAACGTCCACCTTGGTCACCCAGAGGTCGTTCCCGCTCAGGTAGGCCGGCCCGCCGAGAAAGACGCGCGCGCCATCCAGCCGGAAGTCACGTTCGTCCCTCTCAAAAGTAAAGCGCACCCCGCGCGCATCGCTGAGCGTCATCGCCGTGCCGGGCTTGGTCCAGGCGGCCTTGAGCCCGTAGCGTTTGCCGATCTCGCGCACGGCGACATGGTCCACGCCGCGAAACTTGGTGAAGGGCCAGAGCTGGGCGGGANNGCTGGCCGGCCGGTGTTTGTCCGGGCCGGTCGCCCGGCAAAGGCTGCGCGGGTGCCGTGCAGGCCGCCAGCAAGGCGGCGAAAATCACCGGCAGGCCGCGTGCGGAGAGCCGCGCCATGGCCGGATCCTCAGTGCGCCGCGGCGGGCGGCGGTGTGGCCGGCGCCGGGGCGTGCGGCTCACGGACGTGGAACTTGGGCTTGCGCTTATTCACGGGCAGCGGGGAAAGCATGACGTTGATCTGCTTGCCGCTCAGCTTGGGCGGCGAATCGGGCGTGCCCATGGTGGCGAGGTCGTCGAGGGCGCGCTTCATGACCGCGAAGCCCATCTCGGTGTGTGCCATCTCGCGGCCGCGAAACTTGAGGCGAAGCTTCACCTTGTTGCCATGGTCGAGGAACTCCTCGGCGTGGCGGACCTTGGTCATGAAATCGCCCTTTTCGATCCGGACGGTGAACTCGATTTCCTTGAGCTTCGCGCCGGCGGGCTTGCTGTGGGCGTGCTTCTTCTGCTCCTCGTAAACGTATTTGCCGAAATCCATGATGCGGCACACCGGCGGCGTGGCGGTGGCGGCGACCTCCACGAGGTCGAGGTTGAACTGCAAGGCGAGCGCGATGGCCTTCTGCGTGTCAAGGATGCCCAGCTGGCGGCCTTCGGGACTGATGACGCGGACCTGAGGCGACTTGATCCGCATGTTGCGGCGGATGGCGGCGAAGGGGTCGTTGTTGCGACGATTGTCGCGGTTATAGGGGGTGCGGCCGCCGGGCGAAGAGGAAGGAAGTGCCATTCAGGATAGAGGGATTGCTGGTCAGGTTGGTCGGAGGGCTGTTTTTGCCTCTAACGCGGGTGATGACAACACCTATTATTGCGCGATTCCGGTGCAGGAAAAACCGGCCGTTTCACACGCTGAAACTCTCGCCGCACGAACAACTGGCCCTGGCGTTGGGGTTGGAAAACTTGAAGCCGCCGGCGACCATCTTGTCCGAGTAGTCCAGCAGCGTGCCCTTGAGGTAGAGGGCCGTCTTGGGGTCCACGACGACCGGCACCCCGGCCGAGCGCACCAAGATGTCGCCCCGGCGCGGTCCCAACGCGAATTTCAACCTGTAACTGAGGCCGTTGCAGCCGCCGCCCGTGATCGCGATGCGCAGAAACTCGCCCGCCTGCTCGCGCGCAACGAGCGCCGCGACCTTGGCCCCGGCCTCGGAGGTGAGGCGGATAAGGTTTTCGTTACCCTCGCGCACCCCTTCGGGCAGTGGCGGCATGATGGCGGTGGTGGACACGCGGACACTCATGCCCCGGAACGGGATTTTATCAAGCGTCGCGCCACCCCGACCGCGTTGGCAAAGCTGCGCGGGCTGGCCTTCCCCTGCCCGGCCAGGCTGAAAGCCGTGCCATGGTCGGGACTGGTGCGCACAAACGGCAGGCCGAGGGTGACGTTCACCGCTTCCTCGAAATCGACCGCCTTGAGCGGCGCGAGCCCTTGGTCGTGATACAGCGCCACGACCACGTCGAATTCGCCGCGCAGCGCGCGCGCGAAAAGCGTGTCGCCGGGCAGGCAGGTGGAGAGCCCGGGAAATTCCGCGCGGAGATGCTCGAGCGCGGGATTGAGCAGATCCTTCTCCTCGTAACCGAGGAGGCCGCCCTCGCCGGCATGCGGGTTGAGCCCGCACACCCCGATGCGCGGCACCCTGATGCCGTCAGCGCGGGCCAGCGTGTTCGCCGCGGCCACGGTGCGGTGCAACCGATGCGGACCGAGCAGGCGCGCAACCTCGTGCAGCGGCACATGCCACGTCGCCAGCACGACGCGGAGTTTCCCGCCGCAAAACGCCATCACCGGCTCGCCGCCCCAGCGCGCGGCGAAAAATTCCGTCTGTCCGGGAAAACCGAAGCCAATCTTCGCCAACGCGGCCTTGCTGACCGGCCCCGTGACGACGCCGGAGAATTCGCCGGCCTGGCAACCGGTCGCCGCGCGTTCCATCGCCGCCCAGGCGACCAGTGAGCCCTCGCCGTCAGGCTGGCCGGGAGTCGCGGCGAATTCCTCCAGACCGACCGGGATTTTATCCGCAACGGTGTCGAGTGCGGCGAGCCAGGTCGCCGGGCCGATCACAGCGGTTTCCTTCGCCTCCGCCCGATGGGTGGCGAACCACGCGGCGATGATCTCGGGACCGACGCCGGCAGGGTCGCCGCAGGTGAGTGCAAGTCTAGTCGCCATCGCCGTTCCCCGCCATCGCCTCACGGCGTGCCCGGGCGAAGCCGCGTTTCCCCTCGGTGAAAAAGGCGAGGAACTGCCGGGCCTCGGCGGTCTTGAAGGCGTCACGGGCCAGCGCGGCCAGCGCCACGTCGCGTATGTTGCCCGGGGTGAAATAGACCGCGCGGAAGGCGTCCTTGATCTCACCGATGGCGGCGCGGCTGAGACCGCGGCGCTTGAGGCCGATGAGGTTGAGGCCGATGATCTCGTTGCGCTCGGCCGCCATGACGAACGGCGGAATATCCAACGCGATGCGCGCCAGCCCGCTGACCATGACGCCCTCGCCGATGCGGCAGAACTGGTGGAAACCAGCGCCGCCACCGAGAAAGGTGTTGCCGCCGACATGCACATGGCCGGCGAGCATGACATTGTTGGCCAGCACGACATCGTCCGCCACCACGCTGTCGTGGCCGACGTGGGCGTTGGCCATCAGGAAGCAGCGCGCGCCAACCGTCGTGGCCTGGCCGGCGTGAATGGAGCGGTTGACGGTCACGTGCTCGCGGATCACGGTGCCGGCGCCGATGCGCACACCCGTGACGGTCGCCGGATCAAACTTCAGATATTGCGGGTCGCCGCCGATGACGGCAAAAGGATGCACCACGACACCCTCGCCGAGCACCGAGTGTTTTTTGATGATCGCGCAAGCATGCACCTGGCAGCCCGCCCCCAGTTGGACGCCTTCCTCGATGATCGCCGTGGGGTGGATGCTCATTCCTTGGGGATGTTCCGGCGCTGGCCAGGCTGGCGCTCGGCGAGCAGGTCGAGCTGGGCATCCTTGAGCAGATCGTAGTTTTTCAGGATGCGGATGACCTGCAGTGTGTCGGACTTGCCGTAGCTCTTGTTGATCTCCACGCGCTCGATGATGTCCAGCAGCATGGAGCGGAAGGAAATGATGGCGTCGATGCCATGCTCCTTGAGCATGGCCACGCTCTGGGAGCGGAAGGGCTCGGCGGTGGGCAGGCTGGGCAGCACGAGGATCTTCGTGACGTCGGGCGCGTTGCCCGGTTCCTCGGCGTCCACCGGGAAGAAGCGCGTCACCTCCTTGAGCACGTTTTCCTCCAGAAAACGAAAAATCTCCGGGCTGCTTTTCAGCATGTTCGGCGTGAATTTGCCGGTATGCCAGCCCTTGACCACGACGATGGCGCGGTGAATGTAGGCGAGCTCGCTGGCGAAGAGGAAAAACTCGGACCGGCGTGAATTGCGTTTGTAGGCGGGATTGTAGACGACAAGGTCCACCTCCTCGTCACCCGTCTTGCGGCGGGCCTGGACCTGGTATTTGCGCACCTGGCGCACGAGGAAGCCGTTTTGTTCGAAATACTCGCGGACAATGCCTTCGTCGATGGCTGACATGGGTCAAACAACTTAGCGGTTTGCGCCGGGATAGCAGCCAAATTCTAGGCGGCACCCAGCTCGCGCCAGACCGCTTCCACCGTGGCCGGCGGGATGCCGCTGCGGGTGGCGGCCGCGCCGAGGGCGCTCAGCACGACAAAGCGCGAGCCATCAACGCGGTTCTTCTTGTCGCGCGTGGTGGCCGCCTGCAACGCCCCGACCGGCAACGGAGCGCGCAAACGCACCGGCAGCTGGTGGGCGGACAGCACACGCTCAATCCGGGCGACATCGCTGGTCGGAATCAAACCGAGTTTTTGCGAAAGACGGGCGGCACCGGCCAGCCCAACCGCCACCGCCTCGCCGTGCAGATAGGCGGTGTAATCGGTCACCTGCTCGATGGCGTGTCCGAAGGTGTGGCCAAGATTCAACAACACCCGGCCGCCTTCGGCGGCAGTCTCGTGCTCGTCCCCCGCCACGATACCGGCCTTGAGTTCGCAGCAACGACGGATGACTGCCGGCAGATCAGGACTGCGCGCAGCCAGAACGGATTTCTCCAGCTGGACGAAAAGCGCGGCATCACCGAGCAGGCCATATTTGATCACCTCCGCCAGGCCGGCGGCAAATTCACGCGCGGGCAGCGTTGCCAGCAGATCCGGTGCAATGTAAACAGCCCGCGGATGGTGAAACGCCCCGGCCAGGTTTTTCCCGGCGGTAAGGTTGATGCCAGTTTTGCCCCCCACGGAACTGTCCACCATCGCGAGCAGGGTCGTCGGCACCTGGAGATAGTCGATGCCCCGCAGATAGGACGCAGCGGCAAAGCCACCAAGATCGCCCATCACTCCGCCGCCGACCACCCACAACACGCCTTGGCGCGTGATTCGTTCGGCGGCCAGGAAATTGAGCACCTGCCCGTAGGTTTCAAGGGTCTTGGATTGTTCACCGGCAGCCAGGATGAGCCGAGGGATGGGGCCAAAGTTCCGATTCAGATAGTCCCCGTGAGCCTGGGCCACACCAGCATCGGTCAACAGTGCCGCAGGTCGACCCTCTCGGTTCAATTCCGCTACCGCCACAGACAATGAGTCCTTCCCGGAATGAAAATGAATTGGGTAACTGCGCGCTCCCAACTGAACTCTAAGCTCTTGCACCATAGAGTCCTTAAAAGCCAGCTACTTGCGCAGGTCAATGCTCCTTATTAATCACTTCATGAGACATATTCTCAAATAACCCATTGACATGATACTGCGTCTCATAATCATAAATGTCCTTCTCGATGAGCTCATGAACATACCCACCCCAACTCTGCGCATCGCGCTCGGCTTTCCCTCAAACCCCTCCTCGCCGTCAGTTTGGCAGTGTCCTTCGTCCTCCTCCGGCACCCGACCAAATTTCCAACCTGCCGCCGTCACGTTCCCGGACCCAAACCGGCCATGGTTGCGCGAAAAAATCACCGGGACAGGCCGACGGCAAATTGATCCTTCCCCTCTTCGTTCGCACCCAGCCGACTATCTCACTGAGACCCACGTGACACCCATTATGAAACGACTCCGCCACTGTCTCCTTGTTCTCTTGGCCGGCTTCGCCCTGCCCCTGCCCGCCCCGGCGCAGGCCGCGCTGACGACCACCGAACCGGTCTTGCAGCTCCCGACCTTCCGCGTCGAGGCCGAAGCGGAGAAGGACCACTACATACAAGGGCCCTTTCTCCCCGCGACCCAAGGCACCAAGATCAACGCCGGCAAGAAAACCACCGTCCTTGATTTCGACAGCCTGCCCCGCATCACCGGCAACAACTACCGTCAGGCCCTCTCCCAGGCTCCCGGCCTCATTCTCAGCGAGGAGACCTCTCCGCTCATCAGCATCGGCTACCGTGGCCTCGCGCCGCACCGTGCGCAATTCACCCAAGTGCTGAAGGACGGCGTCCCGCTCCATGCCGATCAGCTCGGCTACCCCGAGGCCTACTATGCCCCGCCGCTCGACACGGTTGATCGCATCGAGTTCACCCGCGGCGGCGCCGCCCTCATGTATGGCCCCCAGCCCGGCGGCGCGCTTAACTACGTGACCCACCGCCCGCGCACCGACACCAAACTCGGCGGCAGCACGCTCCACACTTTCGGCAGCGATGGCTACTACTCCACCTTCAGCTACCTCGACGGCACCACCGGTCCGCTCGGCTACTACGGTTACTATAACCATCGCGAGTCCGACGGCATCCGCACCGCCAACAGTGATTACGAGCTCGACGCTTTCAGCGGCCGCCTCGTCCTCGGCGCCGACACTTCCTCGCGCTGGATCCTCACCGCCGAATCCTACGAGGAGGAACACGGCGAGCCCGGCGGCCTCACTTTCGCCACCGGCACCGGGGCGGTTAACTACCGCACCCAGCGCGCAGCGCCCTCGCGCCTCTACGACCGCTTCAACCTCGACCGCCAAGCCCTCTCGCTCGTCTGGGAGCGCGATTATTCACGCGGCACCTTTGTCGGTCGTGTCTGGGCCATCGATTACACCCGGGCCAGCCGCCGGCAGGGTGGTGGTGGCTTCGGCACGCTCCCCACCGGCGCCAGCGCCGGCACCAACACGATCGAACGACAGCATTTCGACCAGCGCGGCGCCGAAGCCCGCGTCCGCCTCGACTGGGGCGGCAACGGGGGCCATGTGTTCACCGCCGGCGCGCAGCTCTACCATACCGAGTCGCCCCGCACCGACTCGCGGGGCAGCACCGCCGATGCCACCACCGGCGCGGTGCGCCTCCAATCCGAACGCAAAATTCTCTACCTGCCCGTCTTCGCCGAGAACCTCTTCCGCTTCGGTGCGCTCAGTGTTACGCCCGGCGCGCGCATCGAATTCATCGACCAGAGCGTGCGCGAACTCATCAATGTCTCCCGCACCACCACACCGCTGCAGCACCGCGACGAGCGCGTCGCGGTGCCCCTCTTCGGTCTCGGCGCCGCCTACGACCTGCCCGCGCAGAAGGTGCAGCTCTACACCAACGTCTCCCAGAGCTACCGCCCGATGGTCTACACCGAAGCCGTGCCCAACGGCGCCACCACCATCGTCAACGCCGACCTCGAGGAAGGCCGCGCCGTCCAATATGAACTCGGCTACCGCGCCCAACCCGTCCGTGGCCTCGTGCTCGACGCCAGTGTGTTTTATCTCGAATTCGACAACCAAATCGGCGGCACGACGCTCCCCAACGGCCTCACCTCCGTCGCCAACATCGGCCGCGCCGTCCACCAAGGCGCCGAGCTGAGCGTGAGCTACGATCTCCTCGCCCGCGGCACCGCCCCGGCGTCCGGAGGCGTCCGCCCCGCACTCAATCTCTACGTCAACACGCTTCTGCTCGACGCCGAGTTCAAGGAGGGCAGCACCCGGGGCAAGACCCCGCAGTATGCTCCCGCCCACGTGGTTCGCGCCGGTATGTTCTATTCCCGGGGCGACGCCCTGAAGCTGGCCTTCACGGGCACGCTCTCCGCCGACAGCTACGCCGACGACGGCAACACCGCCCAGCGCTACGTGCCCGCCTACGCGGTGTGGGATCTCACCGCTGAGTGGCGCGTGCCGCACACGCCCCTGCGACTCATCGGCGGCGTGAACAACGCCTTCGACGAGGATTACTACAGCCGCGTCCGTCCCGATGGCATTGACCCGGCGCCGCGCCGCAATTTCTATATCGGTGCCGCGCTGGAGTTCTGATCTCGCTCCCGCGGCCAGCTCCCTGGGTCCGCCTGATCTGCCCGCGATGGTTTGTGTCAAACGCCTCCATCCGGGTTAGGCCGTTCGCGGCGCGCCCGCGGGGAGGGAACTTGTCGCTCTTGGGTAAACCCAACGAACACCGGTAGGGAATGAACACTAACAAGCAAAGCTCGCCATGGTGCCGCCGTTGCAAAATCATTGGCCATGTTCCGGCGCGCGGCATGGTGGACCTTGATGGGATTTTTTGTCTGGTCCGGCAGCGCCAGTGTGGCACGCGAGGCCGATGAGCAGTGGATCCGCGGGGTCTTCACCGGTAAATCACCCCGTTCCGTGACCCTGCCCG
>CXWL01002669.1_pt1 | contig 13622 bp, 15 predicted proteins | sample 590931 | NCBI WGS metagenome assembly CXWL01 (sample SAMEA3498368, study PRJEB10139) | groundwater metagenome | biome: water well; material: biofilm material | place: Germany | collected 2015-04-27 | reverse complement strand
ACGAACTTGTTGGCCGGATTGCCGCTTTCATAGACATTGTCCCAGATTTCGGCGATCGGATGGAGCGAGGAGAACTCGTTCGGGCCGGCATTGACGAAATAGATGCGTACCCGTTCACCAACCTTGACTTCCAACGGCTCTCCCCCCGGGAAGAACGGATGGTACTTGAAGATCCCGCCGTTGAAAATCGTATTGTCAAACTTCCGATCAAACATCGCTTGCACATTGTCTGGGTTCTTCCAGAGCTCGGACTGGACCAGGACGAATTCCCGGTCGGCTTTGGGCCAGACGGTCGCGTCCTTTGGATCCACGATAATGGCACCGAACATACCACGCGCGACGTGCTGGATCATGGGGCCCGCACCGCAGTGGTAGAAAAACACGCCAGGCTTCTTTGCCACGAAGGAGAATTTGTGTGTATCTCCCGGTCCGACCGTCTTGTGGTAGTTCTTCAAAAAGTCGAGCTCGGCTGCATGAAAGTCCATCGAATGGGGGAAGGTATTATTCTTGTCGCCGATCAGGGTGAAGTTCACCGTATCGCCTTCAGTGACCCGAACGACCGGGCCAGGCATCTGTCCGTTGAACGTCCAGGCTTTGTACTTCGTCCCGTTCCCATCAATGACGATTTCTGTTTCCATCGCCGTGAACGTGACCTCATGGACCTTCCCGCTGACAACCGCACCCGCTGGTGCCGGCATGGTATTACAGCCGCTGGCTCCCAAGATGGCGGCAAGCCCTAATGTAGCTGTGAGCACACGAAACCTCTGCATAGTTGCCTCCCTTTATGACTGTATTTTATGGAAAAAAGACGCTGCCCCCGATAAGCGTGGCGAATTGACCCCCCTCCCACTCTTCATCGACAAACGTCCTGTGGACTATCTACCAAATTTAGAAGAAAAAATACAAAGAAAAAATTTTGGTTATGCATTCAATTGAGTCCAAATGGCCCTGCCTCGCCAAGACTGAGACCTCTAGGATTTTGCGATACAGCACAATACATGCCGCGCGTGTGGCTCTTGAGTGAAGTAACTATAATTTCTGTGCAAAATTAAGTATTTATTAGGTTGTTGGCAGAGAATGAAAGGTTCTGTTGGCAAGAAGTCGATGTTATGGATCAAGTGGTCCGGATAAGGCGAAGAATCGAATTAGATACAGGATGTATCTAATTCGATTCACCCAACCAGGCTCTCCAAATGAAGGGACAACAACTCCTCTGTCAGCCTGAAGGCATGAAGTAGTCACGAGGACTTCAGATTGCGTTGGGCGATGGCGACGTTCCGGAGAAGCCCTTGGTGTTTTGCGCGCCGAATCGGGCTTTGTTGAAATATTGCGGCGAAGGTCTGCTCATCTAGCTGAGACAGTTCGTTGAGGTGAGGTGCAAGGCTCCAGTGTGAAGGTTGAAACGCAGGTTCCTGAGTCGGTTCGGCTCGGAGATTAAAGGGGCACACGTCAAGGCAATCGTCGCATCCGAAGATCTTGTTCCCCATCCCCCCTTGTAGCTCCTGAGAAATAGCGGCCTCATCACCGCGCAGTTCGATGGTCAGGTAGGAAATACAACGAGTGGCATCAACCACGTAGGGCTCGGTGATCGCTCCCGTGGGGCAGGCTTGAATGCAGAGGGTGCAGCTGCCACAGAGGTCAGTTGCCGGCTCATCAGCTTCTAGCTCCAACGTGGTCAGGACTTCTCCCAGCAGTAGCCATGAACCATGCTCAGCTGACACGAGATTGGAATGTTTCCCGACCCAGCCCAGGCCTGCCTGTTCCGCCCAGGCTTTCTCCATGATCGGGCCGGTGTCCGAGTACGAACGGGTTTGAGCGTCAGGTACAAGGCTGGAGATGCGTTGCTCCAGCTGCTTCAGCCGTTTGCTGAAAGTCTTGTGATAGTCCTTTCCCCAAGCATATCGCGCAATGCGGCCATACCCAGGTTGTTCGTTGGCACGATGGTCGGTGAGGTAGTTGATTCCCAAGGAGATGATTGACCGGCAGCCGGGAAGTACCTGACGGGGATCGACGCGTTTATCCGGAACCCGCTCCATCCAGGCCATGGTGCCGTGATAGCCTCGCCGGAGCCATTCGGTGAGACGATCAAAGAGGCGTTGGGGTCCCGCGGCTTCGGTATTGAAGGGAGGGCTGTTTTCCTGGTTGTCGGCGGCTGACGGTGTATGGTCACCCGACACGTGTGTAATCCCAACTGCATCGAACCCCAGCGCATGGGCTTCTTGTTTGATGGCGACCGTGATGGACATGGGATAGCTGGGAGAGTTAGTGCTGAGCGGAACAATCAAAGCGAACACTGAAGTGGGCCGAACATCGGACCGATTGGCATCGGTCGCAGGTGCCGACGATGTTTGTTTTCCAATCGGTCTTCGTTTCGTCAAACCGGCACTGGAGGCGACCGCCTTTCGAGATCGTGGTCCAGGGGTGCTTGGTTCCTGGAATGGAGGCGACCAGGCAGCCTTGTGGGAACGGAACGTGGCAGGGACGTCCGGTGTCGCCTTTTTCCATCATGAAGCTGCAGGACAGTTCAGTCGTGGCTGCTGAGTCTTCCTGGTCCTGTGCACCGGCGTCACACTCGGGCAACAGGATCAATGCCAGGGGTGTGAGGAAAAGAGCCACTGTGAGCCAGCCTCGGATCACGATCCATGAATGCTAGCACAGTCCTTTGTCTTGCGGCTATTTGAGGGGGCGCGTAGAATCCTCCCCTTGGCCCACATTATTCATGAATGCTTCTACTGCAACCGCCGATACGCCGCTGCGACCAGCTTGGCCGTGAGCTTCGCACGGCCAACGGACAGGCTCGCCCCTCATGACCTCGACATACTGTTTCAAGTATGCCTCGGTCTCTCAGGGCTCCGCGTGCCCGTCTCGCCTGGCGTCTTGGCGGTTTCGTCACGAACCGTCATGAATAATGTGGGCTCGCTTCTATTCAAACCAATAGTGACGAAGGCGTTTCGCGCGGACGGCTTCTACGAACGCTTTCCCGCCAAAGGACAGCTTGAACGGGTACGGAAGATTCACCAGCGGCTACTGGATGTGATTGTTGGATAAACGAGCAACCTCATCACAAGGCCTCGTCCTGTTATTGGCCCTCCATATGCTGCTGTTCGTTCCCCTATGGGAGGCGGATGCTCTGGCGGTGGCTGATACAGATGGATTAGAGGTGAAGGTAGAACCTGGTGGAGGAATCCGTGCAACGGCCCATCCTCTCTTTCCGGCCAAGCCGGAAGTGATACAAGCATTGCTGGCGGATTACTCACATTGGCCGGATCTCTTTGAAGTTCGGATGCGGGTCGCCGAGTTGACTATCCGTGAAGGGGTGGCCACCATCGATCTTCGTATCGAGCATCCTCTGATGCCAGGAGAACATCGGTTGGTGACGGAATCGAGGAGCGTGCCGAACGGCGGCTTGGTGACCGATCTGAAGGGTGGGGACTTCAAACGCTATCATCGAGTGTGGATGTTCGAACCGGCTGGAGCGGGGAATCAGACGCGTGCGGCATTCGAACTCGTGATTGAAATCGAATCTATGGTGCCGGATTGGCTGGTGGCGATCGCCATGCGGCAGGAACTGGAAGCCCACTTTCGTATTGTCAAACAGAAGGCGTTGGAGCACTCCAAGCGTAACTGAGATGGTTCAAATGTTGCGAGAGAAGAATCCTGGAGCCTCGGTACTAGCCGGCCTCTATATCATTCTGGATCCGTCGGTCTGCGCCGATCGTCCACTAGTGGATGCCCTGAAACTTTCCGCGACGGCTGGTGCCAAGATTGTTCAGTACCGGAACAAGACGGCATCGATGAAGGTCGCGTATGAAGAGGCCTTGCCGCTGAGGAAAGTGGCGCAGGAGCTTGGTGTCCTGTTCATCGTCAATGATCGGTGCGACTTAGCATTGGCCGTGGATGCGGACGGCGTGCATCTTGGGCAGGGAGACGTACCACTCCATCTGGCACGAAAAATCATGGGGCCTGACAAGTTGATCGGCATTTCGACGCACAGCCGAGAGCAAGTGATGGCGGCGACAGCCGGCCAGCCAGACTATCTCGGGGTTGGTCCGATTTTCACACCTGGCTCAAAGTTGGACCATGATCCGGTCGTTGGTCTGCAGGGGCTACGAACAATCCGTCCCTTGACAGCTCTCCCTATCTTCGCCATCGGGGGGATTACGGCTGATCGCACTGAAGATGTGATTCGAGCAGGAGCCGATGGCGTGGCAGTGATCTCTGCCATTCTAAAGGCACCAGATATTTCGCAGGCTGTTACTGACTTTGTCTCGCGGATCTCAGCAGCAACTTCGCCAGGTTCTTGAGCACAGCGGATCGGGCCACATGCAGAACTGCGGGACGGAAACGGTCCGGCATGCCTGGTTCGTAGGGGAGGGGACCGAGTACAGGGACACCGGCCTGTTGACGAAGAACCTCGAGGGTTGTGCGTTCCTGAATGCGTGACAGGGCCGATCTGACGGAATGGGTACGATTCAAGACCAGGGCGACGATGGCGATGCGTTTTCGGCGAAGGGCCTCGATGGTCAGCAACGCATGATTGATTCCTCCCAGCCCGGATCGCCCAACGACGACAACCGAAAGGCGTAACTGCTTGATCAGATCCATCACAGTGGAGCTGTGCGTGACCGGCACATGCACTCCGCCGATTCCTTCGACCACCATGCAGTCATACCGGCCGGATAGGAGGCGGTAGACTTTCTTGATGGTATCCGGATTGATGGTCTGTCCTTCTGCGTGAGCCGCGGCAAGTGGAGCGATTGGTAGTTCAAAGGAGTAGGGACAGATCGCTCCGAGTGTTTCCTCACTTTCAATGATTGATCGCAGTCGTGCGGCATCTGATTGTGCGGCTCTTGCAGGCAAGACGCCTGTCTCGATTGGCTTCATCACTCCCACCGCAAGGCCACGCTTTTTGAGATGAAGAGCGAGCGCGGCGGTGACCAATGTCTTCCCAACGCCTGTATCGGTACCTGTGATGAAGATGCCGTGATTCATATCGAATGTTTCAAGTTTCAGGTTTCTCGTTTCAAGTTAATGTTTCATGTTTGAGATTTCTGCACAACTTGAAACGTTGAACGTGAAACTTGGAACTCAGGATCGACGGAACGAACGACGCTTCACGAGATACGCGTCACCTTACAGGTTCCTGCTGTCGCAGTTCCATACCTGCCCCGACACATCCTTGAGTTGGGCCAAGTGCACGATGGTTCCCACGACTTCTTCGAGGGCTGCAGGTCGCTGTAGGGCGTGATCGAGCCAGCCTTTATCTGAGGGGAAGATGCCCTCCGTCAAGTCAGTTTTCTGCCATCCTGGCAGTACCAGATTAACCCGAATGTTTTGCGGACCCCATTCTAATGCGGCTGTTCTGACGAGCCCGATCAGTCCGGCCTTTGACGTCGCATAGGCACTCTGGCCGGTTGCTCCGTGGAATCCCGTGTGGGAGCCGATCACAATGATGGAGCCTCCTCCACGAGAGAGTAAGATAGGTGCGCAGGCTCGCAAACAGTGAAACGTACCGGTGAGATTCGTGGCGATGACGTTATCCCAGATCTCGTCCGCATGACGCACGAGTAACTCGCTCTGCCCGATTCCGGCGTTGCAGACCAATGCTAATGGGCCGGAGGCGCAGGAGGAGAAGCTGTCGGCCATGCGTCGAACGGATTCAGCTTCTCGAACGTCTGCATGATAGAGATCGCCATTCCCGCCGGCATTGACAACCAGCTTCAAGGTCGTGTGCGCTGCCGGTTGGTCTTGATAGTAATGCACGCCGACGTACCAACCGATTTTTCCAAAGGCCTGACTGATCGCACGACCGATGCCTCCGGAGGCTCCGGTGATGAGCACGGCAGGTCTCGATCCAATGGGGGGCTGCATGGTGACGAATTATGCGAGGAGCGATGCACGAAGGCAAGCGGTGCGCAGGACTCCAGGCAGCGCTCGGCGGCTTGCCGCTGTCAGGATCCCTATGGTACCGTGAAAATCACGTTTCTGTAGTGCAATGATAATGATGAAACCTGGAGTGACTATGCGATCGGTCTTGAGTCTGGGAGTCTGTTTGCTATTGGGTCTATCAGTCTGGTCTGGGGTGTGCGGGGCTGAAGAGCCTCTCACGGTGACACAGTCGGACGAGTATTTCCCTGATACGATCGGAAGCCGCTGGACCTATCGTGGCCACATCAACGAAGGGCCGCTCCAGACGATCGAACTGAAGTTTTTCACGAATGTCTCGACTGTCACGGAAACCAAGGCCATTAAAGGCGTCACCGTGACCGTGTTCCATGACACGAATCCTGGGAATCATGGTCCGTCGGACAGTTACTATCGACGGGATCGGGTCGGGATTGTGTATTACGGGTCTGAACCTGGAACGCCCTTGGAAAAGCAGATCACTCCCTACCAGATTTTCCGATTTCCCTTAACCGTCCCGTCGTCGTTCCAACAGTTTGATCGTACGGGCATCGACTTCGGGACAGATATGGATCGAGATGGAACAGATGAAAAGGTCGATACGCAGGGATGGAGTAAGGTGATGGGTCGCGAAACCATCACGGTTCCGGCAGGGACCTTTCCGGATGCGGTGAAGGTGGAAGCGCGGATGAACATGAAGATTCATTTGTCGGGCAGCCGTCGGACCGTTTCCGGTATCGATGTGATGACGGCCTGGTTTGCCAAAGGGATCGGATTGGTGAAGTATGTGGAGCGTCAAGAATTATCTGCGGTCAAGGAGGATCGAGGCGTCGTGACGGAAATCACGGAAGAACTTGAAGAACACGACATCAAGCCTCTCAAGGCCTCACTGAATTGATTCGAATCCCCGACGGAGAGTATTTTCGCTGATCACGCGGGTGATCATGAACTGAGCGAGGTAGTCTTCCCCCCCGGTTTTTGCGCCTACCCCTGAGAAGCGGTGCCCACCGAATGGTTGACGAGAGACAAGGGCACCGGTGATTGGTCGGTTTACGTACAGATTTCCTACATCGAAGTGCTCGCGGGCCATCGCAAGATTGGCAGGACTCCTGGCATAGACCCCTCCGGTCAAGGCATAGTCGGTTTCGTTGGCCACGCGGATCGCATTGGCAAAACTGTCGGCCTTCATGACCGACAGCACCGGTCCAAAGATTTCCTCCTGGGCTACACGGTGATGGGGTTGGATATCGACAAACACCGTTGGTCCGACAAAATATCCGGGCTGATCCACGGTTCGTTGCACGAGGAGCCGGCCTTCTTCGAGGCCGAGTGATATGTAGCGTTGGATGTTCGCTTGAGCTCGTGCGTCGATCACGGGTCCCACTCTGGTACCGGGTCTGGAGGGATCACCGATGTCCAAACTCAGCACGGCCTCACGCAGGCGGGAAACAAAGGAGTCGTAGATGGTGCGATGGACGATGACTCGGGAGCAGGCTGAGCATTTCTGGCCTGCGTAGCCGGAGAACGATGTGACGACGCCGGCAATCGCTTCGTCGAGATCCGCCGTCTCATCGATGACTATGGCATTCTTTCCACCCATCTCAGCAATCACCCGCTTGACCATAGGTTGTCCGGGGATCACACCTGCCGCGTCGGCGAGTATGCGAAGTCCAACAGCTTTCGATCCGGTGAACGCAATGGTTACCACCTGAGGATGCGCGACGAGCGCTTGGCCGACTTCCGGTCCACCCGGGAGGCAGGCCAAGCATCCATCCGGTACACCGGCCTTGATGAAGATGTCGGTGAGCAGAGTTCCTAAGCCGGGCGAGCGGTCCGATGGTTTGAATAGGACTGGATTGCCGGTCACAAGTGCCGCAGAAACCATTCCGGCGGGGATGGCGAGTGGAAAGTTCCATGGTGCGATGACGACGGTCACACCGCGCGGTGCATAGGTGCGCTGGTTGAGTTCTCCCGGACGGTTGCCTAATCGTACCGGTCCAGCCAGACGGTCCATTTCGTCTGCATAGTAGCGAAGGAAGTCGATCGCTTCTGCGATATCCGCGTCGGCCTCCCGCCAAGGCTTGCCGACTTCAAAGATCTCCCAGGCCGCAAGCTCGTAGCGACGGCGGCTCATCTCTGACGCTGCCTGACGCAGGGTTTCAGATCGCGACCCCGGAGCTTTCCGCCGCCACTGGTCCCATTGTGTGCGTGCCTGTTCGATAATTCGGTCCAGATCGGATACCGCGGCGCTCTGCACCCGGGCCACGACTTCAGTGGGTTTACAAGGATTACGGGATTCCAGCCATGGGCCGGTCAGCCTGATATCTGATGCTCGACCGTGCCATTCTCGGCCCAATTGAGATTGAACCGATCCAATACTTGCCTGCATGGCCTTCCTCACCGCCGCCTGTGAAAAATCGCTGTGCGGTTCGTTGCTAAAGCTTTTCTCGCCATTCGTTGTTGTGTGCTGGATCTGGGCCGGCGCTGTTGGAGGAGCAAGGAGCTGGGCCAATGGTTGGGACTGGAGATACTCTTTCTGAAGAAACGATTCGTTCGACGTATTTTCCAAGAGTCGCCGAACCAGATAGGCCATACCGGGGAGCAGCCGACCCACAGGACTGTACAGGCGGACACGACGGCCCAATTTGACCATGGCCTGCTGAAACGGCTCCGCCATGCCGAAGATCATTTGATACTCGCGCGCGTCAGGGGCCAGACCCCGTGCTTCCGCATGGGCTTCGATAGCGGCTAACGTGCGAAGATTGTGCGTACCGAACGCGGGGCGGATGAGGTCGGCGTGTTCAAACAGCACTGGAATCAAGCGTTCGTACTGAATGTCGGTCTCCGCCTTATGGCTAAACAGCGGAAGTGGCCAGCCTGCTTGCCGATACCAGACAGTGTCCGAATCCCAGTACGCTCCTTTGACCAGTCGGATCGTAATCGGCGCCTGACGTGTTCGCGTCCAGGCTACTAGATCCTGTACGTCTCGTTCGGTTTCTCGGTGATAGGCTTGCAGCGCGAGTCCGGCATAGGGATAGGATTGATAGGCCGGCTCTGCGAAGAGTTGCTTGAAGATATGCAGGATCAGGTCTTTTGTTTCTGCCTGCTCCATGTCGAAAATCAATCCGGCCGGCAGCGACTGTGCAAGATCCACCAGCGGACGGAGACGCGTGGCAACCGACGCGTAACTTCCATCAGGATCGATCGGGTCCAGCCGGGAGGAGAGAGCCGATATCTTGAGCGAGAGTTGCACGCGCGGGATGGGCCCTAGGTGATCGTGTTCGAGCAAGCGATTGGAAGACGAGGCCTTCGTGGCGTGTCCCAGTTCGACTAAGGCGTTCAGACACTGGTCACGATAGCGATCAGCTTCCTGCTCGCTGATGGTGGCCTCGCCCAACAGATCGACAGACCAGGCTCGTCCGTCTGTCCATAACTGTGACAAGGCCGGAACCGCCTCTTCAACGGAGGCACCGGCTATGAACGTTGTGGCCATCTGTTCGATCTGCTTTCTGATCGACTTACCGGTGAGGCGGGCACCTACGCTTGTTGAGGCCAGGGCCTTCAATCCCCACCGAAGTCCGAACAACTCACTGCTCTCACGGCCAAAGTATTCTTCGGCAAGCGAGACAACTCGTTCGTCGTCCTGAATGACCGGAAGGACATCGATAAAGTGGAACAACCGGGTCTTAAACGACGCATCCTTCATCGCCAAATTGATGGCCGAATGGGACCACCAGCGGCTATCAAAGATGGAGGGCGAAAGGCCTGCAGACAGCTGCGCAAGCTGTTCTCCAATGCGGAGGATGGCTGGCTCAAGAGAAGGTGAGGTGGTCATCGATTGTCCTGAAAAGAATGACTCTGTGTGGTTTCAGTATACATCCCAGACGGCCAGCGGTCATCGTTCTTGGCTGCCCCAGTCGGCGCATGGAGGATAGCCCGACCGGCCCATTTCATTTCACATGGTGCATCCCTTATGATAATGGGATCAGGCGTGATGGCGCTTCGATGAGGGGCGTCATTACTGAACGATGCGGTCGAAACATACCTGAACTGGAGACTCACTATGGCTGATGAACATGCCCATGGGACGCAGCAAGCCCAGGGAAAAGATAATTTGATTCCTGGCGTCAAACATGTCGTTGCGATCAGCAGTGGTAAGGGTGGAGTCGGGAAGTCCACCGTGTCGTCGAACCTGGCTTGTGCCTTGGCGCTGGCCGGTGCGAAGGTCGGTCTCTTGGACGCTGATCTCTACGGTCCTAACATCCCCATGATGATGGGGTGTACCACCGGCCCTGAACAGAAGGACGGCAAAATCGTTCCTGTTGAGAACTACGGGGTAAAATTAATTTCCATGGCGTTCCTCGTGCCGGAAGAGACCGCACTGGTCTGGCGTGGCCCGATGGTCCATCAATACCTGCAAGCTTTTTTCCGAGATGTGCTCTGGGGTGAGTTGGACTATCTGCTGATTGATCTACCGCCAGGCACCGGTGATGTGCAGCTCTCCTTGTCACAAATGGTTCCGTTGGCTGGGGCGATTACTGTGACCACGCCTCAAGAAGTTGCGCTCTACGACGTTCGTAAAGGCATGGCGATGTTTCAAAAAGTGAATGTTCCGCTTCTGGGCATTATCGAGAATATGAGCCACTTTGTGTGTGGCCACTGTGGTGAGCGGACGGAGATTTTCTCCTATGGTGGGGGCGAGCGGGCAGCCGCCAAGCTTGATCTGCCATTTCTTGGCCGGATCCCGATTGATCCGGCCATTCGAGATGGGGGCGATACCGGCCATCCCATCGTCGTGGCCAATCCAGCATCCCCTCAGGCTGAGGCATTTCGGGATATCGCAAAGAAAATCATGGGAGCACTCGGTGGTGCTGAGAAAACTGGCCTGTCAGTCGATAGTTTGCTCAAGAAGATCAAACAGCCGTTCAGCTCCAATTGAGCGGTCTCATATGGGAGGGAAGGCATGGCGGAGTTCGTGCGTGTGGCAGCGGCAACAGATATAAAACCCGGGCATGGTATTGTGGCAGAAACGAAGGGGAAGACGCTGGCGGTATTCAATGTGGATGGGACGATCCATGCGATCAACAACACCTGTTGCCATCGGGAGGGGCCATTGGGCGAGGGAGAGTTGGAAGGCAACATCGTCACCTGTCCGTGGCATGGATGGCGGTTCGATGTGACGACCGGCTCGTGCATGAATAACCCATCCTCGAAGGTGGACGCGTATCAAGTAAAAATCGAAGGCAACGATGTGAAGGTATTACTGGATGTCTGACGTCATACTCTAGCTATCTGCCGGTATCTCAGACGGAGGGAGAACGTATGCCTGTCTCTACGAACGATCAAACAGATATCGCGGCCGCGCTCGTGCGTCTCTACGTATTTCTGACTCAGTACCTCGATCGTTGTTTTGATGAAGCAGCGCGGAAGAGCTACCCGGATTCCGAACTTCAAGGGCACCTCGATGACACACGCCGCCAGCTCATGGAGATTGTGTCGGTGAATCCCGTTGTGAAGAGAAAGCTCGCCGACGAGTGTGACCGAATTCTGGCGCTCGGCGCCTCCTGTCTCACATCCGGTGCGGCCGATCTCAAGAATCGAGAAATGATTCAAGCGGAACGGGCCATACTCAAGAACAAGACCATTGCGTTGAGTGACTTGGTTGCCGTGTATCGAGCCTTAGCATGAACAATGATGGATGGAGAAGGGCTCGATAAACATCAGCTCGCCGGGTTGGATAACCGGGAACGGGGATTCAGCAGGCCGGTTGAGTTTGAACGGGCCGGAGAAGGCTACCGAGCTGTGTTACGGTATGAGACCGTCCGCGTCACGACGGAGAGTCATCCGACCCAGGATGACGCACTCACCATCTTGATCCAGACGTTGCATGTTCAGGGTTACCGGCAGCTCAAAACTCAACGAAGTTTTCGCGACGGGATCTATCTGGGTTCACAGGAACTGTGGGTGGAATATCCGGATCCTCCACAAGCTGAGCCGGAGCAGTCTGGATTCTTTGATAAAATCAAGAATTGGTTCAGGTTACGTTCTGGGGATGGAGAGCGATCATGAGTTTTGTCCCGTTGAGCGATCTCCGATCTTCAGCGACAGGTATGCAGCCCCTCGCAGGTGCTAGCCGCCCTCGCCTTCCATCCTGGTTTAAGGTCAATGCGAAGACAGGATCAGACTATCTTGATATCAAACAGACGATGGAGCGGCTCAAGCTCCACACGATCTGCGAAGAGGCTCGTTGTCCAAACCGGTGGGAATGTTGGAATGCCCGTACCGCGACGTTCCTGATTCTGGGCGATATCTGTACTAGGCGATGTCACTACTGTTCTGTCGAGACCGGAAGGCCGCAGTCGGTTGATCATGAGGAGCCAGGTCGAGTTGCAGAAGCGATTCAGGCGCTTGGTTTACGCCATGCGGTGATTACCTCAGTGAATCGTGACGAATTGCCTGATGGCGGAGCCACAGTCTTTGCTGACACGATCAGACAGACCAGACGGATGAACCCGACGTGCACGATCGAAGTGTTGATCCCGGATTTTGAAGGCAACGAGGAAGCACTCGCAACGGTCTGTGCGGAAAGGCCGGAGATTCTCAATCATAATATCGAAACAGTTCGGCGGCTCTTCCCATCGATTCGCCCACAAGGGAAATATCAACGGTCAATTGACTTGCTCGCGAGGGCGAAGCAGCAAGGGATGAAAACGAAGTCTGGTTTGATTCTTGGCATGGGGGAGACGCTCGACGAAGCGCGTGACGTGATGCGTGACCTTCAGGCAGTCAATTGCGACATCATCACGATCGGCCAATATCTCCAGCCGACGAGAGACCACCTGCCCGTTGCCCGATTCTATGACCCATCCGAATTCGCTGCACTCAAAGAAGAAGGTCTCGCCATGGGCTTTAGCTATGTCGAATCAGGACCGCTCGTCCGTAGCTCCTATCACGCAGAGCAGCAAGTTTTTAGTAAGTAGGTGTTACCGTGCCTCCATCTACCGAAGCCGGTGCAAATGTTAGGGAATCGCCGTACAGTGGTAGCACGAGTTGACGGTAAATTTGCCATGCCAAAATCAATCGCTGAATTGGAATAAGAAGCAAGCCGGCTACCAAAGAAGGATCGTGCCGTCCTGGCACACCATCTCATTTCATTGCAAGCATTGACCTTGGAGAAGATGTCGATGCGGAAGCAGCTTGGCTAGAGGAAGCTGAACGTCGTTATCTGTCGTACCGACAAGGAAAGTTGGCAGGCAAACCCGCCGAACACGTTTTTCGCGAAGCCAAATCTAAACTCGGATGATGACGGCTATCTTTCTTCCTCCTGCTGAGGAGGAAATGATTGCTGCTGCTCAGTACTACCAGCAACAATCAGCCGGTCTCGGATCAGAAGTTCTCAGTGAAGTCGAAAAGACAGTGGCTGCTATCCTGGTTCATCCGGAAGCCGCGCCCAAAGTGAAGAAGGGAATCAGGCGCCGGCTCCTGAAGCGGCTTCCATTTGGAGTTCTGTACGCGGTTACCATTGATGAAGTCGTCATAGTCGCGGTCAGGCATCTTCGACGCCGGCTTGGTTACTGGGAAGACCCGCTCCATTTCTTAATGAAGCTAGGGAACGTCTGATTAATTCACGTTTACACGAAGATCTCTGTTTTTGACTGGATCAATACGGGTACTCAGCTGGAAACTCGCTGGCCCGGAGTCGTTGATCGTGGGAATCG
>CXWL01005041.1_pt1 | contig 13626 bp, 13 predicted proteins | sample 590931 | NCBI WGS metagenome assembly CXWL01 (sample SAMEA3498368, study PRJEB10139) | groundwater metagenome | biome: water well; material: biofilm material | place: Germany | collected 2015-04-27 | reverse complement strand
GTTCTACGCATCGGTCGAACAGCGCGACGACCCGGCGCTGCGCGGCAAGCCGGTGGCGGTGGGCGGCTCGCCCGAATCGCGCGGCGTGGTGGCCGCCTCCAGCTACGAAGCGCGCAGGTTCGGCGTGCGCTCGGCGATGCCGATGGCGCGCGCGGTGCGCCTGTGCCCGGAGCTGCTCATCGTACGCCCCGATTTCGCGCGCTACCGTGCCGCTTCGCAGAAGGTGATGGAGATCCTGCGTTCCTGCACGCCGCTGGTCGAGCCCCTGTCGCTGGACGAAGCCTACCTGGACGTCACCGACAACCTCTGGGGCGAGCCGCTTGCGAGCGTGGTCGCAAAGGAGCTGAAAAGGAGGATCCTCGACGAAACCGGGCTCACCTCCTCCGCGGGCGTCGCGCCCAACAAGTTCCTCGCCAAAATCGCCTCGGGCTGGCGCAAGCCCGACGGCCTGACCGTGATCGCGCCCGAGCGCGTCGAGAGCTTCCTGCAGGAACTGCCGGTCGAGGCGCTCTGGGGCGTCGGACCGGTGACGGCGAAGAAGCTGCGCGCGGTGGGCATCCAGCGGCTCGTGGACGTGCGCGATTTCGACGAGATAGCGCTGCACCGGACCGTCGGCAGCCTGGCGCCGTGGTTAAAGCGCCTGTCGCACGGCGACGATCCGCGCGAAGTGAAGCCCGACCGCCCCTGGAAATCCATCTCCGCCGAGACGACCTACCCGGAAGATCTGACGAGCCTGGAGGAAATGCGCGCGGAAGTGGCGCGGCTTTCGCTCCGGGTCGTAACCTCCCTGGGAAAAAAGCAATTGAATGCCCGTACCGTGACGCTCAAGCTGCGCTACAGCGACTTCACCACGGTAACCCGCAGCCACAGCGCCGAGCCCACGGGCGCGCTGGAGGCGTTCGCGGCACGCGCCGCGGCGCTGCTCGAGCGCACCGATGCCGCGCGCCGGCCAGTGCGGCTGCTCGGCGTCGGCGCCCATGGGCTGGAGGCCATCGAAACCGGAAGTGAAACCCGGCGCCCCGAGCAACTGCTCCTGGGGTAGCATGGACGCCTTCAAACAGAGAAAGACCAGACCATGAGTGGTGGTGGAGAGTCAGCGCCGGCACCGGCCGCAAAACCCGTAGCCGCCGCGCCGGTCGATCCGGTCGAGGATCTCGCGCGGCAGATCTTCATCGAGCTCTCGGCGCAGGTGCATTCGCAGGCCGGCGACAAACCCGAGCACGAAAAGCTCGTCGAAGTCAGCTTCCGCCTCTCCGAGGCCTTCCAGACGGGCAACCTCAAGTTCAACACCGCCGCGCGCGCCCGCGCCGAGGCCAAGGCCAAGGCGAGCGTCGACGTAAGCAAGATCGAAATCGACTTCGGCGCCGTCGGCACGGCCGCGAAGAAGTAGGTCAGCGCTCAAGCAGCAGCAACGCGCCCGCGACCAGCGAGGCGCAGGCGATCAACAGGGCGGTGCTGAAGCCGCCGCCCGCGCCCACCAGGAAACTCACCGACAGCGGCCCGGCGATCTGGCCGGCCGCGAACGCGGCCGTCATCGCCGCCATCAGGGGCGCGGGGTTCGCGTTTCCTTCCGACGCCACGACCGTGCGCGCTTCCTGCAATCCGACCATCGTAATCACCACGAACGTGCCGCCGACGCACAGCGCCGCGAGCAGGATGCCGGCCGCGCCTGGCCAGAACACCGGCGCGGACACGCCCAGCGCCATGACAAGATGGCTCGCGATCCAGGCGGCACGATTGCCGTAGCGTCCTGACAGGAGTGCGACGCCCAGTGTCGAGAGCGCGGCGGCCGTGCCGAACACCGGCCAGGCCCAGCCGAACACCGCCGGATCGTTCACCATGTCGCGCGCCATCACCGGCAGGAAAGTCGCCGGGATGATGTAACCGAAGCCGTAGGCGCCGTAGGCGATGACGAGCCGCGCCTGCGCCCAGCTCCAGCGGGCGGCGGAATCGGAATGGGCTGTCTTTTCATTGGATAGTGAAAACACCGGCCAAATCAGGAAAGTCATGGCGAGCGCGGCTATGCCGAGCAGTAGCCAGGCACTTGGTGATGATGCGTGCACTGACATGAGCAGGACACAAATGACTCCGGCGACCGCGACCCCGGTTCCCACGCCCGCGAACAGCACGCCGGCGAGGATTGGCCGTCTGTCAGGAGCAGTCCCTTGGCCTGCTTTGGGAAGTATCCGTTCCAGGCACCAGGAAGAGACATGCACCAGGACCCAGGCGCTCGCCACGCCAGCGATGAATCGCAGCACCGCCCAGGCCGCGAACCCCGCGTCCAGCGCCATCGCCAGCGTCGAGAGGACGATCGCGGCCAGCCCGGCGCGAATCGCGAGCGCCGCCCGCACGCGAACCGCGCCCGCCCAGAGGGCGCCGACGAGATAACCCAGGTAATTGGCCGACGCGAGCCAGCCGCCGCCCGCGACGGAGAGGCCCGAGTCCTGCAGCATCATCGGCAGGATCGGGGTGAAGGCGAAGCGCCCGATCCCCATCGCCACTGCGAGTGCCGCCAGCCCGGCCAGGGCGATGCGCATGGTTTTCTCCTTTCGATGGCGTCAGTCTAGTCTTTCGAACCAGGGAGCCGGGCCGGCGCCGCATGAGATAACCTCAGCGCGTCCATGAAGAAAATCTTCCACGGCTGGTGGATGGTCGGCGCCAGCAGCGGCATGCAGTTCGTGCAGGGCACCCTGCTGCTGCAGTCCTTCGGCGCCTACTTCGCGGTGCTGCGCGACGACCGCGGCTGGTCCAAGACCGAGCTCTCGGTCGCCTCCGCGATGCACCAGCTCGAAGCCGCGGTGCTCGGCCCGCTGCTCGGCTGGTTTCTCGACCGCTTCGGGCCGCAATGGGTGATCCGCGTCGGCGTGCTGGTGTTCGGCTGCGGCTTCATGCTGCTCAGCTGCATCGAGACGCTGTGGCAGTTCTACGGCGCCTTCATCCTCACCGCTCTGGGCGGCAGCCTGTGCGGCTTCTTCCCGCTCAACGTCGCGCTGATCCACTGGTTCGAGAAGCAGCGCGCGCGGGCGCTCGCCTCGATGCAGATCGGCATGGCGGCGGGCGGCCTGTGCGTGCCGCTCATCGCCTGGTCGCTCGCCACCTGGGGCTGGCGCGCCACCGCCTTTACTTCCGGCCTGCTCATCATCGCCATCTGCCTGCCGCTGTCCTTCGTCATCCGCCGCCGGCCGGAAGACATGGGCCTGAAACTGGATGGCGCCGAGAGTGTTTTGCCGGATCTGAATTCGGAGGTTAAGAAAGAACCTGAAGAAAAGACGAGGGACTTTACTGCGCGGGAAGCCCTGCGCACGCCGGCGTTCTGGCTGATCTCGCTCGGCCACGGCTTCGCGCTGTTCGTGGTGATGGGCATCAACACGCACGCCATCACGCACATGAAGGAAGGCCTGGGCTACACCATCGAGGCGGCGGCCTTCGCCATCATGCTGCAGACGGTGGCGCAGCTGTGCGGCGTGGGCATCGGCGCCTGGATCGGCGACCGCTACGACAAGCGCCGGCTTTCGGCGCTGTGCATGCTCGGGCACATGCTCGGCCTGCTGTGCCTCACATATGCCACGAACACGGCCATGATCATCGCGTATGCGGTATTGCACGGCGTGGCCTGGGGCCTTCGCGGGCCGATGATGCAGGCGCTGCGCGCGGACTACTTCGGCCGCAGCGCCATCGGCATGATCCTCGGCCTGTCGTTCATGATCATGGTGATCGGCCAGGTCGGCGGCCCGATGATCGCCGGCATCATGGCCGACATCACCGGCAACTACCGCGCCGGCTTCACCACGCTCGCGCTGCTCGCGGGCCTCGGTTCTATTTTCTTCCTGCTGGCGAAGCGGCCTGTCCTTCCTTCCCGGCGATGACCCGCCCCTTGATCACCTTCACGCGGTCGCCGGCCTTCCACTGCGGCGCGCCCCAGTCCTGCAGCACGCGCACCGTGCCGTCGTCGTGCACCACCGAGGTTTCGTAGATCCGGGCCTGCCGGCTGCCTGAAGCCGGGGCGCCGCCCAGCGCGGCGAGCAGCGTCACGGCGCCTTCCGCGCGGCTGCCTTCCAGCGCCTGGCCGGGCGCGGGCGCGACCTCGCTCACGCGCTCGACCACGCCGCAGACGCGGCACGGCCCGGCCGCGGCGCGATTGCCCGGCGCTCCCCAGCGTTCTTCCACCGCCAGGAGCGAGAACCATGCGGCCACCAGGGCGAAGCCCGCGCCAATCACGAGCGCGGTGACCAGGGATTCATGCTTTTCGAAATTCATGGGCACCTCCGACTGCAGCCTAGCGAGCGCGCGAACGGTCCGTCAGCGAACTAGTTGGCTGTTTTCCGTCGCCGCAAACCGACATGCGGCTAAGATTGAGGCACTGCGTCACGCGGGAGCGAAATTAGATGGACCTGGAACTCGGCAAGCGGCGCGCGTTGGTCACCGGATCCACGGCCGGCATCGGCTACGCCATCGCGCGCGGCCTCGCGGCCGAAGGCACACAGGTGGTCATCACGGGCCGCACGCAATCCTCGGTGGACGCCGCGCTGGCTCGCCTGCGCAAGGAACTCCCCAAGACCGATGCCGAGGGCGTCGCCGCCGACTGCGCGACTGCCGCGGGGGCCGAATCGGTCTTCGCCAGGGTTGCCGACGTGGATATCCTCGTCAACAACCTCGGCATCTACGGCCGCATGGCGTTCTTCGACATCCCGGACGCCGAGTGGCAGCGCTACTTCGACGTCAACGTGCTGTCGGGGGTCCGCTTCGCACGCCGCTATGCGCCCGCGATGGCCAAGCGCGGCTGGGGCCGGATCCTCTTCATCTCGAGCGAATCGGGCCTCAACATCCCGCGCGAGATGATCCACTACGGCATGTCGAAGACCGCGCAGCTCTCGGTCTCGCACGGCCTGGCGATGGAACTCGCGGGCACCGGCGTCACCGTCAACGCCGTCCTGCCCGGGCCGACGAAGACCGAGAACACCGACCGCATGCGCGCCGAGCGGGCGAAAGCGGCGGGAGTCAGCGTCGAGGAGATCGAGAAGGGCTTTTTCCGCGATTTCCGGCCCACGTCGATCCTGCGCCGGTTCACCTCGGCCGACGAAGTCGCCAACCTGGCCGTCTATCTCTGCGGCGCGGGCGCTTCGGCCACGACGGGAGCGGCCCTGCGGGCCGATGGCGGCGTGGTCAACCAGATCATGTAAACGGGGAGGAACCGATGGCGACATCGAAGGGCAGGAAGAAAGCATCCCGCAGCAAGGCCTACACCGAAGGGCTCAAGATCCGCCGCCGCTGGCTCGGCAAGGCCTACGTCGACAAGGCGTTCCGGGACGCCGACGACTTCACCATCGAACTGCAACACTACGTCACCGAGCACGCCTGGGGCGCGAGCTGGGCGCGCGGCGTGCTGCCGCTGAAGACGCGCGCCTTCATGAACCTCGCCATGATCTCGGCGCTGAACCGGCCGCACGAGCTGGAGATCCACCTGCGCGCGGCGATCCGCAACGGCATGACCAAGGCGGAGATCAAGGAAGCCTTCCTGCACGTCGCCTGCTACTGCGGCGCGCCCGCGGCGCTCGACAGCTTCAGGATCGCGAAGAAGATCTTCGCGGAGCTGCGCCGCCCTACTTGAAGAGCTTCTTCACGCCTTCGACCGCGCCCGCGGCGCCTTCCTTGATCGCGGCGCCGGCGCGGGAGGCGAGGTTGGTGACGCTGCCCAGCATCGCGCCCCNNACCCAGCATCGCGCCCCAGACCTGCTTCACGACGTCGCCGGCGGTGGCGCCGTTCGATTTCCTGCCGATGTCGCGCAGCTGCAGGTCCGGCATCGGCACGGCGAGCGCGGTGCCGAGGCGCGCCTTGCCGTCCTTCAGGACCAGCCGCTCGATCACGAATTTTTTACCCGGGCCGTCGTCCTTCTTTCCGCCGGCGTTCTTCGCCACCCAGGCGTCGACGTTCTTCTGGATCCGCGTCAGGTTGTCGCTGCCCTGGCCGCGCTCGTAGACCACGTCGGGAGCAATAAGCAGCAGTTCCTTGATCACCACCACGTCCTTCGTGAGGGAGGCCGGGTCGATCGTCAGGCGCATCTCGCCCAGCGTCATGGCGTGCTTCGCCTCGAAGCCCTTCGGGTTGCCGACGAACAGGCCGCGGATCGTGCCGCGCCCCTCGGTGGCCTGGATCCGCACGCTGTCCACCTTCACCGCCACGCCGGTGATCTGTGGCCCCCAGTGCTCGATCGCCTGCTTCACCAGGCCGTCCAGCGACATGCAGAGCCACCACGCGCCGCCCGCGGCGGCAAGCAGCACGATAGTGGACGCGATGACGAATTTGCGTGCTTTCATGCGGCCATCTTAAATCAGGAATCGACGAACGGCCCGATGTTGGCGCGCGCGAAGGCGGGCCGCGCCTGGATGGTTTTCCACCACGCGGCGACGCGCGGATGCTGCGCTTCGGTGACCGCATCGGGCGCGATTTCCTCGTCGATGCGCTTGACAAAGGGCACCAGCGCGATGTCGGCGATGGAATAGCGCGCGCCGGCGAGCCAGGCGGTTTCACCCAGCGCTTTTTCCATGCGGCCCACCATTTCCACCAGCTTCGCGCGCGCCTCGGCCCTTTCCTCCTCTGTGTAGGGCTTGCGCGCAGCGCGGATCCAGGCCTGCTGGCGCTCCTTGCTCGGGATCTTCTTCAGCCGCTCGGCCAGCTCCGCGTCCGACCACTGCGCGGCGGTCTTCGCCAGGGCGTGCACCCAGTTGAAGATGATCAGGTTGCCGATGCGCTCGTCGGCGTGGCGGATCCAGTTGCGCATCGTCGCGCGCTCGTAGGCGGCCTCGGGGCGCAGCGGCGGGCCGTCGAAGGCCTCGTCGATGTATTCGCAGATGGTGCCGCTCTCGTAAATCGGCTTGCCGTCGTGCACCAGCGCCGGGACCACGCCGTTGGGATTGAGCTTCAGGTATTCGGGCGAGTGGTGCTCCATCTTCGCCAGGTCCACCGGATGGCTTTCGTACGCAAGCCCCTTTTCCTCGAGGCACAGGCGTACGCGGCGCGATGCGCTCGAGCGCCAGGCATGGTGCAGGACCAGCATCTGCTTCTGCCCCGGGACCGGGCCGGAAGCTAGCGCTCGGAATCGACCGCCTTGATGACGCGGTCGGTAATGTCGATGCGCGCGCTGAAGAAGGCGGCTTCCAGGAACACGGCGTCGAATTTCTCCGCCTCGGCCACGCGCCGGATGACGCCGTTGGTCCTGTCGATGAACAGCTTGAGCAGGTCGTCGCGCTTCATGTTCATGTCGTCGCCCAGGGCAACCTTGCGGCGCTCGATGTCGGCTTTCGGCCCGGCTTCGATTTCCTTGACGCGCCTTGCGATCTCCGCCTCCAGGCTCTTCTGGATCTGCTGCGCCGCGCGCGAATCCTTCAGGATGCGCGCGGTATCGACGAAGCCGATCTTGTAGGAAACGGGCGCGGCTTGCTGCGCCTGCGCGGTGCCCGCGGACAAGGCCAGGAGCGCCGCCGCCAGGATCGAACCAATGTTGTGGTGCGTCATGGGGTGCAAATATACGCTAACGGGAGCCTGCTTCGCGCTGCCGCAGGGATGACGCCGGTCAGGTAATTGAAGTTTCCGCGATCGCGACCCGGTCGCGGCCCAGGCGCTTGGCCGCGTACATGGCGGCGTCGGCGGCGCGCAGCAGCTCGACTGTCGTCTTGCCATGCGCGGGGAAGGCCGCCACGCCGATCGAGGCCGTGACGCCGCGCAGCAGCTCGCCGTGGAAATTCACATGCAGGCCCTGCACGCCCTTCCAGAGCTGTTCCGCCCGGCTTTGCGACATCGCCAGCGACGCCTCGGGCAGGATCACCACGAATTCCTCGCCGCCGTAGCGGCAGGCGATGTCTTCGGCGCGCACATGGGTCACGAGATAGTCGCCCAACGCGCGCAACAGCGTGTCGCCGGCCTCGTGGCCGTGGGTGTCGTTGAAGGTCTTGAAGTGGTCGAGGTCCAGCATGAGCACGCCCACCGTGCGGCCGTTGCGCGCCGCCCTCAGGACTTCGCGCTCGAGCGCCTGCTCCAGGTAGCGCCGGTTGTAGAGCCCGGTGAGGGGATCGCGCACCGCCTGCGCGCTAAGCGCCTCGCGCAGCCGCAGGTTGACGAGCGCGAGCGAAATCTGCTCGGTCACCGTGAGCGCCCAGGCCCGCTGCGTCTCGAGCCGCCCCTGGCGCACGGGCTTGGGCAGGAACGCCTCCTCCGGGCCGAGCTGGAGGTGCAGCATGCCCAGCACCTCGCCGTTGCCCAGGATGGGCGCGCACAGGCAGGGGCCGAGCGGCGGCACCATGAGGTGCTGGCAGACGAGCTTCGAGCCCGCGTCCTCGAGCACATGCGGCTGGCCGCGGCGCAGCGCCCAGCAGTCGTCCTGCCCGATGACCGGATCGCCGGCGAGCCGCGCGTCGCCCCAGGAGGCCACCGTTTCGAGCAGGCCGTTGCCGAAATTGCGCAGGTACAGGCTGCCCGAGGTGCCGGCGAACAGCTCGTCGACGAACTGCGCCACCACGCCGCGCGATTCGTCGGCCGACTTGCACATCTGCATCATGTCGCCCATCCTGCCCAGGACGAGATTCTCCCGATTGCGCCGCTCCAGCAGGTGCACCGTGGCCACCAGCTGCCGGTTGGCGTCCTCCAGCGATTCCTCGAATTCCTTGCGCTCGGTGATGTCGCGCGCCACCACCACCACCTGCGCGACCTTGCCTGCGGCGTCCTTGATCACGTCGCCCTGCGACTCGATATGGCGGATGCTGCGGTCGGCCAGCACGAAGCGGTACTCCGTACGCTGCCCGACGCCGCTGGCGACCGTCTCGCGGAACACGCGCCGCACGCGATCGCGGTCGTCCGGGTGGATATCGACGAAGGAATCCGAGCCGTTCAGGTCCCGCTCGCCGAACAGCGCCTTGTAGGCCGGGCTGTTGTAGAGGCGCTTGCCGTTGACGTCCAGCATCGCGACCAGGTCCGACATGTGGTCGAGCACCAGCCGCAGCGTGCGCGCGCTGTCCGGCTTGGCGGGGTCGGGAAGCTCGTCTGGCGTCATGGGCGATCCGGGTGAACCGCAATATACGCCCGATTTACGCCGCTACCGCGGCGTCAGCCAGGTAATCCTCGTAGTTGCCCTGGAAGTCGATCACCGTCGCCGGGTCCCCCGCTTTCTTACCCGGCCTTAACTCGATGATTCGCGTGGCCAACGAGGAAACAAACTCGCGGTCATGGGACACAAAGATAAGCGTCCCCGTGTACTTGTCGAGCGCGGTGTTCAGCGACTCGATGGATTCCATGTCGAGGTGGTTGGTCGGCTCATCCAGCAGCATCACGTTCGGCATCTGCAGGATGAGCTTGCCGATCATCATGCGCTGGCCCTCGCCGCCCGAGATCACGGAGAGCATCTTCTTCTGCTCGTCGCCCGAGAAGAGCAGCTGCCCCAGCGTCGCGCGCACGATGAGGTCGTCCTGCTCCGGGCGCTCCTTGCGCCGCCAGCGGCCAAGCCAGTCGGCTAGACGCTCTTCTCCATTTTTCCCGTCGGCCTTGAACTGGTCGGCTATGTCCTGCGGCCAGTAGCCGAGACGCGCCTTCTCGGACCACTTAACTTTTCCCGAATCAATTGCCAGATCATTTGCAAGACAACGCAGGAGGGTCGTCTTGCCGATGCCGTTGGGGCCGATGATGGCGATTTTTTCTCCGGCTTCCACCGATAGATTCAAGTTCTTGAAAAGCGGTGAACCGTATCCCTTCGCAACCCCTTCCACCTCAACCGCAAGGCGATGCAGCTTCTCCTTCGGGTCGATGGTGAGGCGGATGTAGGGATACTGCCGGCTGGAAGGCTTCACGTCCTCCGGCTTCAGCTTCTCGATCATCTTCATGCGCGAGGTCGCCTGGCGCGCCTTCGCCTTGTGCGCGCGGAAGCGCCGCACGAACTCCTCCAAGTCCGAGATCCGGTCCTTCGCCTTGGCGTTGTCCTTCTGCAGCTGCTGCTTGGCGAGCGTGGACGCTTCCATGAAGTCGTCATACGTGCCCGGGTACACCTTGATGCCGCCGTAGTCCACGTCCGCCATGTGCGTGCACACCGCGGAGAGGAAATGCCGGTCGTGCGAGATGATCACCATGGTGCTGGTGCGCCGGTCGAGCACGCCTTCGAGCCAGCGGATGGAGTTGATGTCCAGGTTATTGGTCGGCTCGTCCAGCAGCAGGATGTCCGGGTCGCCGAACAACGCCTGCGCCAGCAGCACGCGCAGCTTCCAGCCCGGCGCCACCGCGCTCATCGGCCCCTGGTGCTGCTCGATCGCCACCCCCAACCCGAGCAGCAGCTCCCCCGCCCGCGCCTCCGCCGTGTAGCCGCCGTACTCCGCGTACTTCGACTCCAGGTCCGCGGCGCGCATGAACTCCTTCTCGTCCGCGTCCGGATTCGCATAGATCGCGTCGCGCTCGCGCATCGCCGCCCACATCTCCGCGTGGCCCTGCAGCACCACGTCCAACACCCGCTGGTCCTCGTACGCGAACTGGTCCTGCCGCAACCGCCCCACCCGCTCGTTCGAATCGATCGCCACCGTCCCCGCGCTCGGCTCCAGCTCCCCGCCCAGGATCTTCATGAACGTGGACTTGCCGCAGCCGTTCGCCCCGATCAGCCCATAGCGGTTCCCGCCACCGAATTTCACGGAGACATCCGAAAACAGGGGCTTGGCCCCGAACTGCATCGCGATGTTGGAGGCGACGATCATGGCAAAACCTTCCGAAGGGCGCGCATTGTAACGCGCCCACGCGTCATTCCCGAGTGCTTTGCTACTCGTCGTCCCCGAGCGCCTTCCTACACGTCGTCCCCGAGTGCCTTTATCGGGGACCCAGGTTTTTCTTGGTTTTAATTATGTTACCGATCGGGAACATTTTGGCCCCCGCCCCGCTCAGCCCAGGCGCAAAGGCTGACCTACAGCCCCACGCCGATCGTCCTCGCCACCCTCATCTACTTCCTGATGCTGTGGCCGCTGGTGCGGGTGCTGAGCCGGCTGGAGAACCGGGCGCTGGCGAAAAACTAAGCGGGAAAGAAAGCCGCCAGTGCGGGTGCGGAGACCCAGGGATAATGTTACCGATCGGCCACATTGTCCCGAATTCCCCACGATATCAGGACGTACCTGGAGTTGGCGGGGCGGGGGTAGATTTGAAAGCCTCGTAGGGATGGCGAAGCAGGAACAAGCGTATTCTCTGTTTTGGGAGCTTCGGGGGAAATGGAAAAAAGAACAAGCAAAACCTCAGCTGCTGACGGTCGATTGTCAACCGGCAGCCGCGATAAATTTCCTTTTGTTGACCCCTCTAACCTCCCGTTCTTCCTTGATTCGCTCGATTCAAAGAACAGAGTACAGGGATCGACGCATACCTTCTATCGCTATCCGGCCCGCTTTTCCCCCGAGTTTGCTCGCCAAGCGATTCGAACCTTTTCTCGGGAAGGCGATGTCGTTCTCGACCCATTTATGGGAGGGGGGACCACGGCAGTAGAGGCGCTTGGCGAGGGGCGCCGGTTCATCGGCAATGATGTAAGCAGACTCGCTTGCTATGTCTCAGGAGTTAAGACCACTCTTTTGTCGATCTCAGAAGAGGCCGAAGCAATCGATTGGGCAGCGCGACTCGACGCTCGGATCGATTTGTCAAGACCAGAGAAAATTGACCCAGTATGGACGGGATACCAAAAAAATCTCCCATGGCACCTTCGCCGCCTGTTCGCCCATGCATTGAATGAGATCGAATCCCTCTCGACTGCGCGATTGCGAAACTTCAGTCGTTGCACTTTGCTCAACGCTGCACAGTGGGCGCTCGATTGCAAATCCTCTATTCCAGCATCAAAGGACGTTTTGGATCGCCACCTAACTAGCGTCAGTCAAATGCTTCACGGGTTGCAGGAGTTCCAATCCCGAATTCGTTCTGCCACGGGCCGCAATCACCTTACGAGAAACTCCAAGCGCCTGATATGCGGAGATGCTGCGCGCATCGACACCAACGCCATCGTCAATAAATTTGGCACCCCAAGACTCATTTTGACCTCGCCCCCGTACCTCGGCGTTCATGTTCTTTACCATCGATGGCAGATTCTCGGCAGGAGAGAAACACCGGCCCCCTTCTGGATTGCCAATCAAGCAGACGGACACTCCAGCGTTTTTTACACCTTTGCAGAACGACGCGCTGCCACTGCCGATCGCTATCTACATCAACTGAAGGCTTGCTTCGGCTCGCTCCGCCGCACGATGGATGAGAAGACAGCTTTAGTGACCCTCGTTGCATTCCACGATCCAGATATTCAACTGCCACTCTATCTTCGAGCACTCGAATCTATTGGCTTAGAGCAATGCGACATTCAAGAGGCGGTGGCAAAACCAGCAACTAGACAAGTGCCAAATAGAAAGTGGTACGCAAATCTAGAGGCTCAGTCTAGATCCAGCACGGAGTTCCTAATTGTTTGCAGACGAACGAAAAAAAGGTCGAGGCAAAAATGAATTCTGCCGATCAAAGAATTTTTCTCGACAAGTTGCTATCTGTAAGGGCGTCGGCGCAGATACGCTCCTTGCTTCAAGCATATGGAGACTCAGATGTTGCGACCATAGACGCGCCGAACAAGGAAGGACTAATTTGGAAGCCATTTGGCGGAACTGCTTCGAATATCTCGACCATCGGCTTAGGAACGAAGCCAGGTCGAAGCTTGACGGAAAGACTGACGAACGCAATTGATGCTCTTCTAGAGGACCGAGTTGTACCAGCTATAGCCACACCAAACTCGCCACGAAACGCAGCTACACAATGGTTTGGGCGTCCTGGCTCAACGAGCGAGACGGGGCTGTTTTCGTGGAAGGACATGCCCCATGATTTCTCGCATCGAATTCATGTAGTCCTCCAGCCCAGCGACAAGGAAAGCGCCCCCACAATTGACGTCATTGACGACGGCATAGGTATTGAGGGAAAGGACTTCGCGCGCACCATTCTCAGTCTTCAGGGTGGTAACAAGATCAAAAAGCACTATCTCATCGGCGCATTTGGCCAAGGCGGAGCTGCAACGCTAGGCTTCTGTGACTACGCAGTAATAATTTCAAGATCGAAATCAAATCCCACAAGAGTTGCCTTTACTGTTGTGAGGGTGCTTAAGTTGGATGCCTCCTTCAAAGAAGACTGCTACGCATATTTAACCGTACCAAACGAAACGGCGGGCACAACAGGAGTATTTGAGTGCGATGTTGGGCCTGCACCGTTGGACCTTTACAAGGGACTTCCCGATGCCAAAGTCACCCCGTTCAATAAGGGAACTGTAGTACGGCACGTCGGCTACAGGCTAACCAATCTGGACAAAGGCCTCCAAGCATCTCCAGGCAACCTTTACCACTATCTGCACTTCAGCATATTCGATCCCCTAATCCCCTTCCGAGTAGTCGACCTCCGCATAACACCACCAAAGAATGAGTATGTTGGCGGCGCACGAAATCGCCTCATGACTCGGTTGAAACAGGTCAAGGAGTCGGATGGGCAAGAGGACGAAGGCAACATCCAAATAAAGCACTACCGACCGATGGAGTTCGTGGCGCCTCTAGAAGTGGCTCCGTTTGTTTGAACAACTTTCCCCGATTTATAAGTGGACTCCGGGCGGGTCG
>CXWL01007085.1_pt1 | contig 13627 bp, 14 predicted proteins | sample 590931 | NCBI WGS metagenome assembly CXWL01 (sample SAMEA3498368, study PRJEB10139) | groundwater metagenome | biome: water well; material: biofilm material | place: Germany | collected 2015-04-27 | reverse complement strand
AAGGCCTGGATGGCGGCTGTGTGTCGGAGTGAGACGCCAGTCAGGTGTCGAGTGGTGAGCTTGACACGGGCCAACGCCAGCTTAATCCGGCGCCGCATTTCATGGCAGCCCATGTGGTGAGAGAAAGATGTGTTGTGAGTGGGTAGTGGTGCGGTCATGCGAGATGGATTGGTGAGTCATTATCCGTCAAGGGGGACATGCTGACCATGTTGGGTGAAGAGAGTGCGGGACTATATCGGCGAGCGGTCGATAGTTTTGAGAGTTCGCCCGAATCCATGCCATCTCGGGTAATTGTATCCTTGCCCATTCGCGATGTGTTGAAACATTTCTGAAATCTTATCCGGCATCGTAAGATCCCCCATCAAAGAGACACTTTATAGGAGAATTTCTAGCTTCAAGTTGAGCCCAATACGTGACGGGCAGGAAGCCTGCCAATGCGTCATGGGGGCGCTCCTTTCATGTAAGACCGCCGAACCGTCATCGTACTCCAGTTTCAAGTAGCCGTTGTTTTCAAGGGAGCCATCACTAGGTCATCTGGTCACCCACTTTTCCCCCAAATAATCATCTTCCGTTTAGGGCTTTAAATTAGTCGCCTAAGAGTTGCTCCCTTGTTAACATGCTGGCGTTTCTTCTGTCGGTGGTCTCATCCTGAAGTCTTCAAAGATCGTTGAGAGGGACTGATGCCGGAGCTCCCCTCCACTTACATGCGAGTCATCCTCCCCTCTGCTGCTCTCCCCCTCCGCCGGTCTACCTGACTTCCCCCGATTGTTACACCAGCGCCAACGAAGTTGATTCCTGTGCTGCCTGGGTCCGAGTTTGATGGTTTTGGGTGAACTCACACCTAAAAAACACCTGTCCGACGCGACGCGTTGACTTTTCACTCCTGCGCAGTGAAGCATAGCGCCATGGCGACCTTTACCTACAAGGCGGCGAAGCCGAGCGGCGCGACCCTCGACGGCCAAATCGAGGGCGACGACGAGCGCGCGGTACGGAGTAAGCTCGAAAGTAGTGGGTACATCGTGCTCGCGCTTCAGAGTCGAGACAACAAAGCCACGGTGCGCTCCGGTACATTTCGATTTGGCGGCACGCTGCCGCTGCATGAAGTCTTGGTCTTCAATCAGGAACTCGTGGCGTTGCTTAAAGCCGGACTGGCGGTGTTGCGCATCTGGGATCTCTTGATCGAGCGCACGAGCCAGGCAAATTTCAAGCAGTCCCTCCGCACGGTGCGGGAAGACATTCGCGGCGGCAGCGCCATGTCCGAGGCCATGAGCAAGCATCCCCACTACTTCAATGAACTCTACGTTGCCACAATTCGAGCCGGCGAGCAGTCCGGCAATCTCCCGGAAGTATTGCAGCGCTATATCGGGTATCTCAAACTGATGATGGAATTGAAGGCGAAGGTCACTAAGGCTTTGGCCTATCCGGCCTTTCTCGTCATCGTCGGCATCGGGGTGATCGGGTTTTTGGTCGGCTATGTGATGCCCACATTCGTGAGTGTCTATGGTGAATCGTCGCAAGCCTTGCCGTTCGCGACGCAGGCCTTGCTCGATCTCATCAGCGGGACCAATCGGTACTTCATCCCTGGTCTGGGGGCGCTCGTCGGTGCGATCGTGGGAGTGAAGGCCTATCGCGCGACAGAGGCAGGGCGACTCACGACGGATCGGCTGCTGCTCTCGGCGCCGGGGATTGGCCTCATCTTGACCTATCACCATACGATTCAACTCATGCGCACATTGGGAACCGTCTTAGCGGGGGGCATCCCGGCGGTTGAAGCCGTGCAGATTGCCGGAGGCGCCGTGTCGAATCGCTACATGGCCAAGGGATTGGCCGAAGCAGTGGAGCGCATCCGCGAAGGCACGACGTTGGCGTCTGCCATCGAGGCGCAGCAGGTCTTGCCGAAACTCGCGACAGAGATGATCGCCGTTGGCGAAGAAACCGGCTCGCTCGAAACCATGTTGCGCGATATCGCCGAATTTTATGAAGGCAGTCTCGATCTCAAACTCACCCGCATGACCACCTGGATTGAGCCCGTGCTCCTCCTCGCCATGGGGTTCATCGTCGGTACCATCGTCATTATCATGTACCTGCCCGTCTTCCAAATGGCCGGCACCGTTCAATAAAGCTCCCGCTCGTATTCCCATCATTTCCTCTCGTGCCCGTGCCATACGCCATCGACCATCCGTTCGTTATCCCTATCTGAGCCCTGCCCCTGATCTAGGTATTTGTGCTCCCCTCAAGTGTGCTAGCACACTTGAGGGGATTGCGTTCGGCTCGCATGATCGTGCAGCGTGCTGCGCGGGCTTGTCGTCCGTGGAGATGGGCGCGTCGCACCGACTTCCACGGGGTCCAGTTCACAGTCTGAAGGTCGCGCCTCACAGTTGGCTTCGAGGGTTCTTGGTGTCTCTATTAGGTTGAATGGTGGTCCGTAGCATGAGGCGAAAGATACTCAGGACCGTCAGTGAGGGTGGGATGAAAGAGTCTGGCGTGACCCTCCTGGAGCTCTTGGTCACACTGACCATTGTGATGATCCTCGCGTCTATCGCGATGCCGCTCAGCCGGGTGTCGGCGAAACGGACGCATGAACTGGAATTCCGGCAGCATTTGAGGACGATGCGGGCTGCCATCGACACCTTTAAGCTGGAATGGAATCGCGATGGCGAAGTCTTAGTAGGGCCGGTGTGTATAAAGAACAAGCTCACGTGCAAAGAGGTCACGAGTGTGTACGGCTATCCAAAGTCGCTGGATATGCTGTTGGGGATCAAGCTGACGGGTGAAGAGGCGACGGTGAGGGGCGCAACGGCGAGGCGCTATCTGCGGAGCCTTCCCCTCGATCCCTTGACCGGCAAGGCCGATTGGGTGTTCCGATGTTATAAGGACGCGCCGAACGCATCGAGTTGGTGCGGGGACGATGTCTACGATGTGGCGACGCAGAGTCAGGAAATAGCATTAGATGGCACGAAGTATCGAGATTGGTAAGCGTGGAACGTGAAACCACGGATCATCGATGAGCGAGGGGTCAGCTACCTCATGCTCATGTTCGCCATTGTCCTCATCGGGATTGCGACGACGGTTGCCGCGAAACAATGGAAGATCGTCGTGCAGCGGGAGCGTGAGGCGGATCTGTTGGCCAAAGGAATTGAGATTCAGAACGCCCTCGCCTTCTATTCCGCGTCGGTCAAGGCCGGGCGCGTCATGCCGGGAGAGGTCTACCCCCAGACATTGGCCGATCTGACGAAATTGCCCAAGCCCTTCTTGCGCAAGGCCTATCTTGATCCCATGGGGTATGGAGAATGGGACTATCTTCGGGCGCCGACCGGCGGCATCATGGGGGTCCGAAGCAAGAGCCGTGAGAAGCCGTTCCGGCAGCGCGATTTTCCCCCAGCGGTCCGGCATTTCGAGGGACGCGCGACCTATTATGATTGGGTCTTTCAACACCCAAGCCCCTCATTAGCTCCGATCCTGCCACCAGGGCCTGCGCCCATTGCCCAGCCAATTCAGGGGCAGCCGACCGTGTCCAGCCTGCCTGTTCGGTAGGGGAATGGGGTTCGACCGGCCAGCCCTGTTGTTGCCGTACCAGTCTACGTAGTTTTGCTCCCCGCCAAGTGTGCTAGCACACTTGGCGGGATTGCGCTCGGTTCCACAATCGTGCATCGTGCTGTCCGGGCTGGTGGTCCGTCTGGACACGTTGGAGATATTCTTGGTGACACGGAAACAGGAGGGCATATTCATGAAAAAAAGAATGCGCCGCCAGTGTGGGTTCACATTAGTCGAATTGATGATCGTCGTCGCCATCATCGGTATTTTGGCGGCGATTGCGATTCCGAGTTTTCTCTCCTATCAGTTGAAGTCGAAAACGTCGGAGGCGAAGACGAGCCTGGCGGCGATCAAGACGGCGAGTCTGTCGTTTCAAGCTGAACGTTCCTGCTTTCTCTCCGTGCAAAGCAGCGGCTGGCCCGGCACGGTGTCGTCCAGCGGCGCGCAGTTGCCTTGGCCGGCTGCGGCAACGGTGCCGACGCCCGGCGCGCTCTGTATCAATCCGCTGTCCGGGGCTCCGGCGTCGGCGATCGGCACGTTCGGCGACGTGGGGTTCACGCCCTCCGGTCACGTGCGCTACAACTATTTCCTTGCCGGAAGCCAAGCGCAGACGCCGGCACCCGGTCCGATGACCAACACCTGCCCAAACTGGCCGGCTCCGCTGGGGGCTGGCGCCGCGACGGGGCCGACGATCGGTTTCATGGCGCAAGCGCAGAGCGACTTGGATGGCGATGGGAAAAAGGGTGGCTTCATGGTGTCGAATATCAGCCATGTGGTGGATTGCGCCGCAAATACGTTCTGAGATGATGTGCCAGATCATCGGTATGGAGCGTGAGGAGTAGGCGCGACAATGGATCTGAGCCCTTCTCATGAATCGATCGCCATGAGTGCCGAGGTTTCGACGGCACCCTACACATCTGGTCACGCGCCTGTCCGTGCCACATGGACTCGTGCGTCATGGCGTGCGATGGCGTTGGGCTCGGCAGCCCTGCTGTTGCTCTTGGCTGCCATCGAGTTGCGATGGGAGTTCACGCAGCGGCACGATGCGATGGCCGATGCTCGGACTCAGCTTCGGTTGCTCCCAAACGGAGCGTTCGTGAAGCCGATGGTGCTGGGCTATCACCATGTGGCGGCAGACCTGTTGTGGCTGAACATCATTCAGGTGATGGGTGAGCGCGAGGTGCACCAAGCGGATTATGAGTGGTTGTCTCACGCACTTGATGTCACGACGACGCTCGATCCCCATTACGTGTATGCGTACGACATCGGCGGTGTCGTATTAGCCGAGCTGGCTGGACGGGTGGATTGGAGTAACACGTTACTCGAAAAGGGCCTGGCAGCGAATCCCGATGCCTGGCGCTTACCCTTTCAATTGGGATTCAATTCGTTCTTTCACCAACAGGACTATGTCCGCGCGGCAGACTACATGGCGATCGCCGCACTATTGCCGGGTCGTCCGGCCTATGTGCCGGAATTGGCGGCGCGGTTGTACGTGGAAGGCAAGCAACCGACGCTGGCCTTGGACTTTCTGGATGTGATGGAGCGGCAGACCGACGATGCACACGTGCTGGCGGTGCTGGAACGGCGAAAAGCCGAGGTGATAATGGAGCACGATCTCACGATGCTGGAAGGGGCCGTCGAGGGCTATACGGCTCGCGTCGGTCGAAGACCGGAGACATTGGACGCCTTGATTCATGCCGGCCATCTCGCAGCCCTTCCTGTTGAGCCCTTTGGTGGGGCCTATCGCCTGGATGCTGAGCATGGGACGGTGGTCAGCACGACGCACCCGAATCGGTTGCGTCTCCACCATGCGCCGGATGGATTGATCACAAGCCTGAAGTAAGGAACGAGAGCCATGACGGTATGGGCCGTGAAAACCGAGGCGCTGACGAAAGTGTTTCGTCTCGGTCTGCGAGGCCGTCCGATCACGGCAGTCCATCGCGTCAATCTGGCCATCGAGCCGGGAGAGATCTTTGGGTTCTTAGGTGCGAACGGGGCAGGCAAGACCACGATCTTCAAAATCCTCACCGGCCTGGTGGCCCCGACCAGTGGGCAGGTCTGGATCATGGACCGATTGCTCGCTGCGCGCGCCTCGACCTCGCCGATTGGATTTCTTCCCGAGTCCGGGTGTTATCACGAGTTCTTGACGGCCGAAGAGTTTCTGCGCTTTACCGGACAGCTCTGCGGAATGTCCCGTTCGCGCTATGCGCCGAGAATCGACGAATTGCTCGAACTGGTCGGCCTCACATCGGTGCGGCAGGTGGCGTTGCGCACATTCTCCAAAGGCATGTTGCAACGGATCGGAATCGCGCAAGCGCTGATCAACGATCCGCCCTTGGTGATCTTGGATGAACCGATGTCGGGCTTGGACCCGATGGGCCGCAAACAGATGCGAGAACTCATTCTGGGGTTGAAGGCCGCCGGCAAGACGGTGCTCTTCAGCTCGCACATCGTGCCTGATATTGAACTATTGTGCGATCGCGTGACGATGTTGGTGAAGGGGTCGGTGGTGGCGACGGGCCGCGTGAGCGACTTAGTAAGGCCATGTGCGAACGAGTCGGTTGAGCTGGTGATCGAAGGGCTGGAGCAGGAAGGCCTGTTCCACTTGCAGCCCCTGGTCAGCCGGCTGGTCCATCGCGGTGATCAAGTAATGGCAACGGTGCAGGGCGCCTCGCAGGTCGAGATGGCGCTCGACGTGATTCGCTCGGCCAAAGCGCGGCTGGTTTCGCTGACGCCGCAGCAGCGGTCGTTGGAAGAACTCTTCGTTCCCTCGCGCCAGGAGTCCACCGAGGTGCACTCATGATCCGGGTCTGGGCGGTGGCGCTCTGCACGATGCGTGAAGCGGTGCGCGACAAGTTGCTCTATAACCTCGTGGCGTTTGCGCTGTTCCTGATCGGCAGCACGATCTTATTGTCGCGTCTGACGTTGGGCGATTTCCATCGGCTCGTGTTGGACGTCGGGCTCGCCAGCATCAATCTGTTCGGGGTGGTGATCGCGATTTTCGTCGGCGTGGGGCTTGTGAGTCGAGAGATCGATCGGAAGACCATTTATGTCGTACTCTCGAAAACGATTCCGCGCTGGCAATTCCTGCTTGGAAAATATCTGGGGCTGGCCTGCACGGTGGCCGGCAATGTCGCCATCATGGCAATCGGGCTTGTGCTCGTTCTGTGGGCGATGGAGGTTCCCATACAGGGCGCGTTGGTCAGCGCGCTGGTGGCGATCTGTGTGGAGCTCTGGCTGATTACGGCGGTGGCGCTCTTGTGTTCGACCTTCACCACGACCACGCTAAGTGCGATCTGCACGCTGGCGGTCTATGTGATCGGCCACAGCATCGGGCAGCTCACATCGTTGGGCGCCAAGCTCGATACGATCGGACGCATGGTGTTGACCACGATGGCCTATGTTCTGCCGGATCTCGAACGATTCAATCTCAAGGGTTTGGTGATCGAGCCTCACGCATTTAGCTCGATGGATTTTTTGATGATGGTGGCCTACGGGCTCACCTACATCGGTTTTCTGCTAGCCCTTGCCACCTTCGTCTTTCAGCGTCGGGATTTTCAATAACATACTCTCCGCCTGATTCGTCTGGTTTGTTTTGTTTATTTGGTTCATTTGGTTTGTTCATTGAGTTGGTCTTGTTTAACCAACCAAACAAGACAAACCAAATAACGGTCTTCTTCTGTTGGCAGACTAAGGCTGCGTGGGAGAGCCTGGCGGCCCGGCTGGTCCTGAGGGCATCGTGATCGTGGCAGAAGGAACGGATTCGGCGGCGGGGCAGGGAGGCGCGTTGAATGGGTTCAAAGGGTTCATTCCCACCGGACAGGGCAGAGGATTGGGTGCAGCGCTTGGCGGAGACATGTCGATTGTCTGGGGCTGCGATCCCGGTGGTGGCATCACGACCGTAGGTTCCGGCGGTGCCTGCGCCATCGGAAGTGGATCAGGAGGTCCTCCGGTCGGTGGACCTCCGGACGACACCGTGGCGAGACTGGTCACGGCGCCGCTGGCGGTGATGGGAGCGCATTGTTCCAGTTGCGCGGGATTGTCGGTGTAGACCGTGCCCTCAGTGGCCGTCACGCAACGGTAGAGCGAGCCGGCGGCTACGTCGTTGCCGCTGGCGAGCAGCAGACAGATGGTGACGCTGATCGGGAACCCGATGGTCAACATTCGCATCATGGTTGTGGCAGTCCCAGGTACAGTCGGCTTCGAGCTGTATCCAAGGTGACTTCAAATTGGCGCAAGACACTGAGTCCTAAGAGGCCTTCGATGTCCGGCGGCGCATCCGGCAGATCGTGAATGGCTGCGATGCTGTTGCGCACTTCAGCCCCTGCGATTCGAATGGAGTCCACGTGCACCATATCCGCCTGTACCGAGCCACCGACGGTGTGCATGGTGGCCGACGCCACCGGGCGGCGTGAAAAAAGTCCGAGATCGCGCGCAATCGCGTGCGACAGGATCGTGTGTGAAGCCCCGGTATCGAGAATCAGTTTCGCGGGACGTGTCTCATTCACCTGAATTGTGACAACGAAGAGCGACCCGAGCCGTTCGAGCGGCACCGAGATGCTGGCGGGGCGCACAGCCTGCTCCTTCGGAGGCGGCGCAAGATGCGGGGCCTCGACGGGATTCGTCGGGAGAGGGATGGGTTCAGGCGCTGGCGCTGAACGGTGGGGTTGCTCCACGCGAGTGGCCGAGGAATTCTCGTTCAGTGGACGGCAGTGGCTCAATTGGGTTGGGCTATCGGTGATAATGGTGATGCCGGGTCCCTCCGTGCAGGCGAAGAGGGCGGCGAAGAGCGGCCCGACAGAGGCCAGTGCCTGGACAAGTGCGGCGCCGGCTCCGATGATTGCTGAGGAGCGCAAGGAGGCGTGTCGTGCCGGCGCCACGGGGTTCACGCTTTCTGAACAGTGGCGGGTGAGGCCTGGGCTGTCCCGCGGCCGGCCGGTTTCGGTGGAGGTTTCGGTGAAGGGAGGGTCAAGCGAGCGACCTGTGCCACGATGCCGGTGCGAGATCGCGTGTGCAGTTTTGTCATGAGTTGGCGGATGTATTCTTTGACCGTGTGGACGCTGATCTGCAGGTTCTCGGCGATTTCCTTAATTGGAGAGTCCACGGTCCAATCCGTCCAGGATGGCCCGCTGGCGTGCCGTGAACTGCTGGTCCATCGCGTCGACTGTGTCGGAGCGCGACGATTCCGTGGGCACCGCTTCGAGAAGAATCAAGAATCGCCCGGGCTGGGCGCTGTGATGGTCCACAATGCCGTAGCCTCGCAGCAAAATGGCGCCAGAGGCGGTGGAGGCGAGGTGGCGCGCCTGCATGGTGTCCCAATCTGTTCCTGCTGGATCCCGGTTCTCATCATGTTGCAGTGCAGCGCAGACCTGTTGGACGGCGACCGGAAGGGTTGTGCGGCCCCATGGCGCGTGGGTCACGCCATTTAGCTCAGCCAAAAACTTGTGGGCGCTGGGCGTCACGTAGAGCGGTTCGCGAGTGATGCCGAGGATGAGGACACCTGGGCTCGTGAGGGGAGCAGACTGTGGGAGGACATTCGGGATTTGGCGCGGCTTCGACTCGACGGCGCCTCGTGGTCTGCCCATAGCCTGATCTCCTACTCGTATCTGATGTTGAGATCGTGAAGGGGGTATTACTGCCTACTTATTAATCAAGTGAGTTGAGAGTTGCGCCCACTCTATACAGAGTTTTCCGAAATAAGACAAGATAAACTTTTTGAGGTACCCAAATGGTTATAGTAAAAAGAGGGGATTGCACGCCCATGTAAAACTGGGTACAAGCGTATGCCACACGGAGTGAACACACCATGAATACGCCGACCGACCTCACATCATCCGAGTGGGAGAGATGGAACCATGTCCTCCCAAACTGGAATCAGCGGGATCGGCATCCGCTCATGCAGGTGGTTATGATCGAGCGATCCACCTTGCGGGTGGTGGGGGATGAGTTGCCGATCCCCAAGATCATGGGGTTGACGGTGAATGTCAGCAGCGGTGGGCTCTGTCTGCTGGTGGATTGGTTCCCGAAGCCGGGAGAAATCTTTCGTGTCCATGTGCCACTGTCTACAGTAGAGGCGACAACCCCGACGCTCGCCGATGTGCGATGGATGAGACCGCTGCCATTTGAAGGCAGCGGCCTGGTCATGGTGGGCGTGAAGTTTATCGTGTAGGAGTCATCCTACGCGATCTTCTCACTGGACCTACGTAGTTGTGCTCCCCTCACATGGTTATAGCCACAAGAGGGGGTTGACAAGGAATCCGACAATCCGTAGGGTCCGCACCGCAGCGAGGAAAAGACACTGCGTCTGTTGATTGCGTGAGTCGCGCATGATGTCGAAACGAAATTCATCACAGGAATGCGACCGCCCGCCACGCGGGCGTGCGGTCGTGACGTGGTTAGGCCTGTGTGTGGCGCTGCTCGTGAGTGCACCATCATTTGCCTCCGCCCAATCGACGATCACCGTCGATGCGTATCTGCACGGCAGCGGCGGCACGGCGAATCCGCCGACGCTCACCGCCGATCTCTTGCCCTCGATCAGTCTCACGGCCAAGACCCAAGATTCGGCCAGCCTCGCCTTCAGCGGCGGCAATACGTGGAAGGTGATCGGCAACTGGGTGCCGCCTGCCGGCTCATCGGCCTCGATTAAACTCAGTGCCCTGACCACGAGTCACCTCTTTCTCGGCCTGAAGGCCAGCGGCGATGTCGGCGGCAAAGTCGATCTGCTCGCTGAAATCCTCGTCAACGGCCAAGTGCTGAGCTCCGGCACCACCCTCTGCATCAGTACGCTCACCGCCTCCGCCAGCACGGCCCGGGATATCGCCACGACATTCGGCGCGATTCCCCTGACCACCGTGAATCCCGCGACCGATACGCTGGCGATTCGGTATTCCGCGCGCATGGGGACCAATACGAACGGCACCGCTTGCGGGACCAAGACGAGCGTCACCGGTGTCCGCGCCTATTTCGATAGCCTTCTCCGCCTCAGCCGCGTCGGCATTACCATCCAACTCCCGCCGCCGACGCCCGTGGCCTTGCTGCCGAACCCCCGCACCATCCACGCCGGCGCCACGGGGACGCTCACGGCCATTCTCTTCCCCGCCCCCTTGCAAGCCGGCACGCTCACCGTGACCAGCAGCAATACCGTGGTCGCCACTGTACCGGCCAGTATCCCCGTCGGGACGCTGCAGTTCTTGGTGCCGATCCCCGTCACCGGCGTCAGCGCCGGCACCACGGTGATCACCGCCACGATGAACGGGAAGAGCGCCATCAGCACCGTGCGCGTCGTCGGGGGCGCGGCCACGGTGACCAGTCTCACTCCGCCGTCACTGAGTATCACGCAAGGCGGCAGTGGACAGCTCACGGTCACGCTCAATGCCGTGCAGAGCACGAATACCGTCGTGAGTCTCACGAGCAGTGCCGCAAGTGTCGCCGCGGTCCCGGCCACGGTCACCGTGCTGGCCGGTCAAACCACTGCGCCCGTGCCGGTCTCAGCCAATACGGCAGGCCAAGCCGATATCACGGCCAGTCTCAACGGGAGCAGTGCGACCAGTCACGTGACGGTCACGTCGGCCTTGCCGACCGTCGTCTCGCTCCTGCCGCCGACCAGTCAAGTGACGATCGGATCGAGTGGGACCCTGACCGTGACGATCTCGTCCGCCCAAGTGTCAACGACCACGATCACCCTCGCGGCCAGTCCGACCGGGATCGTGACCTTGCCACCCACGGTGATTGTCCCAGCCAATCAGACCAGCGCGACCTTCCAGGTGAACGGCGTTGCCTTGGGCACGGCCATGATCACCGCGAGTCTCAATGGGAGCACCGCCACCGCGGCGGTGGATGTCATTCCCCCAGTGGTGCAACTCACCGATCTCCAGCCGCCGACCCAGAACGTCGTGGTGGGCGCCATCGGCACCCTCACGGTCTCGATCAATGCCCAGCAGAGCAGCCCGACCATCATCACCCTGACGACCACCGCTCCCACGGTGCTGCAGATTCCGCCGACCGTGACCGTCCAGCCGAACCAGACCCAGGCGAGCGTCACCGTGACCGCCCTCACGACCGGCACCGCGACCCTCACCGCGACACTCGGCACGGTGAGCAAGACCGCCACTGTCGTGGTGATCCCGCAACCGCCACAAGTGACCGCCCTGATTCCCACGACCCTCACTGTCGTACAAGGGGCCACCGGCCAATTGACGCTCCGCATCAACGCCGCGCAGCCGACCGATACCGTCGTGCCCCTGACCACCAGTAGCACGACCATTCTGGATGTGCCGCCGAGTGCCACCATTCCAGCCGGATTCACAGAGACGCCGGTGCAAGTGACGGGCCTCACGCTCGGCACCGCCACCGTCACGGCGACCCTCAATGGTACGGCTACCAGCACGATCACCGTCGTGCCGCCGCCCGTGCTGATTACGACCCTCGGGCCCATCCCACCGACCACGCCACCCCTCACCGTCGCCAAGGGCCGCACCGGGGTCTTGCGTGTCACGGTGAATCGGGTGCCGTTGACGCCCACCGTCGTGAGCCTCAGCAATGCACAGCCGAATCTCGTCACGGTACCGCCCAGCGTCACCGTCCCAGCAGGCTCACTCTTCGCCGATTTCCCTGTGACGACCCAGAATGAAGGCACGGCGACCATCACGGCCAGTCTGAATAGCAGCACGGCCACCGCCAATGTGGTGGTGATCGCGCCGGAAGTCGATGCGATCGCGGTGACTCCGGCCACGCCCACCGTCTTCGCCACCGAACCAGTCGAGTTCACCGCGACCGCGACCATGACCGATGGGACCACGCAACCCATCACAAGCGATCTGACCTGGACATCGAGCAACACTACTATTGCGACGATCGACAGCACCGGCTTGGCCTCCACGCTCACTCCGGGGACCACCACGATCAAAGCGGCCACCACCAATTCGCTCGGGCCGGTCACGGGGGAGACGCTGCTCACGGTGCAACCTGCGCCGGCACTGACGTTGACACCAGCGGTGGCCACGCTAGTGGTTGGGCAAGCCACCACCTTGACGATCACCTCCGCCGCGCCGGCCCCAACGGGCGGGCTTGTGGTGACGCTCACGCAGACCGGGACCGGTTCCGTGACCGTGGTGGGCAGCGCCACGATTCCGGCGACGCAATCCACGGTGCAAGTGGTGGTCAGCGGCGCCTCGGCAGGACTCGTCACCCTGACGGGCACAGCGATTGGGCGGATACCAGGGTCCACGCAGTTCACCGTGAATCTGCCGCCACCGACGATCACCGGCTTCACGCCAGCCAGCGGGACGGTCGGCACCGTCGTCACGATCACCGGCACGAACTTCGCCACGATCGCGCAGGTCGGTTCGACGGTTCGCTTTAACGGCACAGCAGCCGTCGCCACGTCTGTCACACCGACATCCATCACGACAACAGTGCCACTCGGCGCGACCACCGGCAATATTTCTGTCCAGACCAGCGGCGGCACTGCGACTAGCGCCACGCCATTTACGGTGACCTTGTCGATTGACTTCCAGCTATCGAGCGCGCCGGGCACCACCACGGCGGTCCAAGGACAATCGGCGACGACATTGGTCAGGCTCACCGGGCCAGTGGGCTTTGCCAATCTCGTGAATCTGACCGTCAACGGCTTGCCGGCTGGCGTGACCGTGAGCACGAATCCGCAANNCACTCACGGTGACGACAAGCGGGACCACTCCGGTTGGAACATCCACGATCACCGTCACCGGCACGACGACGATCGATGGGCAGAGCATCGCGCGTAGCGCGTCACTCTCGTTGACCGTGGCCTCCAGCGGAGGCACGACATTGGAAGGCCGCGTGCTAAGGGCGGATGACGATGTGCCGTTGCAAGGTGTCACGCTCCGGATCGGCACGTTGACCACACAAACCGACGCGGCAGGCCGCTTCTTCTTTGCCACGGCGCCGGCCGGCACGCAAATCATGATGATCGACGGCACCACGGTCACCAATCCACCGGGGACGTACCACACGCTGCCGGCCCAGGTGACTCTCACGGCGAATCAAGCCAATGTGCTGCCGTTTGTGTCCTATCTGCCGCTGGTCGATACGACCGTGATGAGTCACATCGATC
>CXWL01107800.1_pt1 | contig 13628 bp, 10 predicted proteins | sample 590931 | NCBI WGS metagenome assembly CXWL01 (sample SAMEA3498368, study PRJEB10139) | groundwater metagenome | biome: water well; material: biofilm material | place: Germany | collected 2015-04-27 | reverse complement strand
CCTGCATGACCGCGCCAGCTACCGCTATTTCTGGCACGTCATAGAGCGTGCGCACCGCACCTCGTTGGCCGGTGGGCTGCCGGCCGAGTGGCGCCTGGCCTGGTTTGGCGCGACCTGAGGCACTACTTCACGCGCGCTTGCTCGCTCGCAAGTCTTGCGCGCCGTTGCAATCGCCAACCCACGCTCACGCAGGCCGGCCGAAGAATCAGGGCATCCACATCCACCCTGAGGAAACCGACATGCGCCTGCTGCTCAAGACCCTAGCCATCACCGCCGCCCTGGCCGCACTGCCCGTGCTCGCGGCCCCGCCCCTGAGCGCGGGGCAGATGGACGCCGCCAGCCAGGTGTTTGTGGGCACGGCCAACTGCGAGTTCAACAACAAGATCACGCTGGCCGCCATAGACGGCCAGCCCGGCCACTTCAAGCTGATGCACAAGAAGGCCAGCTACACCATGGTGCCGCAGGAGACCACTACCGGCGCCGTGCGCCTGGAAGACGCCAAGGCCGGCGTGGTGTGGCTGCAGATCCCAGCCAAATCGATGTTGATGAACGCCAAGCTGGGCCAGCGTGTGGCCGATGGCTGCCAGATGAGCGAGCAGATGGCCGCGAAGTAGCCCGCTGCGGCCGCCGCGCCGCCCCGCTTTGCCGCCTTGCAGGCCCGCCTTGTGCGGGCCTGTGCTTTTGGCGGGCCGCCAGAACTTGGTAGGCTGCGGGGCTGCGCACCCCGCGCCCCACCGCAGCGCCCCTGGCGCCCCATGATGAAAAGCTTCGTCCACCGCCTGCTGCCTTTGCTCCTGTGCCTGCTGCTGCCCGCTGCGTGGGCCCAGCAGATCAAGCTGCGCATCCTGGAGACCACCGATCTCCACATGAACCTGCTCGGCTACGACTACTACCAGGACAAGGCGGTTGAAGACTACGGCCTGGAGCGCACCGCCACGCTCATCAAGGCCGCGCGCGCCGAGGTGCGAAACCACCTGCTCTTTGACAACGGCGACCTGCTGCAAGGCAGCCCGCTGGGTGACTACATGGCACGCGTCAAGCCGCTGCAGCCCGGTGAGGTGCACCCGGCCTACAAGGTGATGAACGCGCTGGGCTATGACGCCGCCAACGTGGGCAACCACGAATTCAACTACGGCCTGCCCTATTTACTGCGCTCGCAGCTGGGCGCGGCCTTTCCCTACGTCAACGCCAACATCATTCAAGACGAAGGCGGCAAGGCCGGTGACCCGCCCCAACACAGTTTCAAGCCCTACGTCATTCTTGAGCGCAGCTTCACTGACGAAACCGGCGCCGCCCAAAAGCTCAAGGTCGGTGTCATAGGCTTTGTGCCGCCGCAGGTGATGCAGTGGGACCAGCAGCACCTCAAAGGCCGTGTGCTGGCGCGTGACATCCCGCAGACCGCCAGGCTGCTGATCCCGCGCATCAAGGCCGAAGGGGCCGACCTGGTGGTGGCCATTGCACATTCGGGCTTCGAGCGCGGTGAGACCGTGTTCTTTGCCGAAAACACCGTGGCCCGGCTGGCCGAGGTGCCCGATGTGACGGCCATCCTCTTTGGCCATTCCCACAGCGAATTCCCTGGCCGCTTCTTCAGCAACCACGCCAAGGTGGACATGGCGCTGGGCACCATCAACGGTGTGCCGGCCACCATGCCCGGTTTCTGGGGCAGCCACCTGGGTGTCATCGACCTGGTGCTTGAAAAGGCTGGCAACCGCTGGAAGGTGGCCACCAGCAAGGCCGAGATCCGCCCCGTGTTTGACCGCGCCACACGCAAGCCGCTGGCCGCACCCGACCCCGCCGTGGCCGCACTCATACACGCTGAACACGAAGGCACGCTGGCTTATGTGCGCGCCACCGTCACCACCACCCGCACAGCCATACACAGCTACTTTGCGCAGGTGGCTGACGACCCCTCGGTGCAGGTGGTGTCGCAGGCCCAACTGGCTTACGCCAAGCGCGCGCTGGCCGGCACAGTGCATGACAAGCTGCCGCTGCTTTCAGCCGCCGCCCCCTTCAAGACCGGCGGGCGGGGCGGCGCGGGTTATTACACCGACATCGCCGCCGGCCCGCTGGCCGTGCGCAACGTGGCCGACTTGTACATCTACCCCAACACCGTGAAGGTGGTGCGGCTGAGCGGCGCGCAAGTGCGTGAATGGCTGGAGATGAGCGCCGGTGCCTTCAACCGCATCGACCCGGCCGGCGCACCCGAACAGAACCTCATCAACGGCAGCTTCCCGAGCTACAACTTCGACACGCTGGACGGCGTGAGCTACACCGTGGACGTGAGCCAGCACGCACGTTACGACCGCAGCGGCAAGCTCGTGGCACCCGACGCACACCGCATCCACGATCTGCGCCACAACGGCCAGCCCGTGGCCGACAGCACTGTGTTTGCCGTGGTCACCAACAACTACCGCGCATCGGGTGGTGGCAGCTTCCCTGGCCTGGACGGCAGCAACATCATCCTGGACGCACCCGACGAAAACCGCGAGGCGCTGCTGCAATACCTGCAAGCGCAAAAGCAGATTGACCCCGCCGCCGATGGCAACTGGCGCGTGCGCGCTGTGCCCGGCGTCAAGCTTCGCTTCGTCAGCGGTGCGGGCGGCGTGGCGCACCTGGCGCGCTATCCGCAAATCAAGCTCGTCAAGGACAACGGCGACGGCACCGCGCTGTACGAGTTGGCGCCCTGATGCGCCACCTGTATTCGCCGCGCCAACGTGGCGTGCAGCGCCAGCGCGGCTTCATCGTGCTGGGCACACTGGCCCTGGCCTCACTCGCCGCGCTGGCCTTGGGCGCGCTGCTGCTGGTGCTGACGCTGCTGTGGTTCTGGAACGACCTGCCAGCGCTGGACAAGGCCACTGACTACCGCCCGCGCCAGCACCTGCTGGTGCTGACGAGCGACGGCGCCGAAATCGCCCAGTTTGGCTCCGAGCGGCGCGTGTTTGTGCCCATCGCCAAGATGCCGCTGCGTTTGAAGCAGGCCGTGCTGGCGGTAGAAGACACCGGCTTTTATGAGCACTGCGGCATCAGCTTTCGCGGCCTGGTGCGCGCCGCGCTGGCCAACCTGACCGGCCGCGTGCCGCAGGGTGCGTCCACGCTGACGCAGCAGGTGGCGCGCACTTTCTTTCTCAGCACGCGGCGCACGGCAGAACGCAAGATCAAGGAAGCGATGCTGGCGCTGCAGCTGGAAAGCCAGCTTGGCAAGGACGAGATCCTGGAGCTTTACCTCAACCAGATCTACCTCGGCCAGCGCGCCTACGGCGTGGGCGCGGCGGCGCAGGTGTACTTTGGCAAGACGGTGGATGTGCTCACACTGGCCGAGACGGCCATGGTGGCCGGGCTGCCGCAAAACCCCATCCACGCCAACCCCATCAGCAGCCCCATGCGCGCCGCAAAACGCCAGCGCTGGGTGCTGGCGCGCATGCTCAAGACCGGCGTCATCAACCAGGCCGAACACGACCAGGCCCTGGCTGAAAAACTGGTGTTGCGCAGCCCGCGTTTTGTGGACGTCAACGCCCAGCACGTGGCCGAAATGGCGCGCCGCGCGGTGGTAGAGCGCTTGGGCGAAAAGGCCTACACCGAAGGCGTGCGTGTGACCACCAGCGTGCGTGCCGAAGACCAGCGCGCTGCGCATGCCGCGCTGCGCCGCGCCGTGCTGGCGCACGAGCGCAAACAGGCCTGGCGCGGGCCCGAAGACTTTGAGGCCCTGCCCGACGCACCCGAAGACGCCGAGCGCGCCGCCGCACTGGTGCTCAAGGACCAGCGCGACGACGAAGACTTGCGTGTGGCCATCATCATGGCCGCGAGCCCGGCTGAAGTGACGGCCAAACTCGCCAGCGGCGAAAGCGTGCTGATCAAGGGCGAGGGCCTGCGCCTGGGGCGCGCTGCTTTGCAACCCAAGGCACCGGCCAAGCTGGCACTGCGCCGCGGCGCCATCGTGCGTGTGCAATCTGCGCCCAAGGGCAAGGGCCTGGAATGGACCCTGGTGCAGTGGCCGCAGGCCGAGGCCGCCTTTGTGGCGCTGGACCCGGCCACCGGCCGTGTGCGTGCGCTGGTGGGTGGGTTTGACTTCAACCGCCAGCAGTTCAACCACGTCACCAGCGCCGCGCGCCAGCCCGGCAGCAGCTTCAAGCCCTTTTTGTACGCCACGGCTTTTGAGCACGGCGTGATGCCCGAGACCCTGGTCAACGACGCGCCGCTGACAGGCGCCGACGGTGGCACGCCCGACTGGAACCCGCAAAACTCCGACGGGCAGTTTGACGGCGAGATCACCGTGCGTGAAGGCCTGGTGCGCTCCAAGAACCTGGTCAGCGTGCGGCTGCTGCAGCAGATCGGCCTGAGCGCCGCGCGTGAGGGCATCGCGCGCTTCGGCTTTGACATGGCCAGGCAGCCGCAAGACCTGACGCTGGCGCTGGGCACGGGCAGCGTCACGCCGCTGCAGATGGCCAGCGCCTACGCCGTGCTGGCCAACGGCGGCCACCGCATCACACCCGTGTTGATAGAACGCATCGTGGACGCCCAAGGCCAGGTGCTCTTTGAGGCGCCGCCCGCACCTGCACTCACCGACGCCACACGGGTGGTGTCGGCGCGCAATGCCTTCCTCATCAACACATTGCTGAGCGACGTCACCCTGCGTGGCACGGCCGCCCGCGCCAAGGCCACGCTGCAGCGGCCTGACCTGTACGGCAAGACCGGCACCACCAACGACGCCGTGGACGCCTGGTTTGGCGGCTGGGCGCCTGGCGCGGTGGCCGTGGCCTGGATGGGTTACGACGAACCCCGCAGCCTGGGCGAACGCGAAAGCGGCGGCGGCCTGGCGCTGCCCATCTGGATAGACAGCATGGCCCGCATGCTCAAGGGCGTGGCGGTGCAGCCGCTGGCCGACGGGCTGCCGGCCGAGGGCCTGCTGCACGTGGGCGAAGACTGGCGCTACAGCGAATGGGCCGAGGGCGGGTTTGTGTTGCGGGTGGGTGCGGCTGCCTCCACGCCAGACCCCACCGCGCCAGCGCCCGAGGGGCCCGGCCACCCACCTGCGGGTGCCGCCAGCGCGGGCTCAGCAGCCGGCCGCTGATCTCGCCGGGGGCGGGTCAGGCGCGAGACTGCTTGAACATAGCTAAGCCAATTCACATCGAGAGCTGAACGGCACCGTTGCCCAGCGCCACTTTCTGAATCTGTGGGCTCGCTGCCGCACAGCGCCCGCAATGGGCCGAGCAGGACACCAGCAGACGGGTCAGGACCACGCCGCGGTCGGCACTGTGCGGCGTGCGGGGTCGTGGGGTTCTCCTGGGCGCCGTCGGCGCTCCCTGCAACCGCATGCGGCGGCACCCAACGCCTGCATCGTTGGCGCCAGGCCAGCCTTTGTGGCGCACTGTGCGATGGAATATGGACCGCCCTTGGCCAGGATGACGCGGTGCGAGGTGCACCCCCCCCCATGCTGCAGCGCGGCATCAGCCCATGGGNNCCATGGGCTGTCGGTCAGCGCCTGCACCGGCAGCGCCAACAGCGTCCACAGCGACACCCGCCGCCTCGGCCAGCAATGCCAGCAAGAGCGTTTCGTCGTAGGGCTTGCCCAACACGTGCGTGACACCGGCTGCTGCGGCTTGTGCCTGCAGGCGCTCGTCGGCCGCAGTGATCATGAACACCGGAATGTGCCGTGCCAGCGGGTGCAGGCGTACATAGCGGGTGAGCTCGAAGCCGTCCATGGCGGGCATCTCAACGTCGGTGACCAGGGCCACCGGCACTTCGTCTTCAAGCAGCAGCGCTGCTTGTTGGCCATCTTCGGCCAACACAACGCGATAACCGTGCTGCAGGAGCAGGCGGCTGGTCTTCACACGCACCACTTTCGAGTCGTCAGCCACCATCACCAGGGCGGGCGCGGCTGGGGCGGCTGGCGCCGGTGGGACGGGAGCCAGTTNNGGCTGCACGCTGCTCAGCCTGGCGGCGCCGGGCCAGTTCAGTGCGCAGGCGCGATTCGGCTTCGGCGGCGGCCAACTGCGCCGCCGCACGCTCGGCGGCCGCGCGGGCCGCTTGCTGTTGTGCCAGCGCCAGCGCCGCCCGTTCAGCCTGCCGTGCGCGCTCTGCCTCGCGCCGGGCCCGCCGTGCCACCACGGCAGCCAACAGCGCCAGAGTGACCAAGGCAATGGCGGCGGCGACCCACAACAGCAGGGAGTCTTTCATGGGTGCGGCGTGCACAGACGCCTCGTTCAGGGTTTGCAGGCCCCGCGCACAGTTGGCACGGGGTTTGGCCCATGCAGCTTAAGCCCGTGTGCAGCTACCAAACGCGAAGAAATGCACGGCTCATTGCTGCCCCCATCGGCCGGCATTCAACCCGGCCACAGTTGTGCACCCTCACACTCTCAGGCTGCGTCGGGCGCAATGGCCTGGCCGTAGTCCACCAGGGCTTCGAGCAGGGCCTGGGCACGTTCGTCGTCAGCCTCCATGGCCGCTTCAGCCAGCGTGTCGATACGCTCAAAGTACGCCGCCAGCGTGCGTGCGCCGCCTTCGCCGCCATGCAGCCGCGCGGCGCAGTGCTGCTGCCAGCGCTGTCTTTCTTCGTCGGTCAGCGTGTCGGCAAAGTTGCGTGCGCGGTAGCGCCACAGCAGTTCTTGCAGGCGCGCATCTGCAAATGCCGGGTGGCGCGTGGCCAGTTGGCCGGGCTGCAGCTCACGCAGGCGCTGCAGCGTGCGGCGGTCTTCGTTGCCGACAAAGCCGCCGTAGAGGTCTTCATCCACGTCCGGCGCAGTGTCGGGTGCGGTGCGCGCAAACACTGCCGGCCACAGGCCGTCGAGCGTGCGGCCCAGCGCGGCGGCGTGTTCTGCATTTGCCATGGCGGCGGGAACGTCCAGCTGCCAGCGTTGCACTGCCGCGCCCAGCGTGCGCAGATTGCCTATGACGATGGGCGACTTGTTGATGTGGATGGTCTTGATCGGCAAGCGCGTTTCGCCTTCTGGCAAGTCAGCCTGCCGCGTGTAGAGGCGCCGGCGCACGGTGTCGGCGTCCAGGCGGGCCAGTTCACGCGGGTCATGCGCCAGGTCCCAGACGATGACTTCGTTTTTGTTGGTGGGATGCTGTGCCAGCGGCCACACGATGGCCAGGCAGCCGCGCTCCACCGGGTACATGCCCGACAGGTGCACAAAGGGCTTGCCCTGGCCGATCTCGGCCAGCACCGCGTCCTTCTTGCGCAGCTTCAGACAGAAGTCCCAGAGCCTGGGTTGCGCCTGCTTGATGAGCCGGGCCAGGGCGATGGTGGCGCGCACGTCGCTCAGTGCATCGTGCGCGGCCTCGTGGGCGATGCCGTTGGTGGCAGTCAGGTGCTCCAGTTTGAACGACGGGCGCCCGGCCATGTCGCCGCTGGTGTGCTGCGGCCAGGTGATGCCTTCGGGCCGCAGCGCCCAGGTGCAGCGCACCACGTCCAGCAAGTCCCAGCGGCTGCAGCCGTTTTGCCATTCGCGCGCATAGGGGTCGATGAGATTGCGCCAGAACAGGTGGCGCGTGACTTCATCGTCAAAGCGGATGCTGTTGTAGCCCACGCCTATGGTGCCGTCGCGTGCCAGTTCGGTTTCGATGCGGGCTGCAAATTCATGCTCGGGCACGCCGTGCTGCAAGGCGTGCTGCGGCAGGATGCCGGTGAGCAACACACTTTCGGGGTCAGGCAGTGTGTCGGGCGCGGGCTGGCAGTGTTGCATCAGCGGCGCGCCGATTTCGTTCAGATCGGCGTCGGTGCGCACGCCGGCAAACTGCGCCGGCCGGTCGCGGCGCGGCAGCACGCCAAAAGTTTCATAGTCGTGCCAGTAAAAGGTGGTGTCGGCCATGGGGTGCACGATAGCGCAGCACAATGCGCTCCCCGCCGCCCAAGAGCCCACTGCATGCACGCCAAGTTCACCTTGAAGGCCGTTGTTCGCGCGCCTTTCAGCACGTCCCTCAGCGCATGCTTCAATGCATCCGCACGGGCCGCCGGCATCGCCGCCTGCATCGCCCGCGCGCTGCCTGCGGCCCACGCCACCGACACGGCCCTGGCCTGCCAGGACTTCAACGCCTACGTCAACGGAGCCTGGGAAGCCGCCACCGAGCTGCCACCCGACCGCGCCCGCGTGGGCAGTTTTGACAATCTGGCGCGCGCCAACAACAAGCTGCTGGAAGCCGCGTTGACCCAATTGGTGGCCGAGCCCGAGCGCCAGTCCAGCCCGGCGCTGAAGCTGCTGGCCACGGCCTACCGCAGTGGCATGGACACCGCCGCCATTGAGCTTGCCGGCCTGGCCGCCGTGGCGCCGCTGCTGGCGCAGGCCGATGCCGCCACGCGCGAGCAATTGCCCGCGCTGCTGGGCCAGTGGGCAAGGCTGCAACTGGACGCACCGCTGCGCCTGTTTGTGGGCACCGACGCCAAGGACGCCACGCGCCACGTGCTGGCCGCTTTCCAGGGCGGCCTGGGCTTGCCTGACCGCGACGATTACTTCAACACCGACGAGGCCTCCAAACACCTGCAAGCCGGCTACCGCGTGCTTGCCAAGCGCCTGCTGCAAGCCGCCGCCGCGCCCGCCGACGAAGCCACGCTCGATGCACTGATGGCCCTGGAGGCCGACATGGCACGCGGCCACATGACACGCGCCCAGCGCCGCGACCCCAACGCCACCTACAACCCCACCGCCACCGCCGCCTTGCCCACCCTGGCGCCCGGCGTGGACTGGGCCGCCTGGCTGGCCGCCTACACCGGCCCCACACCAGCCCCGGCGCAACTGATGCTGGGCCAGCCCGAACTGGCGCGCACGCTGGCCACGCTGGTGCAAAAAGCGCCGCTGGAGGCCTGGCGCACTTACCTGCGTGTGCGTGTGCTCGACGCCACGGCCGAGCGCCTGCCCGTGGCTTTTGCGCAGGCGCACTTTGCCTATCACCACGGTGTGTTGCGTGGCCTGAAGACAGCGCCACCGCGTGTGGAAAGCGTGATCCTGTCGCTGGGCGGCCGCACCGGCGGCTCGCCACTGGCGCAGACGCTGGGGGAACTCTTTGTGTCACAGCGTTTCTCGCCCGAGGCCCAGTCGCGTGCGCAAGCCATGGTGCAAGACATACGCGCCGCCATGCACCAGCGCATCAGCCATTCACCGTGGATGAGCCCGGCCACGCAGGCCAGGGCGCGCGCCAAGCTCGACGCCATGGTGGCCAAGATAGGCCGCCCGGCGCAGTGGCGCAGCTACAGTGGCCTGCAACTGCGAGCCGACGAGTACGCCGGCAACCACCTGCGCACCGCCGAATGGGACACCCAGCAGCGCCTGGCCGACCTGGGCCGCCCGGTGGACCGCCAGCGCTGGATGACCAGCCCGCACATCGTCAACGCCTTTGCCGCGGGCGGCAACCAGATCGTGTTTCCGGCCGGCATCCTGCAGCCGCCCTTCTTTGACGCCAATGCCGACGACGCCAGCAACTATGGCGCCATCGGCAGTGTCATCGGCCACGAGATCACGCACCACTTTGACGACCGCGGCCGGCAGTTTGACGAGCTCGGCAACCTGCGTGACTGGTGGACGACGGAGGACGCTGCCGCCTACAAGGCGCGCGCCGAACGTGTGGTGAAGCTCTTTGGTGGCTACGAGCCACTGCCCGGAGTGCGCATCAACGGCGCGCAGATGCTGGGCGAGAACATCTCTGACTTTGGTGGCATCCACATCGGCTACGACGGCTTGCAGATTGCCCTGAAGCGCGCGCGTGCCGCCGGCCAGCCCACGCCGCTGATCAACGGCCAGACGCCCGAGCAGCGCTACTTTCTGGCCAACGCCATCATCTGGCGCGGCAAGTCGCGGTCTGAAGCGCTGCTCAACCAGTTGCGCACCGGCCAGCACTCCCCCGGCAACTACCGCATCCTGGGGCCCATCAGCCACATGCCGGCCTTTGCGGCGGCCTTTGGCTGCAAGGCTGGCGACACCATGGTGGCGGCCGAGCCCATCCTCATCTGGTAAAGGTGGTGGGGGCGGCGCGTCTCAAGCAAATGTGGCTTGGCCACTTTGCTTGATCCCCCTCGGGGGGCGGGCTGGGCGCAGCCCGGCCTTGGGGGTGCTCAGACGCGCTGCACCACCACGCTGCCTATGGAATACCCGGCGCCAAACGAACAGATCACACCCACATAACCCACCAGCAAATCGGCGTGGTGCTCGTGAAAGGCAATGATGGAGCCGGCGCTGGCGGTGTTGGCGTATTCACCCAGGATGATGGGCGCCAGGTCGTCACCCACCTCTTGCGCCACCAGCTTGCGCAGCACCATCTGGTTCATGCCCAGGTTGGCCTGGTGCAGCCAGAAGCGGCGCACCTGCGTGGGCTCCATGCCCAGCGCGAGCAAGTGCGACTGCATGTGCGCGGCGGCCATGGGCACCACTTCCCTGAAGACCTTGCGGCCCTCTTGCATGAAGGTCTTGTCACGTGCGTCGGGGTCGGTGTCTTCGCAGCGGTTCAAGAAGCCCGCGTTGTTGCGGATGTTGTTGCTGTACTGCGTGACCAACCGCGTGCCCAGGATGCGCCAGCGCTCGGTGGCCTTGGCCATGTCTTCGGCCTCCACGATGACGGCCGTGCACACGTCGCCAAAGATGAAGTGGCAGTCGCGGTCACGCCATTCGAGGTGCGCCGAGGTGATTTCGGGGTTGACCACCAGCACGCGCGTGGCGGTGCCGCAGCGCACGGCGTTGGCGGCTTGTTCAATGGCAAAGGTGGCTGAAGAACAGGCCACGTTCATGTCAAAGCCATAACCACGCGCGCCCACTGCGGCCTGTATCTCACACGCCATGGCCGGGTAGGCACGCTGCATGTTGGCGGCGGCGCACAGCACGCCGTCTATGTCTTCACCCTTCAGGCCCGCCGCCGCCAGCGCCTGGTGGGCGGCAGACACGGCGATCTCGGCCATGAGGCTGATCTGCCCGTCGGGCCGGGGCGCAAAACGCGGTTTCATGCGCGTGGGGTCAAGCACACCAGACTTGTCCATCACGTAACGCTGTTTGATGCCCGAGGCCTTTTCAATGAACTCCACGCTGGAATGCACCATGGCCGGCAGCTCACCGGCGCTGATGCGCTGGGCGTTCTTGCCGTTCTGCAAATCGGCGTAGGCGTTGAAGGCCTCCACCAGCTCGGCATTGGTAATGACGTGGGGCGGCCGGAACAGGCCGGTGCCGGAGATGACAACGTTTTTCATGGGCCGGCAGTGTAGGCCCGTCAGAACATCAGGGTCAGGCTCCCACCCAGCGCCCAGGCGCGGCCACGCTCGCTGTTGGCGTTGGGGCGGGGCCAGAAATGCCCCACCACAAGCTCTGCCAGCACCCAGTTCTTGTGCACGGGCTGCACCCACTTGGCCAACAAACCACGGTCTGACAAACCCACGCCCGAGCCCCGGGTGCCGGTGCCGCTGAAGAGCGCTTCCAGCGACACCAGCCGCTGCGCACCCAGCGATTTGTACAAGCCCAGGCTGCTGGACCATTCCAGGTTCCGGGTCACCTGCGTGATGGTGGCGGCATTGAGCCAGCGCAGCGCCAGCGTCGGCGCCGGCTCCATGTCATACGACAGCACGGTGGTGCTACCAAAGCGGTCGGCGTCGGTCCAGAAAAAGGTCTCGCGAAAGTCTATGTGGTGGCCGGGCGCCACCACCCACGGCAGCTCGATGCGGGCCTGCGCGTAGGGCCTGGCCGCCGAGCCAAGGCCGAGGCGGAAGTCCACTGCGTCGAGCAGGATCACCCCCAGCCCGCCGATGAATGAACGTTCAGTGCGGCGCGCCGGCAAAAGCTGTTGCTGGCGCAGCAGCGTGTCGGGCGTGTCGCGCACGACATCACGCGCGTCGTCGCGGCCAATGAACAGGTAAGCGTGTTCTTCCACGTTGGGCAGGTGAAACCGGGCCCGCAAACGCAGGTCCACGTCGCTCGCCTGATCCTCGCGCTTGAGCACACCCAGGCTCAGCCGGCCATCGCTGACCTTGCCACCGTCGGCAAACGGCCGCTTGCCAAACCAGCTGTCCACACCACGCGCCAGCCATTCCGTCGCCGAGCGTGCCGAGCGCCGGGTGGCTTCAAGCACTTGCTGTGGTGCAACGGGCTGCAACACGGGCGTGGGCACTTCCGCAGGCGTGGCTGTGGGCGTGGCCACGGGCACCGCAGGCACAGCAGCAGCAGCCGCGCCGGGCGCTTCAGCGGGTTGGGCCGCCAACTCGGGCGCGGGCGGCAACGCCGCTGTGTGCACCGGCGGCACCGCACAGCCACACAGCGCCAGCAAAAGCGGCGCCAGCAAGGGCTTCAACCACGACCAGGGCATGCGGGACTCCACAAAGGGCTGCATCAGCCCGATGTTGCCCGCAATCGTGCCACGCGTCTGTGCGCTGGCGGTCAATCGGCCACGGCGCCAACACCGCCCTGCCCACGTTGCCCCCGCGTTACTTGCGCGGGGTCTTCTTGGCCGAGCTGCCTGCCTGCAGGGCTTCAGACATGCCCATCAGCACGCCGCTGACCACGGCGGTGTAGCTCTCGGCCAGTGCTTGCGCGGCACGCATGCTGGCCGCGCGTGTGCTGCGCATGGCGCTTTGCATCTGCTCGGCCATCTGCTCGGAGGTGGCAGAGGCCTTGGCGCCCGACAGCGTGCCGCCGGCCTGCATCTTTTCAAGCACCGAACCCCAGGCTCCGGCCAGCGGTGCGCCTGCGCCTTCGGCCGTCTTCTTGAAGGCGGCGAACATGGTGTCTTCCATCTTTTCAAGGTCGGCCAGGGCCTTGGTGAGGTGCTTGTCACGCACGTCAGCGCCTTGCGACACCAGGGTGGACAGCGCCGTGCGGTTGGCGTCCACCGCCTTGAGCATGGCGTCGTCCATGCCGGCCACGGCCTGGTCGAGCAGGGCTTCGGGGTCCATGCCGCCGGTCAGGTTCTTGGCCACACCCGCACTGGCGGCTTCAGACACCGACTTGAGCGCGGCACGGATGTTCTTCAGCGTCAGTTCACGCCCCTGCAGTGCGGCCAGGGTGGCGTCACCGGCAGCCTTGCGCAATTGCTCGCCCTGGCGGGCGGTGGCGGTTTCAAACTGGGCGATCAGGGCATCGGCGTCAAACATGGGCTTGGCCATCAGGGGCTCCTTGGGGTTGGGGTGGGGTGTGGAACTGCACCTGCCTGGGCTTGGATTCTGTGCAACGCCAACTTGCCAAGGCTACGCCACCAAGCCTTGCACAGGCTTGCAAAGGCGCAGGCACCGCCCGCCACTGTGGGTGCCAACCGACGCCAGGGCGGCTTGCCTATGCACAGGAATTCATAGTGGCTTGCAACGATGGCCCCGGCCCAAACCACCGCGTCCAATTGCGCGGTTGCGGCCNNCTCGAAACCCGCGCTCCGTCGCTTCTGTCCGGCCCCGCCGGGCCCACTTGACTGCCCCCTTGACCATGATCCATCGCAGAGACCTTTGCACCTGGCTGGCCGCAGCCCCCCTGCTCCTTGTCGCCCTGGGCAGCGCCCATGCGCAAGAGCGTTTCATCGTCATGGCGTCCACCACGTCCACTGAACAGTCGGGCCTGTTTGCCCACCTGCTGCCGGCCTTCAAGGTGGCCACGGGAATCAGCGTGCGGGTCGTGGCGCTGGGCACCGGCCAGGCGCTGGACAGCGCCCGCCGGGGTGACGCCGACGTGGTGTTTGTG
>CXWL01124852.1_pt2 | contig 13629 bp, 15 predicted proteins | sample 590931 | NCBI WGS metagenome assembly CXWL01 (sample SAMEA3498368, study PRJEB10139) | groundwater metagenome | biome: water well; material: biofilm material | place: Germany | collected 2015-04-27 | reverse complement strand
CTTGGTGCGATCCGGTCGGATGCCCACCCAGCACAAAACACTCCCGAACAACAGAAGTGCGACGGAAATTCCAATCGACATATGCATGCCGCGCATAAAAGCGTCCGGCGCCGTGTCCTGAATCAAGTAGCCAAAGATTGCCACGCCCAGCATGCCGCCGACCTGCCTCGCAGAATTGAGCACGCCGGAAGCGATCCCCGCACGCGAGACGTCCACCGATGAGATCGTCGCATTAGTCATCGTCGGCACCATCAGTGCGATCCCGCTGGACGCAAGCAGCATCGGAACCACCATAAGCCAATAGGCACCCTCGATGCTGACCGACATCAGCAACAAATAACCGAGGGCCGCCAGTACCAAACCCAGGATCATCAAGAACCGAGCCCCCATACGTGTAATCAGGCGCCCCGCGAGCACATTGACTGCCATCAGCACGACCGTCATGGGAAGGAAGGCCAGTCCCGCAAGTTGTGGCGAGAGGTGCTGCTGGACCTGGAAGAACAGGCTGAAAACGAAGATCAACCCGTAGTATGCGAAGTTAACCACCACACCAGCAACCGAGGCCACGGCGAACGTCGGAATCTTGAACAGCGCCAAGGGCAGCATCGGTGAGAGGCTACGGCTTTCGATCCAGACGAATCCCAGGGCCGCGATGACAGCCAACAGTAAGCTTCCTCGCACTAAGCCATCCTCCCAGCCGAGCGGGCCGGCCTCGGTCAACGCCGTGGTCAGCGCGGCCAGCGCCAAGATAATGGTTGCCTGGCCACCCCAATCGAGGCTGCGGCGATGACTGCCGCCATGGGGGACCACGTAGCGCAGCGTCAGGCAGATCCCGATTAAACCGATTGGGAGATTGAGCAGGAAGATGCTGCGCCAGCCCACGTGTGTTACCAGCAGCCCGCCTAACACCGGACCGGCCGCCAGCGAGATCCCGCCGAAGGCACCCCACCAGCCGACCGCTCGGCTGCGCTGCTCGCGATCCGGGAATGCCTGTTGCAGCATAGCAAGCGAGTTGGGTACCAGTAGCGCCGCGCCCAGGCCCTGAATCAGTCGAGCGATAACCAGCATCGGCAGGCTGCTGGTCAGGCCACAGGCTGTCGACGCCAGGGCGAACACTATAAAACCTGACAGGAAGACCCGCCGCGCGCCGAAGCGGTCTCCGAGTGCTCCACTGGTCAGCAGCAGTGCGGCAAAGACCAGTGTGTAGGCGTTGATTACCCATTGAAGGCCAGCCACATCGGTAATGAATTCTTGGCGCAATGTATCCAGCGCCACATTGACGATGCTGACATCCAGCAAAACGACCACGAAGCCGAGCGAGGCAGCCAGCAGGGTACCGCGCCCAGAAGGAGAAGGGTAAGACATGGATGCGTCCAAAAAAACTGATGACGTGCCATGTTAGGCTGCGGCTATATCTGCGTAAATTCCTTAAAAAGGCNNCTGTCCGGCGCTGCCCGAACCTTGAACGTGGATCACGCTACCGTCAGCCGACGCCTGAATGCGCTGGAGACCGAGTTACAAGCTCAGTTGGTTGAACGCTTACCGCGTTCCTGCCGACTCACCCCGATGGGTATGCTGATTTACGAGCAGGCTAAAATGATGGAAACCGCAGCCTTCACGGTTGAGCGCCTGACACGTGCTGGCCAAGAAGCGTTGAATGGAAAGGTTACGCTCAGCGCGCCGCCAGTGCTTGTGACGCATCTGCTGGCCGGTCGGCTGGTTGACTTCCGCGCCGAATATGCGGGTATCCAATTGTCTGTTTCGGCGCAGGCCCAACAGGTGTCACTTAGTCGCCGAGAGGCCGACGTGGCACTGCGGCTGGTGCGTCCCAANNGAAGACTGGACCTTTATTGCCTACGACGCGCAGTTCGCAGACATGCCTCAGCAGCAGTGGTTGCTGGGGATCGCAGGCAGCCGAACTGTGGGCTGCGAACTGAGCGATATCAGCAGCCATCTGGCTGCCGCGCGCGCCGGCGCCGGCGTGGCCGGCCTGCCATGCTTTCTTGGAGATGTGGAGCCTGGGTTGATGCGCCTTGAGCACGGAGAGGGCATGTTCTCGCGTGACATCTGGCTGGTGGTACACCGTGATATGCGTCGGTCTGCAACGGTGCGTGCCGTGATGGAGTTTGTGGCCAAGGCCGTTTCCGAAGAACCAGGGCTTGGTGTGGAGGTGCCAGCTCGGACTTGATCGCATCGTTTTCGCGTGGCGACGCGACAGCCATTGATGACAGCAGCCTGGAAGTAGGGGATCTCCTTCTCCCTGCTCGGGGGGCGCCATGACTTATTCATAATGCTGCGAAGGCGTCAATGCCGGTGAGCATGGCCGGCAGTGCCCAAAGATGTTCGGCTACCCCCGACATCAACGGGGGCGCGAACGCCCATCGACGAGAGACGGCGGCTCGCTTGCATCCAGAGAAGCAATATTGCAGTTCTCGCAATAGACGCCGCCCCGACCGTTCAAATGCGCAGAGGTGGCGGTCCACGCGGGCCAACTTATCGTCGCGGTGCTAGGTCACGTTCGCGGTTAACGGCGGTGCATATTTTTTGGTCCTTGCCATGAACCTCTCTAACGCCACGCTAGTGCTGCTGCTGTTGCTCGCGGCACGACTTCATGGAACTAACGAAGCTGTCCGGGCCTCGGCGAAGAGCGTGGTCGAGCAGTTGCGCGCAGTAAGCGTAATCTGCTCTACAACGTAATCGATAGCCGAAGTCCTCTCCAGTTGGTGGATTATCTGGCGCAGAACCCGGATGCAGAANNTTCTGGCCCTAGAAAAAAGGGCCCAACTCGCGTTGGGCCCTTTGAAGCGATTGCCGCGGTGAGGTGATGATCAAACTTCATCGTTCCTTCATCAAGTTAGCCTGACTCGGTCAGCTCTATGCGCTCCATCGGTTTGTAGAGAACCGCCAGAGTGCTGTGCTTACCCATTACGAATGTGCCCGCCAGCTTTTTAAGCTTGATTGAAAGTCAGCCAACAATCTTGAGTGAACGCCTGCAACCTGGCCACTGCCCAGAACAGCGGTAGATTGATGCCTGAATACGGACGACGCGTGATGGCGTTGTTGGGGAAGGGGTGATGATAACTAACGTCATAGAGCCACTTGGGAACAAGGTTTTATTCGAGGGGTAACGCCTTGATCCAGAGCTTTAACGATCTTGTCTGTCACGCCTTGGTAGATATTGCGCATGGCAATTTCCTCGAGGGAAAACGAAGGAACGGCTTGCCCGTCGGGGAGGGTTCCCCGTTTGGGTGAAGTGCCGTATGGATGCAGTTTTGCTTGCCGGGCAAATGTGAAGGTGGGTGCTGCAAATTGCTATTAGCGCTGGTGTTCTGTTGCAAGCGCTATCAGTAGTGCATCAGGCTGACCTGGTTCTTGGAGTAGGCTGAGACTCAATTGCAGCAATGTCTCGTGGGTTAAGTGAGCGTTTGGTTCACCGTCGATTATCTCGAACAGTACATAGGCCTCGTGTGGACAGGCCAAGTGAGCCTCCAAGGCTGAACGCAATACGTGGCTCAACCGATCGACCTGTAGCTTTTCAGCTTGATCGGATTGTTCGAGCAGTACTGCGCGTTGCCACGCGCCAGGGGTGAACACGATGGGCAACCGAAAGGTGTTCAGTGCTTCCTGTGTAAGTAAGTCGGGCATGTCAGGTCTCCGTTGAAAACGCGAAGAAACCTGTCCTGTGCGGGGAAGATTTCCCCGCAGTGGGTTTAAGAAAATTAAGAGGGTTTATCTCAGGACCAGGGCTCGGAAGGCGCTTAGAAGAGCAGTAGCGTTCATCACCGTAGCAACGGTCACCGCGCGAACTACCGAACGCTAATCGCACTTGGGGAGAACCATCGCCGAAGTGACGTAGCCTTGAAGGTTCTGGCTACCTGGGAAGGTGCTGTCGATAACAGCGATCCGTACCTTGGGTTTTAGTCGAGCTGTCCGTGAATAGCAACGGGATAAACCAATGCGTTAGACGAACTGAGTCTGCTGAAAGCCAGCCTTGTTTTTTCGAACGGATTGACCGACAAACGGTTAGGTTTAGAGCGCTACCGGCAAGCTTCTAATAGAGTCTGATACCAGGGTGATGATGTGTAACCGTCCGGCCGACTCACCTTCCTGACTCCGACGCCAAAGGCGATGGTGCCCACCTAATTTGATCTGACCCCGCAAAGTTGAACGCCTTCTGCGTAATTGCATGGACTTGACCACCCATTTGCATTCGACCTGAGCATTTGTTTGCCTCGGATCTGACCAGCGCACTGGGTGCGCTTGACCGGCAGGAATCGACTCAGACTGTGTGAAAAGATCAACGCCCGTATTGAGGAATATTTATCTCAACGCTATCTGCCACCGAGACTTCCTCCACCATCGACGCCGATCACTTGGCCCGTCACGAAGGATGCTCCGTCACTCAGCAGGAAGGTAATCAGGGAGGCAACTTCGGATGGGGTTCCCAGTCTTTGCATTGGAATTGTGGAAAGTATTTTACGCTCGCCTTCACTTCCAACAGGCCTGGTTTTTCGAAAAAGCTCGGTTTCTATGGGGCCAGGCGCGACCGCATTAACCGTAATTCCGATGGGCGCCAACTCAAGCGCCCAAGTACGAGTAATTCCGACCATCGCGCTTTTTGCAGCAGCGTAAGCTGTTCTGTCTCGGGCTCCAAAAATGGCCCGACTGCATACGTTCACTATCCGTCCCGCAGTAGATCGCTTGAGTGACGGCAGGCAAGCCTGTGTTACCTGTACAGAGGCCCGAACGTTCAAGTCTATAACTGTTTGTAGCGTTTCGAGATCAAGATTTTCCAGGCTTTGGGGAGCAGCGACACCTGCATTATTGACGACGGCATCAATGGAAGTTCGCTTTAGCAACTGCTGAAGCATTTCACTAGTCTGTTTGGTGTCGGCTAAATCACAGCGCAACAGCGTCCCAGGAAAGTTGTCAATGGGGTGCCTGGCAACACCGACCACGGTCCACCCTAATTGATTCAAATGGGAACTGATCGCGAAACCAATTCCTTTGGTTGCACCGGTTACCAGCGCAGTTCGACTGTTGCTCATGGTTACCTTCTCGTCATCCATCTTCAAGCTGATATTGATACCACAATCCACCCGACGTCTCTTCAACGTAACGAGGCCGATATGCGATTTTCCCAAGTGTACAGCCAGCTAGCTTGATCGATAGCTGTCCTCGGCATCAGTCAACTCCCAATCATCGCCGGCGAAAAAAGCCTTAATTGCCTAAGTTTTCGATTGTTTAGATCGTGTCGGGGGGATCATGAAGCGATTCATCGAAGGTGAGGCTCGGACGCAAGTCACCCTGCTGCCGGAGCGCTTGGACGATTACATAAGCGGCGCTGATTCTTGCTAAGCGACCTTCCCTGAAGACACCGCGATGCGCGACACCTACCAAACACTCATGGCGCAAAGATAGATGACTTCGCTGGACGCTTACGGCAATTTAGCTATCAGTGAGGTGTGTCTGCCATACGGTTACAGACAAGGCGCGGGTGAAGGGGTCATCGTAACGGTGGTTGGTCGATTGAAGCGGTGAGCAAACCGGGGCTTCTTAGCTTCACGCCTTACGAGAATGGCACTGATTGGATTGAGGCTTTGGGAGCCGTTCGACCAGTCCTGAGTCGTTACGTGATCTAGAATCCTCAAACGCGAGAAAAAACAAGGACGATCAAAGTGCTAAAACCCATTCAGAAAGAACCCAGTGTAAATGAGAGCGAGAGGATTCTGGCCGCAGTCGTCTCAAACACGTTCTTTAGCCTCTGGTGTTACCCCAGCTTGTTCCGCTCGGTTGGGAAAGGTAAGGAGTTCGCTGACCTCACCATTTACTTCAACAACACTCTGATCATTTTTTCTGACAAAGGCCACGTCAGCTTTCAGGAGCATAATGATGTCCAGTTGGCTTGGAGCCGCTGGTATCGCGCTGCAGTCAGGGAGTCTGCTAAGCAGCTGCACGGGGCTGAGAGTTTCATCAGAAATCATCCCGATAAACTCTTTCTCAACAGCAAGCTTGAAGATCCTTTCCCGTTCGATTTGACCAACCCTGGGCTGAAGATCCATCTGATAGCGGTTGCTGGCGGGATAGGTCAGCATGCGCAGCGTTTCTTTGATTCGGTAGGGCCAGGTAGTAGTGGGACGCTGGTATATCACTACGAAGTTCCTGAAAAATCTCTGCTTGAAAAGCCCTTCATCATTGGTGACATCGATCCAAGGAAGACTTTTGTCCATGTGCTTGACGAGAGCGGCCTTAAGTTGCTCTTCGAGGAGCTTTGCACACCGGAAGACTTCATTCACTACCTTGAGACAAAGGAACGGGCCATTCGGAGTGGCATCTTCTTATCCAGCGCTGGGGAAGAGGAGACACTCGCAACTTATTTGCAAGAGGATGGGGGATACGGTTTCGGCGATCTCAGAGTACCAGCGGGCTACGAAGGCCACTGTTTCAGGATTCCTGAATGGGAGTGGAAGCATTACCGGCAGACAGTGGATTACGCGCTCCGGCATGGCCAGAAGAAAAACGCGAAGCTCTGGAATGAGATCATCGCGCGCTTTGCTGACGCCATCACCGATGCGTGTGTAGGTGAGGCCAGCGATCGCCCGTTCATTACCCATTCAAACGCTATTCAGATTTTGGCGTCCGAGAATCTCTATTCGAGTAGCTTTCTGGCATCAGCCTTGTTCGAGAAGTTCGATTTGGTACCCAAAGGCATCCGCTCCGCGCGAACGGCACCTTCCACTACCAAGCCAGGCCGGTTGTATGTATTCGTGTTCTTCCCTTGGGATGACAGCTATGCGTCATATCAGGAGTATCGGGAGGCTCGGACGGATTGCATGCAGCTGTACGCACATGTAGCGATGTACAAATTCCAGAAAGCTACAGAGATATTAATTTTCGGAGCTGATACCAAAGGTGGCCATGCTGAGTCTGAAACGATTTTCGCCATTGATGCGACTGTTTCTCTTACCAGCGAAGAACGTGAAAGGGCTCAGCAAGCGATGAAGACCTTAAAGATTCTGGATCACGTTTCAGAGAGAGTAATTCAGACTTCCTTCACGGACAGGGACGTTGGACGTAATGATCTTTGCCCATGTGGGTCGAAGAAAAAACACAAGAAGTGCTGCATGATTTCGAGCATGCAGTAGGCCATCTGTATCGGTGAGTCTAGGAGATCATAAGGTGCAATTTACAACTGCACAGCACATCGAATCGGTGATGAGCAGGGAAGGAGTTTTGGAGGCGTTTCGAGAAGCTCATTTGGGCTCCCTGACTTCCTGCAACCTGATGCCTCGATTGCCAGCGTTGCGCTACGCCATGGCATTAACGCCAACCTAGCCCGCAAATGGATACCGCTTTATCGTGACTGGAAACCAGTCTCTTTACCGGCATTTGTTCCGTTGAGGATGTAAGCAACGCCTGTATCTTCCCCGCAGGGCATAGTCAGCATCGAAATTCCCGTCGGCCCGCAAACGCTCAGAATGAGCTGGCCGATCTCAGACCCAGAAGGCTGCGCTCGTTGCGTACGCGGCCTTTTCCAATGATTCGCGTTGGCTCGCTACCGGACCCATGGACATGCGTGCAGGAATTGAAACCGCGCTAGTCCGGGTGGGTGCCGTGTTCGGTGCGGCGCAACCGCACTATGCTTATCTGTTTGCCAACCGTCGCGCCAATCGTATGAAAGTGCTGGTACATCACGGGGCGGGCATCTGGCTGGCGGCGCGCCCCCTGCATCAGGGCAAGTTCTTCTGGCCGGGTTCTCGACACGGCTGTACCCATAGACAATAATCCGGTCGAGAATCAAATCAGACTCTGGGCACTCAGACGTTCCAACTGGTTGTTTGCCGGGTCGCTTCGTAGCGACAAACGGGCGGCGGCGATTATGAGTTTGATCAAATCAGCCCGCATGAAAGGGCATGCCCCGAATGCGTATCTCAAAGATGTGCTGACGCAACAGGCGAGCGGAATTGAGCTACTGCTGCCACATCCGTCGTTATCTGGCTGAGTCATGTGAGGTAGGCAGGATACTCGTCCAGCGAGTCTTAATGAGAGAAGAAGCATGCATAGTTACCAACTTCGGCTTAGTGGCATAGATGATGTGGCAGATTTATGCCGTATCTCGGCTCAAGCTCGTCTGCGTTACAAGGCCATTCCAAATCTCGCCCATATAGCTGAAACACCCGCACTGCCCCCAGCGAGATTTGAAGCCTGTCGGGTCGTAGTGGCGTTCGATAGCGAAAGCCAGAAAATAATTGGCTTTGCGGCAATGCGACCACTGGATGGGCTTTTGTATTTAGACAATATTTCAGTCGACCCAAATGCTTCAGGGAGTGGAATTGGAGCAAAGCTTCTCACGACAGTTATAGAGCATGCTGAAAGCCGTGGGATTCAAGCCGTGACCTTAACAACTTTTCATGAGCCGCCTTGGAATGGCCCTTGGTTCCGCAAACACGGCTTCCGTACGATGCCCAGTGAACACATAGCAGAGGGATTGAAACAGGTCATGGATCATCAATGGCTGACCTTGGACGCCACAACTCGTGAAACATTGTGGCGTGTCCTATGAGATTGCTCGATCAACAACAAAATTTGGCATTGCCACCTAACCTGGGGTGTCTTTGCCATTCGCCTACACTGTTATTGCCTCAAAGCTGAGTATTACTAGCGTTATGACTCTGGAGATCAAATCTTTTCTCCATGAAAAAACGGTTGTATCCAACGATCGGGTAATCTTTAAGTTCTCCAAATATGCTGAAGCCGAGCCGGAGGTAAAAGTCCGGAGCTTGAAAAGAGAATGTATCCAGCCAAATACCTTGAAAACCTTTCTCACGCGCCAGAGATTCCGCTTTGTTCATCAATTTTGACCCCAACCCTTGCCCTCGGGCGAATTCAGGTACTACCAGCAACTCAACAAATAACCACTGCCCAGAAATTTTTGCGTATAGCCCACCTTGCGTAGTCCCCGCGTCATCCTTGATTAAAATCGCAAGTTTTTCAGTTCCGGTGAGCCCTGTTTGTGCTTGGTTGTATTCGCGCAACGGTGTCAAAATCGCTTGGTAATCGACCTCTTGAGGCGTCTCATTTATCTCTATCCGTAAGTCCACAGCTTTCTCCTTGAGTAGTTTGTGATTAAACGGGCGCCCAAAGATGTGGTAATAGGTTGGCAGAGTCACTTGCCCGCTGCGTGGGCTGACGAGTCAAAACGTTCTTACGCGCCTACCGACGTAGCGGGCGAGTGAAGTTGGGAACCTTTTATCCCATCAATGGTGCTAGCCTAACTTACACAAGGTAAGTTGGATAGGCTCGTACCCTAATCTCATCGGAGTTCCTCATGTTCAGCCATACAATCGGCAGCAACGACCTCGCCAGCGCTAGGAACTTCTTTGGGCGGCTACTTGCACCGCTAGGCATCACGTTGCCCTCAAGCACAATCCTGAACGAGCTCTATTCACTCAAAGCACGACTGACTCAGGTACGGCGTTATGCATCTATAGCCATCTAAATGGCGAACGCGCGACACCAGGTACCGGGTCGATGGTTGCGTTCGAAGCCCAAGCGCGGGCGCAGGTTGATGACTTCTACGCGATAGCTATGGCCAACGGGGCATCAGAGGAAGGCGCACCAGGGCTGCGTCCTCATTACTCTACGGGTTATTACGGTGCTTACATCCGAGACTCCGACGGCAACAAGATATGTTGCGTATGTCACAGCGCTGAATGACCTTCGACTCTTGGTTACCGACTCAGCAGGTTCTGAGTCTCGTAAGTTGACTTGGGCAGACGATTACGATGATGTTCGATGAAGTCGCATGAAAATGTACTTATCAAAGATTTTCTAAGGGCTTGGTTCCGCTCTTGATTCACGGGTGAAATCTGGTCAGTCACCAAGTATGGTGAACGGCTTCAACAAACGTCAGACGTTAAAGATTGGGGGGGGGCTGATGGCATTCTAGGGCCCAGTCCGTTTAGTCAGTCCTCGAGAGGGGCGAGCGAAAGGCGGGTTACGCTGGATGGGTATATCCTTGGGGTGTTGCGCTAGGCTGATAAGGTCAGGTCGAAGCACATGGACAAGCTATGAATCAGCACTAGACCACTACATTTGATAAGGATGGCAATCCTATGCACTACGGCTTAGATATTCGCGATTTCGATGCTCTTGTATGAGCGCGAGGGCCTGAGTACTTAATAGAGCGAAGCCCCAAATTCGTGATACCTCCGGAGCTTCTGTTCTCACCACCATTCCTCAATGCCAACGAGCGTGGCGTAACGGTAGCAAATTGACCGGCACGTGCCAATCTGGTCGACGTTTTCAGCACTCCTAAACTCCGATCAGTACTCCCTCGATTTATATCCCGGCATCAACGCTTCATTAGTATGCGTCGGGCCAAGTTATCTACCCAGCCCCGCAGAGCCAGGACATGGTGTGCACTTGAATCTAATTAGGCACCAGTTCTAGCCTTTAAGCGGGTATTTCATGCATCCAACACGGCGTTCCTATTCAAAGCCTAAGTCATTCAAGAGTGTGCCAAGCTCGGCGCTTCGATTGCCAGCATCGCGCTCACCCATTGCCTCAACGCAAACCTCTTCCACAAGTGGATTCGGGTGCAAGCGCAGAAGAGCACTGCGCTTCAACCAGCATTCATGCTATTGCCTATGCAGACAGCGGCCCCTGTATCTTCATCGAATATCAGTTTTGAGATTCTGCACTCGTGCGACACCGCCAAAGTTAACTGGCCAACCGATAGCGCTGCTGACTGTGCCGCATTCCTTCGAGACTTGTTGTGGTGTTTCGTATTGACGCCATCTGGCTCGCCACCGCGCCTATCTGTTTGCAAATCACCTTGCGACTCGGACGAAGGTGCTGGTACACGATGGTGTCGGTGTCTGGTTGGCGGCACGTCGCTTGAACAAGGTAAATTCCATTGGTCACGCGCTCGGCAAGGCAGCGAAGTGCGGTTGGATACCGAACAGCTTCAAACCTTAGTGCTCGTCTGCATTGGCAGCGTGTAGGCGTTGGCGGTGCAATGACGCTGCTTTAAAAACAGTAATTTATGCCTTTGCTTGCTGTTGTGAGTGGCGTGGGTAATTGTACTGACTTGATCACCCATTTACATCGGATGTGGCCAGCACACTTCGTAACCTTGATCAGCAGAAAAGGGGCGGCCACGGCCTGTGGCCACCGGCGGCAGTCGCCCCATTGCGAACGGTCGCGATTCCAAGGTGGCGGTTTACCCCCCATCATCTGAGACTAGGACTCACAGGCCCATTTCTATTGTCTCGGGATCAGGCCCTAGGCGGCCGGTTTGTTTGAGATGTGCAATCGCCTTGAGCTCATGGCTGCTCAGCTCAAAGTCAAATACATTGAGGTTGGCCGCCATTCGCTCAGCATTAGTTGAGCGCGGGATTGGCACATGGCCGTTTTGCAGGTGCCAGCGCAGGATGACATGGGCAGGTGTCTTGCCATGGCGCTGGGCGATCTCGGCGAACAACGGCATTTTCAGCAGATCGCCGCCTTGGCCCAACGGGCTCCAGGATGCGGTTGTGATGCCTCGCTCGTGGCACCATTTGCTCAGGTTGGCCTGGTTAAAATCGGGGTGAATTTCGATCTGGTTGACTGACGGCACCACGCCGGTGTCATCAATAATGTGGACAAGGTGCTCGACATTGAAGTTGGATACACCAATGGACCGTACGCGACCTTCCTGCTTCAAGCGCACGAACGCTTTCCAAGTATCACGATATGCGCTTTTCTTTGGGATGGCCCAGTGAATAAGGTACAAATCCAGGGTTTCAAGCCCCAGGCGCTGCATGCTGGCGTCGAACGCTCGTAGGGTGCTGTCGAAGCCTTGCTCGGTATTCCACAGCTTAGTGGTGATGAAAATGTGCTCGCGGAGGAGTTCGCATTCGGCGACAGCGCGGCCGACTCCGGCTTCGTTACCGTAACTCATTGCTGTATCGAGATGCCGGTAACCGGCAGCCAGCGCGGCTCTGGAAGCCTCGTAAGCCTGTATATCATCAAGCTTCCATACACCGAAGCCCAGTTGCGGAATTTGAACCCCGTCGTTGAGAGTGATCAGTGGCGCGAGGGAGATGCGGGGGGCAGGTTCCATATCCACAGCTTCCTTAATGGTTTTTTGAGAGTGCAAGCTACCGCGTAAGGGTAGTGCAGCGCAGACTTGCGTTTCAAGCAGACGGCTAAAATCTTCATCTTGATTTTTCACTGATCTGGACGTCCGCTGGTTGCCTGTCCCACCGGCAGCAATGAGCAATTCGTTGCTGATCATGGTTGCGACGCAAGCTAGTCAACTCCGATGCAATCGGTGCTCAGATCGAATGCAATAGACTTGTCGAATGCAAGCGGGTGGTCAGGTGAAGTGCAATTTAGAATGGCGTGCTTTGGTAAAATCCACGGTATGACCTCTTTGCCCAATCTCGATCAAATCACCGCCGACCAACTGCGTGTATTCGGTGCGCAATTAATGTCGCAAGTCGAGACCATGGGTAATACGGTTGAAACCATGACCAAGACGGTTGAAACGTTGAGCGAGAAGATCAACCGCGATCAGAAGGTGATCGAAAAGCTGAGCCACGAGATCGCACAACTCAAGCGTTTGAAGTTTGCCAAGCGCAGCGAACAGATTAATCCTGGGCAGGCCGGTCTGCTGGATGACCTTAACGATACCGATATCGCAGCTGTTGAGACGAAACGCTGGGCAGCGCTGTCGCGCTACCTCGATTACGGGGCCGTACCCATTGATAATAATTGGCAGAGAACCAGATCCGGCCATGGGTTCTTGGTCGCAAGAACTGGCTCTTTGCAGGTTCATTATGCAGCGGCAAAACGGGCGGCAGCGATCAAGAGTCGGTTCCAGTCTGCACGGCTGATGGTCATGATCCGTACGCCTATTTTAAGAATGTTCTCATACGCCTGCCGACAGAGCGGGCGAGTGAAATCGAGCAGTTGCTTCCGTATAAGTAACAGCCGGTTTAATCACGCAAGACATGATGCCAGGACGCATACGGTAACGAGCTCGGATTCTATAAACCTTGAACGTAGTAGTTTCTTCCGCTTAACGCAATTTAGATGGCGGGACTGTCGCCGTCAGCACGTTAATTTCAGCTGATCGGATGCATTTGGCGTGTTATCCAAGAATACTGCAAGGTTTTAGGTTCGGCCCGAGGTGTGTTCGCTGCCCGCTTACGGTAAAGTTTCGACGCCCGATAATTAGATCTGGGCTCTTTTACCAGGGAGTTTTTTACGTGAAGTCTTTTAGCAAAATCATCGCTTCTGCGGCATGTGGCTTGGTTCTCGCAGGTTGCACAGGCACGGCGATGAAAACCCAGCAGTACGACAGCACCCAATACACTGTCGTTGGTCATAGTGAGGCGAGCGCTACTGGCCTGATGCTTTTCGGTCTGATCCCTATTCGTCAGAACGACCGTTTTGTTCGTGCTCAGAGTTCCGCGATCCAGGCTAAAGGTGGCGATGCCCTGATCAATACTCAAGTGCAGGAAAAATGGTTCTGGGCTTGGGTTCTGAACGGCTACACCACCACGGTATCCGGTGACGTGATCAAGCTGAAAGCTGCTAAATAAGCATCGTTCGGTTTAAGAAAGCCCGGCTCGCCGGGCT
>CXWL01020269.1_pt1 | contig 13629 bp, 12 predicted proteins | sample 590931 | NCBI WGS metagenome assembly CXWL01 (sample SAMEA3498368, study PRJEB10139) | groundwater metagenome | biome: water well; material: biofilm material | place: Germany | collected 2015-04-27 | reverse complement strand
GAGAAGATGGACCCGGCGAGTCCCTGGGTTTGTGAATGCGGATGGCGCAGTCAATGAATCGAGCAAGCAGAGGGAGGTACTATGATCCCCATTTTGCACGACATGAGAGCAGCATTTTTCCTCGTGATTGCACTAGCCATGTTGTTGTTGATCGGTGCGATGGCTGGGTTAGGAGCAGTATTGCAACCGATCCGTTGGTCTGATCGGAAAGGATCCCACTGAGCAAGAGCGGGGTCCGTCCGTTTAAGCTACCAGTGGTGCTTGATCGGCCTCTCTCTTCTCTCCCCCTCATGTTTCTCGTATTCGTGCTGGCCTAATTTTAGTTCTCTGTCTACTCAGGCAATCTTTCCCCGTCGCCCGGCCAAATATTTGAATTTATTAGGCATCCTGTCATTCATCGGCTAGGCTTCTGCTAAAGCGTCCCTTTTCAACAGCGGTGCTATATTTATTTTGTGTGCAAGAAGGCAACCGGCAAGCCTCACGCAAGGTCATCATTACAACAGTAATTACTACTGAATCGATTGAGCCACTGGATCGGGATGTCATCTGGATCGGGATGTCATATGGAGGGGAAGGGGCATGAATAGAGTAATTGCGAAGTCCGGAGCGGTGGTGGCGATGGGATTAATTTTGTTGTTAAACCAAGGCTGTAATACAAAATGGCTCAAGTCTGAGGGGGCAGGTGATGCAGAGAGCGGGGCTGCGAAGCTCCCCAATCTGTCTAGAGGAGGCCCCAGCGGAGAATTGAGGGGGTTCTCCCGTAATCCGTCAGAGGAGCGACTTGGGCAAGGCGGATACTCGACCTCAATGAACCCGTCTGGGCACAGCGCGCATCAGCGTGCGGAATTGACACAAGAAGAAAAGGCTGCTGTGGAGGCGGGGATGCAGGATGTGTTCTTTGGGTATGACCAGTGGACCTTGTCGGAGCCCGGTATGGAAGCGCTCAATCACGACGCGGCCTATCTTAAGGACCATCCAGGCGCCACGCTGAAGATTGAAGGGCACTGTGACGAGCGAGGCACGACCGATTACAACATGGTGTTGGGCGACAAACGCGCGAAGGCTGCTCGGAGCTATTTGGCGGAAGTTGGGGCAAATCCCAAGCAGGTGGCGATTGTCTCATATGGAAAGGAGCGTCCCTTCTGCTTTGATCGTGATGAGCCCTGCTATCAACAGAACCGCCGCGGTCACATGCTTCTTTCCATCAAGAAGTAAGATGTTTCATGAAGAGGTTGATTCGCGAAAAGGACCAGTTCTTCGCTAGGGTTCGAAACGGTCAGCTGGAGTGCTCCCACATGATGAGATTGAGCGAAGGATTTCATCTTTGAAGAAGCTCAGTTCACTCTTCAAGTCAAAACCATCTGATCCGAATCCGGCCAAACCTCTGCCAGAGGATCGGCGGGTCCAGCCAAGGTTCACCACCCAATTTCGCAGCACCTTCTCGGGGCAAAAGCAGGAGGGGCAGGGAAGAACTCTGGATATTTCCGTCGGTGGGTGTAAGATCGAAAGCGATATCAAAGTGATGCAAGGAGCCAAGCTCGAATGCCGACTCCACATTCCAGGCCTGGATTGGCCGTTGAGAATCGATGAAGCCACGGTGCGTTGGGTCGATGGCAATAGTTTTGGTATTGCCTTTTCTCGTATCAGTCCAGAAGAGCTGGCGAAGCTCAAGACGATACTCTCCGAACTTGAACAGGACGAGTAACTTCTTTTCCAATCGCTCCAGCCTGCACAGGTCCTCTCTCGTAAGTATTTCCTGAAACTCTGATCGATGAGATCTCGTCGTTCTCTCATTCTGCAGTGTGGCCGTATGCGTTGTGCAGGCGCTATCCCGACCCTGAACACGGTTGACATGGCTACCAGAACTGTCGGAAAGTACAAGGACATTGAAGTCTTAATAGAAAACTTATGGCATGAGGATGGAGAAAGGAGTTGGGGGTGGAACAGAGGTATGCAATCACCGTGAAGTTCTTGGTNNTTCCCTGAAATGAGTTATGAAGGGATTGAGGATATTGAGGAAGATGAGGAGTAGTCGGTCTTCGCCTGCAGGAAGAATCTTGTCATCCACTCGATCGATCACACAATGGGCATCGAATCACGATCAATCCTACCTCAGCAGGAAGTTACTTTTCTTGCAGGCGGCTGTTTTTGGTGCCTTGAGGCTGTCTTTGACCAGGTCAGGGGGGTGGAATCGGTCGAGTCTGGGTATATCGGGGGTAATCTAGATCGCCCCAGTTATGAAGCAGTGTGTGGGGGGCAGACCGGCCATGCCGAAGCGGTACGAATGGCCTTTGATCCCTGCGTGATCACCTACAAGGAACTCCTCGAAATATTTTTCCTCATTCACGATCCCACAACCCTCAATCGGCAAGGAAACGATACAGGCACACAGTATCGGTCAGCGATTTTCTACACGTCCCCGGAACAGCAGCAAACAGCTGAAAATCTCATTAAATCTCTTACGACCGAAAGACTCTACGATGCTCCCATCGTCACGCAGGTCGTATCAGTGAGTCAGTGGTATGAGGCGGAGTCTTATCATCAGGAATACTTTGCTCGAAATCCCCTCCAGGGTTACTGCCAGTTTGTGGTCGATCCAAAAGTTGCGAAGTTCCGCAAACAATTTTCTCAGCGCCTAAAAGGGTAACGGCACCTCGCTCATCGACTGAACCATCCAACCAAGATCTCTCGCACCGTCCCAAAGACCGCCGGCTTCTGGAAAATCTGACGGGCTTTCAGTATTACCTCGGCATGTACGGGGCAAAAGGGCCATTCGATGGCGGGGTTGCCCTGGACTTCCGCGAGGATTGAGTATTCCGCTCGGTCATCTAGCGTGTGAAGCACAATCAGTGGGCTGTTTGGGTCAAGCAGGCAGGTATCGTCCGCTTGTCCTATTCGCTCCATAGCCGTAGGACGAATCTGTACATGCTGTTGACCTTCGGCGAATACGGTATCACCTTCTCGAATGGGGCCAGTGGGAGCCAGTGAGTACAGGATGAGCGGGGCAATGAGAATGATGGCCGCCGTGAGACCGATCGACCAGAGTGGAGGTTCGGAGTGGCTGATCTTATCTGGAGTTGATGCAGTGGTCATATGCTCATCGAGAGCTCCTCGTGCAGGTCCCGATGAACGGTTCTATCGAATTGCTGAACAACTGAGTCCATCGATGCGCTCCACAACAGATGCCGAAGCCTTGAATGATACTTCCAACCAGACTCGTTTCTTGTGAACCGGTTTTTATCGTTACAGGTCCATGGTGGAAAATTAACAATCCTGTAACAAGGCAGTTACCTTCTCGAAACTCTCCATCTCTATAAAGCACACTCGTAACTAGCGATTGTCACCATGAGGAGGAGTTCATGATATCACCATTCTGGAGAACATCGGTTCTTGGGCTCGTAATGCTATCTCTGGTTTTCCATGCGGAACGCTCGTCCGCCGAGCTGAGCGACCCCCTCGCTGTTGCGAATATGAATGCAACACTTGCCCATTATACGCCGAAGAAACAGGTCTCAGGAGCCTTTAAGATTCAAAGCGCAGAAGCGTTGCACCCGCTACTCACCCGCCTCAGCATAGACTTCCAAAGGTTTCAACCAAAGGTGACCATTGATGTGAAAAAGGGGGGGGGCAAAGCGGTTGCGGAGTTTCTGCACCCGCCTCTTCGCAAAACGGGCAAGATTATGATGATGGATGATCGGGCCTCCAGTTTCCAATTGCTTATCACGCCGCATCAGCTCTCCGATTCTGAAGTGAAAGAATTCGTCGTCCAGCATGGCTATGAACCGACTGTCATGCCCGTGGCCGTCGATGCCATTGCGCTGTACGTGCACCGAGATAATCCCCTGCCTGGGCTTACGCTTGACCAAGTTGATGCCATGTTCTCGTCGACGCGTAAACGCGGAGCCAAAACAGCCATTTCTCAATGGGGACAACTTGGGTTGGGTGAGGGATGGAAAGGAGCGGGGATCCAGCTTTATGGCCGTGATAGACGGTCGGAGGCTCGGGCAACGTTTCAAGAACAGGGGCTCAATGGAGGTGAGTTCAAACCAGAGATCCAAGAAGATCTTGGAGCGGCGTCTGTCGTCCTAAGCGTCGATCGTAACCCTATGGGGATAGGCTACAGCGGACTGGGCTTGCACTCGTCGAACGTGCGAGCCCTCCCGATTGCGGAGAAAGATGGGATGCCGTTCGTGCTACCAACACGAGAGACTGTGGCCGATCAGACCTATCCGCTGCGACATGCCTTGTATCTGTACTTCGATAAAGCTCCCAAGACGCCCTTACCTGATGGAGTGCAGGAATTCCTAACCTTCATCGTGAGCCAGGAAGGAGAAGCGACGGGGATGAAAGCAGGATTGTTTCCCTTACATCCTACCCAAGCTGAGAGCAGGGCCGTTGCTCTCGGCGTTTCTACCAGAGGACCATCCTCAATGGTCCCTTAACGCGTCCAGTAAAACGTTGATAGCCGAGTTTGGAAGCCATGCAGTATTTATATACAGGAGGATCTCGAATGAGAGGATTGTACCGGACGGCATATACGGTCCAAGTATCGCTCGTTGCCGCGTTCACCGTCACATTAATGGTGTTAGCTCAGCAACCAACCTCCGCTCAGGAGGTCTCAACAGTTCGGAATCCGTCACCGGCTCCAATGATAACCGCTCAACAGACTGATTCATCGCCGGAAAAGCAAGGACCACCGCCTGCAGGCCAAAACACGCCGGGCGGGGTTTCTCTAGAAGATCTTCTCCTTCAAAAGGGTACGATCACCAAGGATGAGTGGCTTCGAATTCGTGCAGAACAGGAATATAAGTTAGCTGACCAAACACGACGGTTGGAGAGCGTGGAGGATTGGAAGAGCAAAACCGAAGTACTTCCGATCCTCCGGGACAAGGTCAATTTCGGCCTGAATGCGCTGCAATTTCTGTATGGACACGTTGACGCAAACGTCCCTGAAGGAAAAAGCCAGGACAGTTTCTCGGTTCGGCGAGCCGAGATGGTGTTCTGGGGAAAACTGAGCGACTATCTTCCCCGTTGGCATATGTTGATGGAGTTCCAGAGTACCGGTCTGACGAGCATCACTCCGACTGGCAATGCCAGTAGTGCCACCGGAAGTCCAAGCGTGGCGACCTTCTTTCGTGAAGCTTATATCGATGTTCGGCCGGTTCAGTCGTGGGCGCCGAACCTCAACATTATCAGAATGGGCATTTTTCGTATGCCCTTCGGCATCTTTACGGAGACCTCCGGCGGTCAGCGGGACATTATCAGTGCGCCCTACCTGAATGGGGTGGGAAGCGGGAAGGGAAACCCTACCGGGTCAGGCGGTGCCATCGAGTTTCTTCAAGAACGCGATTACTTCGTCGACGTTCGCGGGAAGGTTCTCAATCGTCTCGAATACGTGGTCGGGATCATGAACAACAATAATTTCCAAGCGAACGGCATTGTCAGCAACACGTCTGGGATCGGTGGAGCCAATCAACCGAAGGCAGTGTACACCCGCCTCCGGCTGTTTGGAGACGACGTCTCGTTTATCAGCTTCACCATGATCCAGGGAACGTCAAACAACGCAGGGACCTTCATCAATGGGCGTGGCAAGGGGCACTTTGACCGCTACGGCGTGGATTTTCGGTTCAACCCGAAGTTCTTGCCTGGGTTCACGGTGTACGGGGAGTATTGGCAAGGCCATGACGGTGCGAATGCGACGACCGTGGGAATTCCGGCCAATGGGGCTTGCCTTGATACGGCGGTTTGCGGCGGGTCCGGCGCGCCGGGCGTGCACCGACAGACATGGTATGTGCTGGCGAAATACCTCTTTACGGAAGGACCGCTCGAAAACTTTGAGCCGGTCTACATGTATGAGGAGTTCGATCCGAACACGAGAGTCTCAGACGATCTTTATACCAGGCATATCGCCGGGCTGACCTACTATTTTGAGAATTTCCCGCCAAAAATGCAGTCCAAAGTCCAGTTTAACTATGAGTTCCGACACCATGCGGGGAATGGACCAGGCATCAACTACGATTCAAGAACAGACCCCTTCGCAAACAACGCATTCTTCCTGCAGTGGCAGATGCGGTTCATGTAGTGTGCATGATGATTCCTTCCTCCAGCGTCGATTTGACGCTGGATAGTGGAGCGGTGTAAGGAGGTAAAAGTGAGAATCGTTGCCAGTCTTCTCGTTCTATCATGGGCGGTGGTGAGCGCCTGTGCTCCAGTATATAAAGTGTCCCCCCCCAAAGTTATGGAAGGCGTCGACCGCGATATTTGACTTTTCCCCCTGGCGCGCAATGACTGATGGGTCTGAATCGAAAAAGGTGCAACTCGGTGGGAGGATTGTGCAGTTGCAGGTATCCGGCGGCACGGTAACTCTCCTCGTCGGTCAGTTGCCGATCGTCGATTACCAAGCTTATGGACCAAAGGATAACAGGAAGAATAACGGAGATTTTGCTATTATCTTTCAGGGGCAAGTCGAGAAATCGGATCTCCAGACTGGGAATCGGGTGATGGCTGCAGGGGTGACTCGTCCGTGGAAAGTCGTCACCGTCAACGACCTCACCAGAAGTTATCCCATCGTGGAAGCACAATGTCTTTATTTCTGGAACACGCGGGGGCGTGACATCGAAGATTTTCCCTTCCGCCAGGCCGGATACACGACTCCTAGGCAAGAGACTGTCTATGCAAAGAGCCCTACTCCATGAGAGCAAGGAATTTCCGAATGATACAAACCAGACACGGTAACGTTAATTGGGACTTGTCATCGGTCTTGCTCGTAGGAGCGGGCCTATGCATGCTCGCAAATATCTCCGCTTGTAGCTTCATCAGTCAAGGACGATCGGTGTATGACCGAGAAGGCATCCGAATCGGCCTGGACACGGATCCGTCGGTCCGACCATCCGGCCAGACGGGTTTGAACAATCATCCCATCGGCCTGAACCCAAAGGACCTTGAAGCACTCCTGCAATCCATTCAGGTCAGCGGTTACAGTGGTACGATTGCTGGTCTGATGACCAAGGCAGAACCGGTACCTCTGTTCACTCCCAAGGAGTTGTCGGCAATCTCAGAACATCTCGCCACGGCCCTCCGAGAGGCGAAGCCCACGGAGCGGGTGTCCTTCTCGTTGCCGAAGCCGGATGTGACGTATAGTGAAGACCGAACGGTCGGATTCTTATTTTTTCGTGGACGCTATCTCCATGTGGTCCTCACCGATCATTCTTCGTTTATTCGTACCGACACCGGCGGGGGGGAAGGTCGAGATATCCGGGACACAAAGGGCATGCAACTCTGGGCGTCTGCTCCCGCTCACGAAGCAGTTGTTCCAGGTCACGAAGAACCACGGTGGGCACACTTCGAAAGGGTTCATATTTCTCTCGATGTTAAACACGTTCTGGCTAAAAAGGAGGAATTCACTGCTGCTCCTTTGAAAGTGGTAGAGACAGGGTCACCGGTTCCCTCGCCTGCTGCTGCATCACCAGGACTCGGCCGAGGCGCGGCTTCAGCCGAAGACCTACATCTCCAAATGCAAGAGCTTACGAATACCAATGAAGAGCTCCGGAGCAAACTTGATGAACAAAGCAAACGTACGGAGCATTTGCAGGACCAGCTGGAACAGTTACGTCGGGAAATGTCCAAGTCGGCTCCCAAGGTCAAGCCCTACAAGAAATCCCCGCCACAGTAATCGCTTGAATCTCAAAGGGCCAACAGATTGGGCCAATTCGTATCGAAGGCGCAAGGGCTGGTTTGCCATGAATTAACACCGTTGTAACAAAACAGTAACATAGCCTGAATGGCATAGTGGTAAATGATAGGTGCCAGTCGTGGCCCAAAATGAAAGGACTGCAATGAGCATTCATAAGAATGGAACTCACAAACAGATAGGCTTAGCTCCCACTCTCATACTCCTCTTGGCTGGCATGTTGACGACGACAAATGCGATAGCTGATCAGCCCATCCAGTTGGACCCCAATGTGAAGGGGTATATCAAGGTCGCCGGAATTTCAGGGAACGTCAACAGCATCGGTTCCGATACATTAAACAACCTCATGACACTGTGGGCAGAAGGATTTCGTAAACAATACCCGAATGTGAAAATTCAAATCGAAGGGAAGGGCTCTAGCACCGCCCCCCCTGCCCTTATTGAGGGGACCGCGCAACTGGGTCCGATGTCGCGTCCGATGAAATCTACAGAGATTGATTCGTTTGAGCACAAATACAAGTACAAGCCGACTGCTTTCCCCGTTGCCATTGATGCGTTGGCGGTCTACGTCCATAGGGACAATCCCATCCCAGGGATGACGATGGCGCAAGTCGATGCCGTCTTTTCGAAATCTCGCCGATGGGGTGCCAGGGAGGATGTCGAACGCTGGGGACAATTAGGTGTCACGGATGAATTGGGGTCTTCTCCTATCAGTCTCTATGGCCGCAATTCTGCATCTGGCACATACGGATTTTTCAAAGAGCATGCATTGAAGAACGGTGACTACAAGGATCAGGTCAAGGAACAGCCAGGTTCCGCATCGGTAGTACAGGGTGTCACAGAGGATCCTGCTGGTATCGGCTACAGTGGAATCGGTTATCTGACCTCCGGCATTCGAGCCCTTCCCCTGGCGGAGAAGGAAGGCAGAGCCTTCGCACCTCCTACACAGGAAAACGCGATGAACGGCTCCTATCCCTTATGGCGGCATTTGTTGGTGTACGTCAACAAAGCACCGAACAAACCACTCGATCCACTTGTGAAGGAGTTCATTAAGTTCATTTATAGCAAAGAAGGGCAAGCCATCGTCATCAAGGATGGTTTCTTTCCGCTCCCACAGTCTGTGATTGAAAAGGAATCTTCGAAAATCGAATAAGACTAAGGCCGGCTGTCCGGAGTGGGTAGACCTAAAAGGCATATGACGACTCACGATCTTGTGAGAAGTGTAACGTTGGAACGGACATCGAAAGTCAAAGCATGAACGTGCCGCCACTGACTCCAATATCAGTCCTTCAAGGAGAGCCCTCCCCAGGCCGGGGATCAATTCCAGCCCCGGCCCTGGTGGGTGGACTGTTCAGTCGACGCCAAATCAGGTCAATCACGGATGGGCTGACCAATGTCATCATCAAGACCGGTGGGATCAGCATTATCCTCTGCATTCTTGGGATGTGCATCTTTCTGGTGAAAGAAGCCATCCCACTCTTTCAACCGCCCCACGCCACCCTGACCGAACCGATTGCACTCTCCCCGCTTGAGCGTCCCTCGACGTCAGCGCTCATCGGCATCGACGAGCATCAAGAGCTTGCCTATGTGCTACGCGGTGACTCATTAGAGTTTGTCTTCTTAGGGGAAGCAATATCCGCAGTCTCAAAAGTTCCTTCACGAGGCTTGTTGTCGGGTGGCTCGATCACAGCATTAGCGCGAGCATTGGGGAAGGGGCATCAGCTCGCCATGGGCACGGAAGACGGTCGCGTCATCCCTGTGACGATTGAATTTACTCAGGACTTCCAAGGGAACGAACGGTCGATCGCCCCGTCCGTTACGGTCGGGACTCCGATGGTTGCCGCACCAACTCCGCAACCAATCACCAAGATGGCATATCAGAGCACGGACTCCGACGTTCGGATTGCCGCGCTGCTTCAAGATCAGCATCTCTGGCTCACCACGAGCCGAAGCGTATCCCGTCCCGATGGAACCGCTGAGGCTTCGATCACACAGGTCGATCTCACATCCAACATCCCTGGTCGGGTGACGGCGATCACACTCGCGAGTCGGGCAGAGCTTCTCGCTGTCGGTACGGAAGAGGGCAAGGTCTACCATTTCGACCTCCGGGAACCGGCGAAGCCCGGTCTTGTTGACACGACCCAGGCTTCTGAAGGAAGCGAGGCGATTACCGCGCTGGCCTATTTGATGAGTGACCGGAGTCTTGTGGTCGGCGGTGCGTCCGGGGAGATTGCCGTGTGGATGCCCGTGCGGGAACATGCGGCGACCAATACGACTCATATGACGCGTATTCATCGGTTTGCCCCTCACCAAAGTGCGGTTACCGACATCACGATCTCCCAGCGCGATAAGGGATTCATCACGACCGATGCCGGGGGAGAAATCCGTCTGCACCATTCGACGTCCGAACAAACGTTGCTGACATTTGCTCCACAACAGGGGGCACTCCGCAGTACCTATTTTTCTCCCAAGGCGGATGGCCTGGTCGGTCTCGCCGACAATAATCGACTGGTGCATTACCACATTTCGAATCCCTACCCAGAAATCACCTTGGCGACTTTGTTCTCTCCCGTGATGTACGAGGGGTATGATCGGCCGGAACTTGTCTGGCAATCATCGAGTGGGTCGGACGATTTTGAAGCCAAGTTCAGCTTGACCCCGCTGATCTTTGGAACTATTAAGGGCACCATCTATGCCGTACTCCTGGCGGTGCCATTGGCGGTATTGGCCGCTATCTACACCGCGATGTTCATGCATCCGGATCTCCGGGCCAAGATCAAGCCCACGATTGAAATCATGGCCGCGCTGCCCACCGTGGTGCTTGGATTTCTGGCCGGCCTCTGGTTTGCACCGGTCCTGGAGCGGAGCTTTCCCGCCATGACGGGGATGGTCTTAGTGATGCCTTTAGTCATTACCCTTTCCAGCGGACTCTTCCTCTTGCTCCCTGCCTCTCTCAAGCATCGTGTACGGCCTGGTGCGGAGGCGCTGCTCATGATGCCGATCATCATCGCCGTGGTCTGGGGGTGCCTTGAAAGCAACGCGTGGTGGGAGTCCTTCTTGTTCGATGGACATTTTAAACCGTGGCTCCAGACTCATCTCGGACTGAATTATGATCAGCGCAACGCCATCGTCGTCGGGGTGGCCATGGGATTCGCCATCATTCCCATCATCTACAGCATTTCTGAAGAAGCGCTCTCCAATGTGCCAAAGAATCTGATCGCCGGGTCCTTGGCCCTCGGCGCCACGCGGTGGCAAACGCTTACTCATCTCGTCCTGATCTCGGCCAGCCCAGGCATCTTCTCGGCATTGATGATCGGGTTCGGTCGGGCTGTTGGCGAGACCATGATCGTACTGATGGCGACCGGCAATACGCCGATTATGGATTGGAGCCTCTTCAACGGGTTTCGAACCCTGTCCGCGAATATCGCCGTGGAGATCCCTGAAGCGCCGCATGGCGGGACCTTGTATCGCACACTGTTTTTGGCGGGTTTGCTCCTCTTTATCGCGACTTTTCTGCTCAATACGGTTGCGGAACTGGTTCGACAGCGACTCAGGGAGAAATATAGCCAATTCTAGTGCGACAAGATTCGCACAAGGTGACGTTCCAGGCTAGTGGGTAGAGTTCAGTTGTTGGACGCAAGTCAGACGAAGTTTGGGGTACGAGTGATTCGATGAAACAATGGGTCAAGCATTTCATGGCAAGCGGTGAGCTCTTCATTTGGGGTTGCGGGGCTGGGCTTTCCATGTCGCTCCTCATGATCGGTGGGCTCCTGGTGCTCATCCTTCTCAACGGGTTCGGGTATTTTTGGCCGGCAGATCTCGTCGAATTGACGCTGAAGGACGGAAAGCATGTGATCGGTCAGTTGGCCGGAGAAGAGGTCAGTCCAAAAGGGATTCCGCGAATCAGAGTGAAGATCGGCAACCGCGATCTGTACGGCTTGGACTATCGATGGATCAATACCGATCAGATCATCGAACGAACCACGCCGACCGATCTCGTGATGGTGGAGCGTCGCGAGTGGGGGAACTTCTATGGCCGGCTCCGGACGCTGGCCAAGGAAGGCCAAACTGTGGCTGAAGGCTCGGAGGCCGTATGGCAGTCCCTCCTGGCCCTGCTTCGACAGGCAGAAACGAGTGAGGCCGAGAGCCCGTATATGTTGCTCGTTGTCGATGCCAATAGCAGAGAAAAGTCCATTGCACTCGGCCAAGTCATACGAGTCTTGCGCCCTAACGACCTTTCGAAGTTGGAGAAGGTGTGGGTCTATGCGGGCAACGTCTGGATGGTACTGACTACAGAGCCACGAGAAGCCAACACAGAGGGTGGGATCTTCCCGGCCATTTTTGGCACGGTTCTGATGGTAATGATCATGAGCTTCGTCGTGACCCCCTTTGGTGTCATCGGCGCGCTCTATCTCAGGGAGTATGCCCGTCAGGGAGTCATCGTGCGGACCGTTCGCATCGCCGTCAATAATCTCGCCGGGGTTCCCTCGATCGTCTTTGGCGTGTTTGGATTGGGATTTTTTGTCTATGGCGTTGGCGGTACAATCGATGCGCTGTGGTTCTCTGACCGGCTGCCCACTCCGACGTTCGGCACAGGTGGAATTCTGTGGGCCTCATTGACGCTGGCGCTGTTGACCGTTCCCGTCGTCATCGTCGCGACGGAAGAGGGACTGGCAGCCGTGCCGAGGGAGTATCGAGAAGGGTCGATTGGTTTGGGTGCGACCAAATGGGAAACGATGTGGAAAGTTGTGCTTCCCACGGCACTCCCGGGCATTTTGACCGGACTGATCCTGGCCATGGCTCGCGCGGCGGGCGAGGTGGCGCCCTTGATGTTGACCGGTGTCGTCAAACTGGCACCGGCCATGCCGATCGACTGGACGTGGCCGTTTATTCACCTGGACCGAAAGTTCATGCATTTGGGGTTTCATATTTATGACGTGGGGTTCCAATCGCCCAATGTGGAAGCTGCCAAGCCGATGGTCTATGTGACCACATTGGTGTTGATTCTGGTGGTGGTGACGCTTAACCTCACGGGCATCCTCTTGCGAAATCGAATGAGGAGGAAATATGCTGGGTCAGCAGTTTGACGTGACGTCCGGTGTTTCTACCCTCTCACCCGCTGTGTCCTCACTGGAGATGGAGCGCATGGACCCACATGATTCCAACGTGACGCCTCAGCCCAGTGCTCAGGGGAAGTCGAAACTTCGGGTGCAGTGCTTCAATTTTTTCTATGGGCCGGTCCAGGCCCTGTTCAAAGTTGATTTGGATATTCCAGAAAACCAAGTGACTGCCTTCATTGGGCCGTCAGGATGCGGGAAATCTACCTTGTTGCGATGCATGAATCGCTTGAATGACCTCATCGAAGGTGCGCGGCATGAAGGAAATATCCTCATCGACGGTGTTGATATCTTTAATCCATTGATCGACATCACGGATCTTCGAAAACGCGTGGGCATGGTGTTTCAAAAATCCAACCCGTTCCCCAAATCGATCCATGAAAATGTTGCGTACGGTCCGCGCCTGCAAGGCCTGAAGAATCGGATGGTGTTGGAAGAGATCGTCGAGCGAAGTCTCCGAGGAGCCGGCTTATGGGAGGAAGTCAAGGACCGACTCCATAAGAGCGCACTTGGCTTGTCCGGCGGTCAGCAGCAGCGCCTCTGCATTGCGCGGGCCCTCGCCGTCAAGCCGGATGTGCTCTTGATGGATGAACCCTGTTCCGCCTTAGATCCGATCGCTACCGGCATCATCGAAGAGTTGCTGTTTTCGTTGAAGAAAGAGTTGACGATCGTCATTGTGACGCACAACATGCAGCAGGCGGCCCGGGTGTCGGATCGGACCGCGTTCATGTACCTCGGCCAATTAGTCGAATATGGTCTCACGAAGCAGCTGTTCACGAACCCTTCGAAGAAGCAGACGGAAGACTACATCACTGGACGATT
>CXWL01107607.1_pt1 | contig 13632 bp, 10 predicted proteins | sample 590931 | NCBI WGS metagenome assembly CXWL01 (sample SAMEA3498368, study PRJEB10139) | groundwater metagenome | biome: water well; material: biofilm material | place: Germany | collected 2015-04-27 | reverse complement strand
TGGCGCGGCGGAACGGATCAGCAGGTCGCGCGACGGCCCCGCCACGCCGGAGGCGAGCCCGATCGCGCCCATCAGCGGGACCACCATCCAGCCCGGCGCCAGCGCGCTCGCCAGCAGCACCGCCAGCGCGGCGGCCAGCGCAAACGCGATCACGATGATGCGGTCATGGTTGAGCGAGCGGGCGGCGACGAAGCCGCCGGCCAGCATGCCGCCCGCCGACGCCAGCATGTATGCCGTATAGGCGGTGGTGGCCGAGGCCAGCGACACGCTGTACAGCGCGACCAGGCTGGTCGAGGCGAAACTCTGGATGCCGCCCAGCGCGACGGCGGACAGGAAGAAGAAACCGAAGCTCATCCAGACTGCGGGCAGGCGCAGGAAATCGAACGATCCGGCCTGCGCCTGGCCATGCCGGGCGGGCGCGACCGGGTCGGCGCGCAAGGCGTCGCGATTGAGGAACAGCAGCAGCAGCACGGCGAACGGAATGAGCGCGGCCGCCAGCAAGGCGGTGCGCCAGCTCGACAGCGCGGCGATGCCGGCCAGGAATGCGGGCGCCGCGGCCCAGCCGAGGTTGCCGCTGATGCCGTGCAGCGAGAACGCATGCGCCAGCCGCGCCTTCGATACGCGCTGGTTGAGCAAGGTGTAGTCGGCCGGGTGGAACACCGCGTTGCCGAGGCCGGCGACCATCGAGCCGAACAGCAGCATCGGATAGCCGTCGGCGCCGGCCAGCACCAGCGCGGCCACCCCGAGCAGCGCCATGCCGCCGAACAGCACGCGGCGCGCGCCGACCTGGTCGACCACGAAGCCGGACAGCGCCTGGCCGAATCCGGAGACGACGAAGAACACCGTCATCAACAGGCCGAGCTGGGCGTAGGACAGGTCGAAGGCGCTCTTCAGCCAGGGGAACAGCGCGGCCAGGATCAGGTGGAAGAAATGGGAGACGCCGTGCGCGAGCCCGACCAGCCCGATGACGCGCGCGTCCTGTCGCAGTGATGCCGGTTGCATGGAGGAATCCTGCTGTGGTCAAGCGGGTATTGTATCCAAAATCGCAGCGGCGCTTGAGCGGCGCCCGATTCGGGCTGGTTTGCATGAAAAAAGCCCGGTTCCCGCAAGCGTGAACCGGGCTTTTGCCGAGTGGTTTACTGTCAGGCTTTTTCCAACGCCACCGACGACGGTTCGCCGAACACCAGGTTGCCGTGATCGACCCGCAGCGGGATCGTGTCCTTGGGGCCGAACTTGCCCGACAGGATCAGCTTGGACAGCGGATTTTCGATCTGCTGCTGGATCGCCCGCTTGAGCGGACGCGCGCCGTACACCGGATCGTAGCCGGCCTCCGCGATCTTCTGCAGCGCCTCTTCCGACACGTCGAGCGCCATCTCCATCTTGGCCAGGCGCTGCTCGAGCTGGCGCAGCTGGATCTTGGCGATCGCGCCGATGTTCTTCTCGTCGAGCGAGTGGAACACCACGATCTCGTCGATCCGGTTGATGAACTCGGGCCGGAAATGGCTGCGTACCTCGCCCATCACGGCCAGCTTGATCACACCCGGATCGTCCGTATCCATCGACTGGATCATGTGCGAACCCAGGTTCGAGGTCATCACGATCACGGTATTCTTGAAGTCGACCGTGCGGCCCTGCCCGTCCGTCATGCGGCCGTCGTCGAGCACCTGCAGCAGCACGTTGAACACGTCGTGGTGCGCCTTCTCGACTTCATCGAGCAGGATCACGCTGTACGGCCGGCGCCGCACCGCCTCGGTCAGGTAGCCGCCTTCGTCGTAACCGACATAGCCTGGCGGCGCGCCGATCAGGCGCGCGACCGAATGCTTCTCCATGAATTCGCTCATGTCGATGCGGATCATGGATTCCTCGGTATCGAACAGGAACGAGGCGAGCGCCTTGCACAGCTCCGTCTTGCCGACCCCGGTGGGCCCGAGGAACATGAACGAGCCGTATGGCCGGTTCGGGTCCGACAGGCCGGCGCGCGAACGGCGGATCGCATCCGACACCGCGTGGATCGCTTCGTCCTGGCCGACCACCCGCTTGTGCAGCTCGTCCTCGATGTGCAGCAGCTTGTCGCGTTCGCCCTGCATCATGCGCGACACCGGGATGCCGGTCGCGCGCGAGACCACTTCGGCGATTTCCTCGGCCCCGACCTGGGTGCGCAGCAGCTTCGGCTTGGCGCCTATCGCGTCGCGCACGGTGACGTCTTCGGCATGCTTGAGCTGCGCTTCGAGCTCGGGCAGCTTGCCGTACTGGAGCTCGGACACCAACTGCCAATTGCTCTGGCGCGTGGCCTCGTCCATCTGGTGCCGGATCCGCTCGATTTCCTCCTTGATGTGGGTAGTGCCCTGCACCATGGCCTTTTCCGACTTGAGGATTTCCTCGTAGTCGTTGTATTCGCGTTCGAGGCGCGCGATCTCCTCGTCGATCAGGCCGAGGCGGCGCTGCGACGCTTCGTCCTTCTCCTTCTTGACCGCTTCCTTCTCGATCTTCAGCTGGATGATGCGGCGCTCGAGCCGATCCATCACTTCCGGCTTGGAGTCGATTTCGATCTTGATCTTGGACGCCGCCTCGTCGATCAGGTCGATCGCCTTGTCCGGCAGGAAGCGGTCGCTGATGTAGCGGTGCGACAGTTCGGCAGCGGCGATGATGGCCGCGTCGGTGATCTCGACCTTGTGGTGCAGCTCGTACCTGTCCTGCAGGCCGCGCAGGATCGCGATGGTCGCTTCGACGCTCGGCTCGTCGACCAGGATCTTCTGGAAGCGGCGTTCGAGCGCGGCGTCCTTCTCGATGTACTTGCGGTACTCGTCGAGCGTGGTGGCGCCGACGCAATGGAGCTCGCCGCGCGCCAGCGCCGGTTTCAGCATGTTGCCGGCATCCATCGCGCCTTCGGCCTTGCCGGCGCCGACCATCGTGTGCATCTCGTCGATGAAGACGATGGTCTGGCCCTCGTCCTGCGCCAGCTCCTTGAGCACCGACTTGAGGCGCTCCTCGAATTCGCCGCGGTACTTGGCGCCGGCCAGCAGCGCCGCCATGTCGAGCGAGAGCACCCGTTTGCCCTTGAGCGAATCGGGTACCTCGTTGTTGACGATGCGCTGGGCCAGGCCCTCGACGATGGCGGTCTTGCCCACGCCAGGCTCGCCAATCAGCACCGGATTGTTCTTGGTGCGCCGCTGCAGGATCTGGATGGTGCGGCGAATTTCGTCGTCGCGCCCGATCACCGGATCGAGCTTGCCCTGGCGCGCCCGTTCGGTCAGGTCGAGCGTGTACTTCTTGAGCGATTCGCGCTGGCCTTCGGCGTCCTGCGAACTGACCGCTTCGCCGCCGCGCACCGCCTGGATGGCCGATTCGACCGATTTGCGCGACAAGCCTGCTTCGCGCGCCAGCTTGCCGGCGTCGGACTTGTCGTCAGCCAGCGCCAGCAGGATCATTTCGCTCGACACGAACTGGTCGCCGCGCTTCTGGGATTCCCTGTCGGCCAGGTTCAACACCGACATCAGCTCGCGCCCGACCTGCGTTTCGCCGCCGGTGCCCGACACCTTGGGCAGCCGGTCCAGCGAGCTTTTCAGCGCATTGGTCAGGCTGGCGACGTTGACGCCGGCGCGCTGCAGCAGCGAGCGGGCACCGCCGTCGTCCTGGTTGAGCAGGGCGACCAGCAGGTGAACCGGTTCGATGTACTGGTTGTCATTGCCCACCGCCAGGCTCTGCGCGTCGGACAATGCTTCCTGCAGTTTGGTCGTCAGTTTATCTTGCCGCATGGTAATGCTCCACGTTAAGGTTTTGGTATGCAGACAAGATTGGGGTGGCGCGCCCCTTTTCAAGAAGGCGTTCCACGCGGCGCCGCATGAAAAAAAATGGCGGCCGAAGGCGCCCGAGGCAATCGAGAGCGGGCAGCTACGCGGCGCCGTCGAACGCCTGGCGGATCCATCCCAGCAGTTCGGCGTCGACCTGTTCGACCGAGTCCACCTTGACCCTGTAGTTGCACATGCCGCCCGGGGCCTGCCCGAGCAGCCTTTCCGTGCCTGTGACGCCCTTCAAGTTCAGCCCCACCTCGAAACGCGTATTGGTGGCCGGGCCGATGGTGGCGAACTGCTTCTTGCGGCGCAGGCTCAGGTAGCCCTTCTTGGGGGCGATCTCGAACTCGCCGAAGGCGCCGATGGCGGCCATCAGCTGCTGGTGGATCGGCCGCATCGCCGCCTTCGGGCCGGTGTAGATGGCGTCGAGGACCTCGTCGCCGCTCTTGCCGGCCGCTTCGGCGGCGCCGTGCGAGCCGAGCGCATGGTGCACCATCGTGTTGGCGTCGCCGTGGCCCATCCCCATCTCGCGCTTGAGCAGGTCGCGCAGCTCGCCGTGCTTCGCCAGCCCGCTCGCGGTCAGCAACGCCTTCAGCTCCGCCAGCGTCTTGCCGCTGCGTTTTTCAATGTTGGCAAGTTGGGTCGCCAGTGCCTTGTCGATATCGCTCATCGGTCCGGTCCTCAGCTGGAAAAAGCGCGCCAGCTTGCGAAGCCGGCAATGCAGAAGGTGAGCGAGCCAAGCAGGTGCAAGGCCGAATGGGCCAGCGCCCAGCCATAGTCGCCGCGCTGCAGCAGCAGCATGGATTCGCCGGAAAAGCTGGAAAACGTGGTCAGCCCGCCAAGGAAGCCGGTGATGGCGAACAGGCGCCATTCAGGCGACAGGTGCGGATACGCGGCGAAAAAGCCGAGCGCCAGGCCGACCAGGTAGCCGCCGCCAAGGTTGGCCGCCAAGGTACCGAGATGCAGCTTGCCATGCACGCTTCCCAGCCACAGCGCCAAGCCCCAGCGCAACCAGGCGCCGAACGCGGCGCCCAGCCCGACCGCAAGCCAGCTCAACGGCTGGCCCACTTGGCCATCGCGGTTTCGTCGGTCACGCGGGCGTCGACCCAGCGCGCGCCGTCGGGGGTCTGCTCCTTTTTCCAGAACGGGGCGTCGGTCTTCAGGTAGTCGATGATGAACTCGCAGGCGGCGAACGCTTCGCCGCGGTGCGCCGCGCTGCAGGCGACCAGCACGATCTGGTCCATCGGCCGCAACGGCCCGACCCGGTGGATCACCAGTGCGCCGGACAGCGGCCAGCGCGCGCAGGCCTGCTCGACGATCCGTTCGAGCGACTGTTCGGTCATGCCGGGATAATGTTCGAGCTCCATTTCAGCTACGCTGGCGCCGTCGTTCATGTCGCGCACGGCGCCGACGAAAGTCACCACTGCGCCGACCCGCGGATCNNACCCTCACCTGCTTCATCTGGACTCCTTGCCGATGCGCGCGAACAGCTGTTCGATGCGCGCCGCGGTGCGCGCGTCCACCAGGGCCGGCATCGCGCACAGCTGCTGGAACTGGGCGGCCTGGGTCAGCGGCTTCTGGCCCGACTTGAGCGAAGACTGCAGCACCTCCACCTGGAGCTTGAGCCGTTCGCGCGCGAATTCGCTGCCGCTGTCGATCCCGGCGGCGATTTCGAGCCGCAGGATTTCCTGCAGCAGCGTCGGGCGGTTCTGTTCGAGCAGGCCCACGTAGGCGGCCCGGTCGCCGGCCAGCGCGGCCTGCGCGGCCTTGAAGCGCGCGGCCAGCAGGCGCTCGTAATCGGCCTGCAGCGGCGGCAGCGCGGCCCAGCGCCCATCCCAGTCTTCGGCCGCAGGTTCAGGCTGCGCCAGCGATGCTTCGAGCTGCTGGCACAGGCGCAGCTTGTCGCGCAAGGCGCTGGCCTGCGCCATGCCGGCCGCGCGCCTGGCGTTGTCGGCCTGCTGCTGGAGGGCGGCGACGGCGGCGTGATAGCGCTTCTCGACCTTCGCTTCGGCGGCGCGCGGCACCGGCCCGGCGGCATGCCATTCGGTGGAGGCCTCGCGCAGCAGGCGCGCCGCGGCCGGCGCATCGAGGCTGCCCTGGGCCGCGCTTTCAAGGCGGGCCGAGATGGCGTCCTTGGCCGCCTGGTGGGTGCGGCGCTCGGCGTCGGCCGCATGCGCGCTTTCCTTGCGCTTGGCGAACACCGCATCGCATGCGGCGCGGAAGCGGTGCCACATCGCCTGCTCGGCCTTGCGTTCGAGCGGCAGCGCGCGCGCCAGTTCCTGCCAGCGCTCCTGCGCCGCGCGCAGCGCGTCCAGCGCATGCCGGTCGGCCGCATTCAGCGCCGCGACCTGCTCGATCAATTCCTCGCGGTGCGCAACTTCGGACTTGCGCTGCTGTTCGAGCGGGCCTTGCAGGATGTTCAGCGCGTCTGCGAACTGCTGGTCGAGACGCTTCTTTTCCTTGCGGTCGATCGCGCCCAGGTGGCTCCAGCCGAGGCGCAGCCGCTGCACCGTGGCGGCCATGTGCTTCCAGTCGACGCTTTCGCCCGATTCCATCCTCGCCGCCTCGGCGTTCACCTCGACGATCAGCGCTTCCGCCCTGGCGGCGTTGGTGTGGCGTTCCTCGGCCAGGTGCTTGAAGTGGGCGGCGGCCGGCGCGTAGGCCGCGGTGCAGGCGGCGTCGAAGCGCTCCCACAGGCTTTTCGGAGCGGCCCCGGACAAGGTGTCGAGCGCCTTCCAGCGTTCGCGCATGCTGCCCACCTTCTTGGCCAGTTCGCTCATCGCCAGCGATTCGGTGGCCAGCTGCTCGACCGCCTTGATCAGTTCCTCGCGCGAGACGTTGCCGCCCCAGCGCGCCCAGTCCGACAGCCGTTTCAGTTCGCCGCGCGCGTGCGCCAGCCGTTCCGACTGGGCTGCGGTCAGGCGCATGCCCTTGCTGTCCTTGAGCGCCTTGTCATGCTCGGCCGCGCTGTGCAGCGAGCCCTGTTCCAGCGCGGATTCCATCGCCCCCAGCGCATCGAGGAAATGCTGGTCGGCCGCGGGCGCGGGCGGCTTGCCGGCTGCCGCCGGACGCACCTCCCTGGGCTTACGCACTTCCTGCGGGATGCTAGCGAGCAGCGCGTCGAAACGCTGCTGCAGGGCGGCTGCGACCTCGCCTGCGGGCGCGGCGGGCAGCCTGCTCCATTCTTTTTTCAGGGCCTCGGCATTGAGGCTTGCCGGCGGCGCGCCGTGCCAGTTGGCCAGCAGCGCCTCGCGGCTCGCGAGTGCGCCCTGGCCCTGTTCCAGCGCGCCCAGGCTTGCGGCCAGGCGGGCGCATTCGGCCGCGAATTCGTTGTTCAGGCTGCGCGGCAGCGAGGCGTGTTCGGGCGCCGCCATCGCGACCGCATGGGCGGCGGCCATCTGCTCGAGCTGGGTCCCGACCTCGGCCGCCGGCAAGCCGCTGGCGCCCAGTTTGCGCAGTGCGGCGAGGCTGTCGATCACGCCACGTTGCAGCGCCACCTGGGCTTCGAGGCGTTGCGCCAGCGCGCTGCGGGCGGCGTCGAACCGGGGTACGAGTTCCGGCGCGGCGATGACCGACCAGCGCCGGTCCAGTTCGGCGACCTGGTTGGGGGTCAGTTTTTCATCCTTCAGCAACTGCCCGGCCTGGTCGATGCACGCTTGTCCACGCTGCAATTCGGACTGGTGGTGACGGATCGCGTCGAGCCGCGACTGCATCAGTTTGGCCACGCGCCGATCGGTGTTGCGGATCGCCGCGTGCACCCGTTCGAGCTGGGCCGGGGAATGGACCAACTCGGCCGCGGCAAGGCGCAGCTCGGAAAATTCCGAGTGCAGGATGAACTCGACGGCGGCCGCTTCGTCGCCCGCCAGCGCCTTCACCTTTTCGGCTTGAAGCGCGCGTTGCGCGCCGGCTGGCGGCGCAGCCGGGTCCGGCTGCGCCGCCTGTTCGGCCGGCGTTCCGTCGGGCTTGTCGCCCGGTCGCTTGAAAAGGAATTCGAACATGACGTCGGCTCTATCGCTCAAAACCGCCATGATAGCAAGAAGGCAGGATTTGCGGCGATTTCGCCGGCATGCGCCGAACCGGGCCGGACGTCGCGCAGCCGGTCAATGCGTCAGCGTCACCCGCGTGGCGCGCTGGCCGGCCAGCCGCCCCTGTGCGGCAACCGATCCCGGCGCGGCGCTTGGCCGGGCGGTCTTAGTTTCCTGCACGTAAGCTTCATGGGCGAGCATCTTGTTGGCGATCGAAAACCAGGCCTCGCCCGAGATGACGCTGCGGGCCACGGGGAACAGTTCGTGTTCTTCGCGTGCCAGCCGCTGCAGCAAGGCGGTGCAGAACGTGTCGACCGACGCGCAAAATTCGGTGACCCGGTCGGCCGAGTCGACCGACAGGCCGGCGAAGCGTTCGGCGATGTCGCCCATCGCCTCGGCGGCGGCGTTGTTGAGGTGATCGAGCTCGAGCAGCAACTGGTCGGCGTCGTGGGTTGCCCGGTGGATCGCCGGAATGAGGAATTTTTCGATCTTGCGCCAATTGCAGGCATCGTAGAGGCGGCGCAAGGCGTCGCATGCGTAGTCAACCTGGCCAGGGGTCAGCGCGCACTGTTGAACAAAATTACTATAAAGGACTTTTTGCAGGGACTGCAGACTCACGCGGACGCTGGCTTGCTCGACAGACAATGCAACCAGCGTGTATGTTGCAGTTAGCATTCGTTCTCCTCCGGTTATGCCCAGCAAGTGACGGGCCCGCGAGTCGGGGCCGTTGCCTGGGCCAGGAATGTGTAGTTTGGAAAAGGCCTGGAGTGAGGTGTTTTTGTCATCGGCCCGAAAAAACTAGTGTAAGGAAGGCCGACAGGTCCGTGTTTGATCTAGCGCAAACTCGACGGCTGGCGCCAGGGGAAGGAAGGTTGCGGTGGATCAAGGACCGATGTCTTCCCGGCGGGTTTGCCCGAGCTTTGCCAGTGCCGCTTCCAGTTGTGCGCCGAAGCCGTGCGGGCTGGCGCGGGTCAGGGTGATCTCGGCGCAGCCGTGCCAGCGCGCGCAACGCGCCAGCGCCGCGGCGATGTCGCGGCTGAAACGTCCGCTGGTGCGCACGCCCGGCTCGAGCACCAGCGACTTGAGCTCGAAGCGGCCGTCGCGCCGGTGCGCCTTGGCGTCGACCCGCCCGACCAGCGCCCCGCGGCGCAGGATCGGCAGCGTGAAGTAGCCGTAGCGGCGCTTTTCGGCCGGTGTGTAGCACTCCAGCCGATAGTCGAAATCGAACAGTTCGAGGGCCCGCTTGCGGTCCCATACGATCGGATCGAACGGCGACAGGATCGCGGTCAGGCTCGGCGCCAGCGCGCCGTCGGCTGCGCACCGTGCCAGTTCCAGGTGATCGGGGTGTATGTATACAGGCGCGTCCCAGCCGGTCACCCGGGCCCGCAGCAGCGCGCCCTGCCGCGCCAGCGCCTCGGCGTCGGGATGTGGGCGGCGAGTGCGGTGGTAGTCGGGGATCCAGGCCGCCTTGCAGATTCCAAGCGCCTTCACCGCGCGCAGCACCAGCTCGCGCCGGGTGGCGCCCTCCGGCGCCAGCTGGCTGTCGTCCCACGCCGGATGGACCCGTTCTGCCAGGTCGTACACGCGCTGGAAGTTGTGGCGCCGCGCGATCATCAGCCGGCCCGAGGTAAACAGCACTTCGAGCGAGCGCTTCTCGCTCTTCCACTCCCACCAGCCGCCGGCCTGGCCGTCGCTGCGCTCGAAGTCGGACGAGCGGGTCGGCCCGTGCTCGCGGATATGGGCCAGCACCGCGGCCACCTCGGCCGAGCGCTCGCTCATCCAGCTTTCGGAGTACTTCCAGCCCATGGCGGACGGATCGAGCATGCGATGGCGATACAGGCCGTAGTCCTCGATCGGCACGAAGCAGGCCTCGTGCGCCCAGTATTCGAACAGGCGGCCTTCGGCCAGGTGCTGGTCGAGCCAGGCCGGATCGTAGTCGCCAAGCCGGCTCCACAGCACCAGGTAGGGACTGCGCGCGACCACGCTGATGGTATCGATCTGCAGCACCCCCATCGCGCGGATGGCCGCCATCACGTCGTCCTTGACCGCCTTGCGGCGGCGCGGTTGCAGCATGCCCTGGGCGGCCAGGTGGAGCGCGCGCGCGGCGGCCAGCGAAAGGGTCAGTTCGGTCATGAACGCATTCTAAATGACGAATCGGCCGCGCGGGAAGGCGGCGAATTTCCGGGGTCGCGCCGGCCGGCCGGTCTGCGCTATAGTAGCGATTGATCCCGACCTTTAGCGACCTCATGCGGCTGTTGCACACCTCCGACTGGCACCTTGGCCAGACCCTCCACAGTTTTGAACGGACCTACGAGCACCAGTGCTTCCTCGACTGGCTGCTCGACACCGTGGTGGCCGAACAGGCCGACGCGCTGCTGGTCGCCGGGGATGTGTTCGACAACGCCAATCCGTCGGCCGCCGCGCAGAAGCAGCTGTACCGTTTCCTGCAACAGGCCAAGGCGCGCGCGCCGCGACTCGAGATCGTCGTCATCGCCGGCAACCACGATTCGCCGGGCCGGCTGGAGGCGCCCGGACCGCTGCTCGAAGCGCACGGCACCAGCGTGATCGGCCACGTGCACCGCAACGCCGACGGCGAGATCGACCTCGAACGGCTGGTGCTTGCGCTGCGCGGCGCCGACGGCGCCGTCCAGGCGTGGTGCCTGGCGATCCCGTTCCTGCGGCCGGGCGACGTGCCGCGCGCAGCGCCGCTCGAGGGCGCCGCGCCGCCATCCGATCCCTACCTCGAAGGCATCGCCCTGCTGTACCGGCAAGCGTACGCGCTGGCGCTGACCAAACGCCAGCCGGGCCAGGCCATCCTCGCGATGGGGCACTGCCACATGGTGGACGGCCAGGCTTCGCTCGATTCCGAACGGCGCATCGTGATCGGCGGCACCGAGGCGCTGCCGGGCACCGTGTTCGACCCGGCCATCGCCTACGCCGCGCTGGGCCACCTGCACCTGGCGCAGCGCGTCGGGCAGCACGAGCACCGGCGCTATTGCGGCAGCCCGCTGCCGCTGTCGTTCGCCGAAGTCGGCTACCAGCACCAGGTGCTGCGCATCGACCTCGAGGACGGGGCGGTGCGCGAAGTGGCGCCGCTGATGGTGCCGCGCGCGGTCGACCTGTTGCGCGTTCCGCCCAGGCCCGCGCCACTGGAGCAGGCGCTCGCCGCGCTGGAAGCGCTCGAGCTGGCGCCGCTGCCGGCGCACCGGCAGCCGTTCCTCGAAGTGCGGGTGTTGCTCGACGGGCCCGAGCCGGGCCTGCGCGCGCGCATCGAAGCGGCGCTCGACGGCAAGCCGGTGCGGCTGGCGAAGATCGAACCGACCCGCAAGCACACCGCAGCCGGCGAGCAATCCGCGATGTCGCTCGACCAGCTGGCGCAGCTGCAGCCGGACGATATCTTCCGCCGCCTGTACCTGCAGCGTTTCGGCGACGAGGCGCCGGCCGACCAGCTGAGCGCCTTCGCCGAACTGATGCTGCCAGGGGCCGGGGAACAGCCATGAAGATCCTGAAGATCGGCGGCAAGAACCTGGCGTCGCTGGCCGGTGAATTTTGCGTCGATTTCGAGCAGGAGCCGCTTGCCTCCAGCGGCCTGTTCGCGATCAGCGGGCCGACCGGCGCCGGGAAAAGCACGCTGCTCGACGCCTTGTGCCTGGCCCTGTACGGCGCTACGCCGAGGCTCCAGAAAGTCACCCGCAACGCCGGCCTGCTGCCCGACGTCGGCACCGAGACGGTATCGGCGCAAGACCCGCGCACCCTGCTGCGGCGCGGCGCGGCCGAAGGCCATGCGCAGGTCGACTTCATCGGCAACGACGGCTTGCGCTACCGGGCGCGCTGGAGCGTGCGGCGCGCGCGCCGCAAGGCGGCCGGCGGCCTGCAAAACTCGGATATGAGCCTGCATCGCCTGCCCGACCTGATCGCGCTGGGCGGCACCAAGACCGAAGCGGCGCAAGAAATCGCGCAGCGGATCGGGCTCTCGTTCGAACAGTTCACGCGCGCCGTGCTGCTGGCGCAGAATGAATTCTCCGCCTTCCTCAAGACCGATGAAAACGAGCGCGGCGAACTTCTCGAAACGCTGACCGGCAGCGCGATCTACAGCCTCATTTCGAAGCGCGCGTTCGAACGCTACAAGGCCGAACAGATGGCGTTGCAGCAGNNCGCAAGGCGGTGCTGGAGCAGCAATTGCGCTGGCAGCAGGAGGCGGAGCAGTTGCGCCAGAACGAAGCACAGGCGGAGCAGGCGTTGACTGCGGCGCATGCCGAGGTTGAAGCGGCGCAGGCGCGTCGACGCAGGCTGGCGACGCTCGAGGCGGCCGAGCCGGCCCAGCCGCTGCTGGCCGAAGGCGCGCGCCTGGAAGCCGAACAGCAGGCGCTGCGCGCTGCACTGGCGAACTCCGAAGCGGAACTGCAGCGCGCACTGACGGCGCAACAGGAGGCCGCGTCGACCCTGGCAGGCGCCAGTGAAAACCTGAAGGTGGCCGAACAGGCGCAGCGCGGCGCGGCGCCCCGGCTCGACCAGGCCAAGGCGCTGGACGCGAGCATTGCGGCGCTCACGCCAACCCATCGCCAGGCGCTGGCGGCGCGCGACGGCGCCCTGGCCGACGCGGCGACGGCGGGCCAGGCGCTGCAAGTCGCGGTGCAGGCGCTGGACCGGGCGCGCGAAGCGCACGGCGCCGCGCAAGCCTGGCTCGAAGCGCACCGCGGCTGGGAGGCCACCGCCAGGCAGTGGCCGCGCTGGGACAAGCTGCTGGTCCAGGCCGAGCAGGCTGCAACGCTCGGAACGGCGCTGGCGGCGCAGTTGGCCGATGCGCGCCAGGCCGTCGCCAGCGCCGCCGGGAACGAGGCGGAGGCATCGGCTGCGGCGAAGCAGTCGGCGCAGGGCCTGCAAGACGCCGAGGCGGCGCGGCAGCGGTCGATCGCCGCCCTCGCCGCCTTCGACGGAGCGCAGTTGAGCGCATCGCGCCACATGATGGAAACGCGGCGCGANNCAGGCGGCGGCGCTAGCCGTCCAGCTTGGCAGCGCCGGCGCCGCCGCGCAGTCGCAACTGGATCAGGCGATCGCGGTGGCTGGCGCGCTGGCGTCGGCGGCCGACCAGGCCGAGTGCTCGCTCAAGGCGGCGCAACTTGCGTGCGCCGACAGCGTGCAAGACCTGCGCGCGAACCTGGCCGACGACGAACCCTGTCCGGTGTGCGGCAGCGCCGAGCATCCTTATCAGCACCAGGATGCGCAATTGCGCGCCATGCTGGCCAGCCTGCAGTCGCAGCTGGACGGATGCCGGGCGCAGGTCAACCAGAACATGTCGGACCAGGCCGCCCAGCGCGCGCTGCTTGCCGCCAGCGCAGCGCAAGCCGCCGCGCTGGCGCGCGAGCGCGCAGTTATGGCCGAAAACGCGGCGCGTCTGAAAGCCGATTGGAGCGCGCACGCGCTGGCCGCCGAAGCGCCGTCCGAAGCCCTGCGCGGCGATTGGTTCGCAACCGAGCTGGCCGCGCTGAAGGCAAGCGCGAGGCGGCTCGATGCACAGGAACAGGCCGCGCGAGCCGCCGCCAAGGGGCGCGACGCTGCGCAGCAAACCTGCGACCAGGCCGCGGCCCGGCACGCGCAGCTGCAAGACAAGGCGAGCGACGCCCGCAGCGCGCTGGCGAATACGCAAGCCGGACACGCGGTCCTGGCGGACAAGCAGACGCAATCGGCCGCCGCGCTGGCCGCCCTGCTCGGAGACCTGGATGCCGCATTTTCCGGCGACTGGCGCGATCGATGGCAAAGCGCCCCGGAACTGTTTCGCGCGGCGCGCGCCGACGAGGCGCGGCAGTGGACGGAGC
>CXWL01024224.1_pt1 | contig 13634 bp, 8 predicted proteins | sample 590931 | NCBI WGS metagenome assembly CXWL01 (sample SAMEA3498368, study PRJEB10139) | groundwater metagenome | biome: water well; material: biofilm material | place: Germany | collected 2015-04-27 | reverse complement strand
CCAGTACCTCGACCCGGCCTTGCTGGGCCGCTACCCCGATGAGATGGTGGACATCTTTGGCAAGGCCTGGCCAGCGTGGCCACAGAGCGACCTCGACCTGATCCACCAACCGATCGACTTCCTGGGCCTGAACTACTACACCCGCAGCGTCAACCGCCACGACGAGCAAGCGTGGCCGGTGAAGGCCTCCCCCGTCGAACAAGCACGCGCCACCATCACTGAAACCGGATGGGAGGTTTACCCACAGGGCCTGACCGACACCCTGCTGTGGCTCAAGCAACGCTACGGCGACCTGCCGCTGTATGTCACCGAAAACGGGTCGGCGTTTTACGATCCGCCAATGGCGGACGCTGGCCAGGTCAACGACCCTTTGCGTGTGCGTTATCTGCAATCGCACCTCAAAGCCGTCCACCACGCGCTGCAACAGGGTGCCGATGTCCGAGGTTATTTTGCGTGGTCGCTGCTGGACAACCTAGAGTGGTCGCATGGGTTCTCCAAGCGTTTTGGCTTGGTCCATGTGGACTTTGAGACCCAGGCGCGAACACCCAAGGACAGCGCTCGCTATTACACCCGTGTCATCGACTCGGGTGGGCGTGTGCTGGGTGAGCCCGCACCATAAACGAGCTTTCTCGTGACGACGCCCGCAACACCCCGCCCTTCCCCAGTCGTGCTCAGCAACGGTGACTATTGTGTCCACGTCAACGCGCGTGGAAGTGGCTTTTCCACATACCAGGATTACTTGCTCAGTGCCTGGAACGCCGACAGCTTGGACGACCAGGGTGCTTGGTACCTCTACCTGCGCGATCTGGATGACGGCAGCGTCTGGACCACCTCGGGGGCTCCCATGGCCGGACAGAGCGTCGGGCGCGTCTCCACCCATGGTGCGGTCGCCACCATTCGCCGCAAGCACCACGGTATCTCGTCCCACCTCGACATGGGGCTCGACGCCAGTGCGCCACTGGAACTGCGTCAACTCAGTCTGAGCAACGACACCGGCCACACGCGGCGCATCGAGGTCACCAGCTATATCGAAGTGGTGCTCAACGAGCCAGCCGCGCACCAGGGGCATCCCGCGTTCTCGAAGCTCTTTGTGCAAACCGAGTGGCATGCACCGTCCAAATTGCTGCTGGCCAAACGGCGCGCCCGCGCCAATGCCGAGAGTCACCCTTGCCTGGCGATGGCGCTGCTGGGCGAGCGAACCGTCACCGAATGGGAAACCGACCGCGCTCGCTTTATGGGCCGAGGGCGCACTGGCGACAACCCTGTCGCCCTGACGGGCACCGCGGAGCTCAGCGGCCGCACCGGCAGCGTACTGGACCCGGCGCTCGCCCTGCGCACCCTCGTCACCCTGGAGCCGGGCGAGCGTCAAACCTTGAGTTTTGCGCTCGGTGTCGCGCCGGATCGAGACGCGCTGCTGCAAGCCGCCACGCCTTGGTCCACGCTCGACGTGGACGCCTTGCTGACACGTGCCAGCCGGCGCCATGCCAGCGCCGGCCACGCAGTGGTGGAGCCCCAAAGCAAAGCCTGGCAAACCTTGTGCGAAGGTCTGGGCGGCGGCCCGGCCCACCATGGACAGCGACCCATCGCGACCGTCTTTGAAACGGCGGCAAATACCCAGTCGCCCGCGCCACTGCCGCTGCCGCTGCCACTGCAATTCTTCAATGGCTACGGCGGCTTCAGCGCCAACGCCAGCGAGTACGTCATCCGTCTTCAGCACCAAGGGGCGGCGGGTTTGCGGCTGCCGCCCATGCCCTGGACCAACGTCATGGCCAACCCGTTCTTTGGCATGGTCGTGAGCGAAAAGGGTGCCGGCGCCGTGTGGGCCGGCAACAGCCGCGAACACCGCCTGACGCCCTGGCGCAACGACCCCATAAGCGACCCGCATGACGACGCCTGGTATGTGCGCGACAACGACAGCGGCGCCTTTTGGTCCCCCCTGCCCGGCCCGGCACCGGCCCAGGCCGACTACACCGTGCACCACGGCCTGGGTTACTCCACCTGGCATCTGAACGCACATGAGCTGGAGCAAGAGGTCTGCATGTTTGTGCCGCAACACGACCCGCTGCGTGTAGTGCGCCTGCGCCTACACAACACCAGTAACCGACAACGGCGTTTGTCGGTCTATGGCTACAACCGCTGGGTACTGGGCGTCATGCCTGCGGATACCCGGGATCAGGTCCTGACTGAATTCAATGCCGCCGCCAACGCGCTGGTCGCATATAACCCCGACTCGGGCGAATATGCCCAGCACCTTGCTTTCTCGGCATTGGATCAAATCGACAGCGTGGACTGGAGCGCCGACCGCGCGGCATTTGTTGGCCCACACGGCAGCATGGCGGCGCCTGACGCGGTGCGCGCCGGCGGCCCGTTGAATCAAACAACCGGCACCACACCCTGCGCCGCCTTGCACACAGCGCTGGAGCTGGCCCCCGGCGAGCGCCGCGAACTGTCGTTCCTACTCGGCGAAGTGTCCGACGCAACCCTGCTGGCACCGCTGTTGGCGCGCTACCGCAGCAACGTAGCAATTGACGCGGCACTGACCCAGGTGCGCGAGTTCTGGCGCGGCACCGTGGGTGCCCTGCAGATCGAGACGCCCTGCCCCGAAATCGACATCATGGTCAACGGCTGGTTGCCGTATCAAAACCTGTCTTGCCGCATGTGGGGGCGCACCGCCTTTTACCAGTCTGGCGGGGCGTTTGGCTTTCGGGACCAGTTGCAGGACGCCGCCTCGCTGATCTACCTGCGCCCCGACCTCACGCGTCAGCAAATCCTGACCAACGCAGCACACCAGTTCGTCGAGGGCGACGTGTTGCACTGGTGGCACCCACCCTTGAGCAAAGGCATGCGCACACGTTTTGCCGACGACCTGCTGTGGCTGCCCTACATCACCGCCTACTACATCGCCACCACCGGTGACCAGTCGGTGATGCACGAGTCAGCTCGCTTCCTCACCGCCGAGCAACTGGAGCCCGACGAAGACGAACGCTACCTGCAGCCAAGCGACTCCGGCCAGAGCGCCGACATCTACGAACACTGCTGCCGGGCCATCGACCGATCGTTGACCAAGGGCGTGCACGGCCTGCCGCTGTTTGGTTGTGGCGACTGGAACGATGGCATGAGCCGCGTTGGCCGCGAGGGCAAAGGCGAAAGCGTCTGGATGGGTTTCTTCCTGGTCACCATCCTGGGCGACTTCCTGCCCTGGTGTGAAATACGCCACGATGCCGCGCGGGCACAAACCTACCGGCGCTACCAAGCTGATCTGCTGTTCGCCCTGAACCAGGACGGTTGGGACGGCGAGTGGTACCGCCGCGCCTGGTACGACAACGGCGACCCATTGGGATCAAAGTCCAGCGACGAGTGCCAGATCGACGCCCTGGCGCAGGCCTGGGCGGTCATCTCCGGAGTTGCCTCGCCCGAGCGCGCCCAGCAGGCATTGGACGCCCTGGAGCACCATCTGATCAGCGATCAGGACCAACTGATTCGCCTGCTGACCCCAGCCTTTGAGAACACGCCCAACGACCCCGGCTACATCAAGGGCTACGTGGCCGGTGTACGCGAGAACGGCGGCCAATACACCCCCGCCGCCCTGTGGGTGGTCAAGGCCATGGCCATGGCCGGGCGACGCGAGCGCGCCACCGAACTATTGAAGATGCTCAGCCCGATCAGCCACGGCAGCACACCGGCCGATATTGAGCGCTACAAGGTCGAGCCCTATGTGATTGCCGCCGACATCTACGGCGTGGCGCCGCACGTGGGGCGCGGTGGCTGGAGCTGGTACACCGGCTCGGCCGGTTGGATGTACCGCGTGGCGATCGAGTCGATTTTGGGCTTCAGCCTGGAGGGCGGCAACACGCTTCACCTGGCGCCCTGCATACCCGACCATTGGCCGGGCTTCACGCTGCGTTACCAACTCGACGACGGCACCCGCTACGCGCTGGAAGTCATCAATCCGAAGGGCCATGCCCAGGGCGTCGTGTCGGCCATGTTGGATGGTGTGGCGGTGTCGGTCAGCTTCAAACGGGTGTCCATCGCCTTGGTGCGGGACGGACAAGCGCACCGCTTGGAGGTGGTGATGGGCGCTGGCGCCTGAATCGTGGTCACCATCTGCTGCGGGCGAAGGTCGCTTGAGGGTCGCAAGCACACTTCTCAATTCCTTTCCAGCGTCTGCGAAGTGGCGATGATCGTCAACGGTTGGAAATTTCATCACCGACGTCTGCTAACGGGATGCCCTATCTTCAAACTGATCGTTAGGTGAGGGCCACATGTGCGGTCGATCGCAAATGTCGGCTGACGGGGGAAGTAAGCGCCTAATCCAAGGCGTCGATGCGAACGCACTCCAGCGCTTCCCGCATCTCCATTGCAGCCAACTCCATACTCAAAATGTAATCATCTTGATGGCCAAGTGCCGCACTATGTTCATCCCCAAAGTGGGTCAGAGTCATGGCTTTGCGTAGTACCTGCATGCGTCGACCATCCAGTTTGAGCTTTTCAGGTTGAACTGCTTTGAAGAGGTACCATTGACTTTCGAGGAAACGCGGCAACATAGAGCAAGCCTTTTCAAGTCGCCCTAGCTTGGAAATTATTTCCTGTTCCTTGGCCTCTTCACGGGTAGCGGTGTGGTATCCAATAGCTAAGGCCTCAAGCTCTTCTAAATCGTCACATAGATCAGAGACATATTCTCTGATCTGTTTCCGACGCTCACGGTTGCTTTGCGCTTTGTAGACCACGAACCAACCAACCACAACGAGCACGGCCGAAATTGCACTCGGAAGCATTGCTATGGCTAGTCCCGAGCCATTCTGATCAGTGGTTTGAACACACTTGGTCTGCGGCACACATTCGCAAACGTTTGCAGCCACCAGCGGAGGGCACTGCAATTTGGGTGGCGCAACGGTCACATCCTTGTTCTGACTGATTGCTAATGAACTGCTAAGAGGGCTGGCGGCGGAAGGTGGAGCTGACACGACAGCCGCTGGGGAGCCTGTTTGCGGCATTGTGCTCATGCGCCCGGAGCTGCCTTCTGAGATTTTGCAGTCCTGATGTATTCATCAACATCAAGTCGCCAACTCTCCACAGACGTCTCGACCTTTAACCGCCGCAACGCATCTTCAATTCCAAGGTCGAGCTCTCGAACGGTGCCGCCGAACGCCTCTTCCAGGAAGCTACTCCCGTATCCCCTGACTCCATCCAACTCAACAATCACAGATTTCCCTAGCCGTAAAGGTTCGATCAGAAACGTTTGACGGAACTCTTCCCCGCTAAAGCGGCCAAGGCGGATGTACCTCAAGCCAGGCAGCTTGGTGAACTGCTTTGCCACATTGACTCTGACAGTTTCGACCGGTGTCATGACATTCCTTGTTGTGCGGTTTGCGCCAATGGGAGTCGCCAACCCAGAATCGTTCCATGGATGGAATGACGCAATTTTACTGTTGTGTGCTGCCCGTTCGATGACGGTGAGGTCTTCCTATATACGTAACACCCTTTGTTACTCATCGCAAAAAAATCACCTTCACCATGATCGTTAATAACGGCATGGGCATTCTTCATCCCTCTCCCACGCTCATGCAGTCCGGTACTGCTGCGGCCATACTCCATTGCAGCCATAAGCGCACGTGTGTCTTCCCCCTTTGTTCGGCGAACTAGATGCATCAGTTTTTTCAATAAACCCTGCTCATTTGCCAGCGTGAGGGGAAGTGCTCTATTGACTCCAATGCCAAGATCGCAAACAACCACCACTAACACACCATCTTTTACTTGCTGAAAAACCCACCAGCTTGGACTCTCAGGCATTCCCCATGTGACATCAGGGTGAGCCTTGTAAGCGTGCTCAGCACAGTTGCCGATTGATTCGATGATGCCTTGATAAACAGGATGGGTGGCCAAACCCGTGACCTCCTCAATATCCGCCATCATTGGTTCTAGCGATACCGGGTCTACACCAGTTCGCGGCCCCTCAGCGATTCGCCAGTGAATTACGTCCTCTCGACTTGGCTCGAGCTCTATATTCAGGTTCAAAAGTCGGTCTATCCCCGTTTGCTTGAGTACTTGCTGCGTTCTATGACTCGTTGGTGCGATGGCGTCAATCCGAATACCCCGTAACTGCACCAAGCGTGATAGCTCCGCCTTGAACAGCAGTACTGCGTCAACGATCATTCGACGCACGCCCCTCATGTCAATGACCAGCTTGCGCGACTTAATTGCCCTTAACGTGGTCAAGAACTCAAAGTACTCATTTACATCCGTTCCACTTTGATGACTCTTAGCGGATAGCAGTATGAAATGCGAAGGCGCTATCAAAACTTGTTTGTCGAGACTCGTCCGACGTCGGCGCGGTAGGCGCCTTGCTTTTCTGGGTTTCGACGCCCGACGCAAACGCATTGCGTACGCGCTTTTCCAACTCTGAAAACGCCTTTGCTTTTCTCTCTGTTTCTTCATATTGGCCCAATCCCTGTTTTCGCAAGTCTAGCCAAAATAGATTGCGTCCAAATTGGGTTCCAATGTAGCGGACCACTCGTGGAAGCATCGACGTGCCGTTTCATTGGCGCGAACATGCACAGTGGAGTTGGGACGCGCCCCCCGAAAGAGGCCGCGCCGTTTAGGCCCAATCGCCGATTTGTGAATGTCTGCTTAGTGCGTCAATCCGATCCAGGGGTCGTCGACTTCTGCTTTGTCTCGGCAGCAGCACCGGGCCACAGCTGACGCCGGCGATGTCAACTTGCTGTGTCCTCCGGTCGTGCCGGCAAATGGTGCGCCGAATAGCGGACATTCGAGGCGCTGATTTGAACGTGACGCGACCTGGTCAGGTCGTCGACTGGTGCATCCATACCGAATACCGAATCCGCCGCCGGTTCTAAGCCCTGCACAAACGTCTACTGTGTCCAAGAATGGCGGTGTCCCCTCGCCTGACGCGGCCTACGATTGAGTACTCAAAGCAGGTTGATAGACGTGAGTACGCTTGTGAATATGCTGGTGGTTCGCGCAGTACTCGTACAGGTTGTTCGCCTCGGCTGCCCGGTGATGGAAGCCACGCTCTCCCCACATGAGCCACACCAGCGCCTTGCCGGACTGCGTCAAGTACATGTCAAGAAGGTCACGACGCAGATAGCTTAAAGAACCACTTATCTGCGAGCCATACCCACCGACTTCGCGGTACAGGGACGCCACGTCAGAAGCATCGTGCAAGTCCCATTTGTTGGCGCGGTACGTGAGACGCAGAGCCTCACAGAGCCGCTTAGAGGGCAGGCTCGCACCGCTGCCCTGGTTCACCACGCTGTGGTAGCTCTCCCAGTTGTACTTCTGCACCGGGATGTCGACCGTGACGCCATTGTTTGACCACCTATCGGCGGACACCATGTATTCTGCGCGGTCCTCTCGCTCATTAGCAACAGGCATTCCGGGGATCGAGGAGAAGGGCATCTCACCCGCATAGGTGTAATAGAAGCTGGGCTCCTCTGGAATGGCGTCATTGCCGGGGTATTCGAGACCGGTGAACAACGTGCACAGGCTGTCGACTTCTCGGCTCTCCACGAGTACGCCCCGGAGGAAGGTGAAGACCTTCCGGTCATCAGCGGGAGCGTTCTGTTCGAGGAACCCGTCAAGTACGACCCACGGCCCCGTTAGGTCATCAATCTCCGCGACTTCGAGGATACCGCGGTAGTCTGGTTGCGGACCCCTCACCACCCAGTCGCCAGTACCCGTAGGCTGACCGCTGAACAAGTCTGGGAGCTGTATGTCGATGCTCGCGGCCTCGAGTGGGAACGTCGGGTCGATGTCCGCATCTGAGGGACGAGCGCTGCGCTCCTCGGCAAGGAGACCTTGTGCGTACCGGACACCCCACATCTCGAAGTAAGCGATCCAGCCGTACTTCTTCCCGTATCGGTCAACTTTGTGTTTGTCGTCTCCCATACGAGGGCCAGAGTTCATTTGGCGGTCAACGGCTTCGAACTGCTCGGGGTCATAGCCAAGCACCCGCATTCGCGAAACGATGGCCGGCAGCACCCGCTGGTACTCTGGGTTGCGGTCGTCATAGTTCGACCGACCAGGAGTCAGTCTCCCCATGGTGTAGTTGCCGAAGTCCATTCGAATCGCCGCGCGTTTCGCACGTTCGATCACCGCCGGGTCATACTGCGGCATGTTCTCAAACGGACTGGGCAGATGGCTAAACGGTGGAAGGAGATGAGCTGCCTCGTCCTCAGACAAGCAAGTCGGATCAACCATCCTTGCGATGGCAATGGTCCCCAGACAGTACTGCTGATATAGAGCATGCCAAGTAGGATGCGTCGCGCCAAGCGCGAACATCGCTTGATAAATTTCACGAGCGACTCTAGGCAGTGCCTCACGCATCTCCGCAGCATTGATATCCGACCAGGTGGTCAGCGCCGCACCGTAGGCCGTGGCGAACATCCGTTCGGGGACGTATGGGTCTGAAGCGGCAATTGCCTCCACTGCCAGCCGGAAAAACTCCGCGGGCCGCTTGGCGGCGAATTCGTACAGGGTCTTGGTGGCTACGTCCCGCAGGCTTCTGGACGTCGACGTCAGCGTCCACATCACCCAGCGCGCCCGCCGAATCTCTCGCTCGTCTAGGTCACCCGACTTCCATCTGGTCGACAGGAATTTGAAATCGTCTTCAACTTCCTCAGACGTTTCGCGAACCCACTCTGACCAGAAGAGATCGCGCTGTGTATTGGACATGGCCATAAGCACGCCATGCAGGAAGTCCATGTCGAACGGATGCGCTCGCGCTGCCCTGGTACTTCGAAGTCTCTTGAAGGCAATTCGCGCAAACGGCTTCGACTCCTGCATCGCGCTCGCGAAACGTTCAACCGTTTCCCGCCCAATGTGCCTTGGGTCTGATTGCGCCGTCAGCGACAGCGCGTTCAGGACGAGGCTCTCGTCCGACAAGTCTTGCCAAAGTTGGCGCCGGCCAAGGCGGTGCGGATACAGGCCAACCAGAGCGTGGAACACGTCTGAGGCGAACGTATGCGACCCGGGCTCACGGAATGCGAACTTCGCGCGTCCATCATCGCTTTGCAGCCATTGCGCCAAGGACGGCCTGGCAAGCAGGTGGCGCGCCAGCATATGGCCGGCCATCAGGTCGTAGGAAAACGCGATTCTTTGGCCGCCTGCTTCAGAAGCCGTTCGAACGAGAACGCCTTCGGACTCCAGCGCGCGAATGACGCTGGCGTCCCAACGGCCAACGTCTCCAACTGCCGTGCGTGCAGCTTGAAACTCCATGCTTCGCGCGTTTCCCTCCCAGAGGATACCGGCGATTGTCAGCAACGCATCTTCGACTTCATTCGAATAGATGCGATGCGCCGTCGGTGACAGTTCAGCGACTCGATCGGCGACTCTGTTGAAGTGCTCTTCGAACAAACTTGCAAGCGAACTGGGCAGCGCTTCCACCCCGACAATGTGCTGGCGACGTGGGTTTGCCACCTCACAAAATAATCGCAGCGTCAATGGGTGCTGCAAGAATTCGATTGGCAGATCCGCGTCGGTGGCGTCAATCTTGTAGTAATCAAAGTACTTGTCCATGGCCGTCTGCGGGTCTTCCTGGAACCCGTTGTGTTCGACCTGGGGAAATTCCGTCGGCAGGCACATTTGCGCGAACTCATTGCGCAGAGTGACAACCAGCAAGACGTACGAAAAGTTCTTCAGACGCTCATCCGCGCGGGAGAGCTCATCCCTCCAGTTTCTCGGGTCTTCCGCCTCATTCAGACCGTCAATGACAATGGGGATGCGCTTGCCCGCGCGCTGACCCGCCGCATCTACGGCCTCAACCAGCCGGTCGAAGCTCTCCGCCGGCCTGCCAGAAATCTTGAAGGCAGACACGAGATCGTCAAGCCCCTGGCCTGCATGAAGATTCTTGCCCAGCAGCAAGACGCCACCGGGGAACTCTCCGTCCGCCTGCGTCACTTTGACGGCAAGCTCGGACTTTCCTTCACCCGCAGCCGCAAGCACGGCGACGGCTCGAACGCCGATCGACCGCTCCAGACTGCGCAGTGCTGACGAAACGGCATGGACGTCCGCAACCAGATTCGCGGCCAACGGAGCTCCGTCTGAACGAGCACCACGCAGTTTCGAGAGCAGCCTGTCGTAGCGCACCGGCTGCGACGGATTCGACGCCAGCAGTTGCTGTACAGCGTCGAAGTCACCCTTGCCGAGCGCCGCGTGGAGGGTATCAAGCAGGTCAGCCAATCCGGTGGCTCTAGACAAGAGCGATTCGACTGCGGTTTTGATTTCAGTCTTGAGTTGCCCCGTCAGCGAAGCAATCTCCGTGCAATATCTCTTGAGGGCACTTGAGAGATTCTTCAGTGATTCCCACGCGCTCTGGCCGCCCAGACACCTCAGTACCTTCTTCTCTGCCCCAATGACAACATGAACTTCTGGCTGGTATCGACGCTTGAACGGAGCCGCAGCGAGCCTGTACTGCTCGGCAAGGAGCGCAGGCGTCAAGACGAGCTCGCCGAAGTAGGTTTCACGAAGTAGTGCTCCCGGCCCCACCAGGAGGTCTTCGATGTCGGTTGCCGTCAGCAGTTCCAACTTCAACTCAGGGAAGCGGTCTTTCTCAAGCGCGAAGAACCACTTTTGGTCTCCCCTTGTCAGCGTGTGGTGTGTCCAAAGCTTCCAATCGGTCACACCTGGGACATGCCTGCGCGTCTTCTCCATGCCCTCGATGATCTTGTTGCGGCGCGTGGCTCCCAAGTCTTGTCCGTTCGCCAGCTCATACCATTTGCATTGCCAACCAATCCAGCGTGGCGGTGCTCCTAGATCACAAGACTCCGTTAGCTGGAGGTGGAACTCCACGCCAGGCTGGTTTGCGAGTTGCTTGAAGCGACCGAAGCACCCGTAGTGTCGGCGCACCAGAGCGCGGCAAAGCCGCTCGAAATTTTCATCCGCTGCTCCGGGCAGCTCGCTGAATACATCCCAATTTACTGCAGGCATCGGCGTTCTCTGTCAGTTAGCGTCGTCGGAATCGGACGGGTAGTCGTGCGCCGAGAAGACTTCGACCTTCGCCCCTGCCTCAATAAAGAGCTTCACGAATGCGGACACCTCAGCCTCGTCAGTCTTGACAGTGATTCGATTGCCTTCACGCTTGAGGTGATGGTCAGATACCAGTTGACCAAGATCAGCTGGCCCTAAAGTGTTGAGTTTCAGGTTGCGCAGCAAGGAGAGCATGCCATCTGAAAATCTCTGATCCTCTGGTTTACCAGAAGCGATGGAGTGGCTGTCTTCTTTCGAAGCCTGCGCGCCGAGCTTGTCAATGTCCTTCTCGACCTTCTCTGCGTCTTGCGCTCGCTTGAACCTCCCGATGAGAACCAGGTTCATCGAATGCTCTGACCCGTATCCGTTCCAAATCTTCATGATTGCGTCTCTCGTTTGATCTCGAAGGTATTTCTAAGTTGCTTAAGCGCCGACAGAACGCCGGCGTCTCCAATCTTCGCGCCGACGGGCGAGTAAGAACTCGCGCGCAGCATTCCGGACGCGTCTATGTGCGCATAGGCCTGAAGGCCGCGCTCATCGGGGAAAGGGTCGCACGTAGGTAGTCCTGACGCACCCGCCTCACTGACCGCAAGGCGAACCTTGCCTTTGTAGTTGGAGACCCAGTCCTGAAGTGCTCGGCCGACCACTCCATCCATGCTTGGGACTGCGGTGGTTGCTTGCTGAGGAAGCAGCAGCAATTCGCTAGCTCCAACCATTTGCGCGAGCTCGCTCACTGCATCAAGTTCTGCAACCGTGCGCCCGTTGACCACGATGTTGATCCCAAAGGGCGACAAGGTCGCAATCCACTCTATGCCTCGGAGCAGACAGGAAAACTGCTTCCCGCGCTGTTCTTCATAGGTGTGTCCTACCCCGTCAACGCTAATGCGTGCGAAGTGGATCGAGCCCTTGAGGCACTCGACCAGTTGTGGCGTCAGGCGATGACCATGCGTCGTGAATGTGACCGCGAGCTGCGTCTCTCCCGCAACCCGTTTGCATATGTCGACGAAGTCAGAATGCAGCGTGGGCTCGCCACCGCCAAATCCGATGCCGAGGCACCCCTCAGTATCTAGTTCCTTCAACCAGCCGAGCACCTGGTCAGTATGCAGCGACGCCTTGTGCTTCGGCGCATAGCAGTATGCGCAGTGAAGATCGCAGACATTGGTGAGCGCAATGGATACCTGCCGGGGGGACGTCGACCAAACCGCCTCTGCCGGGCGCAACTCGTCTAGCAGGACATTCAGACCTGAAAGTCGATCGAAAAGATGCACCCCGTTTGGGCCGATTCTTGACTTCATTAGGCATTGTCACCGAAAGCAGTTCTTCAATGAATGGGTCTTCTAACGCGTCGATATTCTCGAGACAGCCGCTGGCGCGCTCGTCCGCTAAGCGCCTAACTGTCAGTCAGCCCCTGCAGCCAATGTTCTGCCGATTCGAGGACGCAGCTCGCGCATGAGCACCGATTGATAACCGAGAACTCCTCCGAAACGATCTGCACTGTACGATCGAATGCAGCGACCGAGCCGGGTCCGGGGCATGCGGAATCGCGACTTCCGCTTTCTTAGCGACAGCGGCGGTTGCGTCGCTCACGCCGAGTGGCTGCAACCGCTGCACAAGGGCCGACTACCTCACTGCCTTGTGTGACCGCAGTGGGCACGAAGGAGCCTGCGACGAATACCTGAACCTGCTCAGCCGCAGCCCTGGCAGCCGCTTCAACGGGCGTCGAGCCGGTGCGACAACAACCAGGGCACCAGCTCCGGCTCGGCGTAGGCGCGGTCCCATGAATTGTGGTCGGCACCGGGGTACTCGCTGAAGCGCACCTCGCCCCCGCCTTGGCGCATAGCCGCCACCATCTGCCGGGTTTGCGCCACCGGCACCACCGAGTCGGCCGTGCCGTGAAAGGCCCACACGGGCTGCTTGCCGATACGCCGCGCAAACGCGCCAAACGGGTCGGCGGCCAGTTGCTCCGGGAAGTAAGCCGCCTGCGCCGGCTCCGGGTGCAGCCCCAGCGCAGCGGCATCCCGCGTGCCCCCAACGAAGCCACAAATGGGCGCGATCGCGGCGAATTGGTGGGGATGACTGGCAGCCATGAACCACACCCCCTGCCCGCCCATCGACAGGCCGGTCAGGTAAACACGTTGTGGATCGCCATTGAATTCGGCCATGGACTGCTCCAGCGCCTTCAAGGCCTGAGCCGCCATGGCGCCGGTCCAGCGGGTGTTGCGCCGCGCCTGCGGCATCACCACGATCATGGGAAAACGCGTGGGCTCAGCGCGAATCGCCGCGCCCAAGCCCACGTGCGCCTGGACACGGCCGTCGTCGCCCCGTTCACCTGCCCCGTGCAGAAACAACACCACCGGCCAGGCGCGCGCCGGTGTGTGGTCGGCGGGCACGTACACCTGATAGCGGTAGTCGACGCCTTCCAGCGTGACACTGCGTTGCAAAAAGCCGGTCTCGGTCGCCAGGGATGTGGCGGGCACCACACAGGTGACAGCCAGCATGACGCCAAGTCTGGCAAGCAGTTTCTTCATGGGGCAGCTTCCTCGTCGCAAGTTCAACAAAACAATGGGGAATGGCGTCAAATGGACCTGCGTAGCTATCACTTACGTAGCGCACTATCCTTTATGGACGCCACTTTCAGGGTCTTTCCACTC